>CZRL01000104.1_pt1 | contig 367364 bp, 341 predicted proteins | sample 734451 | NCBI WGS metagenome assembly CZRL01 (sample SAMEA3597868, study PRJEB11362) | hydrothermal vent metagenome | biome: marine hydrothermal vent biome; feature: marine hydrothermal vent; material: ocean water | place: Atlantic Ocean | collected 2010-09-19/2010-10-04 | reverse complement strand
TTACGATCATCGATGTAACGGCCGGTCCGCGTGTCCGGATATAGAAACGATGTCTCACGATAATCTTGCTGGGGATGCTGAAGGGCTTCGCGAAGTGTTAGGGCTCGGGGAAATTACCGTTATCGGCCATTCATATGGAGGTATTACTGGACTTGAATATGCGCTTCGATACCAATCAAACCTACGACGGTTAATATTAATTACTACGGCTCCTTCATTTGAAACGCTAAAGGAAGCTCGGACTGTCGCAATGAAGAGAGCGCCTGAATTGATGCCGATTGTTAATAAAGCGCTGAGTGCTGAAGTTGATACTGATGCAGAATTCCAGCAAATTCTTACTGATCTCGCACCGTTGTACTGCTACAACTATAAACAGTTCGCAAATAAACTGTCAGAAGCAACAAAAGATATCGTACCAAAAGCACAAGCATTTAGACATTCATTTAGAAGTTTGATGCCTCAATATGACGTCCGTGATGAATTACAAAACATTACTGTTCCTGTCCTGATCATATGTGGCCGACATGACTGGATAACCCCTGTTAGTCAATCTTTAATTATGCATGATAAGTTGCCTAATTCTGAGCTAGTGATATTCGAGAACAGTGCTCATTGGGTTTATATAGAAGAGGAGGCGCTGTTTTTGCAGACAGTTAATGACTGGCTTGATAGAACTTAACAACTTCATGGTTTAGGTAATTTGAGCCTGGTAATGACAACCTAGTACTACAGACTCAAATCAACAGAAGTAACTCCATAGTCCTTCCAATAAATCTCTCTTGAATTCTAGATTCAATGGAAACCAAAATTAAGCAAACCTCTGTTTTTATAGATTAAAGTGCGCTTTTGGGTGCGTGGCTACGAACCGCGCGGTTGGGAGTTCGAATCTCTCTGGGCGCGCCATAAAATCAATGGTTTAAGCAATTGCACAAACAGTGTGTTGTCCCAGGTAAACGGACAAAACCTGGATATATCGAGACATCGTAGTCAAATTGGTGAGCGGAGCACCGGGGAGGGTTGCTATTTGATGTTGGCTTAGTCAGACTCGTCTTCGGCTAGCTCGTTAAAACTAGCAATTAAATGGCATTAGAGTCGCAACTACAGATTTTCCCACTTTTAGACCACGTCAGTTACCCTGTTCTGCTAACTATCCATTGCCTAATAGCGTTTCCCCGAACTTAAAGTCGGGGTTTTATCTTTAAACTTATTGTGAGAATGCCTTATGAATATTTACGTCGGAAACTTGTCATATAACGTAACAGAAGATTCACTTCGTTCTATGTTCGAAGCTTTTGGGGGTGTAGTTAGCGCCAAATTGATTATGGATCGAGATACTGGTCAATCCAAGGGATTTGGATTCGTGGAAATGGAGAATAATGCCGACGGCCATAAAGCTATCGAGGACTTAAACGGTAACGACAATGATGGCCGAGCGCTCAAGGTCAATGTGGCAAAACCTCGAGAACAAGGTAATAGAGGTCGGCGGAATCGCTACTGATTCGAGGCTACTTTCTCCAATACCCTAGGGTGCATATCTAAAGCGCTAGCGATGTGCTGTTTTCCAACACGGGATCGGCGCTTAACAGGTGTTATCTAAGCTATGGAGCTCGTTAAGTTAACGTGTACAGAGAACAACAGAACGCTAGACGCTAGTGTGCTAAAGAAGTCTGATAGGTTCCTTGAGGTGGTTGTCGAAGGCACAGATACCAAAGTGACGTTAGCCAAGAAATCTCCAGATGAAAGAGTATACGTAGGCCATATGGCGGGATTGGAGTTCATATCGACCGGGTAAGGATCGATTAGAACTGAATTCGGGTGTCTATTATCCGGAGATCCTTCACTTCAGTTATGCAACTGTCGTATCGCAATAAACCAAATGTTACCTCCCTGAAGGGGAGCGCTTATTGGATTGATTGAGATCAGTTGGCACCATTTGATGATGTATCCAAACGGTACTACCGGGGATACGGTAACTGGCATGAAGTAGAAGCCCGCGATTCTCTTCGGTTTGACCGATGATATCCAACAGTTTTATAGATAGGGGTGCCGCTCATCGTAAGCCTGGGCAGCATGGTCCATGCGTATGAATTGCGCGCCCAGTTCCTGGAGTCTGGTGATAAAACGTTCCAGCATCAGCATCCGATGGCCGCGTCCAATGACGTAAGGATGACAGGTATAGGTGATAATGCCCCAATCTGTGCAGCGGGTCATGTAAATAAAGTCGTCAACCCAGTTCTCCATCACGCTGTTTGCGTTGCGATGACCGGGCCGGGTACTGGTCATCTCGAAATGGGGATGGTCGTCCTGGGACCAGCTGATAGGCATTTCGATCAACGGGGTTTTATCACCAAACTGCATCGGCTTTTGTAATTCGATCACATCCCCTTGGCGTACCCGATAGGGGGAATAATCATGTCCCATCATGGAACTTTCATAGTAGAAGCCGTGTTGGATTAGCAGTTCCAAGGTATGGGAACTTAAATCCCAAGCCGGGGAGCGGTAACCCTGCGCCCGCCGGCCACACAATCGTGTTATGGCATCATTGGCGCGGATCATTTCAGATTCCTCTTGTGCTCGATCTAACAGGGCGGGTTGCACATGGGTCCATCCATGATGGCCGATCTCGTGGCCACCCTTAACAACTTCGGTGCAGGCCTCGGGGTAAGTTTCGATGGTAAAACCGGGGATGAACCAGGTTGTTGGAATTTTCTGAGCCTGTAGTAAAGGCAGAATGCGGCTTGCGCCCACGATCCCGAATTCACCTCGTGAGATAGGGGTGGGTGTAGTCATGCCACGGGCGATATGCCCAGACATAACATCAAAATCGAAAGTCAGACAGACCATGTGTTTTGCCATCAGTTTATTTTCCTAGTAGCAGGATTGCGATATGAATCTTTGCGTTCGCATGCCGCCACATCCTATTTTTTTACCAATGTTGTCACGGCATATCAGGATAGCCTATGAACGCTACAATTGAGCTAGTTTGATAACTATACAGGGTTACAATGGAGGTTGACTTTCGCTATTAGCGAGGTGGGCGATGCTTGATTTTAGCGTAGGGATTGACAGGAGATTGAGATGCCATTGATCGAACGCTCCAGTAGTGTCTTGGTAGTTGTCGATGTGCAGGATATCTTCCTCGACAAGCTGGCGCTGCACGAAAGATCAACGCTGGTTTCACGTATCGGCTGGTTGATGCAGGTTGCGACAGTTTTGGATATTCCGATGATTGCCACTGTAGAGGATGTGTCCGATGAAATTGATATGTGCTCAAACCTGAAAGCGCTGTTGCCACAAGGTCAAAGGATCTACAACAAGCTGATATTCAGCCTCCATGGGCAGGATGACATTCGTGAAGCACTGGAACAATTGGATAAACGAGATGTGGTGCTGGTTGGACTGGAAACCGACGTGTGTATCGCACACTCCGCCATAGAACTGTTAGATGCGGGCTATCGGGTTTGTGTGATAGAAGATGCCACAGGCTCTCCCTGGCCGCATCATCTAGCAGGACTTCGCCGCATGGAACAGGCCGGTGTGATTATCACCAATACCAAGGGCATTTATTTCGAGTGGATTCGGGACGTTCCGAGTGCAAGGGATATAGAGACAAAGATCGGTCTGAATACGCCACCGGGACTGACGCTCTAGCCGATATGCCAACTGAGTTATCTAAAGCTTTGTTCGAGACTTGACCCTCGGTTGAGTTAGTTCGATGTTAACAATATCGTTAACCCGACTTGGGTTCTAGCTTGGATCAAACCCAAGTTTGATCACTTTGTCTTGGCCAGTATTACATTTAGAGCGTACAAATAACCGACCTATGGAATTCTTTTTAAAGTAAGACAATGATGAATTTAACTGACAAATTTGATCGCTATCCGCTGACGTTTGGTCCCACACCGATTGAATACCTGCCTAGGTTGACGCAGGCCTGTGGGGGCAGAGTTGAAATATACGCGAAGCGAGATGACTGCAACTCGGGTCTTGCGATGGGTGGTAACAAGTTACGGAAACTAGAATTTATTGTGCCTGATGCACTCGCTTCTGGAGCCGATACGCTGGTGTCTATCGGTGGTGTGCAATCCAATCATACGCGCATGGTTGCTGCGACAGCTGCAAAAATCGGCATGAAGTGTCGGCTGGTTCAGGAAAGCTGGGTGCCACATGACGATGCGGTATATGACCGCGTTGGTAATATTCTGCTGACTCGCCTAATGGGAGCTGATTCACGTATCGTTGACGATGGGTTCGATATCGGCATTCGAAAAAGCTGGCAGGATGCAATGGAATCGGTGCGGGCGGAAGGGGGAATACCCTACGGAATTCCGGCAGGAGCTTCGGTACACAAATATGGCGGTCTGGGTTACGTTGCGTTTGCCGATGAAGTGAGAGCTCAGGAGGCAGAGTTGGGTTTTCAGTTCGATTATGTCGTTGTTTGTGTTGTGACCGGGTCAACCCAGGCTGGCATGATCGTTGGGTTCAAAGCTGATGGTCGTGCGCATCGGGTTATTGGAATTGATGCTTCGGGGACTCTGGAGAAAACCAGAAAACAGGTTACAGAAATCGCACGGAATACAGCAGAACTGATTGAATTGGGACTCGAGATTACCGACGATGACATATACATCAATCCAAACTATGCCTACCCGGCCTATGGTGTGCCCAGCAAAGAAACGAACGAAGCCATTCGACTCGCTGCTCGAACAGAAGCAATGATTACTGATCCAGTCTATGAGGGGAAGTCGATGCAAGGTATGATCGACCTTATCAACAAACGATATTTTCCTGCTGGATCAAAGATATTGTATTCGCACCTTGGCGGTGCACCGGCATTGAACGGATACAGCGATATCTATCGAAACGGTTGAAAAGCTTAGTGTCGGGGAGTTACTGGTTTGAGAATTTTCTTGCCTTAGAATTAATCTCCCGAATGCCTCTATGAGCATCGATTCAGACACACCTTTATACAACGGCCTTACCGCGAGCGTACCTGGTCTACCGGCAGCATGGTATTTCGACCCAGCGCAGCATGCGCGTGAGATGGCCACGTTGTGGCGCAAAAACTGGCTTTATGTAGCCCGTAGTGAAGTATTCCCGAAACCCGGAGCATTCCGCACGCTAACTGTTGGCGACCAAAATTACCTGGTGGTGCGAGGCCGTAGCGGTAGTTTGCGTGGTTTCCATAATACTTGTCGACACCGCGGTTCGTTGCTATGTGAGGCCGCAGAAGGCCAGCTTGGTGCATCAGGAAGGATTGTTTGCCCATATCATCAATGGACATACGACGCTGAAGACGGAGTTCTACTGCGTACATCCTCTTTTGCCGAGCCGGAGGGGTTTGATAAGTCTGTGCACGGGCTTTTTCAGGTTACCGTTGTTGAGTGGCGTGGCTGCGTCTTCCTACATCCTGACCTCGATACACCCTGGGATGCCAATACTGCATTCCAACGTCCGGCCGACAATTTCGCGAACTTCCCGCTGGAGACGATGGTGGTTGGCCACACCTGGCATGCTGAGATGAGTTGTAACTGGAAAACGTTTTGGGAAAATTTTAATGAGTGCCTTCACTGTCCAGCAGTGCACCCTGAGTTAACCGAGTTGGTACCGTTGTATGGCCGGCGTATCATCCATCCAAGAGATGTTCCCGACTGGGGAGTTCATGTTCAGAGCAACGATCCGCGTTACCGGGGTGGTCTACGCGATGGAGCCGAAACCTGGTCAATGGATGGGAGTGATCAGGGGCACGCTATTCAATCGCTGACATCCGAAGAACGCGCTCGCGGTCAGACCTACGCTTCTACCTGGCCCAGCGTTTTTATTGCCGGCTATGCAGATCACGTACGGATAGTCTCGTTGCGCCCACTGGGGCCCGAGCGTACTGAACTGGTGGCGGAGTGGTTGTTTCAACCAGAGACTCTAGCTGATTCAACCTACAACATTGAAAACGTCGTCGACTTTGGTCGATTGGTGATGGAACAGGATGCCAAAGCTTGCGAACTCAATCAGCGTGGACTGCACGCAGCACCGCTCAAGGCTGGTGTGTTAATGCCGGAGGAGTACTTGGTCGAGCGCTTTCACAACTGGATCCGGGCAGGCCTCGTTCTTTGAAAACATTGCGAACCCGATGAGGACATCACTATGGCGGGACCACTAACCGGCTATCGGATTGTTGAATTAACCTCCATGCTGACTGGGCCTTGGGCTGCGTCTCTATTAGGAGATCAAGGTGCAGACGTGATCAAGGTCGAAGTCCCCGGACTTGGTGATCATACGCGGTCAGTCGGAGCTCATCGCGAGGGGTTTTCCACTAGCTTCCTGAATATCAACAGAAGCAAACGATCGATTACCCTGGATCTTAAAAAGACAGAAGGAAAAGCAACACTGAAGCGCCTTGCTGCTACGGCTGATGTGTTTATCCAGAACTTCCGACCTGGGGTTGTCGAGCGACTGGGTATTGGCTATGACGATATCCGGGAAGTCGCACCGAAGATTGTCTATATCTCGATGTCAGGGTTTGGTGAACGGGGACCACTGGCACAAAAACCGGTCTACGATCCGATTATCCAGGCGATCTCAGGACTGACGACGGTGCAGGCTGGGTCCGATGTGGAGCGCCCGAGGCTTGTTCGCACAATTCTGCCCGATAAACTCACTGCTGTTTATGCGTCACAGGCGGTTACGGCGGCACTTTTGTCTAGAGAAAAAACAGGGGCCGGTCAGCATGTGCGGCTGTCTATGCTTGATGCCGTGCTGAATTTTCTGTGGGCTTCAGATATGGGTGGGCAGACATTTGTTGATAATCCGGTCACGAGCCAGGCGGCTGCGAGTTTTATCGATCTTATTTACCAGACCCAAGACGGCTACATGACGGTATCGACCATGACGAACAAAGAATGGGCTTCGCTCACTCGGGCGTTTGATAGACCTGATTTACTGAAAGATCCACGGTTTAAAACGCCGCAGCTTCGGGATAAAAACGTAAACGAGCGCCTGGATGTCGTTCAGGGAGAGCTGATAACTCGCACCACGCAGGCCTGGCTGGAAATCTTCGAGCGCGAAGATGTGCCCTGCGCACCGGCTCTCTCGCGCCAGCAGGTGATTGAGCATCCACAGGTTCTCGCAAGTGAGATCCTGCAGGAAAATCATCATCCTGTTGCAGGATCTCTGCGTCAGACGCGTGTGGCGGCGCGGTTCGAAGGCTCGCCGCCCGATTTACCCAAAGGGGCGCCCAGGCTGGGTGAACACAACCATGAGGTTCTGTGTGAGTTGGGGCTGTCCGAACTCGAGATTGAGCACTTAATCAAACAGGGGGCGGTCGGCAATGAACGGTATTCAAATTCTTGAAATCGTACCCGGGGTCGATGGTATTTACATGCAGTTCCCGAGAATTGATAAATGATTGATTTATATTTCTGGCCAACACCCAATGGGTGGAAGATCTCAATTGCCTTGGAGGAGATGGGACTGCCTTACAGCGTTATTCCGCTGCGTATAGGCCAGGGGGAACAGTTCACCGAGGCATTCGAGCGCATCAGTCCCAGTCATCGCATGCCCGCGATCGTCGATCATGAACCGTTGGGTGGCGGTGATTCTTTTCCGTTGGCTGAATCGGGCGCAATATTGATGTACCTCGCCGAGAAATCCGGCCAGTTTCTGCCAACGGATGCTCACGCTCGCTACGAGGTGATGCAGTGGCTTATGTGGCAGACCACGCAGTTGGGACCCATGATGGGTCAGCATGGGCATTTTTTCTTGTATGCGAAAGAAAAAATTCCCTACGCAATCGACCGTTATCGATATAACGTATTACGACTTTTTAAAGAACTAGATAGGCGTTTGAAGGGACGAGAGTATATCTGCGGCGAATACACAATCGTCGATATGGCTTGTTGGCCATGGATCGTCACCTACAAAAGCCAGCAGATCGATCTGGTCGAATTCCCCGATATCCGCAGATGGTACGATGCGCTTAAATCACGACCGGGGCTGCGGCGCGGTTATGATCTTCTCAAGGACTCACGCTCGAGTCGGGGCAACGAGGCACCAGATGAAGAGGCGCGTGCCCATTTATTTGGAGAGGCGAACAGGCCCGACTGAAAGGTCGAATCGGTGCTCGATAGGCTCGTTGTGGAATCCACTCAAGCGGCGTGCAGTAAGTTAACCGTCACGGTGGCGAGGTCTGAGTCCGGATAGCGGGCCTGAAATCGGTTGTCGGGTGTCAGTCCGGCTTCTTTGGCTGCGCTCAGAAAAACTTCCTGTTCAACAATATACTGATCCGAATACCCATGGGTGCCATCGTAGGCTGTGACATTGGTTCTGCCGATGTTCAGTGCAGCAAGCTTCGGTGGAATAGTGTGAAGTTCCAGGACCAGGAGGCCGAATTTGCCAACCAGCGGCGCCCACTTACGAAAATGATCGACTAGATTCTGCTCAAGTACATTGTTATTGATTCGTTGGCCGCGGTAGGCGAATGCGCCGCTGGATCGGCTCATTCTGCCGACTTCAACACAAGTCGGTGGTTCGTACTGTCGATTATGGTCCAAGAATGAACGTACGTTGAGCAGATCGTGGGCCAATAAGTTGTATTCATTTTTTAGATGAGTAGCGAACTGAGTGGGGTCGCCAATATCACCAAAAATCACGTTAGCCCAAATATCAGCCTTAGAAAGGTTTTCTTTAGCAACCTCGATTGCTGCCTGGTTGTAATCTGAACCGATAATGAATAACGGGTACTGTTCAAGCAGGCCTGCTCGTTTTGTTTTATGCCAGATCACGTCAAAGATATGGGCGAGCAGCGAGCCGTCTCCGCACCCCATATCAGCAATACCAGAGGGCTGCTGATCGATAGGTCGGTTGAAAATATCCTCGATGACCTCGTCAACTTTTCGAAAATAGTTCTGATGCGCGCCACCACTGCCCCAGACGTTCATTTTGCGATCGACATGACTCTCATAACCGTTCAGATGGGTGTCCCAGATTACCCTTGGATTTCCAAACAGCAGTTCTTCTATTTTCTGAAACATAGGCAGGTACGACACAGTAACGCCGTAAGCCGCTGCGCGCTGTACGAAAAAGAGTCCCTTTTCGTTAAGCAGGGAGCCCTTCGGGATCATCCGGCCTAAATCGAACTGAGAGAACATATCGAGAACGACTTGTGCCCGCCCCGGATGACTACTCAGGCTATCAGTTGTTATGATTGGACTGTCGTGTGAACAGTGTAACAGCGCACCATTCATACCCAGTGCGACCAGGACGGGAGCCAGAATCATACCCTCAAGGTGGATGAGCACCTGCTTCTGGACGATATTTGTTTCGAGATCATCGCCGCTGATCATGCCCCAGTACTCCGAGTGTCGCTCGAGCATGAGAGCCAGTTCCTGCTGCGGATTAACTGCCGCACCCCCAAATAAATAGTGGTGCATGTCTGCAGCTACCTCGAGGTAGCCGATGCTGTCTTCGTATGCCTTGGTAGCTTCGAATGCAGCAGCCGTGCGGTTGGTTGTGGTGTATCTGACTGTGTCCTTGATCGGATTGATGTCCTGAACCAGCCACCCTTGTGAGCAAAGCAGGCGAAGTGCGACCTGAAGGTAACCCTCATTGCCCTGGCATTGTGAGGTAATGTCATCTAGTGATACCGTTCCTCCTTTTGAGAATAAATCCAAAACCCCGCGAGTTTTCAGAGCGACCATGGTGGGTGCAATTGGAAAACCGTCGAGGTGGCGGAACAGCCTGCTGCGAAGCGCACTCTGTTGGCTTCTGCCTAGCTTGATGCACGCAGCTGCAGAATTGGCACTCTTCGTTGCAGTATTGTCAGACATCGTGTTCTTGCCTAGTGCAGCTGTGTTATTACGAGTACAGAAAATAAAAACACAGCTCCTCTTATGAAGTGGTGGTGAATCATACCGGCCCAGAATTTGGGCAATCAAGTGTCAATATCTTTGGCGATCTGCCCACTTTCTGGGCACAATCCCAGTCTCTATTTAGCGGGAGAAACGAATGGTTTGTGGCTCAGTGACGAACTGGATCAAGGCAGACCCGGTTGTGAGGAAGGGAGAGTTCGTTCGGAACTGTTTGCTGTCGTGTCAGGCAGTCTTCCACATAGGGCAGCGATGAACAAAATCACAACTATCGGATAATTGTTCCTTTCGCCGCTGCTAGGCCCAAAGGTCGGTACTGAGGTAGCGCTCTCCAGTGTCCGGGAGAATTGCGAGTAAAACAGCACCACGGGCACTTTCTCGGGAGGCATAGTCGAGCATGCCCGCGACAGCTGCACCGCAGGAGATGCCACAGAAGATACCTTCGTCAGTAGCCAGTTGGCGCGCTGATTGAAAGGCCGCTTCAGTGGATACAGGTATGATGTCGTCGTAGGCCGACTGATCCAGAGTATCGGGAATAAATCCCGGGGCCGTGCCCATAATCTTGTGTTTACAGGCGATGCCTTTCGAGAGAATTGGAGAATCCTCAGGCTCTGTAGCGATGATCATCAGACCGGGAATCCGGTTCTTCAGGTGTGTTGAAAGGCCCGATATGGTTCCGCCGGTACCGGTGGTACAGACGATCGCGTCGAGTTTCTCGCCGAAGTCTTCATAGATTTCGTTTGCGGTAGTCTGATGCGCTGCAGGATTGGCTGGATTGTAGTGCTGGCCGACAAAGAAATAGCCCTTCTCTTCAGATAATCGCCGGGCTTCTTCTATGGCGCCGACAGTGCCTTTGTCAGCTGGCGTCAGCACCAGTTCTGCACCATAGGCAAATAGGATCTGCTTGCGTTCCACACTCATGTCTTCAGACATTACGAAGATCGCCCGGTATCCTTTGACAGCGGCAACCATGGCGAGCCCAATGCCGGTATTGCCGGAAGTGGGTTCAATGATCGTGTCGCCAGGATTCAAAGCTCCCCGCTGTTCGGCATCCTCAATCATGTTCAGAGCAGGCCTGTCTTTGACCGAACCGGCCGGGTTGAAGCTTTCTAGTTTTACCCAGAGTTCGTGCGCAAGGTAGCCGGTAAAACTGTTCAGACGGACCACCGGTGTCCGGCCGACAGTCTGCAGGACGTTGTCAAATTTCATGGGGAATATTCCTGGCCCAGTCCTGGGTAGTGACGAATCCTCACCGTATAGTGTATACCGGTGTTGCTGAAAGTACTGCCCGGACCTAAGTAAAGGTAGGATCTACACTGCGCCTGTACGTGGGATTGGGCGGTATATGAATAGATAGGAGGATTATTGAAGAGTATCTGTGTATTCTGCGGTTCTCATGATGGTGCCCGCGAAGGCTACAGGGTGGAGGCGGCTAGACTCGGCCGCACGCTGGCCCAGCGAAATTTGGGTCTGATCTACGGTGGCGCCAGTGTAGGGTTGATGGGTGCAGTTGCCGATGCCGTCATCGACGCAGGGGGTAGGGCGGTTGGCGTAATACCACAATCTCTAATCGATATGGAAATTGCGCATACCGGATTGGCAGATCTTCATGTCGTTAATACGATGCACGAGCGAAAGGCGCTTATGGCGCAACTGTCAGATGGCTTTATCGCCCTTCCAGGTGGAATTGGCACGCTGGAGGAATTGTTTGAAATTATGACCTTCGCTCAGTTGCGCTTTCACCAGAAACCCTGTGGTCTGCTCAATATCGAAGGTTACTACGATCAGCTTATCGGCTTTCTGGATAACGCCCAGACGCAGGGATTCGTGAGTTCAGCACAAACCCGTTATCTACTTGTAGATCAGACGGTGGACGGGTTGTTGGACAGGTTTAACGGAATATGATTTCGGTGTTTGCCAGTGAGTACAATTGACGGCTTAGATTTGACCCATGTGGGCAGTCTTTAGAAAATGTCAATAATTCCGGTTATTCTTTGTGGTGGATCAGGCACTCGGTTGTGGCCGCTTTCGCGCCAACTGGTTCCCAAGCAATTTCTGTCTATCGCTGGCGATAACACGCTGTTGCAGGATACGGTCATACGGCTTGCCGGTCTCGACCTGGCGGCACCGATGTTGGTCTGTCACGAAGACCACCGGTTCAGTGTCGCAGGCCAGCTCTCGATTCTAGATCTTGATCACCAGGGGATTATTCTTGAACCTGTGGGGCGAAACACGGCCCCCGCAGCAGCGATCGCTGCATTAGAAGCGCTGTCGCTGGCTGAAGATCCGGTATTATTGGTTCTGCCAGCAGACCATGTGATTTCAGACCCCGCGGCTCTGTGCCAGGCGCTCTCCAAAGCGGCAGAAGGTGTGAAGAAGGGGCATCTTGCATTGTTCGGTGTGATTCCAAGTGCTCCAGAAACTGGATATGGCTATATCCGCCGTGGCGCTGAGCTTTTCACTGACTTATACCGGGTCGACGAGTTTGTTGAGAAACCCGATTATGAAACTGCCTGTCAATACCTCGCCAACGGTGACTATCTGTGGAACAGCGGAATGTTTATGTTCAGCGCAAAAGATTATCTGGAGGCACTGCAGGCTCACAGTAAGGGTATCTATGACAGCTGTCACGAGGCATATCAGACGCTGGTTCGGGAACAGGAGTTTGCGCGACTCTCAGAAGAGGCTTTTTCCAAATGCCCAAGCAATTCGATCGATTACGCCGTAATGGAATGCACAGCGGCAGCTGTGGTCGTGCCACTTGATGCCGGATGGAACGATGTAGGGTCCTGGGCTTCGTTGTGGGCCATCGGTAATAAAGATGAACACGGTAACGTGTTGCGGGGAGATGTGCTGGCAGAGGACACTCGAAATACCTATGTCCATGCAGAACATCGCCTGGTGTCCACTCTGGGAGTCGATGATCTAGTGATTGTCGATACGGCCGATGCCTTGCTGGTGTCGACACGTGAAAAAGTAGAACGAGTTAAGCAAGTTGTTGCCAGATTAAAAGAAAAAGATCGTCCACAATATGTGACACATCGTAAGGTTGTTCGACCGTGGGGAAGTTATGATGCTCTTGAGACCGGTCCTGGATTTCAGGTCAAGCGCTTGACAGTGTTGCCCGGAGCTCGATTATCGTTACAGAAGCACCGGCACCGAGCCGAGCATTGGGTCGTGGTCAGTGGTACAGCACGGGTCACCTGCGGCGACCAAGAATTTACATTGAAACTGGAGGAATCGACATTTATCCCAGCAGGCACAGTGCATCGTCTGGGAAATCCTGGAAGTGAGATGCTGGAGGTTATTGAAGTGCAGACCGGCAGCTATCTTGGCGAAGACGATATTGAGCGCTTCGACGATGATTTCAACCGTTCATAGGCCGGGACTGACCTTATCTGACCACTCGAAGAGGCGAAACTCAGGGTCACCAGCAAATGTTTTCAGGGCGATAGCGGCGCGGTAGCCTCTAGGTGCTGCAAGGTCCCACAACCGTGTCAGCTTGAGGTCGGAGGGGCACCAAGGTGTCGCTAGAAGTTGGGGTGCGCTCATGGTGTTTACGCTGACAGAGAACTGTGACAGTGGTAGTGACAGGCCCCGGCCATGTACTTTGATGTAAGCCTCCTTGCGGGTCCAGCACGCAAAGAATGCCTGTTCTACCTTGGACGCACTCAGTCCTTGTATCGCAGAGAATTCCAGCTCAGAAAAAAACCGCTTGGCGAGACGCAATCGATAAGCCGATGAATAGGGTCGAATACGTTCAATATCGACACCAACATCGCCCTCACGCGACAGTGCGAATAAAGCATGTTCTCCCGAATGTGACAAATTAAAGTTGATGCCGTGTGCCTGGGAAGCTGTCAGGGCCGGTCGGCCATGGCGGCCGTAGATCAGTTGGATTGATCTGGCGGGGTGTCCGGTATAAGCAGACAGGAGTTGACGCAGTACACCGCGGGCAACGGTAAAGCGGATCCTATCGCAGTCTGAGATGAAGCGGACTGCGCGGGCTTGTTCGTCGTCAGAAAGGAGTTGACTCAGGTTCGCGATATCGGATTCGGCGTCAGAAAATCTCAAAGACCACACATGGACTTCACCAGTCTGAATGGTTGCGCTTGATGTTGCCATATTATTTAGTGGGTCGTTTCTACTCTTCTGAATCTCAATTTGTGGGCAAATACAATTATGGCGACTCCCGCGAGTACGATCAGCCCGCCGCCAAGTACAAACCAGGATGGTTTTTCGCCGAGCAACAACATACTGGACACGATTGTGAATATAGGCAGCAACAATAAAACAGGCATGACCTGTGACATGGGGTTCCGGGAAAGCACCGTAAACCAGATCCCGTAACCTGCCACGGTCATGACGATACCAAGGTACAACACTGCCCCCCAGCCTACCCAGGTTGCCGCGCTAAGCGCGTTGAGTTGACCTGTTTCAATCAGAAAAGAGCCGGCTAACATCTGAGGCCCAGCAAAAACTCCAATCCAGCCGATAAGTGTCAATCCGCTGACCGCACCGTGAAGTCGTTTGACCATGAGTTGTCCAATTGCCCAAGTCATTGCCCCGCCTGCAGTCAGCAGAATCGGAAGTCCTTGTCCACGGACCTGTGGCTGACCGGCAATCAGCACGATACCGAGAAAGGCCACGAGCATGCCCAACCATCGCTGATAGCCGGGACGTTCCCGAAGTACGATTGCGGCCAAGAGTACGCTGAACGGCACTTCCAGGTGGACGATAATGACGGCCAGGGAGGCATCAATTTGAGACAGGCCTGTGAAGGTCAGGCCGTATTGAATCGATGAGCCGATCAGGGCAATCCAGAAAATATCTTTAAGGTGACCTCGTGGAATCGGCAGGAACCAGATCACGAGCGCGGCTGCCAGAGTAAACCGCATCCCCATCAGGAACAGAGGTGGAAATTCTGCCAGGCCAGCCTTCGCTATCGTAAAGCCCAATCCCCAGATGAGCGGGACACTGGCAGCAATCAATAAATCTCGTGTTTTCAATCAAGCGGGCCTGATGGCATCCTGCGATAATCCTACGGCAAGGAAGCGGTAGCGTAACAGGTAATTAGGAGATAGGAATCGATTGTTCATCGACTGTGAGGTGTGGCCCATCGGCAGGCTACGTGAGAGTATGTTAATCAAAAACCAAACATGGTCGGTGTTGCGGAGACAGGATGGTTGTTAACAATCTGCGGATAGGGTGGCTGGGCACGCTTGCCGTGGCGGGTTGTGTGTTCTTTAGCTCAGCAGGTCGGGCTGTGGGTGATGAAATGCCCAGTGCGGGCTGGTGGCTGACCCAGCCTGTAATGGGGCAGCCCGTGCTCACTTCGGTGTTTGGACTTGCAGATCAGGCCCAGATATTTGGACTTGCAATGGCACGCCGCAGGTTTTCTGGGCTGACCTTTGCAGGCCAGGGGTCGCATCTGTCGTTGCTATCGGACCACTACGCGGGCGTTGACTCTCGTTTATTTCACCCCTCTGGCGGCCTTCCGGCGGATTATCAGGGAGGTGCTATACGCTACAGCGGTGCGCTGGCCTATGTCGATGTGGGCGGTTCGCGAATTATTAGTCCGGGTGTGGGAGAGCGCCACAGTTGGTATGGTCGGATCTCGACGGACGTGTTTTCCAGTAGCCTTTTTCGCATAGAACGGGAAGATAGTGTGGCGGCCTATGCCGCCGACATCCGTGCAAAGATACGCGATACCACGCTCACGGTACGGCAAATTGAAGCGGGGTCTGCCTATGATCGACAGGTGAACTTGACGTTACCTTTTGCATTTAGCACCTATCCTCAAGCCAAGCTGGAACTCAAGTTTCATCAGGGGCGAAGCCTACGCTTTCCAGGATCGAACAGCGAGCGGATCATGCTGACATTACGCGGCAGTTTTGGTCGTTCGCCCCTGTTGGCGCTTGCGCCTGACTCAAAAGATGGCTCAAGCGATAGCGTACGTGATGTGGCGTTGCTTGGTGCGGCTGCAGTCGCAGTAGCGCTGATTGCTAGTTCTGGTGATGCGGACACTGATACTGCAAGTCGCTGGTCGGGGCAGCACGATGCGGCGTGGAACGCATTGAATGACATCAATCCAACGTCGGTCAGTGAAAACATCGAATACGGAAGCTGGGTCTATCGCAACACCGACGCGACCTTCAGTGCGCTCAGTCCGGTTCGAGGTACTGTGAACTCGGTTAATATTGGCTCCCCCAACCAGGTACCTTCCGGTTCGGTGGCGACAGCCAGTTATCACACGCACGGCGGCGATGATCCGCTGTATGACAGTGAAAATTATTCTCCCACTGATTTAATTACCGACAATCTTTGGAAAGTGGATGGCTATCTGGCCACACCGTCGGGAGCTTTCAAGATTCACAACTACGTTACCGGTGAGGTGTCGCGGTTGGGTACGGTAGCCAACTGATTACCGAGCCGGTTGCAGGACGGCTTATGAGTGCGCTGATTGACTATTGCGAATTGGGTAATAATCATGACCAGACCCCTCTGCAGTTCGCACTGGGCAATGTCGATCATGTGCTGGATACTTCAACGATGTCACGATTGCGAGAGATTAATGCGCAAAGCAGTTTTTCTGTGTTGGGTTAGATTAGCGAACCACTGCCTGTCGTTCATCCTGCTTGCGTCAACATATAGGGCAATAATATGAAAGCTGCAGTCTGTCGGGAATTTGGGGCACCTTTGTCGGTGGAAGAGGTTGGCCTTGCCGATCCAGGATCCTATGAGGTCAGGGTTAAGCTGAGCGCTTGTGCCATTTGCCACAGCGATATTACCTATATGGATGGAGGATGGGGCGGTTCTCTGCCTGCTGTATTTGGACACGAAGCTGCAGGTGTCGTGGAGCAGGCCGGTAACGGGGTAGCACGTGTGGCAGTGGGTGACACCGTGGTGGTTACCCTACTTCGGTCTTGTGGTGACTGCTACTACTGTTCCAAAGATCATCACAGTCTCTGTGAAACGATATTTCCACTGGACACGGCCTCACCTCTCCAGGATCGAGATGGCAAAACTCTCGGTCACGGGTTGCGTACGGGTGCATTTGCTGAACAGGTTGTTGTCCACGAATCCCAGGTACTGGGTATTCCCACGTCAGTACCTATGACCAGTGCTGCTCTGCTGTCGTGTGGCGTGATCACCGGTTTCGGTGCTGTCAAGAATGTTGCCCGTGTTGTTCCCGGCAGTTCGGTGGCGACTATCGGCACAGGTGGTATCGGTTTGAACTGTATACAGGGTGCGGCGATCTGTGGCAGTAAGGTCAACATTGCGGTTGACCTGGTAGACGAGAAGATTCAGGCCGCGCTGCGGTTGGGTGCCACCCACGGGATCAATCCTGTAAACGGGGACATCAAAGATGAGGTTGAACGGTTGACGGACGGTCGAGGTGCAGACTATGTGTTCGTTGCTGCGGGTAGCGCCACTGCAGTCGAACAGGCACTAACACTGGTGCGCCGGGCTGGCATGGTGGTTCTTGTGGGCATGACCGCAGAAGGCGTTACAGCACAATTTAAGACACTCAATTTTGCGAACGACGCGGTTCAATTGGTCGGCAGCAAGATGGGGCAGACACATCTTGATACCGATATTCCCCCTCTGGTCGAACACTATCTGAAAGGCAGTTTGAAACTCGACGAACTGGTGTCAGAGTGTTATCCCCTTGAAGGGATCAATGATGCGATAGCAGCAGTAAAAGGAGGTCAGGCCCTGCGTAACGTGATTGTCTTTGATTCCTGAAAGGCTGTCTTTCTTGCAACGGGTTTAGTTATGTCGAGCGCCAAAATTACACGCATAGAAACGTTCAGTCGCGAATATCTAGCTTTCGTCAAGGTCACAGCTGAGGATGGCGCTTACGGCTGGGGTCAGGTCGCGCCTTACAATGCCGATATCACGGCACGGGTTGTTCACCGGCAGATCGCGCCCTGGGTGTTGGGCGAGCCGTGTACCAACATCCAAACACTGGTGGACCTCATTCCGCTCAGAGAGCACAAGTTTCCAGGCTCCTATCTGCGACGGGCATTGGCAGGGCTTGATACCGCATTGTGGGACTTGGGTGGGCGTGCCCAGGGAAAGAGCGTGTGCGAGTTATTGGGAGGTTCACCTGGAAAGTTACGTGTTTACGGCTCAAGCATGCGGCGTGATATCAAGCCAGAAGCTGAGGCCGAACGGCTTTGTAGATTACGACAAGAATACGGATATACGGCGTTTAAGTTCAGAGTGGGTGCTGAATGTGGGCGGGACATCGATGAATGGCCTGGTCGGACTGAAGCGATCGTGCCGGAGGTTAGGAAAGGACTGGGCGACGATGTCGCATTACTGGTTGATGCCAACAGTGGTTTTTCCCCTGCCAGGGCGATTGAAGTGGGGAAGATGCTCGAGCAGTACGGCGTCGAGCATTTTGAAGAACCCTGCCCATACTGGGAGTTGGAGCAGACGCGGACGGTCACGCAGGCGCTTAGCCTGGATGTCACCGGCGGTGAACAGGACTGCGAAATACCGACCTGGCGGAGAATGATCGGCATGCGTGCTGTTGATATTGTACAGCCCGATGTGTGTTATTTGGGGGGTATGGTGCGCACCATGGAAGTTGCGCGCATGGCAGCAGCAGTCGGGATGCCTTGCACACCGCATTGTGCGAATCTATCTATGGTGACGCTGTTCACCATGCATCTTTTGCGGACTATCGAGAATGCGGGAAAGTATCTCGAGTTTTCGATTGAGGGTCCGGAATATTATCCCTGGCAGGATGGTTTGTTTGTCGAGTCACCGTTTTCTGTTGAGGACGGCCATGTGGAGGTGACGGATAAACCGGGTTGGGGCGTCGACATCGATCCGATCTGGCTTGAATCGTCGGAACATTTGATGAGTGAGGCATGATCGATAGTTTTATGTCAATTGTAGAATTTACGGTTTAGCTGTCGGAAAGAATGCCTGTTGGCCCAGGATTCGGTAGTTAGCAATCAGTGTCTGTCCAGTCTCTGAGAGCATCCAGTCGATAAAAGTCTGGCCGTCGAGGGTCTTGACGTGGGGATGTTTTTGCGGATTTACGAGGATGATGCCATATGGATTAAACAACGGCGGGTCACTCTGAAAGAGTATATCGAGCCGTCCTTTGTTGCCGAATTTGAGCCAGGTTGCACGGTCAGTCAGTGTATAAGCGTCCAGCGCGCTCGCCATATTCAAAGTACCCCCCATGCCGCGGCCTGTTTCCTGGTACCAGCCGTTGCCTACTTTTGCGGTGTCAATACCGCTCTGGTTCCAGAGTTCCAGTTCCTTTTTGTGGGTGCCGCTGTCGTCTCCTCGAGAAACAAATAAGCTCTTATTGGTTGCGATGCGTTGAACGGCACCAATAACATTGGCTGCGAAAAGGACGGAGGCCGGGTCATCCCGAGGACCGACAAGGATATAGTCGTTGTACATCAGATCATACCGAGTCACGCCATGTCCTTGTGAAATAAACTGCTCTTCCGAGGGGCGATGATGCACGAGAAGGACATCAGCGTCGCCGTTTTGAGCGATATACAAGGCCTGGCCCGTGCCCACCGCAACGACCCGAACTTCAATACCGGTTTGTTCACTAAAGCGCGGTAGCACGAAGTTGTAGAGACCAGAATTTTCGGTAGACGTCGTGGAGGCAACTACGATGAAGCGTTCACCGGCATTCGCAGACCACGGTATAAAGACCTGGCTGGCGAGGGCTGTGATCAAGCAGAAGAAGAATTTTGTTGCGGCGCTCATGCGTCTAGTGGTGTCATGCGATCCTTTTATTTAGGCCGGTCTTCATCTAAGTTGATTCTTGTTGGGGCACTCCAAAAGTCTCCCCGCCGCTGTCCAGGTATGCCTGTTCGGCGGCCGTCGTCGAGCGGCCCAGTGCTTGGTTCCGGTGGGGGAATCGACCGAATTTAGCGAGAATATCCTGATGCTTGCGTGCATACTCGACTGCCGATTCCAGATGTTCCTTAAGTTCAGTCGGCGCATTCTGAGCCAATCGTTTAAAAAGCCCAACCGAAGTCACCTGGTCCCTGGGATCTTCGGAGTGTTCAAACGGCAGATAAATAAAAGTTGCCTCCAGTGGGTGAACTTTACCGTCTATACCGAGGTCTATCGCAGTCTGCGCCGCTGTCCTGGCTTTGTCGTCATAAGAAAATGAACGTGCTGTTCCGCGATACATATTCCGTGGGAACTGATCGAGTATAAGAATGAGGGAGGTGGCCAACAGGGGGTCGCTTTGCCAGTGGTCGAACTCATTGTTAAGCGCCCGGTCAGGTAGGTCGCTGTAGGCGCGCCGGATCGTGTCATCGAACGATTTGCTACCTCCAAACCAGTCGGCTTTACGATTGCCAAGTTCTTGTGGACTCGTCAGGCAGTCCTGGAACCAGAATCGGTGAATGTCGCTTGACTGTACAGTCCGCGGGGATGTTTGAGCACCATCAGACATGAGAAAAAGTGTTCAGTTAGATAACAAAACTTCGAGTATGAAGCGGGTGCCGAAATAACCCAGGGCCAGAATAACAAAACTTGCCAGAGTCCAGTTAACTGCTGTGCGACCGCGCCAGCCGAAGAGTCGGTGACCACCGAGCAGTACGGCAAAGCTCAGCCAGGCTAGAACGGCCAGTGTGACGTGATGATTTAGTACGAACGGTTGTCCAAACAAGCGATCAGAAAACACCATGCCACTGATAAGAGTGACTGTAAGTAGTGTGAAGCCGCTGAAGATCAGTCGAAATAGAATCAGCTCCATTGTCTCCATTGGTGGGAGGCTCAGCCAGAAACCCACTGGATGCTTATTCCGAATCAACCGGTCCAGAAAAAACAACAGGATCGACTGCGCAACTGCCAGACTCAGTAGCCCAAAGGACAATCCGGCAATCAACAGATGAAATTTGGCAGCAATGCTCCCCAATGCTAGCGCATGCAATGTGCCGGGGTAGAGCCACCCGACTAGTGTAGCAATCGCGGCGGTTGGTAGAACCAGGATACCAAGAGAAGTGAGCGGTGCGCGAAGACTGCTGACAAGAAACAACATAACGATGATCCAAGCAACACTGGATACGGTGGTGCCTAGGGCGAAATTTGGAGATTTACCGACACCTAGAACCATTGCCAGAGCACTGCCATGCAGGAAAAGCCCTACCACCAAGACCAGGCGAAGCGCTTTCAATTCGGTTTTGCCCTGAGTTTGGGTCGGCCCCATCGAACGAATCGTCAGCGCTGTTGCAGCCACATAGGCGATTACTGCCAGAATATTCAGGCTATCTGTCAAGTTGCTTGTCCTTTGGTCAAATACACAGTGCGATGCTGGATTCGATCGAGTGGCAATGGGGCAGAGTGTAGAATCGCAAGGGCAGTTTAGGAAGTCCGAATTCAGAAATTGCCTTCGAATCATTAATTTGGCACTCAAGGAGATCAGAGTTTAATGTTTAGTCAGCTCGGGGATCGTCTCAAAGAAACCTTTCGTGATCTGCGTGGTCGCGGCCGGTTGTCGGAAGATAACATCAGCCAGGCACTGCGCGAAGTCCGCCTGGCACTGCTGGAAGCGGATGTTGCTTTGCCGGTAGTCAAATCCTTTTTAGAGGGGGTGCAGCAGCGGGCGCTGGGAGAAAAAGTACTCGATAGCCTCACCCCTGGACAGGCTGTTGTCAAAGTGGTTCACGATGAACTTGTTGAGTTAATGGGTGCACGAAATGATGCGTTGAACCTCGCAGTTCGTCCGCCCGCAGTGGTGCTTATGGCGGGACTCCAGGGTGCAGGTAAAACGACGACTGCTGCCAAGTTGGCACTGTTGCTTAAAGATCGAGAGAACAAAAATGTACTCCTCAGCAGCGTCGATGTTTACCGGCCTGCGGCTATGGAACAGCTACGCAAATTGGCCGAGGAGGTCGGTGTTGCCTATTTTGGTGATGGGGACGACGCTCTGGCAATCGCACGCGATGCTGTCGCCCATGCAACTACGCACGTTATGGATGTAGTCATCATTGATACTGCCGGTCGTTTGCACGTGGATGACGAGATGATGATGGAGATCAGTCGGATCTACAATGAAGTATCACCTGTCGAAACATTGTTCGTGGCCGACAGTATGACCGGCCAAGATGCGGTCAATAGTGCCCGAGCTTTTGACCAGGCACTTGAGCTTACAGGTGTCGTTCTGACAAAAACTGATGGCGATGCGCGTGGCGGTGCGGCCTTATCCATTCGTGAAGTCACCGGCAAGCCCATCAAATTCCTGGGTACGGGAGAAAATGTCGAGGCACTGGAGGCCTTTCATCCTGATCGAGTGGCTTCTCGAATTCTGGGAATGGGCGATGTACTGACCTTGGTTGAAGAGGTCGAACGAAAGGTCGACCGAAAGCAGGCTGAGCAAATCGCAGCCAAGCTCAAGAAAGGCAAGGGCTTCGACTTTGAAGATTTCAAAAATCAGTTGATTCAGATGGAGCAGATGGGAGGCCTGGCTGGGATGCTTGATAAGCTGCCTGGAATGACAGATTTGCCGGACCATGTGAAGAATCGAGTTAATGACCGCGAAACCCGTCGCACTATTGCCATCATTAATTCGATGACTGCCAGAGAGCGACTGTTTCCCGCGCTGATCAAAGGATCGAGGCGCCGTCGAATTGCGGGTGGATCGGGTTCCCAGGTGCAGGACGTTAATCGACTGTTGAAGCAGTTTACGCAAATGCAGAAAATGATGAAAAAAGCAAAGGGAAAGGGGGGGCTGGCAAAAATGATGGGACAGATGAAAGGCGGCACGCCTGGCATGCCGCCTTTCGGGCGCTGATTTTTAGATCCCGCCCCGGGAAGTTGATGGGGAGTTATGTTAGAATCTGCCGGTTTTTGAAGCAGATAGTGGAGATTCTTTATGGTTAAGATACGGCTCGCGCGGGGTGGATCGAAGAAAAGACCTTTCTATTCGATCATAGTCTCAGATCAGCGACGTCAGCCGAGCGGGCGCTTTATTGAGCGGATCGGGTTTTTTAACCCGATGGCTGTTGAATCGGAAGAATCATTACGCATCGATACGGAGCGGGCAAACTACTGGATCAGTCAGGGTGCGCAGCCGTCAGAACGGGTTGCGAATATTCTTAAACAGGTCAAGCGCAAAGCCGCTGCTTGATATGAGTGCGGCCGGCGCTCACGCCGGTGTGCGGTGTAACCCAGTGAACTATGAGCAGGACGGCACGGTGGTAGTGGGCCGGGTCCGAGGTATCTTTGGAGTCAAAGGCTGGGTCAGGGTTCAAGACTATTCCAGCCGGATTGGCGACATTCTGCAATACGACACGTGGCTGTTGAAACAGGACCAGGGCTGGGTGGTGCGAACAGTGCTCGAGGGTCGTCTTCACCAGAAGGGTGTTGTCTGTCATCTGAAGGGTTATGACGATCCAGCCCAGGCGAAGGAACTGATGGATGTGGATATTGCTGTAGCGGCAGATGGATTCGGTGAGCTCGAGCCTGGAGAATATTACTGGCATCAACTCGAAGGCCTAGAGGTTGTCAACTTAAGTGGCGAGAATCTGGGAAAGGTAGATCGTCTGCTCGAGACAGGCGCCAACGATGTGCTGGTGTTGAAGGGAGAGCAGGAACGATTGGTGCCCTATACACCTGGAGTAGTGGCAGAGATCGATTTGGATAGAGGTCGAATTCAGGTCGATTGGGAAAAGGATTACTGACCGGCGTTTGTTGGAGCCGGCAGGGTGGCAGGACGATGCGACTCGACGTGGTCACGATATTTCCCGGAATGTTCGATGCAGTACGCTATTGGGGAATGACCCGACGAGCCCTGGAGTCAGGGTCGCTTGAGTTGGCCTTGTGGGACCCGAGGGAATTTACCGAGGATAGCTATCGTCGGGTAGATGACCGGCCTTATGGTGGGGGACCCGGCATGGTGATGATGATTGAGCCCCTGCGTAGGGCATTGACAGCAGCTCGCGCGGCGGGTGGTGGCAAGGTGCTGCACTTGTCTCCACAGGGTGGTAAGCTGGACCAGGCGCGTATCAAAGCGCTGGCGAATCAAGATTCGCTGGTTCTGTTAAGCGGACGGTACGAGGGCATTGATGAACGTCTGATCGAGACTGAGGTCGATGATGAAATTTCGATTGGAGATTATGTGGTTGCAGGGGGTGAGTTGCCAGCGATGGTGTTGATAGAGGCGCTGGTCAGGCAGTTGCCAGGTGTGCTGGGTAACGACGGTTCGGCGGCCGCTGATTCATTTAGTGATGGCCTGCTCGACTGGCCGCATTACACCAGGCCGGAAGTGTATCGAGGTGGTAACGTACCGCCGGTGTTGCTGAGTGGTAATCATGACGAGATCCGTCGTTGGCGCCTGAAGCAGGCACTGGGACGAACTTGGATGCGCAGGCCAGATCTGCTGGCCAAGAGGAAACTGAACAAGGAAGAGCATCAGTTGCTCGAACAGTACAAACGCGAGCGAGAAGAACGGGAGAGTTAAAATGACCAACCTGATTAAAGAACTAGAACAGGAACAACTGAAAACCGATCTACCGGATTTTGCGGTGGGTGATACTGTTCGTGTCCAGGTAAAAGTCAAAGAAGCGAACAGAGAACGCCTACAGGCGTTTGAAGGGGTTGTCATCGCAAAAAAGAACCGGGGACTAAACTCATCGTTCACGGTTCGTAAGATATCCTACGGTGAGGGTGTAGAGCGTGTTTTCCAGACCCATAGCCCGATGGTGGATTCGATCGAAGTACGCCGACGCGGCGATGTCAGACGAGCCAAGTTATATTATCTGCGCGAGCGTACGGGAAGATCTGCCCGGATCAAAGAAAAGATCTCCTGATACAACCTTCAACGCTGGTCGCACAGTTCGGCCAGGTTGTGATATGACCCGAGGTATCGATGCGGGTCCTTGGATGACTTTGCGCAGTGACCAAACTGTGCTCCCCCACCGTATATTCAGGCTGTTCGAATCACTGATCGGATATCAGTTAAACAGGTGGAAGAATCTGATGCCCGGCATGGCTGTTGCAGTATTGCTGTATGCCGTGCCACTTAATGTCTTATCTGATCCGACTAATTCACCGCTGCCGCTGCCTAATCTGCGACAGGCAGATGACGATACGCGTTTGTGGTTGCCGCAACTAGACACTGGTTTCAGAACTCATATTTCGGTCCAGCCGAGTCTGCTGCCGCAGTCAGGTATCGCTGGCCCCGTGTTTCTAGCGGTCGAAATATCGACTACGCTGACCCGGATCCGCGAGCTTCGGCAGTCTGGCGCATCAGGTCTTGCACTGGCTCTGTTGAAGGAAATAGAAACCGAGCATAAATCTGATTGGCTGGAATGGGAGCAGGAGTTGTGGCTGGCACTGAGAGCGGCAGGTGACTACACGATGTTGTTGTCACGTCTTCAATCCGCGTTGTCCAGGCTTGATGGTGTGCTTAAGGCTCGGGTTTATGTCGAGATCGCTGGCGTGCATATCCTGCAGGATAATCCGAGGCGTGCACGGTCAGTGCTAAGAGCGATGTGGGTTGACAGCGAGCCGGACAACCATACCGCGATGACAGCCAGGCGGTTGATGATCGATGCTTACCGCGCCGAAAACCTGTTTCTGGATGCGGATGCGGCCTGCAGCCGGTTTCAGTCTGAGTACTATCCCGATGACGCGAGTTGGGGGGAGTTGAGGGCTACGATTCTGTTGGAATCAGGTCGGCCGGGAGAGGCTTTACGTTATCTTGTCGGTCAGCAAGGGGAACAAGCCAAGCGATTACGACTCGTCGCGCGACTCAGGGAGGGATCCTATAGTGCAGACGACGTACTGACTCGTCTCGTTGCATCGGCAGAACAGTCGAACGTCGGTGTGGATGCACACTTCTATTGGGGGATAATGGCGGAAGCCGCGTTGCTGGCAAAAGACTGGTCATCCAGGGTTAAAGCACTGGAATGGTTGTTGGCATCCGGTGTGAAGACAAAAGCCCCGGTGCTGCCACCGACGCGAGTCCAGTTGTTGACTGCGTATAACAGACTCGCCGCGGAGATTCTTCCAGTAATACCCTTTGGGCCGCAGGATCCGGGATCCTGGATTAACGCCGTAGAGAGCGCCGGCGTCGGGCCGGAGGGACAGCATGCATTACTGGTGACCATCTTGCGTACAGGTGTCGAGGAAGATGCCGTCGGAATTTTAACCCGTTCTTTGGTGGCGTCCCTGATTGAGACACAATTATCGCCGTTGGTTCTGCTCTTGTATGGAGATACTGCCCCGATGGGATCAGAGAGTCAGATCGAGGACGACCTTCTACAAGCTCTGGCTCAGGAAGCGGTACAGAATCAACACTATGCGCTGGCTGCTCGCCTTTCGGGCAAGATGCGAGCACCGCCCCCTAACATGAACGAAGGAGAATGGGTGCTCCGACGGTCACGAATCCAGATATTTGCAGGGCAGGCAGATGACGGCTTGATCGCAGTAGTGGATTGGCTGTCGGGGAGCGATCAACTGTCGGAGGAAATGCTTGACCGTGTCATGCAAGTGCTGTTTGATCTTCAGACTATTGGTCGCCATGCACTCGCATTGAAGGGATTTGCGCAGGCAGCCAATCTGGTCCAGACGCCTCGCCAGCGGCAGGAGTTGTTTTTCTGGATCGCCGAATCCCACGCTGCACTGAATGAACATGTGCGAAGTGCAGATTTGTTCCTGCGTTCGGCGGTGGTCGATACCAGAACTGCCACGGCATCGCGGTGGAGCCAGAGTGCTCGATTCAAGGCGGCTGTGCAGCTGACACAGGCCGGCTTGTTGACTGATGCGCGGATGATTTATCTCGACTTGTTGCAGCAGGCTGACGACCGAAATCAACAGCTGGTTCTGAAACAGAAAATTCAGGATTTAGATCTGCGCCAGACCTGGAGCCACTAAGGATGTCTGAAACAAAAAATATCCAGCTGATCGATCAGTTTCTAGACGCAGTCTGGCTGGAGTCCGGGTTGAGTGCCAACACTCTGACGGCCTATCGGACGGACCTGAAGAAGATGTCCGACTGGCTGGGAAAACAAAAACGTTCTATGGATGAAGCTTCCAAGTCTGAGCTTCTTGACTATCTGGCGCACACGGTCCGCTCGGGGATCAGTGCAAGATCTTCAGCAAGGCAGCTATCGAGCCTGCGTCGTTTTTACCGTTATCTTGCCCGGGAGGGAATTGCTGAGTCAGATCCAACGTCAGATCTGGAATCGCCAGTCATCGGCAAAACACTACCTAAAACATTGTCTGAATCCAGTGTAGAGCAACTTCTGGCAGCGCCGGCTGAAAACACAGCGCTCGGTATTCGAGATCGAGCGATGCTTGAGACGATCTATGCCACTGGGTTGCGGGTTTCAGAATTGGTAAATCTGGCTCTGAGTGAACTCGATTCCGCTGCCGGCCTGGTGCGGGTGACAGGCAAAGGAGGGCGAGAGCGTATCGTTCCACTAGGCGAAGAGGCGCTTGCGTATCTGGCACAGTATCTCAACGATGCCCGCCCCGAATTACTGGGAGACAGGGTTTCTGAAGCGGTGTTTGTCACGCGTCGAGGCGGTCCGATGTCGCGCCAGGCATTTTGGCAACTGATCAAACGCTATGCGACCATCGCCGGTGTGGGCGAGGCATTATCACCACATTCCCTGCGCCATGCCTTTGCCACCCACCTGCTCAATCATGGCGCAGATCTTCGTAGCGTGCAGATGTTGCTGGGCCATTCCGATCTTTCAACAACACAAATCTATACCCATGTCGCACGGGCACGCCTGCAGTCACTGCACGCTGAGCACCATCCCCGCGGCTAATCAGGGACGGCTTGTTGTGCCAAGCTGGGCATGAAAGTGGTTGAGCTCGCTCGGCTATTGCTGGTTTCTAGTTACAATCCAGTATCGCTATAATTGTGTAGGATATTTTGCTGAACCAGAAATCAGGAGTGCATCATGATAGCCAGTCGTGCCGCAGTTGCTCACGAGGCCGGTAAGCCGCTCAGTATCGAAACAGTCAATGTAGACGGGCCCCGGGAAGGAGAGGTTCTGATAGAGATCAGGGCGACGGGTATCTGTCACACCGATGCGTTTACCCTGTCTGGAGATGACCCGGAAGGACTTTTCCCTGCCATCCTCGGACACGAAGGGGCGGGTGTGGTGGTTGAAGTCGGGAAAGGAGTAACAACATTGAGTGAGGGTGACCACGTCATTCCACTTTACACCCCGGAATGTCGCGTTTGTGAATACTGTACCTCTGGCAAAACAAATCTCTGTCAGGCGATTCGTGAAACACAGGGTCGTGGCTTGATGCCGGATGAAAGCAGTCGTTTTTCCCTGGGCAACGACAGGCTTTTCCATTACATGGGTACATCAACGTTTTCAAACTACACAGTATTACCCGAGATCGCTGTTGCCAAAATCCGTTCTGATGCACCGTTTGACAAGGTCTGCTACATCGGTTGCGGTGTGACCACTGGTATCGGTGCGGTGATCAATACTGCCAAAGTAGAACCCGGTTCAAACGTGGTTGTGTTCGGCCTAGGCGGTATAGGCCTGAATGTTGTTCAGGGCGCAAGGCTCGTTGGTGCCGACATGATTATTGGTGTTGACCTGAATCCGGAGCGTAAGTCTCTGGGCGAAAAGTTCGGTGTAACTCATTTTGTCAATCCGAGCGAGGTAGATGGTGACCTGGTTGCGCATTTGGTCGATCTCACGCGGGGCGGTGCAGACTACAGTTTTGAATGTATCGGTAATGTGGAAGTAATGCGCCAGGCGCTGGAGTGCTGTCACAAGGGCTGGGGCGAAAGTATCATTATTGGTGTCGCACCTGCAGGTGCCGAGATAGCCACCCGGCCGTTTCAGCTGGTGACCGGCAGAGTGTGGAGAGGCACTGCTTTCGGCGGTGCCAGAGGTCGGACAGAGGTTCCGCGGATTGTTGACTGGTATATGGACGGAAAAATCAACATCGATGACCTGATTACACACACAATGCCGCTGGAAGATATTAATTCAGCATTTGATCTGATGCACGAGGGCAAGTCTATACGCAGCGTTGTGACCTACTAACACCGTTTGAAAGCGCAACTTTATAAGTCACTGCTTACCATGACTACCCGGTAGCACTCCCTGCTGGAGTCAGTTCAATGCCTGAGCGAGCAGACGTCGATAACGAACGACATGTTCGTTTGAGTTGCCCAGGGCTTCGAATATTTTTAACAGCGCTTCACGCCCGGAGTCTCGATCTTTTTCGCGGCCAATCTTCACGATCTCCAGCGCCTCGGACATAGCACCATCGATATCAGCCTCCAAAAAAAGAAGTGTGCTGAGTTGTCGGCGTGCCTCGTAGTTTTCAGGTGCAGAGGCGATCTGGATTCTGAGCGACTCGACGTCGAGTTCTGATCCCGCGAGTTCGTTCATTTCAATTGTCGCTAGCAGCGCTTTGTAATCAGCATCCTGTCGTCTGGACTGGGCCATTGTTTTAAGGGTTGTTCTAGCTCCAGCAGGATCCCCGTCATCAAGCTGATATGATGCCAGTTTAAATTGGAGTTTGTCGTAGTTTGGATCGTCGATCAAAGCCTGCTGCAACAATGTAATAGCTTCAGAACGATTATCTTGGTCTACAAGTTCAGCGGCTTGTTTTAGAGTCTCATCTGCTGGCCGATCAAGGTGTCGTTCTAGAAACTCACGAATGGCTTTTTCGGGAAGTGCGCCAATAAATTCATCGCTAACCTCCCCATCTTTAAAGAGTTTCACCGTTGGCAAACTGCGTACGCCGTACTGCGCCGCGATCTGTTGTTCTCGGTCTGTATCTACCTTGGCCAGGTGAAACTTGCCGGCAAGTTCGTCAGCCAGTTTTGCGAGTATTGGCGCTAACATCTTGCACGGGTTGCACCATTCAGCCCAGAAATCGACCAAGACAGGCAGATCTCTGGATCGATCGATTACCTCAACTGCAAAAGTATCTTGTGTAACGTCTATTGATGGGGAGTCATCTGTCATGTGTTTAATTTTAGGGCAATGAGTTTTATAGATCGATCAGTCAGAGACTGTAATTGGTATTATCTACAAAACAAACCAGATTTGTGTGTAATGTTGGGTAACTGGTTTATTTTTCGATGCATAGCGCTTAGGTAGGTGACCTTGTTAAATACAAAACCCATTCCACAACAACTGTTACTGGTTGGTGCCCCCAGTTTGTTTGTGGTTTTGTGGAGTACAGGCTATATCAGTGCACGGTTAGGTTTGCCCTATGCAGAAGCCGGTACGTTCTTGATGATGCGATTCGCATTGGCCGCCATAGTCATGGTTGCACTCGTGGTCGTTAGCCGTGCACCGCTGCCGGCAAGTTTTCGTGAGTGGGCCCACTGTGCTGTCGTTGGGGCCCTGGTCCACGGGTTGTATTTATATGGGGGATTTGCTTCTATACAGGAAGGACTGACGCCAACCACAATCGCGGTAGTGGTGGGTATGCAACCGGTGATTACGGCCGTGTTGATTGGCCCGATTCTGGGTGAGGCCGTGAATATTCGGCAGTGGGGAGGGTTCTTCCTAGGTACAGTCGGGGTCGTTTTAGTTATCGTGGCTAATTTTGCCAGCATCGGATTCGGTAGTGGTGCCCCTGCAGTGTTTCTATCTCTTCTGTGTGTATTGAGTATCAGTGTTGGAACGCTGTATCAAAAACGATTTTGCGCTAGTGTAGATCTACGTTCCGGCACGATGATACAACTCATCATTGCTGCCGTGATGATGTGGGGTATCTCGAGTTGGTTTGAAACTGGACATGTCGAGTGGACTGGCACATTCGTGTTTGCTTTGATGTGGTCGGTTTTGGTGCTTTCAGTAGGCGCTTATACGTTGTTATGGTGGCTGGTTCGTAGAAACGCGGCAACCAACGTGGTTAGTCTTTTCTTTTTGATGCCACCCGTTACGGCTGTATTCGACTGGCTTCTTTTTGATGAAACGGTGTCTTTGATAACGCTGATGGGTATCGCTATTGCTGTAGCGGGTATTGCGATTGTTATTCGATACGGGCCGCAGTCATCGTCTGCGGCCTCACCTGCCCAATGATGTGAGTCATGAACGAGGCTCGATCTATATTGGCGGTTGTTATCTGCACGATATTGCTGATGCTTTGTCCAGCGAGATCATTTGGGCAGCAGACCTTCGAGAACTTCGAGGGCCAACCTGCAACGATCGAGCAGTTTTTTGATGGAGAGCACTGGCTTGTTGTCGTGATCTGGTCATTTAGGTGCCCAATCTGTCAGAAAGAATTTTCAACCTACGCAGATTTGGCTCGTCGACAAAAAAGCGGAAGTTTTACAGTCATAGGTTTATCAATAGATGGTCACGAGGGTTTCGGTGGTGCTTGGGCCCTGTTGGAAGAGTTAGGTGACGACTTTGAGTCTTTGATCGGGGAAGCAGACGGGGTTGCAGATTTCGTCCTATCCCATAGCCATCAGCCTTTTCGTGGTACACCTACTATAATGATCTTTGATCCTGGTCGAATTCTTGTTGCTTTTCAGGAAGGTCCTGTTCGGGTCGATTCTATTGAGGAATTTATTGCCCAACGTTCTAACTGACCGTAGTCACCCTCTGGGTTAGAAAATCGATGGAATTTTGCTGTCGGTGGGCGCCACTCTAATTTGATGTCTTGGTACCAGCACGGACCGCCCCCTGGGGAAACTGGAGAATCTCTTGAGTTCTGACTATCGTAAAGGCTTTTGGATAACGCTGGTAGGTGTTCTGATCTTTACGCCAGATGCCTTGCTGATCCGACTTGTCGGTGTAGAGTTTTTTACGCTTGTTGTTTATAGATGCACGATTGCTGGTCTTCTGATGTTGGTGGGATATTCCCTCTACTGTGGGCGAGATTTTGTACGTCACATGCTGATGATTGGCGTCTGGGGTCTAGTAGTGGTTGTGCTCGAAGGTGCGGCAAGCTGGACATTCTACTTGGCGTTGGAGCGAACAACGGTAGCAAACGTCCTCGTCATATTTGCAAGTACACCATTGATTGCCGCACTCCTGACCCGAATATTTCTGGATGATGTGATCGAGCGACCCACATGGCTCGCCATCTGGTCTGCAGGTCTTGGCCTCGTGGTCGTGGCAAGTGGTGGTGTGATTACTGGTAACTGGCTGGGCGATCTGTTAGCACTGATTAATGCTGTTGCTATTGCTGGGGTGTATACAGTGGTTCGTCGTAGACGTGATCTCAATATGATTCCTGCTGCTGGCTTTGGACTATTGTTAGCCGCGTTGGTAGCCTATCCATTTGCCCAGTTTCCTGTTTTGGGAGTGCATCAATGGTTGATTTTGCTGATAGGGGCTGGCGTTGTGTTACCTGTGGCGCTCGCACTGTTGACCCTTGGGCCACGCTATCTTCCAGCACCGGAGGTGGCCATGTTAACGCTTTTGGAGGCGATTATCGGTCCGGTGTGGGTTTGGTTGGTGATTGGAGAAGAGCCTGGTATTAGAACCCTACTGGGTGGTAGCGTTGTTGTTGCTGCATTGTTTTGTCATGCACTATGGCGGTTCAAGCAAACTCGACAAGCTGTATCGAGTTGGTCGTGAAAACAGTATTCAGAACCATGGAACCCGCTAGTGTTAAGAAATTGACCCGTGCCGGAACAAGTGCTAGAAAGATTGTTCGAAATTAGAATGTACAGTGCTGCTAGTCAGCGTTCATTTCACCGTTTGTAGGATTAATTTGACCGAATACTGTCTGTTGCACAGGCGTTGGACGGTTTAAGACCTGCAAAGAGCGACCAGGAGTAGATGTATGACAAACGATAAACCACGTCAGATAAATGCCGAGCGTTTATGGCAGAGTCTAATGGACATGGCCCAGATCGGGGCCACACTAAAGGGCGGGTCTTGCCGACTTGCCTTGACCGACGAAGACAAGGCCGGTCGCGATCTTTTTGTGCGTTGGTGCACGGAAGCAGGCTGCAGTATTTCTGTGGATCAAATGGGTAACATATTTGCCCGTCGTGCGGGTAGCGAACCCGAATTGCCATCTGTTGTTGCGGGCAGTCATTTGGACACCCAGCCAACCGGTGGGCGATTTGATGGGGTCTACGGGGTACTGACTGGACTGGAAGTTATTCGTACCCTGAACGATCTGGGTTTACAGACAAAGCATTCCGTGGAAGCCGTGTGTTGGACCAATGAAGAAGGCAGTCGCTTTGCTCCGGCAATGGTCGCCTCGGGCGTCTTTGCTGGGGTTTACGAGCTTGATTATGGTTTGAGCCGGTCAGATGACGAGGGTCGGAGCATGGGCGAAGAATTGCAGAGAATCGGATATGCCGGCTCGGAGCCTATGGGACGTCCTTTACAGGCCTATTTTGAGGCGCACATCGAACAGGGACCAATTCTTGTCGAAGAAGGAACGACTATTGGCATCGTTACCGATGCGCAAGGGCAAAGATGGTACGAAATCACTCTGACTGGGGTTGAATCTCACGCAGGCCCGACGCCGATGGATCGGCGCAAAGATGCACTGCTTGATGCTGCCCGGGTCATCGAACGAGTTAACGAGATCGGTTTGTCACATGCCCCGTTGGCATGTTCGACTGTCGGTATGATAGACGCTTACCCTAACTCCAGAAATGTCATTCCTGGCCGGACATTCATCACAGTAGATTTCCGCCACCCAGATGATAATGTGTTGAGTCAGATGGACCGTGCGTTACGTGATAGCGTGGCTGAAATTTGTGGTAAGTCGGGACTTGAATACGAGTTAGAACAGATCTTCTACTATGCGCCGATTCCATTCGACAAGGGATGTGTCTCAGCTGTACGGGCAGGGGCTGATATGATGGGATATTCAGCGCGCGAGATCGTGACAGGTGCTGGGCATGATGCCTGCTTTATTGCCCAATCGGCGCCGACATCGATGATTTTCATCCCCTGTATCGACGGTATCAGCCACAATGAGGTTGAGGATATCAAGCCCGAATGGGCCACTGCCGGTGCTAACGTCATGTTGCAGGCGATACTGGAAAAGGCAAGCGTGTCGGAACAGCCATGAATGGCAGAAAGATGGGCCGGCAAAAGCCGAATATCGGCCGGTACGCTGTGTGTGCAAGGTCTGATTTGGTTGGACCCGGCACTCATTGCCGATTATGATCTGGCGTTCGAACGTTGCGATTTTGATACAGCAGAATACGGAGTGACTAAGATGAAATCAGAAACTGCCAGTCTTGCACAATTTGTCGCTGATCTTCAGTTCAGCAGGCTTCCACAAGATGTTGTTGAGCGCACCCGCTTGCTGGTGTTGGACCATGTGGGTATTGCGCTGCGGGCCCGGCATGCGGCCGCTTTGAATTCTGCCATGTCAGACTCCCTGGACGCGCTAGGGCTTTCAGGTGGTGACGCAGTGGTGATTGGAGATGAGCGGGGTTACTCGCCTGCGGCGGCCGCGTTTTACAATGGAAATCTTGCGCATTCACTCGATTTTGATGACACCCATGCGCGGGGTTCGATCCATCCCAGCGCACCTATCGTTCCTGCAGCACTGGCAGCAGCAGAGATGACCGGGGTCGATGGTCAGCGTATTGTCGCTGGCATTGTGGCAGGTTACGAAGTTCAGATCCGTCTTAGCATTGCACTGAATCCCACAGAACACTACAACCGGGGTTTTCACCCGACGGCAACCTGTGGTGTGTTTGGTGCTGCGGCTGCGGCTGGCAGTATTCTGGGACTGACGACCGATCAGATCGTCAGCGCATTCGGGCTCTGCGGGAGCCAGGCAGCAGGTTCGATGCAGTTTCTCGTTGATGGGGCCTGGAACAAACCCTTTCACGTGGGTTATGCCGCAATGGGTGGACTGATGTCGGCGGTGATGGCGTCTAAAGGGTTTATTGGCACTAAGGAGTCCCTGGAAGGCACTAAAGGTGGTTTTCTCAAGGCCTATGCGCCCGATGCAGATCCCACTGAAGTGATTGCAGGATTGGGTGAGGCCTATGAAACCATGAACATCGCAGTAAAGCCCTATCCTTCTTGCCGCTACGGCCATGCTGCGATCGACGCACTCATCGCGATAAGGGCAGCCAATGATGTCGATTACCGTGCCGTCGAGGCGATAGAAGTCGGATTGCCCCGGACTGGCTGGAATCTGATTGGTGATCCGGAAAGTGAAAAGCAAAACCCGAAGAACTACGTCGATGGCCAGTTTTCAATGGCGTTCGTCGGTGCGGTGGCTATTCGTGAAGGGCGGATGGGATGGGACGATTATGAAACCCACCTTGATGATCAGGACACCCTGGCACTGTGCAAGAAAATCAAGGCGGTGGTTGATGACCGGGCTGAGGCGCATTACCCAACAAACATGAGCGGTGTGGCGCGAGTTGATATCGGAGGTAACAGCTTTGAGCAGATGGTGGTTGACCCGAAAGGCGAGCCGAATAATTTTCTGAGTGATGCTGAGATGCGGGGTAAGTTTAATACGCTTGTTGCGCCTTATCTCGACCCAGATTCCCTTGATCAACTGGCGAAGGGGATTCTCCAACTCGATGACCAGAAGAACATCCACGGACTGCTGGATCTCACTCGCGTCCGGCCGGCGGCAACGCTCAAGGCTGTTTAAGTCGTATCGTTATGGTTGTTGAAAGAAAAGAGGTGGGGCCAGGTCGATATCGAGAGTCCTATGGTCGCTACTTTGAGGATTTCCAGATTGGTGATATTTACGAGCATCGACCGGGGAGAACGATCACGGAAGCTGATAACACCTGGTTTACGCTGTTGACGATGAATACACATCCGATCCACTTCGACGTTGAATATGCAGCAAAAACAGAATTCGGCAGGCCATTAGTGAACTCAGCACTGACCTTAGCTATCGTCGCTGGCATGAGCGTGAGTGATCTCAGCCAAAAAGCAATCGCTAACCTCGGCTGGACGGATATCAACCTGACCGCGCCGGTCTTTGCTGGAGATACGCTGTACGCGGAATCAGAAGTACTGGACAAGCGAGAGTCTAAAAGTCGTCCGAACCAGGGGATCGTGTCCGCCACGACCACAGCCATGAAGGCCGACGAAACCATCGTGATGACCTACCAGAGAGCGTTCCTGGTGCCCAAACGAGGTTATGCAGCAGACGATTAACCAGTTATCGGTTCAGGCCAGTAAGAGGTAACCATCCATGAGTGGTGTAGAAATGCACACCAGTGAAGAGACGATGATTCTGGATTCCGTTGACAGGTTTTTGGAGCGTGACGTGCGTCCCGTTGCCAGGGAGTTAGAAGCCAGTGATACCTACCCACAGTCCATTGTCGATCGAATGATTGAATTGGGACTGTTCGGGGCGACGATTTCCACCGAGTATGGTGGACTGGGTCTGTCTGCTACCACCTATGCGTCTATCATTGAGCGGATATCAGCAGTGTGGATGTCGGTATCAGGAATAGTCAACTCCCACCTTATTATGGCTGCTGCCGTTCAGCGGTTTGGCACCGCGCGCCAGAAAACGCACTATCTCCCCAGATTTGCATCCGGCGAACTGCGTGGTGGAATCGGACTGACCGAGCCCGACTGCGGAACTGATCTGCAGGGAATCAGAACCCAGGCTGTCGGTGAGGATGATCACTACGTGGTTAATGGAGCCAAAACCTGGATAACCAACAGTGCCGAGGGCGGTATTTTGGCTGTGTTGGTGAAGACTGATCGACGGGCAGAGCCTGCGCACCGGGGTATGAGCCTACTACTAATAGAAAAGGGGCCAGGTTTTAACGTTGTGCGAAAACTGGATAAGCTGGGATACAAGGGAATTGATACGGCAGAGTTGTTGTTTGAGAACTGCAAGGTCTCACGTGAAAATCTTATTGGTGAAGAAGAAGGACGAGGACTGCAGCAGATACTGTCGGGGCTTGAGCTGGGAAGAATTAACATTGCAGCTCGGGGTGTGGGGGTAGCGCGGGCTTGTCTTGAGGAGTCGATCGCCTACGCCCAGGTGCGTAAGAGTTTCGGCAAACCTATATGCGAGCATCAGGCGATTCAGCTTAAGCTGGCAGATATGGCGACGAGGGTGGAAGCCGCCCGGCTCCTGACAGAATCTGCAGCGCAGGCGTATGACAGCGGCGAGCGTTGTGACATGGAAGCCGGCATGGCGAAACTGCATGCGTCTGAAGCAGCCATCAGCAACAGCGTTGATGCGATGCGTATTCACGGCGCCTATGGTTATTCGCGTGAGTTCAATATTGAGCGCTATTACAGGGATGCGCCACTTCTGGCAATTGGTGAGGGCACCAACGAACTGCAGCGAATCATCATCTCCAAGCAACTGGTAGCGCGCAATAAGGTATGACCGTTAGCCCGTTAAAGATCCGTTGATGTTGCCGCTGTCATCTGTCCGAGTCGTTGCGGTCGAACAGTATGGGGCCGGCCCGTTTGGGACGATGTTTCTAGCTGATCTCGGAGCAGAGGTGATCAAGATTGAAAATCCTGCCGACGGTGGTGATATCTCCCGAGATGTCGGCCCTTACTATTTTGAGGATCGGGACAGCTATTTTTTTCATGCACTGAACCGAAACAAGAAAAGCTTTACCCTGGATTTGAGCAAAGCGGGATCTAAGAAGGTATTTCATGACCTTGTCAGGTCGGCTGATGCTGTTTGCTCAAATCTTCGCGGCGATGTTCCCGAAAAGTTGGGTTTGACCTATCAAGATCTCAACACAGTAAATACGGCTATTGTCTGTGCGCACCTGAGCGCGTACGGTCGCGAGGGGCCGAGAGCCGACTGGCCGGGCTACGACTACCTCATGCAGGCCGAGGCCGGTTATCTTTCGCTGACGGGTGAGCCTGGGTCCCCGCCAGCCAGGTTCGGTCTCTCTGTAGTCGATTTCATGACAGGCCTTGGATTGGCCTATGCCATTTTGGCCGGCTTGACGGGTGTACGATCGACCGGGGTAGGCCAAGATATGGACGTCAGCCTGTTTGATTTTGCCCTGGCAAACACCAATTATCTCGCTGCATGGTACCTCAATGAAGGCAGTGCGCAGGAACGACTACCTCGGTCTGCACATCCGTCTTTGGTACCTTGTCAGCTTTACCGCACCACTGACGGATGGTTGTTCATTATGTGCAACAAAGAAAAATTCTGGTCGACCCTATGCGATGCGATTGCCAGACCGCAGTGGAAAGTAGATGCCCGGTTCAGTTCTTTTAAAGAAAGATTGGTACACCGGGAGCATTTGACCGAACTAATCGACGAGGCGCTATCGTCGAAAACGACTGATCAGTGGCTTGATAAGTTGTCCGGACTCATACCGGTCGCGCCCGTGAATGATATCGCCCAGGCACTTGAAAACCCTTTTGTGACAGAACATGGCCGACTGCAGACTCTAACCCATCCTACTAAAGGAGATTATCGCCTGGTCGCAAATCCAGTACATGCCAGTGCTGGCGAGTCACCGTCGAATCCGGCGCCACGACTGGGAGAACATACTGAGTCACTGCTTAAAGACTTGGGTTACAGCGAAACCCGTATCCAAGGGTTGCGCAGCGACGGTGTCATCTAAGTAATTGTAGAAAATCAAAGGGGGATTCTGATATGAAATTTGGGGTATTTATTTTTCCAACGGCGTATTCAATATCGACACAGGACCTGGCAATGGATCTTGAAGCGCGGGGCTTCGAGTCAATGTTCGTGTGTGAACATACACACATCCCGGTCAGTCGCCGCACACCATTCCCAGGCGGGGAGCCGTTGCCCAGGGAATACTCTAATACACTGGATCCTTTTGTTGCCTTGTCAGCTGCCGCTGCAGTCACGGATACGCTGCGCCTGGGAACGGGGATCTGCCTGGTGGCTCAACGCGATCCCATTGTCACAGCCAAGGAAGCGGCTAGCCTGGATCTGATTTCGGGCGGTAGATTTGAGTTCGGGATCGGAGCCGGCTGGAACCAGGACGAAATGGAGAATCACGGGACGGTTTACGAGACTCGGTTTAAGGTCATGGCCGATCGTGTGAAAGCGATCAAAGCTCTGTGGACCCAAGATGAAGCCAGTTATCACGGTGAATTTACGCAGTTTGAGCCGGTGTGGTCGTTGCCAAAGCCGGTTCAGAAACCGCATCCACCGGTGCTGCTGGGTGGGGAAACCCGACATTCTCTGCGCCGAGTACTGTCCTTCTGTGACGGTTGGCTTCCGCGCGGCAATATGGCGATGGCAGACCCGCACAAGGGTATGGCAGAGCTGCGAAACTGTGCGGAAGCACTAGATCGGGATGCCGCATCAATTCCGGTTAGCGTGTTCCGTGCACTGCCTGAAGAAGATTACCTGAACAAGTGTCGGGAGGCGGGCGTCACGAGGGTGCTGTTCCAGGTGCCGTCCAAGAGTAAGGATGAAGTCATGCCATTGCTTGATCAGTATGCGAATCTTGTGGAGTCTTGAGTCAGGGGCAACGGCGTTGAATACACAGCAACTCACGACGAGTAAAATTGCTTCGGGTTAAAATTCTGTCGGTTAGCGATTAGTGCGGCCTAATCCCCTACTGCTTGCAGTGTCTTTAATCACTGCGGTTCAGGGTTGAAATATAATTGATCTGAATATGACAGACCATTTAACCAAACAAGTTCAGAAGCGTTACCACGCACTGCTTGAAGAGGGTGCTGACCCGAACGAATGGGCGTACGCATGGCGTTCGGAGTACAACCGAGGCGGGTTCAAGGCAGTCGACTTCCTTATGGAAGAGGTGGTCAATCCCGGTAAGTGTATTGGTTGTGCAGCATGTCTGACGATCTGTCCGGTTGATGTTTTCGATTACGAAAACGAGAAACCCGTCGACGTGCGAAACAGTGCCTGTGTATTCTGCGAATTGTGTGTGGATGCCTGCCCCGTTTTGCGACCAACTGATCAGGACCTGCCTCAGCAGATAGAATTGCGCGAACCCGTTATGGACGATGGGTTTGGACCTTACGCCTACGGCGTACTCGCGCGGACAACAAAGGAATACATATTGGAAGCCGGCCAGGATGGAGGTATCTGTTCAGCGCTGGGTGTGCACGGTATGCAAACAGGACAATTAAAGGGCATGGTGGTGGGCAATGAAGATCCAGACAACCCGCAGATGGGTTACGCCCATCTGGCGACTACCCCTGAGGAAGTGATTACCAGTGCCAGGTCTCGTTATTCCTACCAGCCAAACACACTGGTGCTCGTCGAAGCTATGAAGCGGGGTGTTGCACCGCTGGCGGTCGTGGGTGTGCCGTGCCAGGTCGATGGTGTGCGACAGCAGCAATTCTCCAGCATTCGGCTGGACGTGGCTGAATGGTACAGGCAGAACATCAAACTGGTGATTGGACTTTTTTGTTCCGAGGCTTTTACCGAAAAGGGTATGGACTGGCTGGCGGATGATCTGGGAGTATCTAAGCGCGACGTTACCAATATCAATATCAAGGGCCGGCTTGAGATTAAGTTGCGTGATGGCCGGGAAGAAAGTCGTTCGCTGAAAGCGTTTGGCAAGTATGCCAGGCCTGCCTGTCTTTATTGTATGGATTACGCTGCTGACAATGCGGACATCGGGTTGGGTGGTATCGGACTCAACGGCTGGACGTTTACGGTCATTCGGACAGAGGCCGGCCACCGGGCCTGGCAGGCACTGCTCAAGTCGGGTTGGGTCGAGATCAAGGAACTCTCCGAGATGCCCAAGTCCAAAGAACTTTTGAGCCGTCTTTCGCGTTATAAACGTAACCGGCCTTTGCCTGCGCTGATGCCCACTCATTTAGAGCGTGAACTGATTGGAAATCTGGATCCCAAGCACTATTACCGAGGTTGGGAGGACGGTCATTCCGCAAAAGAATGGCGGCCTTTGCCTCCACCACCGCCAAAAAAGAAAGATACAGCCGCGAAGAAACCGGAGAACGGTTCATGAGCGGGTCCAGACCACGGCTTGAGGATCTAAGCATCATTGTCTCAGGCCAGGGAGGCGACGGTTCACTGACTGTCATCAATATACTGGCGGACGCCTTACGATCAGTCGGGTTTCGTGCCTATACAGAACGTGATGTGCTGTCCCGTATCAAAGGGGGCATCGTGACTGCGACCTTGCGAGCGTCTAAAGAGGAGCACCTTGCGATCGGTAGCCAGATCGATTTGATTGTGGTGTTTGATCAATCGGCGATTAAAAAAAATGCCCACCGGCTCAATGACCGCAGCATTGTGATTCACGACAATTCTGGTGGTGATCTGCCGCCCAACAGTGGTGTGCCTAAGGGAGCCCGGGTGATCGGTATTCCATTCAGCCGGCACGCAATCAGGGTTTTTCGCCAGGACATTTACAAGAACAGTGTGTCATCTGCAGTCATTGGCCGGTTGATCGGATTGAGTGATGACGATATGCACCAGTCGTTCGAGAAGCGATTTACCCGTCGGGGTGCACAGGCGCTCAAATACAATCTGGATGCCTTGAGGCTCGGCCACGAACTTTCCGACGAGGCTGGACTGACGGCTGACAACGGTCTTTATGAAATTGTTGGTGCCGATCCGCACCCCCAAATGTTGATTACTGGCAACGAAGCAGTGGCATTCGGTTTTATAGTTGCGGGGGGACGATTTTTTGCCGGGTATCCCATAACGCCCTCGACGGACATCATGGAGTGGCTTGAAAAATGGTTGCCCAAGTTCGGCGGCATCGTACGGCAGGCTGAAGACGAACTGTCAGTGGTGAATATGGCAATCGGCGCAGCGTTGACAGGCACGAGAACGATGGTTGCAACCTCAGGGCCCGGGTTATCTCTGATGCAGGAAGGTATCGGCCAACTGGGGATGGCAGAAATTCCGCTGGTCATTGTTGATTCTCAGCGCAGTGGTCCCAGTACGGGCATGCCGACCAAACCTGAGCAAAGCGATATAAATTTACTGGTATATGGGGGCCACGGCGATTTTCCTCGCGTCGTGCTTGCCCCCAGTACACCAGAAGAATGCTTCGGTATCACCGTAACGGCCTGTAATCTGGCAGAGCAGTATCAGGTTCCGGTATTTATCGCGCTAGATCAGGGGCTGTCACAAAACCTTGCCACCATTGATCCGATCGACCCGCAGCAGGTCGAAATCAATCGTGGTGATCGCCTGGATGCCGACGCACTTGCAGCCATGAAAACCTATAAGCGCTATGCATTTTCCGATAACGGGGTGTCGGCTTTTGCACCGGCAGGAACGCCAGGAGGTATGTCTCTGGTAACCGGAAACGAACACGATGAGTTTGGACAGGTTTCCACAGATCCCGGAAACCGCACCCGCATGATGCAAAAGCGTCAAACGAAATTGCGTACCATGCAGCCGGATTTACCATCGGCGATCACCCACGGCAGCGATACCGCTGATGTTGGCCTGATTGGTGTGGGCATGACTTACGGCGTGATTACAGAGGCGCTGGAGATTCTTGATGATAAGGGTATATCGGCTCAGTACCATCAGCCGCGAACGTTGTGGCCAATGCTAGATGAGACGCCAGAATTTACCCGGCGCACAGGCTGTACCATCGTTGTTGAATACAATGCAACGGGACAACTGTCCCGGCTTATTGCTGCCCATGGCGGTGACGAGTCAAACATGCACAGTATCTTGGGTTTTGACGGTGTGCCTCTGCGCGCCCACGATCTGGTTCAGAGAGTCATTGAGATCCTGGATTCAAGGAGGCATAAGGTCGCATGACAGAGACTTTTACACCTACCCGACCGATCTGGTGCGCAGGCTGTGGTGATTTCGGCGTGCTGGAGGCATTAACACAAGGATTGGATGAGCTGGCAGTCCCCGCATATCGGCGTATGATCATTGCGGGCATAGGTTGTTCCGGGTCGCTGCAGAACTATCTATCTTGTTATGGCTACCATGCGCTCCACGGTCGCGTTCTGCCGACGGCGACCGGGTGCAAGCTTGCCAATCCCGACCTGACGGTCGTTGCAGTCGGGGGCGATGGTGATGGTTACGCTATTGGCGGCGGACATCTGGTACACGCGTTCAAGCGTAATCCTGGAATCACCTATATCGTGATGAACAATGGTACTTACGGTCTGACTAAAGGACAGGCATCACCAACCAGCACAGCCGGCTTTCGGGGTAATATCGAAGAAGACCTAGACCCGGTTCTACTAGCCCTGAGTATTCCGGGTTCGACATTCATTGCACGTGCTTATAGTGGTCAGCCTGCACAATTGCTGAACTTAACCATAGCTGCACTGAAACACACCGCTGCAGGATATGGGATGGCGTACCTTGAAGTACTGTCTCCGTGCGTCACTTATAACGACACTTACCGTGAGTGGCGTACCAATGTCTATAACATCGACGATGACGCCGACTATGACAGAAAAGATCGAGCTGCGGCATTTACCCGTATGATAGATTTGAGGGAGCAGGGGCGATTACCGCTCGGTTTGATTTACGAAGGTGAGAGACCAGCGCTGGAAAAGTTGGCGTGTAATCCTGCGTTTGATCCGCCCGCTCGACAGGATATTTCTGACCCCAGTCTCGTTGACGGTTACCGTGAAGCATTGCAATCGTTCATAAAGTAAATGGACGGGTCAAATGGCCTTTTGCTGACTGCTGTACCGGGTATTCCGCTGGTCGATTCAGAGTGCGATATTGTGGACCTGGTTCTAGCAGCATTGTCCGCACACGATCTGACCGTGAAGACTGGGGATATTCTGGTAATTGCGCAAAAGATTGTCTCGAAGGCGGAAGGGCGCATGGTCAATCTCGCCGAAGTTGAACCCGGCAATCAGGCGTATGAACTCGCACGCAAGACCTCTAAGGATCCCCGCCTGGTTGAACTTATATTGTCAGAATCAACGGAGGTGTTGCGTGCTATTGAAGAGTTGATCATTGTTGCACATCGACTCGGGATTGTTCTCGCGAACGCCGGAATTGATGCCTCCAACGTGGCACCCTCCACTGCCGTCGAACAGGTGTTGCTGCTGCCAAAAGATCCCGATCGCAGCGCGAGGGAATATCACAGGCGTATCAAACAGCAGACCGGCAGTAGTGTCGGTATTATTATTAACGACAGTGTGGGTCGGGCCTGGCGACTGGGCACTACAAGTCTCGCCATAGGTGTGGCCGGTGTAACGGCGCTGGAGGATCATCGTGGAAAGCCCGACCTGTTTGGTGTGTCGCTAAAGGTCAGTGAGGAAGCGGTTGCCGATGAATTGGCGAGTGCAGCAACTTTGCTACAGGGCCAGGCGGCTGAAAAAAGCCCCGTGGTGTTGATTCGTGGGTTCGCATCTAGTTCAGATGGACAATCAGCCGCGTCGCTCATTCGCCCGCTTGAGCAGGATCTTTTTAGATGAATAGTGTTGATGCAGCTATTGCCGATTGTCGTTACGCGATTTTCTCGGGCGGCGTTGGTGGTGCCAAGCTTGCGCTCGGGCTATATCTCGAGCAGTCCAGCGAAGAGTTGCTGGTCATCGGTAACGTGGGCGACGACTTCAGCCACTGGGGTCTACAAATTTCACCGGATCTTGATACGCTGATGTATACCTTGGCCGGTGTCGCAGATCCGGATCAAGGTTGGGGTAGAGCGCAGGAGTCGTGGACCGTGCTGGATACTTTGTCCGATCTCGGCGGCATTGACTGGTTCCGTCTGGGCGACCGGGACCTTGCGGTACACCTTGAACGCTCTGCCCGCTTGGGCAAAGGAGAAACTTTATCGGCCGTCACCCGACACCTGTGCCGGGCCTTCGGTGTTACTGCAACACTCGTACCGCCGACTGATGATGAGGTCCGGACCATGGTAGATACCACCGACCGAACCTTGTCTTTCCAGGAATATTTTGTCCGTGAGCGATGCGAGCCGGCGGTGACCGGTCTTCGTTATCAAGGTGCATCTCAAGCCACACTTTTGCCTGAAATCGGTCGGTTGCTTGCAGGAGATCGATTGGAGGCAGTCATACTGTCTCCATCAAATCCCTATCTGAGTTTGGATCCTATACTCGAGATCGCCGATTTGCGGCACCGTCTGGCAGCATCACCTGCACCGGTGGTTGCTGTGTCACCGTTGATTCAATCCCACGCCTTCAAAGGTCCAACTGCAAAAATTATGATGGAATTAGGATTTGCGGTCTCAACCTTGACGGTGGCTCAACACTACGCTGATATTCTGGATGGTATTGTGATCGACCCAGCCGATCGGGAGTTATCAGGCGCGATCGCGGATTTAGGCATTAAGGTTCGGATTACAGATACCAATATGGTTAACGAACACGATAAACGGCGTTTGGCTGCCGAAGTGATCTCGTTTTCTGAGACAATAGCCACGTAGTGTCTATCGAATCTGCAACGGGTAACGCAATGGTTGATTATTTTCCGTGGGCGATCCTGCCGTTGAAACCGGCTGCTGAGTCTAATACACGCCTGGGTTCCGTGTTGTCGCCACATCAGCGCCGGCAGTTGTACGAGGTGATGCTGGCTGATGTGCTGTCTGCGCTAACCAGTGTTTCATCGATAGGGGGTGTTCTGGCGATCACCAGTTGTTCCGTAGCGATGTCACATCTCCGTCGCGCCGGTGTAGAAACTCTGCCAGACCCAGGTCATGGTGGGCTCAATGAAGCGATCGCCTATGGGTTGACTGAGCTTGATCGACGAGAGATAACTGGCGCATTTACGATTCCCGGCGATATACCTGTTGTGACAAGTGATGAGATTGCTGGTTTGATTAGGTCGATACAGGACAATGGTTCGGTCACAATTGTGCCTTCACATGATGGGCAGGGAACCAACAGCCTCGCAATGACACCACCAACATTATTGCCTCCTCGATTTGGACACAGCAGCAAAGATGCCCATATCGCCCTTGCCAGACAAAAGGATCTCCATCTAGAGTTGATGCCATTGGCAGGATTCGGATTCGATATCGATACGCCGGCTGACCTCAATCGAATGGCTGGGTTAACGGGCTCATCCCGAACCAAGTGCTTTCTAGACGAGATCGGATTTTTGAAGCGTAAAACACAATCACCAACGCCCTTACAACCCGCGGTGGAACTTTCTGGATGACAGGTCCTTCCCTAATTTTGGATCGCTTTTGGTCTCGACGACCTGGGCCGGAAGAAGCCCTAGCACTGGCTGAAGTGCCGGTAGGGAGTTCTTTGCTGGAATTAGCAGCAGCGCTTCGGGATCAGAATTTTGGTTCGTTGGTTACTTATTCACCCAAGGTATTTGTGCCGCTGACAGAACTCTGTCGTGATGTCTGTCATTACTGTACGTTTGCCAAGCGTCCACGACAGTTATCTAACGTGTACCTGACAGAGCATCAAGTGCTAGACATAGCGGGCAGGGGTGCAAGAGCCGGTTGCCACGAAGTGCTGTTCACGTTGGGCGACAAACCCGAGTCACGATATCGTGCTGCACGTGAGGCGCTGCATGCACTGGGTTGTGAGACCACAGTTGATTATCTCCTGCGGATGGCAGCTCGTGTCGTCGAGCAGACGGGGCTGTTGCCCCACATTAACGCCGGCATACTGTCCGCTGATCAGATGGCCGCGTTGAAGGAAGTTTCTGTATCGCAGGGCATTATGCTGGAGTCTGCGTCGGCTCGTCTGGCAGCGCCGGGTGGCCCGCACCACGGCTCACCGGACAAAGATCCGGCGATTCGCCTGGAAAATATCGAACTTGCCGGGAAACTCAAGGTGCCCTTTACCACCGGAATTCTCGTCGGCATTGGCGAAACTCGCCAGGAGCGAATTGAATCATTGCTTGCCTTGCGGGAATTGCACGACCGATATGGCCATATTCAGGAGGTCATCATCCAGCCTTTCCGCCCTAAGCCCGGCACGCTGATGGCCGACCAAATTGGGGCTGACGACGATGAGCTGAAATGGTCTATCGCGGTCGCACGAATTATTTTCGGTCCAGAAATGAGTATTCAAGCGCCACCAAATCTTTCACCAGACTCCGAGATTGAATTGATTGCTGCCGGGATTAACGATTTTGGTGGTGTCTCGCCGGTAACTCCTGATCATGTGAATCCCGAAGCTCCCTGGCCTGAGTTGGCGGTACTGAAAAAGAATACAGAGCAGGCAAACAAAGTGCTGGTTGCACGTTTGCCGATCTACCCCAGGTACCTATCAGCAGGTTCGGGCTGGGTCTCGTCGTCAATCGCTGACGACCTGTTGCGGCATGTAGACGCGTCAGGGCTGGCTCGAACAGACAGCTGGGTACCTGGAGAACTTACTGAAGCTCCCTTTGGGGTGGGCCAATTTAAGAAGGTCCACAAAGGAAGTTATATTGGACGTATTGAAAAGCGGCTAGATCAGGGTCTGGAGTTGTCGGAGACCGATATCGTTCAACTGTTCAACGCGCGCGGCTCAGAGTTTGATGAAGTCTGCCATTTCGCAGACGATCTCAGGCGCAGTGCGGTCGGCGACACCGTGACTTATGTGGTTAACCGCAACATTAACTATACGAATATTTGTACTTATCGATGTGGATTCTGTGCATTCTCGAAAGGTTCCACGCTTAAGGGTTTGCGCGACAAGGCTTACGTACTGGATCTTACTGAGATTGTCCGAAGGGCAGAGGAAGCCTGGGAACGGGGCGCAACGGAGGTCTGTCTTCAGGGTGGTATTCATCCTGAATTTACCGGTGAAACCTATCTGGAGATCTGTAGGGCGATTCGTTTTGCGCTGCCGGATATGCACATCCATGCGTTCTCCCCGCTTGAAATTCAACAGGGCGCCGCTACGCTCGGCATTTCCGTTCGTTCTTTTCTCACAAAACTTAAGGAATCGGGGCTCTCTACGTTACCGGGCACCGCAGCAGAAATACTCGATGACGAGGTTCGCCGAATAATCTGCCCAGATAAGTTGACCACAAGTGAGTGGTTAGAAATTGTGGAAACAGCGCACAAGCTGGACATGCCAACCACAGCAACAATTATGTTCGGTCATGTCGATCAACCACACCACTGGGCAAGACATCTCTGCCGGGTACGTGATCTGCAGATCAGATCGAACGGGTTTACTGAGTTCGTGCCCCTTCCCTTTATTCATCAGGAGGCGCCGTTGTACCGCCGTGATAGCTGCCGACAGGGACCAACATTCCGAGAGACTGTCCTGATGCACGCGGTTTCCAGAATCGTTTTGCATCGCCACATTTCAAACATTCAGGCTTCTTGGACAAAAATGGGGCGTAGCGGCATTGCTCAGTTACTTAATGCCGGTGTCAATGATCTTGGCGGCACGCTGATGAATGAATCGATTTCCCGTGCGGCGGGTACGCGTAACGGCCAGGAACTGCCGCCACAGGAGATGGATCAGTTGATTGCTAGTGTTGGCCGAGAACCATTACAGAGGACCACTCTATACGGGCGCCCAATTGGTGATCGTGTTCAATTTTCTTATCAAGCCAAACCGTTGAAAGAGCTTCATCTTGGGACAGTGTCGCGCAGCGTTGCTGCGCCACAATCGACTGCCTGAGCGACGATATGACAATGGATTTTGGTTTCAGCATTCCAGGCCGGGGTCCGCTAGCGACGCGTGAAGGCATCAAAGCGTTCGCGACGCGCGGTGAAGAACTGGGTTTTTCCTGTTTAGGGGTGCCTGACCATATCGTGGTACCCAGAAACATCGACTCCCGCTATCCCTACAGTTCCACGGGCACCTTTCCAGGTGCGGCATCGGGAGATTGCGTGGAGCAGTTGGCCATTATGGCTTACCTTGCTGGGATTACCAGTGAGGTCAAATTACTGTCTTCAGTGATGGTCGTGCCGCACCGCAGCGCGGTATTCGCAGCTAAGGCGCTGGCGTCTATTGATCTGCTTTCCAACGGTCGAGTGATTGCCGGCATTGGTTCGGGTTGGATGGCTGAGGAGTTTAAAGCGATTGGGGCACCGCCTTTCTCAGATCGGGGCCGGGTCACTGACGAATATTTGGAAGCGTTTAAAGTGCTGTGGGCGCACGAGCAACCGGTTTATCAGGGAAACTATGTGTCTTTCGAAGACGTTACGTTCCTGCCTCGACCAGTGCAGCAGCCCCATATCCCGATCTGGGTGGGTGGCGAGAGTAAAGCTGCACTCAGGCGGACCGTAACCCACGGTGATGCCTGGTATCCTGTGGGTTCAAATCCCCAGTTTCCTCTGAATACAACGGCACGTTATTCAGAAGCGCTGGAGCGACTCTACCGGGTGGCCGATGAGCATAACCGGGATCCCGCAACGATCGAACTGGCTTATTGGGCGCACTGGCCGAACGATGGTGAGCCAATAGTGCTTTCGGATGGCCAGCACCATCTGTTTACTGGCAGCCCAGATCAGATCGTCGACGATATTGGGGTGTTTCGAGAACTGGGTGTTCAGCACCTGTTTTTTAACTTTCAAAGAGAAGATATGGCCAGTTCAGTGCGTAGCATGGAAGAATTTGTTGATCGGATTCTGTCACGGGTCGGCTAAATAGCTTGATCGATTATTCCGGGATAGAGGTATGAACCAAGTACAACCGGCTGTTTCTTCCGACCCGTTCCATTGTTCCAGAATGTCAGATAAGATGATTACCACAGTACCATTCGTTAATTGATTCAGGGGAGAGCACAACGTGACTACCGCAGCTGAGAGGAGTTTGATCGATAGAGATATCGCCCATCTAGTTCATCCGCTTCACAACCAGGCCGCACATGAATCCGCTAAAATCTGGGTCGGCGGCAAAGGGGCTTATATCGAAGATTCCGAAGGTAACGAGTACATCGATTGCCTGTCAGGATTGTGGAACAACACAGCTGGTAATGGGCGACCTGAACTCGCCGATGCGGCAGCCGCCCAAATGCGTCAGATGGCATTTGTCTCCGGTTATGCGGGCAGTTCAAACCCTCGTGCAATTGAATTATCCGAACGACTCGCCCATTTGACCTATCCGAGTATCAATCATTTCTATCTGACCTCGGGTGGTGGTGAATCTACCGACAGTAATATCAAGCTGGCCCGGTATTACTGGAAACTCAAAGGCAAGCCGGATAAGACGAAAGTTATATCTAGAATCTGGGGATATCACGGCGTGACGATGGCGGCGATGTGCGCAACGGGTATACCAGCCTACTGGCCAATGTTCGAACCGAGAATCCCCGGGTTTTCACATATACCCTCACCTTATCCTTATCTTTATGAAGCGCCAGAAGGATCAAGGAGTCAGGGTATCGCCGCCGCTGACGAACTCGAGAAGCAGATACTTGAAGAAGGAGCAGACACGGTAGCTATGTTTATCGCAGAACCGGTTCAAGGTGCCGGTGGTGTCATTGTGCCGCAGGAGGATTACTTTAAACGGATTCGAGAGATCTGTGACCAGTATGAGGTGTTGCTGGTCGCCGATGAAGTGATCACCGGGTTCGGTCGTACTGGAAAAATGTTTGGACTCGAACACTGGGGTATTGAACCCGACCTGATGCAGTTTGCAAAAGCTATCACCTCAGGCTATTTCCCGCTCGGGGGTATCGGGATCAGTGATGAGATTGCCAGTGTGATGAACGACAGTGGTTCCCCGTGGATGCATGCGTATACCTACAGTTCACATCCCGTCGGTTGTGCGGTCGCCCTGGCCATGATGGATATCGTCGAAAAAGAAGATTTCGTCGGACAAGCTCAGACCAAAGGAAAACACCTACTGGTTAAATTAAAAGAGGCCCTGGCCGATCACCCGCATGTTGGTGAGGTGCGTGGTCTGGGTATGATGTGTGGCGTTGAGCTAGTAAAGGATAAAGCGACTAAGGAGATGTTCGACGCCAGTGACGGCATTGGTGCAAAGGTTCACGCTGAAACCGTCAAACGCGGCATGTTCAGTCGGGTCAGGGGCGATTGCTATTGCGTAGCTCCTCCGATAGTCACTTCAGAATCCACCATTGACGATATTGCAAGCATACTGGGTGATTCTGTGGAAGCGGCGCTCGGTTAAGTCCATTTAGTTGAGTCGGGTTTGCGTGGGGGTCTCGGCGTAGCGGTTACGATAACGTTGGGTCATGTGGGAGCGGGAGTTAAAACCTGTCGCGGCTGCGATGTCTGACAGCGCCATGGTGGTATTCAGAATCAGAGAGTGTGCCCGTTGAAGCCGGATTTCTAAGCAAAATTGTACGGGTGTTGTGCCGAGCTCCTGTCGAAATAGCCGCAGCAGATGGCGTGATGTCACACCCGCAATACGAGCCAGTTCATCTACACGGGTGGGTTCGTCGATACTGATTTCGATTTGTGCAACCGCGCGCGCAACAGTCGTGCTCAGGGGTTTGCCGTGACGATTCAGTCGGTGTCCCTGCTTATCCTCACCCGGTCGTTGGCGGTCCATTTGCATCTGTTCGGTAATCCGTGTGAGCACCTCACTGTCGAGGTCATCACTCACGAGATCGAGGAAAAGGTCGATTGTGCTTGTGCCTCCTGAGCAAGTGATCCGATCTCGATCTCTGACGTAGTGCTGAAATACCGGTGTAACGCCAGGGTACAGCTCAACCAGTGAGGTAAAGCTCTCCCAGTGCACCGTGGCTCTGTATCCGTTCAAAAGCCCCGCGCGAGCCAGAATAAGAGCACCGGTGGAGACACCACCGAGAACACAGCGTTGTGCCGATAGTTTCTGAAGAGTAGCCAGCAATTTGCGATCCGCAACCTTTTCGGCCCCCACACCTGCGACAATTACGAACACATCTGTGTGTTCCAGGGCATCGAGGCTGAGATCTGCCCGTATCTGCAGACCGTTGCTCGCGCTGACATGGGTGCCATCAACACTTGCAATCATTGTGTTATACGCAGCTTTAGGGCCGAACCGGTTTGCATGTCGATACACCTCCATGGGTCCACTCAGACCCATAATAGAGAAATCATCGATCAGCAAAAAGGTGACGTGTTTTGGATGTGTGCGTTGCATTGCTGCGCCATTATATGTCCGAAATATGATTTTTATTGTCTGAATTATGATAATGCCGAATTCGAATATCGCCTTTAATTACGAGTCCAATTTCGAACGGTAAAGTGAGATTCTCGACAGGAGAGCACCATGAGACGGGGTGCGCGAACTTCCCAGCGGGAAGTGCGTAAAGCTATCCGCAATGCTGAGTCCGCGCTGAACCAGTTAGCGCCTCAGGCTCTGGATAATCCCTATCCGCCGTTGTGTCCGCTGACATCGGATCAGCTCGAAGAAATTCATAACGCATCGATAATTGTGCTCGAATCATTGGGCATTGAAGTCACCAGTGATCGGGTAAGAAGCTTGTTTCGCTCTCTCGGTGGGAGCGTCGATGAAACGACACAAATCGTCCGGATAGACGGTGAGACGATCATGGCACTGATCGATAAAGCGCCGAACCGCTTTACGCTGACACCCCGCAATGCTGCCAATCAACTATTGATCGGTGGTCGCCGAATCAACTGCGGTTTGGTTTCTGGTCCGCCGAATGTACATGATCGGATCAATGGAAGACGACCGGGGAACTTTTTAGATTACCAAAGACTGATCAAACTCGGTCAGACCTTTAATGTGATTAACTTTTTTGGGAACCAGAGTATTGCACCCACCGACCTGCCAGCGAATACCCGTCACCTAGACACCTACCGGGAAAACATTATGTTATCCGACAAGGTATTCTCAGCGGTACCCATCGGCAGGGGCAGGATTCAGGACGCAGTGTGCATGGTCGCACTCAGCCGAGGAATGACGACGGGGGAGTTATCCGAGGATCCATCATTATTCGGTAACATTAATATCAATTCACCGAGAAAGCTCGACGAAGCCATGTCTGACGCGGCATTGGAACTCGCGCTCTACGGGCAGGCCGTAATCGTGACTCCGTTTACTCTTTTGGGAGCGATGACGCCGGTGACGCTAGCTGCCGGACTGGTACAGCAGAATGCGGAGGCACTTTTTGGGCTGGCAATGATCCAGGCATTTTATCCCGGTGCCCCCGTGGTCTACGGTGGTTTCACATCCAACGTCGATATGCGTTCGGGTGCGCCAGCGTTCGGCACTCCGGAGAACGCCAAGGCCAACCTGGCTGGTGGACAGCTCGCACGACGTTACGGACTGCCGTATAGAACCAGCGGCTGCAATGCTTCTAACACGACAGACGCCCAGGCAGTCTATGAGACCCAGATGTCCATGTGGAGTGCTGTTCTGGGTCACGGCAATCTGCTGTACCATGCGGCTGGTTGGCTTGAAGGGGGATTGGTGGCCTCATTTGAGAAACTGATCATTGATGTCGAGATGTTACAGAATTTAATCAGCATGCTATCTCCGATCCAAACCAGCGAAGAAGAACTGGGTATCGACGCCATCAAAGCGGTTGCCCCCGGTGGGCATTTTTTCGGCACAGAACACACCATGGCCCGCTATGAGACTGCTTTCTATACTCCACTGGTCAGTGACTGGCAGAATAATGAGAACTGGGAGGCGGCTGGTGGAAAAGATGCAACGGAACGCGCCACGTCACTTTGGCAACAGGCCATCGAGACATTTGAAGCGCCACTGATTGATGGTGACCGGCGTGAGGCGATAGATGAATATGTGGATAGACGTAAAACGCAAATCGGCTCCAGCGAGCCGTAGTCGAATTGAAAATTCTGGCAGAAAACCCTAACAGATAAGCAAGGAACGGTCTCATTATGCAATCACACGCACAGGCTGTAGTTATAGGTGGTGGAGTGGTCGGATGTTCGGTGTTGTATCACTTGACGAAAGCTGGCTGGACCGACGTTGTGCTGCTGGAGCGTTCAGAGCTGACCTCGGGCTCAACCTGGCACGCGGCAGGTGGTATGCACACCATCAACGGCGACCCCAATGTAGCCAAGCTTCAGCAATACACTATTGAGCTGTACGACGAGATTGAAGAATTATCTGGACAGTCGATCGGACTTCACCTGACGGGTGGGGTATTTTTGGCGGCAACCAACGAGCGCTTCGACTGGCTTAAAAGCATGCACGCGAAGGGACTCTATCTTGGCATGGACACCGAGATCATCAGCCCTAAAGAGGCGGCCGAGATTTTTCCGTTGCTGGATCCGGATAAGTTTGTGGGTGCGATGAGCGATCCGTTAGAAGGTCACCTGGATCCGTCGGGCACAACGTGGGCCTATGCCAAGGCCGCTCAAAAGAAAGGTGCCGTTATCCACCAGCAGACGCGCGTAACGGATCTTCAACAGAACCAGGATGGCAGTTGGCGAGTCATTACAGAACAAGGTGAGATTCATACCGAGCATGTCGTCAATGCTGGCGGACTATGGGCTCGCGAAGTCGGTCGGATGGTAGGACTCGAACTACCTGTTCTCGCTATGGAACATATGTATCTGCTGACCGAAGACATGCCTGAAGTTGTTGCCTTCAATGAGTCATCAGGACTGGAAGTGCCGCATTGTGTTGATTTTGATGGGGAGTTGTATTTAAGGCAGGAGCGGAAAGGGATGTTAATGGGGACCTATGAAAAAGCCTGTAAGCCTTGGTCGCCCAAAGAGACGCCTTGGGATTTCCCACAGGAACTATTACCAGCGGATATCGACCGGATTGCGCCTTCCCTGGAAGTCGGGTTTGAACATTTTCCGGCTTTTCAAAATGCCGGCATCAAGCAGGTTATCAACGGACCATTTACATTCGCCCCTGATGGCAATCCTCTGATCGGCCCTATCAAAGGACTGCGTGGCTACTGGTGTGCTTGTGGCGTTATGGCAGGCTTCAGCCAGGGCGGTGGAGTTGGATTTGCACTGTCGAACTGGATGATTGAGGGCGACCCTGGATTTGATGTCTGGGCCATGGATGTTTCGCGTTACGGTGATTGGGCGAGCCTCGCTTATACCAACAAGAAGGTTCAGGAGAATTATTCACGACGTTTTTCCATCCGATTTCCCAACGAAGAGCTACCTGCAGGCCGTCCTTTGCGTACCACACCGGTCTATGACCGGTTGCTGGCAGCCGGTGCGCAAATGGGAGAGGCATACGGACTGGAGCAGGCGTTGTGGTTTGCACCGACAGGTGTTGTCGACGACTTTTCGTGGCGGAGATCGACCGACTTTGAGCACGTGGCCGGGGAGGTCAATGCTGTACGAGCCGCTGTGGGTATGATGGAAATATCGAGTTTTGCCAAGTATACAATCCGGGGATCGGGTGCTTCTGATTGGTTGGACCGCCTACTGACCTGCAGACTGCCCGCGGAAGGCCGGATGACGCTTGCACCGATGTTGAATTACGCCGGTAAGCTGATTGGCGATTTTAGTTTGGCGAATCTGGGCGATGGCGAGTATTTCATAGCCGGTTCTGGTCTTGCCGAGAACTATCATATGCGTTGGTTTACGCAGAACCTACCTGAAGACGGCAGCGTCGAGATCATTGCGCGTGGGGCTGGACTGGTCGGCCTATCTATCGCGGGTCCAAAATCTCGAGAACTTCTCCAGAGACTTGTGGACGAAGATGTCGGCAACCAAGGGTTTCGTTTTTTGGATATCCGCAAGCTCGACGTAGGTATGGCGCCTTGTCTAGTGGGTCGGGTCAGTTTCACCGGGGACCTGGGCTACGAGATATGGATGAAACCTGAATTCCAGCGTTATGTTTTCGATCTTATCCAAAGCCAGGGGGAGGATTTGGGTCTCCGCTTATTTGGTTCCCGGGCGCTGAATTCTTTACGAATCGAGAAAAACTTTGGTTCGTGGGCAAGGGAATACCGTCCCGTTTATGGCCCCTATGAGGCGGGTATGGGGCGATTTGTAGCTCTAAAGAAGGAAGCCGACTTTATCGGCAAAGCAGCTGCTGCAGCCGAAAAAGAGAGCGGTGGCAAGTTACGGTTACGGGTGTTTGTCGTCGAGGCTAAAGATGCTGACGCCATTGGCGATGAACCGATCCGCTACGAGGGTGAGGTAAAAGGGTGGGTCACATCTGGAGGTTACGCACACGCCTCGAGGGTATCGGTTGCGATGGGCTACGTAGCCAAAGAAATTGCTGATAAACAATATGGATGGTCAATCGATATATTGGGCGAAACCCTGCCTGCAACACCACAGACTGAGCCACTTTTTGATCCTTCAGCTGAACGTATGCGGGGTTAAGCGCTATTTGCATTTACTATTAGTCTTGCCTTAAAGGTAGATGGCGTAGAGGATTAGAATGACACCCAGTCGAAAAATTGACCCGGCCGTGTGGTACCGCGCTGACTGGGAGCAGTGTGACGACTGGATTATTGAGCTGACTGATAAGGAAATCCAGGAACTAAAGGATGCCGTCAGTCGCAGCCAGGCAGTACCCATCGCGAATTTGCGTGCTGGTTCTTTCACTTTGCCAGCGTTCGCTTCGCGTATTCGCAAATTGCGGACCGAACTTATCTATGGGCGTGGATTTGCCGTGATACGTGGACTGCCGGTCCACGAATGGGATCGTGAATCTTCAGCTCGCGCCTATTATGGAATCGGCTGTCATCTGGGCGTGCCCGTTTCACAGAATGCACAGGGTCATCTGCTCGGCCATGTTTATGATTTGGATCTCGATCCGTTGGATCCGCTGAACCGGGTTTATCAAACCAACTATCGACAACTCTTTCACACCGATTCTACTGACATCGTTGGTCTGTTGTGTCTGCAACCTGCGCGTATAGGTGGTTTGAGTTCGATCTGTTCATCATCGACGATTTATCATGAAATTGCCGAGCGCCGACCAGATCTGCTGAAAGTGCTCTGCCGACGGTTTCATATAGATCGCAAAGGCGAGACCCCCGAAGGCGAGAATGAAACCTATGAGATGGCTGTGTTTTACCCGGGCGAGGAGCGGGTCACCTGTATTTACGCACGTGACTTTATTGACGCGGCACAACGTCATTCACACATACCGCCATTGACTACAGAGCAGGTGGACGCTTTGAATTTTATGGATGAACTGGCATCAAGTGACGACTTGCGTCTGGATATTGAATTTCTACCAGGCGACATGCAATTTCTGCACAATCATCAGATACTGCATGCCCGGACCAGCTACGAAGACTGGCCCGAACCGGAACGAAGGAGACATCTTCTAAGGCTCTGGCTGTCAGTCGCAGATGGTCGTTCGTTGCCTGTTGATTTTGAAGCACGTTACGGAAAGATCGAGCCGGGACAACCCCGTGGTGGCATCAGGGTGCCTGGTGCAACGCTGCAGGCGCCACTGGAGCCTTGATCAAACGACGCTCGTTTTACCGACCGATCGCGTAGGTATCCCGGCGCGGGTCAGCGCCCGCACGAATTAGGCCGGCATCTGTATCCACGGTGATGGCACCCATAACACCCATGTACATTGGATCCCAGTCTTCGGTGAGCACGACGTCGTGGCCAAGCTGTTTGAGTTGTTCAATCAACTCTGGGTTCAAACGACTTTCGAGGTTAAGTCGGCCGGGCAGGTATTCGTGCGGCCAGAACGAATTTGGAAAATTCCATGTGGCAAATCGAGGTTGTTCGACGGCGACCTGTGGAGCCATACCAAATTCGACGATATTAAGAAAAACTTGCACCATAGCCTGACACTGAGCATCCCCACCCGGGCAGCCAAAGGGCATGAAGAGCTTTCCGTCTTTCAGTGCAATGGCTGGATTAGGCGTCAGTCGGGGTCGTTTCCAGGGCTCTATGCTTGAAGCGTGAGCAGGGTCGAGCCAGCTTTGATACCCCCTGCAGGAGAGACTGAAACCAAGTTCGGGGATAATCGGGTTGGGTGTGTTCTGATCACTGGGCGTTGCTGAAAACGCGTTGCCCCATCTATCGACGGTACAGGTATAGCTGGTGTCGGTCTTTGCCCCGGAATTGGGTTGTCCAGCGTATGGAGACAGAGCCGGGTAGTGGGGTTCAATTTCAGTTTTACCCGGCGGGGGCATCTCGCCAAAAGCTTTGGCAGGATTGATTTCTGCTCGACGGGTTTGGGTATAGGCTAAAGACAGCAGCGTCGATATCGGCACATCGACAAAGTCTGGATCGCCGAAATAATGCTCTCGATCAGAAAAGGCCAGGTTTAGCGCTTCGGAGATGAGGTGTATGTACGAACTGGTGTTGTGGCCCACATCTTTGAGATTGTCGTTGGCCAGCATCTGAAGTACTTGTGCGACGACAGGTCCCTGACACCATGGTCCGCAGGTATAAATTGAGTAATTTTTAAATTGCCCGCTCACAGGTGCTTCGTGGCCGACTGAAAAATCACGCAGGTCCTCGTAGCGAAGCAGGCCACCTTCGGATTCGCTGAAAGCGGCAATTTCGCGGGCTAGCTCGCCCTTGTAAAAGTAATCTCGTGCTGCCCGTATTGCCGCCGAACGTCCGCAGTCTCTGGCGCGATGCTCAATATTAATTAGACGTTTAAACGTATTGGCCAGTGCAGACTGTACGATCCGGTCACCTGTCTGTGGTAGGCGGCCTTCTGGCCTGAAAATCTTTCCGTTGGTCTCCCATATAGGACCTGTGGTGAATTGATTCACTATCTCGTTTCGGACCACCTCCGAAATTGGGAAACCTTCCTCAGCCAATTCCAGTGCGGGAGTAATGACTTGTTCTAGGCTGAGTGTGCCGTATCTTTCAAGCGCGGTGAGCCAGGCGTCAGGCGCCGACGGCACCACGGCTCGTAGAATACCTAAGGGCAGGTCGCCGTCGTGTTCTTGGTTGAAGTAATCGATTGATGCGGCGCGCGGCCAGCGACCCAGGCCGCTGATGGTCACGACGGAATTGGTTTCTGCAAGATAGATCATGATGGGCGCAACACCGCCAAAATTGGTGTTTTCAGGTAAGACCACATTAATCGCGATACCGGCTGCGATACCGGCATCGATCGCATTTCCTCCTTCTTCAAGAATACGGTAGCCCGCGGCTGCGGCCAGATTGTGACCGGCGCAGACCATATGCGTGGTGCCCATAATGGTAGGTCGGTGGGCTCGATAATCGGTCATCGGGTTTATCCAAAGGGTGTGGGGCGATGTGGGGATATTACCGTACTTTTAGTCGTAGATATTTCGTTTTGGAAAAGTACAATTGTTTGACTGAGCGGTCTCAATGGGAATCTTCCCATATCTCGATTTGACATGCTAAAGTGTCGATTATGGGAAGAGCTCTCGTCTTTTCCCTATCAGACAATAAACTGTCTGAGCATTTTGAAATAGGTTCAAGTGCAAACTGCAAGATGAGGAGAATATTATGGATCGTCGAAAATTTATAAAGACGGCTGGTGTAGCGGGCACAGCAGCAGCTGCCGCAACCGTTGCTGCTCCGGCCATTGCTGCAGCGCCAAGGGAAATGACCATCGTTTCGAGTTGGCCCCGGGATTTTCCCGGCCTTGGTATCAGTGCCCAGCGGCTGGCGGCACGAATCACAGAGGTGAGTGAGGGGCGGATTAACACCACCTATTTTGCCTCCGGTGAAAGGGTAGGGGGTTTTGATGTGTTTGATGAAGTCGCATCAGGCAACTCCCAGGCATTTATCTCGGCTGCTTACTATTGGAAAGGCAAGCATCCTGCGTTTGCTTACTTTTGTTCTGTGCCCTTTGGCATGACGACGATTGAGTGGAACGCGTGGATCAAGTTCAAGGGTGGCCAGGAGCTTTGGGACGAACTCAATAGCGATTACGGTCTGAAGTCGTTACCCGCCGGTGCAACAGGCACCCAGATGGGTGGTTGGTTCAATAAGGAAATCAATTCGACCGATGATCTCAAAGGTCTGAAGATGCGTATTCCGGGCCTGGGTGGTGACGTGATGGCGTTGCTTGGAGCGTCACCAGTGTCCTTACCTGGCGGTCAGATTTATGAGAATTTGGTGTCTGGTGCTATCGATGCAACCGAGTGGGTGGGTCCGTACAATGATTACTTCATGAAGTTTTATGAAGCAGCCAAGTACTACTACTATCCTGGTTTTCATGAGCCAGGCGGCGGCGTTGAAATGTGCTTTAATAAATCATGGTGGGGCTCTCTCTCTGATTGGGAACGCGCTGTCATTAGCGTGTGCTGTAACGAAGAGCATGCGGCGCAATACGAGGAATGCCAGGCCAACAATGGTGCCTACCTGATCAAACTGGTAGAAGAGCACGGTGTTGAGCTGAGAGAGTTTGGCGAAGACATCTACGAAGGTTTTGGTGAGGCTTCTGCGGAAATGTACGAAGGTGTGCGTGACCACAGCCCGCTGGCCAAGAAAATCAATGACCATTTTCAAGCGACGCTTCGTGAGCTTGGTGGTTGGCAGGCCAAAGCTGAAGCGGCATACGCTCCGTTACGTAATCGTGTTCTTGGAATCGGGTAACTGATTTCGGAGTAACTCAATTTGTTCGGGACGGGGCGCAGGCCCCGTCCCTTCTTTCTGCCTGGTGTTATGGCTGTAGCCCAAGAATCAACTGCAAGCGTCAGTGACGTGGCTACCTTCTGGGTTCGTGTATTCAGTTGGTCCATGATCGCTGTTCTAGCCGTATTTCTTGCCAGTAACTATCTGGTGACGACGCGGGACTGGCCTAGTATTGCGAATATCTTTTTACAAGAAAGCGCTGGGTCTTTGGCCTGGATTCAGCTCGCGGCTTACCTTGCCGGTTTTGCGGCCGCGGCGATCTATGTGTTGTCTAGCCGGGCGCAGACTTTACGGGCAGACAGTGCGCTTATCTCGGATGCCAATATTTTCCTGATTCGAGCATTCTTCTGGGCCGTGCTATTAATTGGCCTGATCGACATGATGGTTTCATTTCTACGTGTTGAAGGGCTACTGGTTGGGGTGGTTGGTGAAGAGATGACCAAAAAACTAGGTCGACCACAATTTCGTGGTACTTATTTGCATATGCCGCTGATCGGTGCCGGTCTGGTGATAGCAGCGTTCACCCGTACCCTGGGCTTTATCTGGTTGACGCTACTCATCGTGGTGGCGGAACTTGCCATAGTAATTACGCGATTTGTTTTTTCCTACGAACAGGCTTTCATGGGTGATCTCGTTCGCTTCTGGTACGGTGCGTTGTTCTTGTTCGCAAGCGCTTATACCCTGCTGGAAGAGGGTCACGTTCGGGTCGATGTCTTTTATACGAATTTTACGGCAAAGAAAAAAGGACTCGTCAATGTGTTCGGCTCTATTCTTCTCGGGCTAACGTTTTCTTGGACCATTATTTTGATAGGAATGGGAAGTAAGTCAGCGATGATTAACATGCCCATCGCAAAATTCGAAGTCTCTCAGTCCGGATATGGCTTGTATGTAAAGTACCTATTGGCAGCTTTTCTCGCCGTTTTTGCCATTACGATGGCGATTCAGTTTGTTAGTTATTTTCTCGCCGCTGTGGCTGATTACCGGGGGGAACCTGGCAAACGACAGCCCGCAGCAGCACCCACGCACTAGGTCGACCGAACGTCTGTGGAACTCATCTTTCTCGCTTTATTGATCGTCTTGATGGCCTGGGCACTGGGTTCGGGATTCCCAGTGGCTTTCGCGTTGCCCGGATCGGCGATTATCACAATTATATTGGCGGGAGTGTTTGGTTACTTTTTCGCGGGTGACGCCAGCGCGTATTTTGCCCAAGGCGGTCCGCGGGAATGGCTGACTTCCGGCGTGACCAATCTTCGTGGGGTGTACTGGGAGGTTGAACGTGACACGCTGATTGCAATCCCACTCTTCATTTTTATGGGCATCATGCTGCAACGATCCCGAATCGCCGAAGATCTGCTGGTGACCATGGCACAGTTGTTTGGTCCAGTCCCTGGGGGTCTTGGAATTTCGGTCGTATTTGTCGGCGCGTTGCTGGCAGCGACGACGGGCATTGTGGGTGCAACAGTGGTGGCGATGGGGCTCATCTCGCTACCGGCTATGCTGAACAATAACTATTCCCGGCCGCTGGCGACAGGCACCATTGCCGCATCGGGCACCCTGGGACAGATCATTCCCCCGTCAATCGTTTTGATCATACTTGCCGATCAACTGGCAAGTGCTACGGATCAGGCGGGCACTGGTCGCAAGTCGATGTTCAAGGAGGCGACTGGCGAACTATCGATGCCTTCGGAATTTGGTGTGGCGTCGACCAGCGCCGGGGAGATGTTTTTGGGTGCGTTCGTGCCAGGTTTAGTGCTGGTGGCGTTATACATGGTGTTTATTCTCGTCTGGGCTCAGTTGCGACCAAAAGCAGCCCCTGCGGTCCGATATGACGGTGCGTTTGATTTCCAGTTTTTCATCAAAGTGGTTCTGATTTTAGTGCCTCCTTTGGGGCTTATTTTCCTGGTACTGGGGTCCATCATTTCCGGTATAGCAACGGTCAATCAGGCTGGAGCGATAGGCGCTACAGGTGCACTGTTCATGGCGGGCTACCGGCTCAAAGCGGGGCAGAAAGGAGCGTACTGGCCCGCAATTTTAGGTTTGGTCTCGTTATTGGTGATTTTTGTTCTGCTAGCTAATTTCGAAATTAACGTCAAGAATATCCGCGACACTCAGGACCTTCAGATTATTACGCTGGCCGGCGTCGCGACCGCTGGCTTGCTCTGTGCATTGTTTTGGAGTGCTTGGCGCGCTTACAGGATCGACAACACCCTGCAGGGTGTGATGGTTGAGACGGCCAAGACGACGTCACTGGTGTTCATAATTTTGCTGGGTGCTGCGATGCTGACCGCTGCGTTCAGGGCGTTCGGTGGAGAAGATCTGGTGCGCGATTTTCTGAATGGTATGCCCGGTGGGTTCTGGGCCAAGTTCATCATCGTGATGGCCGTGATTTTTATTCTTGGATTTTTTCTGGATTTCATCGAGATTGCGGTGGTAGTTGTGCCAATTATTGCCCCGATTCTATTGACAGATCCGTCTGCCAATGTCACTGCCGTGTGGCTGGGCGTAATGATCGGACTGAACGTGCAAACGTCGTTTCTGACACCCCCATTCGGCTTTGCCTTGTTCTATTTGCGAGGTGTTGCGCCACCGATTGTTAAGACAATTGAAATGTACAAGGGTGTGATCGCTTTTATTCTGTTGCAGTTGGTCGCTATAGGCATTGTTGCTGCAAACCCCAGCTTAGTGAATTATTTACCGAACAGAGTGTCCATGACCTCTCCCACTGCGCCGCCTCCACGCAACCCGAAACTGCAGTACTGTATCGAAGAGTATGTCAACGAAGAATTTGTCCGCAATGGCGCGACCATTCATCAGGCAGTCGAGACAGCGCGTAATCTTGATATGAGCTATCTGCCTAAGAAACTATCAGGTGCTGTTGATCAGAGTTTTGAACACGCTGCCAACGCAGCTTCTTTTCTTACTGAAGCCCGTCGAGCAGAGGCAAGAGTTAACGATGGTGCGACGTTGTACCGACCCGTACAGCGCAAGGTTCGTAGGATCGAAATTAAGGTCAGAGAGCTTGGCGAGGAACTCCATAAGTTGAATGTTGTCAAAACCCGACTTGACCCGATTGAAGATGCCGATACGAAAGCCAAAATGGAGATACAGATGTCGGCCCTCGAGAAGGAACAACAACAATTGACAGCAGAGATACCAGCAGATTGGGATCAAGTCTATAAAGAGTTTTCTGTGCTGACCAAAGCAGAACTAACGGCCCGTAAAAAGTATCGTCGCACAGTCGACAATGCCTATGGGTCGGTGAAAGATCTAATCGAACTGCTTGGAGCAACAGATGATTTCAACAAGCTTGAACGAGAGTTGACTGATCTGCACAATCAAGTAGTAGATGGTGCTAGCCCAGAGGATATGATTGATCCACTCAAATTACTCGCAAGGCAATTTGGGTCGATCAAAGGTGCCAGCAAAATCAAGTCGCAGATTAGCAAAGCAAGGCGCGCGTTAAGCAAGAAAACACCGAAAATAGAGAAAGTGATCTCTCATCTAGACAAAGCAACCATGATGTACGATCAGCAACGTATCTGGCGAGAACGAGCGATAACCGAACTGTTGCCGGGCATCAAAGCTTATGAACAGGCGATCCGCGGCACCATCGGCTTGCGTTTACAGAAAAGACTGGATAAGACCGAAGCATTGTATGTTGCTGCCTGCAACTCTGGTCACCGCGATATCTCGCTTCATTTCTAGACCATGACGTCGGGTCGAATGGCTTTTGTGTGCGGGCTTAGGGTGAGTCTGTTTTTCACCAAGTTTATACACCGAATGTTAGTAAGAAAAGTTTTGTAATTGCCGTGTAATTACGACTCTGCCCTGTAATTTATCGTTCAGCGCACAATGTGAATAACAATCATCAGAAAGCTAAACCATCGGTTGGCTTTATAGGATTGGGAGTTATGGGGCATCGCATGCTTGCTAACATGACCACCCACGGTGGATTTAATATCGCTAGAGCCTGGGATCCAGACCACCAGGTGTGCGAGTTGGTTAAGCAGAACTATCCGGAAATAAAAATATCCGAAACGGCTGAAGACCTAGTTTCGGATAGAGAGATTGAGGTCGTCTATATCGCCAGTCCACCCGCATCTCACCATGCCCACGCATTGTCAGCTGCTGCAGCTGGTAAGGCAATTTACTGCGAAAAGCCGCTAGGTGTGAATATTGCTTCTAGTAATGAGATGGTTGACGCTGTTAAGAGTGCTGGGGTATTAAACGTTGTGAATTTTCCGTTTGCAGATTCACAACCTATAAACTTAATTGAATCGAAACTAGCAGATGGCGTAGTGGGTGACGTTACGCGTGTTGATCTTCGGCTACATTTCTCAAGTTGGCCCAGAGACTGGCAGGACACAGCTCGCTGGTTGACACTTCGTGAGCAGGGCGGATTTATTAGGGAGGTTGTATCGCATTATGTCTATCTGCTTGAAAGGTTATTTGGTCCAGCAACGGTTGTCGACGCAAACGTAAATTATCCGGATGATCCATCGCTGTGTGAGACCCATTTCCTTGCTAGCCTGGAGTGCGGCGGCCGACATGTGGCCTTGGCAGGTGGCGCGGGAGGGATCGGCCCTGACATTGTTGAGTTTACGATTTGGGGTGAAAAAACCTCGTTCTGTCTCTGGGACTGGAACAAGTTGAAGTCGACTACTGGCAGTAGTTGGCAAGATGAGCTGAGGGAGTTAGCCGATCCTCGACAGGACGGCTACCATCGAATGTTAGATAATTTTCGTAATGCTTTGGAGGGTAGGGTACACACGATGCCATCGTTTCGAACCGCATTGTCGGTGCAGACCGTCATTGAATCGATCCTCGGTCGGTAGGTCATGTCAATCGGCCTCTCTTAATGATCGAATAGCTTATAGGTGCCAACTTTTCAGTCCGACCAGAGTAAACTTATACTTAGGATAGCCTTGATGCGCTAGTAATGAGATAGGCAGTTCTGGAGAAAGTGTTGAGGCGTCGGCGGACTAACAGATAAGGATCTACATAATGACATCAGCGACTCCAATTGAATCTTCCGTTAGGACAGCTACGGAGTCCATAGTGAGTCAAGCTCGGGTTGATCTTGCTGCCGCACTGCGGTGGGCTGCACGCCTAGGGTTATCAGAGGGTGTGGATAATCATTTTTCGATGACTGTGCCGGGTCCCGATGGAGAGATTCAAGGTGACCGTTTTCTCATTAATCCTTACGGGTGGCACTGGTCGGAGATCACTGCCTCGTCTTTGGTGTTAGCAGATGACAAGGGAAACGTGTTGGAAGGCAGCAACGCTATTGAAGATTCCGCATTTTTTATTCATAGCCGTGTTCATATCGAGGTTCCCAACGCTAGAGTTGTACTTCACAACCATATGCCTTACACCACCGCGTTGACCTTGCTTGAAGATGGTCGCCTCGAAATGTGTGAGCAAAATGCACTGCAGTTTGATGGGCGAATCGCCTATGACGATGAATACAACGGGCTCGCCCTAGACAGTAATGAAGGTGACCGAATTGCCAGCAAGATGGGCAAGGCCAGTATTTTATTTATGGCCTGTCACGGTGTCATTGTCACCGGTGAATCCGTGGCTCGCGCATTTACGGATCTGTATTACCTGGAAAGAGCGTCGATGTTTCAGGTTCTGGCACGGTCTACGGGTGGCAATCTGCGCCAGATTTCAGACTCGGTAAGGGAAGCAACGCGAGGGCAGATGGATAAAGAACTCCCGTTGATCGGAGAACGTCACTTCAATGCACTGCGACGAATACTGGATCGGGAAGAACCCGACTACCGCAGTTGACCAAGGGTTTGCCGGATGTCTGACTATCAGCACATTCGGGTGGAGCCGATTTCTACCGCCTTGGGTGCTGTGATTCATGGGATCGACTGCCGGAGCGATCTGCCTAATCCAGTTGTCGACGAAATTCGAAAAGCCTGGTTACAGCATCTGGTCGTGTTTTTTCAGGAACAGGACCTCGAACCCGGTGAGCAACTGGCATTTGCCAGACAGTTTGGCCTACCTGTTAAGTATCCGATGATAGAAGGAATGTCGGAGTTTCCCGAAGTGGTACAAGTTGTGAAACTGCCACACGAGAAAAACAATTTTGGTGGGATCTGGCATTCAGATACGACCTATTTAGAGCAACCACCAATCGGCGCGTTGCTGTTTGCGCAAGAGGTGCCGGAGGTAGGTGGTGATACCTTATTTGCTAATATGTATTTGGCTTACGAGACATTGTCGTCCGGCTTAAAAACTATGTTGGGTAAACTGATTGTCGTTCAGAGTTCTGCTAAGACAGGCGCCTCGAGGAGTCGTGAGGATCGGTTGTCGGATGCATCGGCGGTAGCGGAGCAGGTGCTAGAAGCGGAACACCCGGCCGTGCAGACCCATCCGGAAACCGGTAGGAAAGTGCTATTCGTGAATTATGGCCACTCGACCCGATTTAAGGATATGACCGAAGCGGAAAGCAAACCGTTGCTTGATTATCTTTTTGCCCACCAGACACGACCAGAATTTACTTGTCGGTTCCAATGGGGTGTGGGATCTATGGCCATGTGGGACAACCGGTGTACACAGCACAACCCGATCAATGACTATCACGGGTTCAAGCGAGTCATGCACCGGATCTCAATTAATTAGTGGGTCACGACCAAGCATAGGTCGTCCCGGCGATAGCAATCGCTGCGACACGATGTATCTCTAAAATCAGGATCTTGTCATCTAATCGAAGAAAAATGTAACGTCAGATGAGTCCCAAAAAAATATTTTACGGTCATTACATCGTTGGAGCCAGCATGGTGACGCAGATGATGTACTTAGGCCTGTTTTTTACCTTTGGTGTGTTGTTCCCCGAATTCGAAAAAGAGTTTGGTTGGTCTAGAGCCCAGATATCGGGTGCCTCTTCGACTATGTTTATTGTCATGGGGGTTCTGGGCATTGCCATGGGCCGAGTTAATGATCAGATCGGACCCAGAATACTGCTGACAGCGTCGACGGTCGTTTTTGCATTGGGCTTTATCTTGATGTCTCGCATGACGGCTTTATGGCACCTTTACCTGTTTTATGGGCTGTTATGTGGTTTAGGGATTGCCGCTCACGATGTCGTGGTGCTGTCCACTGTGGCACGCTGGTTTACACGGGGCAGAGGCTTAATGTCCGGTCTGGTCAAGACGGGGGCAGGAATAGGCCAACTCATTGTACCGTTGTTCGCGGCGTTTTTTATACTTCGCCATGGCTGGCGGGATGCCACAATGGTGGTCGGGTTAGTGGCTTTGATTGTGATGGTGATTGCGGCACAAGTGGTGCGGCGTGATCCAAAGTCGCTGGGCCTTCGGCCCTGGGGTGACGATCAAAAAGAAACTGCTAATGATGTGACGCAAGAGGCTGGGCTGGATTTGAAACAAGCTGTTCGAACCCGCCAGTTCTGGCTGATCTCCATGGCGAAACTTGCGGATTGGTATTGCCTGTTTACGATTATCATTCATGTGGTTCCCCATGGGATTGATCAAGGGTTGGAGCCGGCCACTGCCGCAATCGTACTCTCGGTTATCGGGGGCTGCAGTATTCTTGGTCGGCTTGTCTTGGGAGCTGGGTTTGATTACCTGGGTACGAAGCGCTCCCTATTAATCGCTTTTGCGTTGTTGTTTCTGAGTGTCGTGTTCCTCCAGCTATTGTCGGATCCGAGGTGGTTATTCGTGTTCGCATTTGTTTACGGTATTGGCCATGGGGGTTTCTTCGCGATCGCGTCACCCAGTGTTGCCGAGTATTTTGGGACTCGATCACACGGCGTTATTTTTGGAATCGTTATGTTCACAGGCTCTATTGGCGGTACTCTTGGTCCATGGTTAAGCGGTTGGCTATATGACTCAACGGGCACTTACGATATTGCATTTCTCCTGGTGAGTGGCTTCAGTGTCTTTGGTTTCTTGATGGCGTGCGGACTAAAACCGATTGTGGCACTTCGTGCCGACCATAGGTCCATCAGGTAATTAATGATGACCCGGGCGTCTGTAATCCAGCAAATAGAGCAATACTTCGATCAGAATCATTTTTTTTCTGACCTCAGTCGCAGGGTCAGCATTCCGACGGAGAGCCAGATCCCAGAACGGTCCGCGGAACTGCACCGGTATTTACAAGACGAGATCGCAGCGGAATTGGCTGACATGGGGTTCACATTCACAATCGAAAAGAACCCTATCGCCGGAGGAGGTCCAGTGCTGATTGCGCACCGTGAAGAGGACCCTGCGTTTACCACGGTGTTGACCTACGGTCATGGTGATGTGGTTCGGGGATACGACGACCAATGGCGACGAGACCTGAGCCCTTGGGTGTTGACTCAAGACGGTGATCGTTGGTTCGGCCGTGGGTCGGCGGACAATAAAGGTCAGCACACGATCAATCTTGCTGCGCTCAGGTACACGTTGGCTTACCGAGGGTATCTGGGGTTCAATATCAAAGTATTGATCGAAACCGGAGAGGAAGTCGGGTCGATTGGGTTGCGTGAAATCTGCGAGGCAAACAAAGACCGATTGTCTGCCGATGTCTTCATTGCATCAGATGGACCGCGCATTGCGCCAGCCCGACCGACTGTTTTTATGGGGTCAAGAGGTGCATTTAACTTCACTATGAGTGTCGATCTGCGTGAAGGTGGGCATCACTCAGGTAACTGGGGAGGTTTGTTGGCGAATCCAGGAATAATTCTGGCGCATGCAATCGCCGCGATCACGTCATCTACCGGTGAAATCAAAGTGCCACAGTGGCGCCCGGATGAAATTCCGGGTTCGGTTCAGGATGTGTTAGGCGAGTTGACAATAGATCAGGACGAAAACAGTCCCGATATCGATCCACACTGGGGAGAGCCTGGGTTAACACCGCCCGAGCAGGTGTTTGGCTGGAATTCGTTTGAGGTGCTCGCATTTGAAACGGGTAACCCGCAAAGCCCGGCGAATGCGATACCTCCAAAGGCTTTTGCCCACTGTCAGGTGCGTTTTGTGGTGCCGACAGACCCTGAACAGTTATTACCCGCTTTGCGGGAGTTTTTTGATGAACGGGGGTTTAGCAACGTGGTGTTGTCTGCGCAAGGCAAGGCGGCAAGAGCAACCCGATTGGAGCCCGATCATCCCTGGGTAAAATGGGTGATCTCATCCATTGAGACCACCACTGGAAAGGAGGTTGCAGTAATCCCGAATTTAGGGGGTACATTGCCCAACGATGTATTCGCTGAGGTTCTAGGCTTGCCAACAATCTGGGTGCCGCATTCCTATAGCGGCTGTTCCCAACACGCAGCTGACGAACATCTATTGGGTAGTGTCGGTCGCGAGGCCTTGCAGATCATGACTGGTCTCTGGTGGGACCTCGGTGAGATGGAATTACCGGTCGGGCACTGAACGCACAGTGATGTGCAGTCAACGGTTGAGCAACTCGCAGATCGCTTCGTAAGCCAAGTAGCTTGAATCCTTGTCAGTGGGGTCAAGTGCTTTTGGCCGGGAAGAAAACCGTGCGATAACCACGTCTGCGGCAGGATCGACATAGAGAAACTGCCCGAATACACCCAGGCCGGCATAAACTCCGGTTGGAGAGATGTACCACTTGCTCCGATATCGCCAGTTCGGCATAAATTCTGCGAAGTTGCCCGCATTCCATACGGCCTGATCTCCATTTTGGCGAATATCCCTGAGCCACCAGTTCGGCACGATTGACTGACCATTGCCAAGGCCCATGTTTAGGCACATCTGTCCGAAACGACCAAAATCTCGCAGCGTCACACAGATGCCGCCCGCGGAACGCGGTGCACCCAAACGATCTACATTGATGTAAGCATCGTACTCGGCACCCATAGGCCGCCAGATTTCTCTGCTGAAAAGTTCTGCAAACGGGAGCCCGCTGGCGCGTTCAAGCACCCATCCCAGAAGGTCAGTGTTGGGAGAGACATAATGGAATGCGACTCCGTGGTCTCCCTCTTTTTTTAAAGTGGGTAGAAATGATCGTAGATTGTCCGGGGCTCCTGGCTCGGTTAGCGGAATCCAGCCTGTTGCCATGCGGTAGCGTGCGAAGTCGTCGGCTTCATTCTCATAATCTTCGTTAAATGAGATACCGACCGACATATCCAGGAGATGTCGCACCGTAGCACTTTCATAAGCAGAGTTATTGACTTCAGGGATGTATTCTGCAATTGGCGAGTTGGGGTCAAGGAAGCCTCTATCAACTAAAATCCCGGTCAGGATCGCTGTCATTGATTTTGAAACCGAAAATAGAATATGTGGGGAATTTGGCAGCAGGCCGTGGTCATAATGTTCAAAAACGACGGCACCATTGTGTAAAACGATAAAGCCGTCTACGTTGTTGTCAACAAGAAATCTGCCCAGAGTAACTTCTTTACCCTGGATATCCTGAAATGGCAGGTCCGTTAGATTCCGGGGTGTTCGAGAGAGTTCCCACTGGTGTTTCCGACTGGTATGGATCGGTGCCGTTGGCAGCAGTTGGCGAATGTTACGAAATGCCCAACTACTGAAAGGTGATGTTCGCCAGTTCTCTGCTGTGACCTGGTTTTCTGGATTGGGAGGAAATCCCTGCATAAGTCCTGGCTGTGACATGGTGGCCCCTGAGTTCGTTTAAGGCAATAATTGGTTGTTAGTCGCACTCATAACCAGACACGCTGAGCGAGTGCAAAAAAATTACCACCGAGTATCCCCGTAATGTCTTCGCTCGAGAAGTTTCGGCGTAGCATAATGTCAACTACGTCAAGCAACCGGTTGGGGGCCATAAACTCCATTGTCCCGTTGTACCATTGAGATGGCCAGAAGTTTGATTGCCCGGTAATGGCGTCTTGCAGATCGTCGCTTCCATCACTGTAATCCAGAGCAACGCCAACATGTTGAGCGCCAACAAGGTCGGCGGTGTACGCGATGTGATCGACATAATGTTCCGGCTCAATCGAATCTCCAAGAAATTTTCCGATCCCGTTGATGCCGATCACACCACCGGTGGCGGCACAACCTCGTATTTGGTCATCAGTGATGTTGCGTGGATGGTCGCAGAGTGCCTTGGCATTTGAGTGCGAGAACGTAACCGGTGATTCAGACAGTTCCATTGCGTCCATTGTGGTGAGGTAAGCGCTGTGGGAGCAGTCCACCAGCATGCCGACGCGATTCATTTCTGCTACAACTGATCGACCAAACGGTGTCAGGCCGGTGTCCTCATCGTGACAGCCGCCACCGGCGCTGTTGTTACGATTGTAGGCAAATAGCATTTGGCGTACACCAAGATCGTAGTAGAGTTGGATCATATCGATATTTCCATCCAGGGCCTCCATACCCTCGATATCGAAGGCTATGGCCAGACGGCCATCAGACCGAGCCTGCAGAATATCGGCTGTGTTCCTGGCCAGCAGGTAGTCATTGGGTCGTGCCATGATCCAGCGGCGAACATAGGCCAGCGTGTGGATGGTATTGGTCCAGGGTCTTACATCGTAGCCCACATTGACGGAGACAAAACTGGCACCACTGTCGCGCCAGTGATTTAGTTGGGATAAGTCGACATCGGGGCGGCTCTCGAACCCCGCATGGTTGTCCCAGATTAGCGCCTGGTTATAAATAAAGCTGGCTGGACGGTGTACGGTGTCAGTGATAGTCATGTTAGTGGATAAACGGAGAACATTGAATTGTCGTATAGGACAGTCTATAAGACCATATCAGAAAGAGAAAATTTGATCAGATTATGAAATCAGACCCAGTCACGCTTGAGTTGTTCAAAAACGCCCTGTTCTCGATCGCAGATGAAATGGCGGTAACGATCTGTAGAACAACTTATTCCGGTGTTCTACGAGACAACATGGATTTTTCCACGGCGTTTACAGACGCGCGGGGAAAGCTGGTTGCCCAGGGACTGACAATTCCCCTTCATTTGGGCTCTATACCCACAGCTCTGGAGTCGGTCTTAGAACACTTTGGCGATGACATCTGCCCCGGTGACGTTTTTGTTATGAATGATCCCTATGCAGGCGGTATGCACCTACCAGATGTTTTTATTTTCCAACCGATCTTTGTCGAAGGCGAGCAGATTGCTATAGCAGCGACTATATCCCACCAGGCCGATGTCGGTGGTCGCGTACCTGGTTCGAATGCTTCGGACTCAACCGAGATCTACCAGGAGGGCCTGAGGATACCGCCGGTTAAGCTGTTCAGTGCTGGAAAACCGAACGACACAATGTGGCGACTTATTGAGAAAAACGTTCGTATACCGGTACAGGTGTTTGGCGATTTACGCGCCCAGTTGTCGGCGTGCGCGATCGCGGAGAAACAGTTCATGGAGTTGGTTGAACGGTTCGGTAAAGAGACGACCCGTTTTTACATGCAGGAGGTGATTGATCACACTGAGCGACTGACCAGGGCCGCTTTGAAGAACTTGCCTGATGGAGTTTTTGAGTTCGAAGACTGGATAGACGACGACGGAATTGATCGCGATCAGCCAATACGTCTGTACTGCACGATCACGAAACACAATGACGCCATTAGCGTAGACTGGGAGGGTAGTTCCGCCCAAGTCAAAGGCGCGATCAACTGTACGTTGTCTTTCACTAAGGCAGTGTCATATGCCGCAGTACGGTCGGTACTCGACTATGATATCCCGTGCAATGAGGGTCTATTCCGAGCGATTGAAGTGACTGCACCTCCAGGAACTGTCACTAATATGGTCCTACCCGCAGCCTGTGCTGCACGGGGGTTGACCGGATTTCGAATGGGCGACTGTGCATTCGGTGCGTTGGCGATGATGCTGCCCGATGAAGTGGGAGCAGCGTCGGATGGTGGAAATTCTGGCCTCAGCATTGGTGGGTACGACAGTGCCCGGCGTCCTTTTATTTTTGTTGATTTTGCCTGTGGAAGTTGGGGTGGGCGACCATGGGCAGATGGAGTCCAGGGCAATTCAAACATGTTTGCAAATATGGCATCGCAGTCAGTGGAGTTGATCGAATCCCAGAATCCTCTGCAGATCCTGCGCTATGAACTGATAGCCGATAGGGCCGGTGCCGGTAAATACCGAGGCGGGGTACCGTATCGTCGCGACTATCGATTTCTTGAGGATGAAGCTGTCCTACAGGTACGCTCAGATCGAAAGAAAATCAGACCCTATGGTCTGTACGGCGGGAAACCGGGTAAGTCATCCCAGAATGTCATGAATCCCGACAGTGATGCTGAGCTATTGGATTCAAAATTGACGATGACTCTTCGAAATGGTGACGTATTTCGGCATGAGTTACCCGGTGGTGGCGGCTGGGGTGATCCGCTCGAACGAGATCCCCAAAGAGTTCTGGAGGATGTCAGAAACGAGTACGTTAGCCCAGAAGGGGCATTAAATGAGTATGGTGTAATCATTGACCTGCAGGCCCTTAGTGTCGACAAACAGGCAACCTGCGATTTGAGGAACAGTCTTCGTGAGGCCAGAGGAGACACTCCAATGGCCGATATCAGTTGGAGTGATGTATGACCCCGGCTGCTCATAAGAAAAATTCTCAGCAAGTTTCATACCGTCTGGGTGTTGATATTGGGGGGACGTTTACCGACATCGTGCTGGTAGGACCGAGTGGTCAGATCATGACGCGCAAGGTTTCGTCAACTGAAGATGACTATGCCCGTGGCATTGTGACTGGGATTCGGGACATCCTGACATCAGTGGACTGCCAGGATGTCACTGTGTCTGAGATCATGCATGGCACCACAGTTGCCTCGAATACCATATTGCAAATGTCCGGTGCACGGACCGGGCTGATCACGACCAGCGGGTTTCGGGATGTGCTGGAATTGCGTACGCTGCGCATGCCACGGCTGTACGATTTGAAATGGGAAAAACCGCCACCGCTTGTGGAGCGTTATCTTCGCGTAGAGGTGGATGAACGAATAGATCGTGACGGTGAAATCCAGAAACCATTAGACCGAGCGGACGCCCGACAGGCTATTGAACGACTGCTGGCCGAGGATGTAGAGGCGATAGCTATCTGTTTGATCAATTCGTTTGTCAATCCGGTTCACGAGCAGCTGTTATTTGAGGTGATGCAAGAGGTGGCACCCGATCTACCCTGTTGTATCAGCTATAACGTACTGCCCGAGATCAAGGAGTACGAGCGTACCTCAACAACGGTTATAAATGCGTATCTATTGCCAGTTATTGCAAGTTACCTGAATTCACTTGTTGCCAAATTACAAGATGAAGGTGTACAGGCCCCCTTGTTGCTCATGCAGTCAAATGGCGGGCTGACGACCGTAGACCAGACCCGTTCTTTGCCTTGCCATATTATCGAGTCCGGCCCAGCGGCCGGAGTCGTCGGTGCTCATGCGCTCAGTCAGAAACTCGGACTTGGTGACATTGTGACATTCGATATGGGTGGTACAACCGCCAAAGCGTCGCTGGTAGAAAATGGCAAGTATTCCCGTGCCGTTGAGTACAGTGTCGGTGGTGGCATCATGGCCGGGTCTCGTTTGTTGACCGGGTCCGGTTACCGTTTGAAAGTGCCCGCGATTGATCTGGCTGAAGTAGGGGCAGGCGGTGGGTCAATTATCTGGATAGACCCTGCGGGTGCGCTTCAGGTCGGTCCTAAAAGCGCGGGTGCGACACCTGGTCCTGTGTGCTACGGGAAAGGCGGTACCGATCCGACGATGACAGACGCTTGCGCTATCCTGGGTTACCTGAATCCCAACCACCTGGTGGGGGGGGATCTGCCTCTGAATACGGAACTCAGTAAGAAAGTGTTCGCTAATAAAATTGCCGGCCCATTGGGCTTAGAGCTTGAGCAGGCAGCCTATGGCGCTTATGAGATCGCGTCGGCCAACATGATCCGAGCAATCAAGTCTGTATCCAGCGAGCGGGGCCGTGACCCCAGGGATTACGTTTTGTTCGCATTTGGTGGGAATGGGCCGCTGTTTGCAGGTGCTATGGCGGCTATTCTGCATATGCGACGAATACTGGTGCCACCCGCCCCAGGCGTCTTTTCTGCGTTCGGTTTACTGTGTGCTGAGGTCGAGCACCATTACTCCCAGACGTTCAGAAGAGTGCTGCAAAGCGCCGACCCAGTCGAGTTGGAGTCAGGCTGGAACCTTCTGGAAGTCCAAGCTGACCACCAGTTATCTGTGGATGGGTTTCCGCCTGTGCAACGCAGATTGATCCGCTCAGCCAATATGCACTACCAGGGTCAGATTTATGAACTCAGTGTTCCTGTGCCGGAGGGACCGATAGACGAAGCAGCAGTGCAGATGTTACAGGCTGCGTTTGGTGACGAACATGAAAGAACCTACGGGCATCGGGCAGGTCCGGATGAGCCTGTAGAGTTGGTCAATCTGGAACTGGTCGGGCAGGGGCTGTCTACGGTCTCTCGTGTGCCGGAAGGATTGCATGCAGTACAAAACACGAATCAGCAGAGTCCGCCCAGGCAGGCCTACTTTGGCCGTGAACATGGCTGGATGGACGCGCCGGTCATTGCTCGTGAGGCACTCAGTCAGCTGCAGTCAGGACCCTGTATCATCGAAGAGTATGATGCGACCTGCCTCGTTCCACCCGGGGGTGAGGCCAGTCTGGACGACTATGGAAACATTGTGATCGAACTCTGAGAGTCAAAATCCGAGTGAACGATTCGAACCCCGGGCAGCCTGGAGGACAGAATATGGAATTGGCAGCGTATCTGGATCAACAGTCGCAATCCAAACGACTTTACGACCGGGCCCTCGCGGTTATGCCAGGCGGTAATTCCCGTCACACGATCGTTATGGAGCCATATCCGGTCTATGCTCAATCGGGTCACGGATGCCGGGTAACCGACGTGGAGGGTGAGGAAAGGATCGATTTTATAAATAACTACACGGCACTGATCCGAGGACATTCGGATCCCGATGTAACCGCTGCGGTCAGTAAGGTGATCCACAAGGGCACTGCATTTTCGTTGCCAACGGAGTACGACATCCAGTTGGCTGAACTGTTAGTGGACCGAATACCCGCCGCTGAGCAAGTTCGTTTTTGTAATTCCGGCAGCGAGGCCGTGCTGCTCGCCATTCGGGCGGCTCGGGCCTATACCGGCCGCTCAAAAATTGCAAAATTCGAAGGCTGCTACCACGGTATCTATGATTATGCACAGGCCAGTGATTCTTCGCGGCCGGGAAACTGGGGTGCACTGGATAGTCCGCAGACCACACTGGAGACCAGTATGGTGCCGAACCTCGGAAAGGACGTGGTCACACTACCCTGGAACCGGCCGGAAATCTGCGCCCAGCTTATCGAAGACTGTGCCGATGAATTAGCCGCTGTACTGATTGACCCGCTGCCTGCCGCCCTGGGTCTATTGTCGCCTGTCGAAGGCTTTCTCGAGACACTGCGGGAATTGACCCGGGAGCTCGGCGTGGTGCTGATCTTCGACGAGGTGATGTCATTTCGGATTGACTACCGGGGTGCCGGTCACGCCAATGGCATAACACCGGACCTGATGTCGATGGGTAAGATCATTGGTGGCGGCTTTCCGGTCGGTGCGGTCGCCGGCAGTACAGCAATCATGTCTGTCTTCGATCATCGGCCCGGTGAGAAAGTCCATCACGGAGGTACCTATAACGGGAATCCCGTCACCATGGCGGCGGGCTACGAGACAATGCGACTGATGACCCAGAACGAATATATCCGGTTGGGCGAACTGGGTGATACGTTGCGGGCGAACTTGTCGGAGATGCTCAAACGGCGTGGTGTTCAACATCAGGTCGCAGGGCGAGGCTCCATGTTTTGTCTATTATTGAGTGCGCATCAGCCGGTTGATTTTCGTGAGCTGATCAAGTGTCGAGAAAGTGGGCCGGAACTTACCGGTCTCGACCGCGAAATGCTGTCACACGGGATTCTGCTCGGTAGTCGCGGTCTTTTTGGCGTATTGTCGACCCCCATGGGTGAGGCCGAGATCGATCAGTTTATCGACGCACTTGATCAGTCCCTAAAAGCCCTTAGGGTTTACTGAATTGGTTGGATAACGAGCTTTATAAGGTTCGCTGAACCCTGTTGATTCAGAAAGTTTAAGAGAGGCTGGTTTTAGCCGCTAATTCAATCACTGTTTCCCGGCATTTGGGTTGGCTGTCGCCACATAAACATACCCATCCATCAGTCGCCGGGCGGTGCGGTTGATGCTGGCTGAACGGGAATGCCAACCATCCTCTTGCCGTACCACCTCGGCATCCACCTCACTTACGCCGGATGGGTGCGCAATGCGAATACTTTGCGTTATTGACCGCATCTTTGTTAACCGATTCACCACTGTCCCTTCGATCCGAGCTGCAACAGCCGTGCACAGAGCACCGGTAACAGGAATCGCTCGATGTGGTTGGCCAACTGAAATCATCCGGAGCATCAGGTCGCAGTCGTACTTGCCGATAGTTTCTGCTGACAAGGTCACGGAATCAGCGGGACAAGATACAATCGCTATTTTGGGAATCCCCGGAATTGCTGAGGCCTGATGGATGTTTTCCGCGATACCCATGGCAACGCTAGCGCTGAGGCGGATACTTTCAAGCGCGTCGAGGGCCTCGCTGAATTGTGACAATGTGTCGGGTAACTCACAGCCGACAAGGCCCAGATCTTGTGCCCGCACAAATACACAAGGGTTGCCGGCATCAACCATTGATACTTCGAAATGGGTACCCCGAGTCTGCAGTTCGTCGGTAGGTCGCCCAGTCGGTAGAAGTTTGCCGGTAGCGCCTCCACCAGGATTGTCAAATACCAGGTTGATTGGTGCGCCTGAGCCGGCGACGCCGGGCAGGCAGAGGTCGCCATTAACCCCTGCCGTACCGTCATCCAGTGAGAATGTTGACCGAATAATTCGGCCCGTATTGACGTTGAGAATCCGTACGCAGACATGATCGCCATTTACTGAAACTAGACCTTCATCCACCGCAAACGGGCCAACGGCTGCGGCCATGTTGCCGCAACTGGCCGAGGAATCGACAATGCGGCTTCGAGGGGACAACTGGAAAAACCGGTAGTCCACGTCAGTATCGGACCCCTCTGAAGGGGATATCACACAAACCTTGGACAGCGATGATATCCCGCCGCCCATGCCGTTCAGTTGTCGTCCGTAAGGGTCGTCAGCACCGATTGCCGATATAAACAGGTCGGGCCACAGATGTTGCTGGTCGGGCAGGTCGCGCAAATGAAACATCAGCGCCTTGCTGGTGCCGCCGCGCATAAAAACTGCGGGGATTTTGTATTGGGCCATGAGTGATCTGAACAGGTGGATTTCTGGTCTCGATGCCCCATTGGGCCTAAAAACTGACCTGAAGGCAAGTTTTCGCATATCCTTGCGTTGAACTCATGAGAATCAACCGACCGAGGAAAACAGATGACTTGGCTGACTGAAAGCGATGTACACAATGAAGCGCCCGGCGTCAGATTGACACAGCTCATAGCACAACAGGGAATTGTTCGGATTCCTGGCGCCCACAACGCTCTTGCCGGGTTACTGGCAAAGCGGGCTGGGTTCGAGTGCCTGTATGTGTCAGGTGCAGCAGTGTCCAGCAGCATGGGTTTGCCTGATCTTGGCATCATGACTCTGGAAGAGTTGAGTGGTCATGTCCGGTCGATCTACCGTGCCACCCAGTTACCACTTGTGGTTGACGCCGACACGGGTTACGGCGAGGCGATTAATGTGATGCGCACCGTTCAGGAACTGGAGAGTGCCGGTGCTGCAGCGATGCAGATGGAGGACCAGGTATTACCCAAGAAATGTGGCCACCTTAATGATAAGCGGTTGATATCGACTGATGACATGTGCGCAAAAGTGGCCGCAGCACGAAAAGCACGATCCCATCTCAGGATTATCGCGCGTACTGATGCAGTGGATGGTGAAGGCCTGGAATCTGCGATCGAGCGCCTGAACCGCTATATCGAGGCCGGGGCAGATCTGGTATTCGCTGATGCGTTGAAGGATGAAGCGAGCATCCGGACCTTAACGCAGCGTGTGGGCGCTCCAGTTTTGGCCAACATGGCAGAGTTCGGCCGCACACCCTACTTCTCTGCCGACGAACTCGAAGTCATGGGATGCCGCCTGGTGATCTGGCCGGCGTCTTCGCTGCGCATCGCGGCGAGGGCAATGGACCGGCTGTACCAGGGCCTGGCCCGGACCGGCACCACGCATCAGTTTATCGATGACATGGTTGATCGCAGCGAACTATATGATGTGATTGGCTATTTCGACTACGAATCGCTGGATGCATCGGTTGCGCGCAGTGTGGTTCCCCAAAAAAAGCCTGTGCCGCCAGCGCCGAACGGAGACGTCACCTAGATCGGAGTTATGGACTGCACTCGACAGAATAGCCCCAGATGCTGAAATTTGCAGCCAATCTCTCGATGTTGTTTGCCGAGTACCCGTTTATCGACCGGTTCTCTGCGGCTGCAGGGGCCGGGTTTGCAGCAGCGGAATGCCAATTCCCCTACGACCATACCCCGCAAGAAATTTTAGAATGTCTGAATTCAACCGGACTCGAACTGATTCTGCTTAATATCCCGGCGGGTGATCTGGCAGCCGGTGAACGCGGTCTTGCCGTGTTTCCGGATCGGCAGGCGGAGTGTCGCGAGCAGATTGATTATGGCCTGGATTATGCTGACCGTCTGGGTTGTCCGCAGATGCATCTGTTGTCAGGGCTAGTGCCGGCGGGTTTGGAGCACGAAGTAGCGCTGTCGACTTACGTAGACAACATTCGGTATGCCGTTGAAAAGGCTGGTGAGGGCGGACCTAAAATATTGGTAGAGCCTTTTAATTCGGTCGACGTACCCGATTACTTGGTCCATACGGTCGAAGACGCCCGGCGCGTCATCGAGTTAGTGGGTTACGAGGGTGTGGGTCTGCAGTTTGACTTCTATCATACGCAGATGGAACAAGGAGACCTTGCATCGACTTTCCAACGACATTTTGAACTCGTTAGCCATATCCAAATTTCAGGCGTGCCAGGTCGGCATGAACCCGATGATAACGAAATCAATTACACGTACCTGTTTGGCCTGATTGATGCGCTGGGTTATGAAGGTCATGTGGGCTGTGAATACAATCCCCGCGGTAGCACGGTTGAAGGGTTGAACTGGCTGGATGAACACCTAGGCAGATGAGGCCCCATTCATTATCCGCGTTGCACTACGGCTGGGTAATTCTGGTCCTTGCGACACTGGTCGCTTTCGGTGCACTGGGACTGGCCAGGTTCGGATATTCCATTGTCCTGCCGGCAATGCAGGTTGATCTGGGCATGGACAACACCCAGGCAGGTGTGCTGGCGGCGATTCATGTTGTGGGCTATCTGATCGCCAGTCTGCTCGGCGGTGTGCTGGCAGCGCGATTTGGCCCCCGACGGGTCATTGCGCTGGGCCTGGTTCTGGCTGGCTTCAGTATGATTCTGACCGGTTTGGCAGACGGTTTTACAGCAGTAGGATTCTGGCGAGGTTTAGCCGGGGTTGGCAGTGGTATGGCCAACATACCCATTTACGGGGTGGTGTCAGCGTGGTTCTCGGCCAAACGCAGAGGAATGGCGACGGGTATTGCTGTCAGCGGTTCATCTATTGCCCTGATTGCCTTGGGCCCGCTCGTACCCTACTTGTTGGATGAATTCGGTAGATCGGGTTGGCGGGTATGTTGGTATGTGTTTGGCTGTTTTACCCTGCTACTTGCTGTGGCAGGAGTTTTTCTGTTGCGTAATAACCCGGCTGAAAAAGGGCTGAAACCGATAGCTGCTGGCAACAATGAAACAGCAGTGAGAGAAGGATTCGAGGACGAACGCCCGGACTGGTCTCAGGTCTACCGATCGACTACCGTTTGGCATCTGGGGGTGGTCTACATTGCTTTCGGTTTTTCTTACATTATTTATGTGACGTTCTTTTTCAAGATGCTGGTGGCCGAGGGGGGGTACACCACAATCGGAGCAGGTCGGCTCTTTATGCTGATGGGATGGTGTAGCCTGCTGTGCGGTCTGATCTGGGGCAGCTTGTCAGATGTGGTTGGGCGCAGATACGCCCTGTTGAGCGTTTACTTGGTACAAGCTGCCGCCTATGCGCTGGTGTCCCTGTGGCCAAGTAATACGGTGTACATTGTTTCATCTGTGATGTTTGGTATTACCGCATGGAGTATTCCGGGGATTATGGCAGCTGCCTGTGGCGATCTCTTCGGGTCCAGGCTTGCGCCGGCGGCGCTCGGATTTATTACTGTGTTTTTTGGTGTGGGCCAAGCAATCTCACCAGGCATCGCAGGCGCTATGTCGGACGCGGCGGGTTCATTCAGTTCGGCATTCTTACTGGCTGCAATCGTCGCAATTTTGGGGGCTATCGGCGCGCTCTCGCTACCAGATGACAGGTCGAGAACTGAAGTGGCGACTGATTCGGGCTGACCGACCGCGCGAGGGACTAGTCGGTTGTGACGATCGGCAGCGCCGAGTATATTGCGCTCACATTCTTTGGGTTTTCATAGGAGTTTTTGTACATGCCAATTGAATCTGTTGCGGCCGCAAAGCGGCCCCATAAATACCGTCAACACGGTGCAATGGAATATACCCAGGCACCCGTCGATCTCGACGCTGTACGTCAATATAGACTGGGGCGCCTGCGGCAGCAGATGGCATTGGCAGATGTTGCTGGGTTGCTGTTGTTCGATCAAATCAACACCCGATACGCAACGGATGCCACTAACATGCAGGTCTGGTGCTCGCACTATGAGACTCGCTGTGTTTTTGTTGCACAGGATGGCCCGGTTGTCTTGTTTGACTATGCAAATCATCCCCATCTCGCTGAGGGGCTACCGGGAATAGATGATTATCGGACGATTCCGGGGTTCTATTTTTTCGCGGCGAGTTATCACAGTGAGTCCAGGGCAAAACTGTTTGCTGACCAGATCGACGATCTCATGCGCAGTCATGGGGGTGGAAATAGGCGCCTTGCTGTTGACCGGCTTTCGTTCATTGCAACCGATGCGCTTCGTGAAAAAAGGCTGGAACTGGTCGACGGTGAAGCGGTTTCTGAACAAGCACGCGCCGTTAAATCCGAGGAAGAACTCGAACTGATGCGCGCATCAATGGCGGTGTGTGAAGCGGGTTGTAAGTCCATGGAAGAGGCCTTGGAACCGGGTATCACAGAGAATGCTCTTTGGGCAAAGCTGCATGAAACAAATATCCGGCTGGGCGGTGAATGGATCGAAACTCGGTTATTGTCTTCAGGGCCGCGTACGAATCCCTGGTTTCGTGAATGTTCGATGCGTGAGATTGAGCGTGGAGATCTGGTTAGCTTTGATACTGATCTGATTGGACCATATGGTTACTGTTCAGACATGTCCCGGTCGTGGTTGTGTGGTGAGCAACCCAGTGATGAGCAACGCCGTCTGTATGCTGCCGCCTATGAGCAGATCGAAACCAATATTGCGGCCCTGAAGCCGGGTCTAGCGTTTCGAGATGTATCAGAACGGTGTTGGAGAATACCCGACGAGTTTCTGTCGAACCGCTACTCCGTCCTGATCCATGGAGTCGGGCTCGCGGATGAATATCCCAGTATCAAGCATTGGGTGGATTTCGAAAACAAAGGGTATGATGGGGAAGTGCTTCCTGGGATGACCTTGTGCGTCGAATCTTTTATAGGATCCGATGGTGGCCGTGAAGGCGTTAAGCTCGAAGAACAGGTGATCATCACCGAAACAGGTGTGGAGCGCATGTCGACATACCCTTATCAGATTGACTGGTTGTAGGAGGTTGTTTTGAACTCAGAGGTCACTATTGATTGCCTGCAATACTGCAACTGGTCCCGGCCTATCTTTGATCAGATGGCGCTTGGCGGCGTTGATGCTGTTCACGTGACTATCTGTTACCACGAAGATTTTCGGGAAACCGTAGCGAATATTGAGGTCTGGAACCAGTATTTTCAGATTTATTCGGACAGGATCGTGCCCGGTCGTACGGCCCAGGATGTCGTTGAAGCGAAAAAGCATGGGAAGACTGCCATTATTTTTGGATTTCAGAACTGCTCACCAATTCTTGACGATATCGGGCTGATTGAAATCTGTCATCAACTGGGTGTTCGGTTCATGCAGTTGTCCTATAACAATCAGTCCGTACTGGCGACAGGTTGTTACGAGGAGGAGGATCCGGGAATTACGCGCATGGGGCGCCAAGTAATTAAGGAAATGAACCGTGTTGGGCTGGTGATCGATATGAGTCACTCGGCAGAGAAATCGACACTACAAGCCATCGAGTTGTCTGAGCGTCCGATAGCGATCACCCATGCTAACCCATCAGCCTGGCACCCAGCACTTCGTAACAAGTCAGATGAGGTACTGAACGCTCTGGCAGAAAGTGGGGGAATGCTGGGCTTATCGCTTTATCCACATCATCTGAGAGATGCAGGCGATTGCACGCTAGATTCGTTCTGTCGGATGGTTGCGGAAACGGTCGAAAAAATCGGTATAGAACATATTGGTCTGGGCAGCGACCTATGTCAGGATCAGCCTGACAGCGTGGTGGCGTGGATGCGGAATGGACGTTGGACCCGAGAAACAGACTATGGTGAAGGTTCAGCATCGGCATCCGGGTTTCCATCGCAGCCTCAGTGGTTCGGTAATAATGCCGACTTCCCGAATATACAAAATGGCCTGGAAAGCGTTGGGTTTACCAGTGCAGAAGCAGACAGGATTATGGGTGGCAATTGGCTCGATTTTTTTCAACGCTCGTTTGGCCCAGACAGCTGATACTCTTGTCGGTCTAGCCAAGGAGTTCGCTTAATCGTATGGTGCAAAACGAGACTCAGACGCTTGTTAATGTCACTGTTCCACTGCGCGCGCCCGCGACGGTGGCTTCTCTAGCAAGAATGGGGTCTAGTTTCCCAAGTTGTCTGAGTTTTATGCGCTCGCTGGTCCGCCGACTTCACAGCGAGGCGTGGTCGGTGGGGCCTTCCTGTATCGAACTGGATGATCGGGGTTATGGACACATGGTGTATACCGCGCGTGGACCGCAGAGGAACTATAGTCTGGTTGGTTTTTCAAATGCACTTGATGATGACCAACGCACAGATCGCGTAATCGCAACAGCCTGGGATGCATCCTTCGTTCTTTTTGATGGTGAACCCGGTTACAAGGACATTGATCGACTCAGAAACTCGGTGCCCAAACAGGAAGCAGGCCGATTTGAGGCGACAGAGCTGGTACTGGCACGAGCCAATCGCAGTATGCGATTGTTTGAACATGTCTGTGAATCGCTGGCCCATGGACGACAGCCGGATACCAAGCTGATCAGTGAAATCGGCTATTTGATGCGAACAACTGCCGTTTACGGAAATGGAAAATTCGGAGTTGCCGATCGGAGTCGAATAGAGACAAGAGCAGAGCTGGCTGGCCCTTTTCAGGCCGAGATGCTCACGCTCTACATGATACGAATGTTCACCACGGACCTGGTTGAGCATATTGCTCGGCGACGTTCGCCGGAGAGGTATGTGCCTTTAGATCGTTCGCTTAAGCGTCACCTGGGAATTGGTAATGCGACTGGCCTGGGAATGGCACCTTTTCTGGTGACTCATCCACGGTTGTTGAATAACTGGCTGATGGCCAAGGAGACGGCACTGGCGCGAGTGCGCTCCGTAGCCGATGCGACACCCAACAAGCTTGCACGTTTACACGGACTACTGGGGAGGGCAAGGCAGCATGTCGGGGAATGGAGCGTCGATGATAAGCGTCAAAGCGACCGTATCGATCAGCTCGTATACGATCTTGAAAAAGTTGCGACCTGGTTAGGCGAAGAAGAGTTTCAGGTCGGGACAGACAAGCCATGGAATTTGGTTTATGAAAAATCTGTACAAAGTCTCAGCCTTGAAGGTCAAGAATTACTGGTCAGTCTTTTGATCGAGACCTATCCCGAGTTCTGCCAGGACCTGGTCCACAAAATGGCAGCTGATGAGACCTATAAGCTGGATGCAAGTAACACCATGGAACAGATGATTAAACGACTTGAGAATCAATACGACTGGGCTCTGAACATCGACTTTGGCTCTAAATCGCAAACCCACCATTTCTGGTATGTTTCTGAAAATAAGCTCGAACCCCGGTTCGGATTACGCTACGAAGAGACAGGCGCTGGACACGAGATGCCGTTGGCAGTCGCGCGTGACATCAACTTGCTTTATCAGGATCTGCAATCCTGTTCGCCGAATCAGCAACTGGCTGAGTTTCTCCTCACGCATCCTCAGCACCGACAGATTGTTCGGAGGGTGCAAGCCCTTGACGATTACCCGTATGGGGAAATTCGGGCAAATCTGATTGGCGCTGAATGTCTGCCGCTTGATATTCTGCGTTTTAAACTTGCGTTTTTTGGTGCAGCCAAGTTTGATCCTAAGTCAGATTTATGGACCCGGATAACCTTATATCAGGGAGCGCCCCTGTATGATGAACTGAGTAAGGAAGATTCAGACGACTGGTGGCTACCGGTATCCCCAGGATCAGATGGATGCGTCAGTCACTAAGCGAGTTGTACAGTACGGTTCGAAAGGCTGCCGTAGGTCGGGGTGCGCCGCATGGAATCGCGGAAGATCTGGCTGACGCGGTCTGCTGGCTGAATTCGCTCAGTTTTGACGGCGTATCCTGTGCCGTGGACTGTCTGGCCCACTGGCCGTCAGACACGTCAGCAGTCCGATTACTGCGCGACGAGAACGGGTTGATCCTCGAAACCGAAAATACCGATACTGCTGCCTCCGCGTTGTTTGCCGGGCCCGCATTGGGTGATCTGTTGCAAACCACCGCTGTTCCGGATTCTGGGTTCAGCATCTCGATCGATGTGCCGTTGCTGGCGCTGGCGGCAGTGGCCCAGACCTGTGCGCGACTGAAACGACGCGCCTGGCTCATGATGCACTTACAAGGCCAGGTTGTGATTGCAGACTGTAACCAGGAAACCTGTCAGATTATTACCGTGACCCAGCAAATAACGATCACAGCACCACCGGCTACCGAGGTGACACTTTGGCCATCCCAGCCTGATCAGAGCAGCGGTACCATAGAGTACCTAATAAATCAGGAAGAGTTCAGCCGGCGCCGTAACAGGGCGCTCACAAAAGGGCTGGAGGTGTGTGAAGGCTCGTTAAAGCAACTCGAGGCATGGGCTGCTTTGACACTGGTGGCAGAATCTGATCGCTCGCGGGAGAAAGGTGCCGGTGCAGGCCTGCTGGACAATGACTGAAAGTTAATAAGGAAAAGCGCTATGACCAATACCCAGTTGACGCTACGAGAAATATCTACACTGGCCGAGGAAGCTTTGATCGCTTCGGGTGCGTCAGCGGGGGCTGCGAGCTCACTGGCTGCTGCGATAACAGCAGCTGAACGCGACGGCATAAGAAGTCACGGACTTATTTACGTGCCGATTTACTGTGAACATTTGAAGTGTGGCAAAGTCAACGCCGCTGCTGAACCGACTATCCTGTCACAGGAAGGCTCAGCAATTGTGGTTGACGCAGATTGCGGATTTGCACACCCGGCAATTGATATTGGATTTGATGAATTGCGGCCCTTGGCCAAGGCGCTGGGTTGCGCAGCACTGACGGTTCGCAATTCCTATAATTGTGGTGTATTGGGCTATCACGTTGAGCGCTTGTCCGAGGATGGGCTGGTCGCGATCGGCTTCACCAACGCACCGGCATCGATCGCGCCTGCAGGCGGACAGAAGCCCGTGGTGGGCACCAACCCGGTTGCATTGGCAGTGCCCGGTGTTTCGGGTCAAGCTGCATTCGTGCTGGATCAGAGCGCCAGTGTGGTCGCGAAAAGTGAAATCATGACCCGGGCCAGGGAAGGTCGTTCTATTCCTGAGGGCTGGGCATTAGATGCGGAAGGCCAGACGACCACGGACCCTGAACAGGCGTTGAAAGGATCGATGGCGCCCAGTGGCGGTTATAAAGGGTTCGGGATTGGTTTGCTGGTTGAGGTGATGGCTGCGGCGCTGAGCGGTGCAACGCTGGGTATACATGCCAGTCCGTTCTCCGGCACCCAAGGTGGCCCTCCTAGAACCGGGCAATGTTTTCTGGCGTTATCGCCCGATGCCTTCTCCAGTGGTACCTTCGATGACCGTATACAAGCACTCACACAATCGATCGCAACGCAGGGTGAGGCGCGGTTGCCAGGCTCGCGTCGCCTAGGACATCGGCAGCGCAGTGAGTCTGACGGGGTTGCGGTCGACCAGAGTCTGGTAGACAGAATACACAGCATAACGGTTGGGAATGATGCGCAATAAGCCCTTTAACCTAAGATGAGATGCGAGTAAATCAAGAGCAGTTGAGTGTCAGATCCCATCAGCGGCACTAAGCCAGAGTCATACAACGGCCGCTGGTGGATGCTCCTGGGCGTATGGCTGTTGTATCTTTCTTTTGGTCTGAATATCGCAGCACTTGCACCTCTGGTTCCAGTGATCGAGTCCGATCTTGGGATGAGTCACTCGGCAATGGGTCGGGTGCTCGGGGCCTGGCAGTTCGTTTTTATTCTTTCCGCGATACCTTGTGGGATTCTGCTCGATCGGCTTGGTGCTCGCTGGGCAATGCTGGGTGGTGCGCTGTTGATGGCGGTATCCGCATTCTGGCGCAGCATTGCGACCGATGAAATCAGCTTGCTACTTGCTGTGGCTGTTTTCGGACTGGGGGGGCCGATCATATCTACGGGAGCGCCTAAGGTTGTCAGTGCTTGGTTCGAAAGCAGGCAGCGGGGGTTGGCCATGGGTATCTATGTCACCGGTCCGGGAATCGGTGCAATCGTTGGCTTGCTGTTGACCAATGCTGTTTTGCTGCCCGCGCTGGACAATGACTGGCGGCAGGTATTGAGGTTGTGGGGCTTTTTCACCCTGATCACTGCATTGGCTTGGTTTGTGATTTCATGTCGCCTGACCATGGCACCATCGCATCTCCGAAAGCTCCAGACAATTGATCTTGGTCTCTTGCCTTTACTGCGTCACCCGGTGGTGCGTCTGCTCCTGTTAATGAGCATCGGTGTATTCGCAATCAATCATGGTATTGGCAACTGGTTGCCTGAGTTACTCAGAGCGAGTGGCCGGACAATTGCTCAAGCCAGCCACCTCGCGGCACTGATGGTGCTGGTGTCAGTTATAAGTGCGCTGACGATTCCTCGTCTGGCGACTGGTCAGTATCGTTTAATTATTCTATTCATGTTGTGTCTGTCCAGCGTTTGCGCGATGGTGCTGCTCAGGGTGCCTACGGGTATGCCGTTATTTGCGGGACTTGTTTTTCAGGGAATCGCAACTGGATCGATAATGACAATCATGATGCTGATACTGGTGGAAACCCCAGGGATTGGCGAACGGCGCGCAGGAACGGCAGGCGGGCTCTATTTTTCAACGGCTGAAATCGGCGGGGTGGGCGGGCCCGTCATGCTGGGTGTTGTTTATGATGCGACCGGTGGTTTTGCTACGGGACTTACAGTTTTGTGCTGCATAGGGCTTGTCCTGGCCTGTTGTGTGTGGGCACTTCGGTACTTTGTTGGAAAGACCACGACTGAATCGGCTGGAGTGGGGTGACAGTCAGACAAATTCAGCAGCGGAATCTCAAGTGCGGAATAGTGAAATGGCGCTCCCTAGGGGAATCGAACCCCTGTTACCGGCGTGAGAGGCCGGCGTCCTAACCGCTAGACGAAGGGAGCACTTGGTACGTAGACGTAAGTTGTGTAATTGTGCATGTTTCCAGCAAGGTTTGCAGAAAGGTAGGATTATTGTCCTGCATCTGAGTCCACTGACTCAGTATTTGTCTTTGATTGATCAAGTTTCTGGACTCGCCTTGAGATGTAACAACCCTCGAATCGACTTCAATATTTCTGAGGGAGAAGGGCTAATATCAACGACTATGGCGTCCTCCGGTTCCTCTAATGTGGCAAACTGACTTTGTAGCAATGATTTAGTCATGAAGTGGTTTTCTCGCGACTGCATCCGGCGTACGATGGTAGCGTAATTACCTTTTAGATAGATGAATTGAACAAGTTCCCTCTCAACACACAATATCTCTCGGTAAGATTTCTTCAGTGCTGAGCAAGCGAGCACCATCGATTGTTCTTGCTGAATATACTCTTGAATCTTATCAGTTAGAATTTCCAGCCAAGGCCAGCGATCCTCGTCCGTCAACGCTTCACCGGAACTCATTTTTTTGATATTCACAGAGGGATGAAAATCATCGCCATCGATGAATGAACAAATCAACTCAGCTGATAGCAACTGTCCAATGGTAGTTTTACCGCTACCACTAACGCCCATAATTACAAGAATAGACGACCTACCTCGTGGGATATTCGAAGTGGCGCTTGGCCTCAAAGATATAGTTCTGCTCACTGTGTAGTTCACTGGACCTGCTGAAATGTCGTTAAAATTAGGTCAGTCGGTGTGCCGCAGTATCCGCTAGACGAAGGGAGCACTTGGGCCGGATTGGCGAGTCTGGAATGCTAACATACGCGTTTGCAATGCTACAGTGACGAGATTGCTTCTGCGCACTGCTGGTGCGGGGTTGTAAGCATAGGTACACACCATAGATGATGATCAACTTATAGATATGTCAGTGGGTAGTTCCAGTGCGGCGCTTCATGCCCGTCAGGTTCCAGCCTCTGATCTAGGGCTATCAATTTCCGATGTCTCTCCGGCTGCGGTATCCATTGTCCGTACGCTCCAGGGCAGCGGGTTCCAGGCTGAAATGGTAGGTGGTTGCGTGCGAGATCTGCTTTTAGGGTGGCCACCTAAAGATTTCGACGTGGTGACCAATGCAACACCCGAGCAGATCAAGAAACTGTTTCGACGGGCGCGCGTGATCGGCCGGAGGTTTCAGCTCGTGCACGTTCGGATAGGGCGCGACGTCATTGAAGTGTCTACCTATAGAGGCAGTGATACAGCGAATCAGGAACAGCGCAGGGGTCGAGCGAAGAAAAAGATACCACCCAATAATGTGTTTGGGCGCCGTGAAGAGGATGTATTGCGAAGGGATTTCACGATTAATGCGCTTTACTACGATCCGGTCGAAGAGGTGGTGACCGATTATGTTGACGGGCTTGTTCATATCCAGGAACGGCGGCTTGAGATCATTGGTGATCCCAGGCAGCGCTTCAGTGAAGACCCCGTGAGAATGTTGCGTGCAGTACGCTTTAAGGCCAAGCTGAATCTTAGATTGGACGCCAAAATGGAGAAACTATTGCCCAGAATGGCTGGGACACTGACAACAGTATCTCCACCTCGCTTGTTTGAGGAGATTATTAAGGTACTACACAATGGCCACGGCGCCGTTGGCTTTGAGGCTCTGGACCGCTATGGTCTATTACGATTTTTGTTTCCGTCAGCGACGCGTCACTTCAGCGAACAAGATCTCAACAAAAAGAGCGGACTCATCCCTTGTGCGCTCCGGAATACGGATCAAAGGGTGGCAGATAGAAAACCCGTAATCTCGCCATTTCTTTTTTCTGTTCTGCTGTGGCGGCAGGTGCAGCAGGCCTGGAGTATGAAATCTGGTGGAAACCGCTCTAGTTTTGAAATTCTGCATCGATCGGCAGACAGGGTACTACAGGAACTGCATCCTACCGTCACAATTCCGCGCCGGATCAGTGCTGTCATGATAGAGATCTGGGAACTCCAGATACGACTCGAGCAGCGCCGACCCCGGACGATCAAGCGTTTACTGTCACACAGACGGTTTCGGGCCGCCTATGATTTTCTGCTTCTTCGTGCCGGTGCCGGTGAGGTTTCAGTTTCTCTCGCCGACTGGTGGACCGAGATACAGGAAATGCCGCCTGCTGACGTCCAACAGGTGATTCAGGAACTGGAGCAAAGCAAGCCGCAACGTAAGAAAAGCACTCGAAGAAAAAGGAAACACACGTGACGATCAGTCCGTCTGATGTTGTGGCCTGGATTGGGCTTGGCTCGAATATGGGCCAAGCGACTGATCAGGTCGAGCGAGCAATCGTCGCGTTGACCGATGAGCCAGGATTAGAACTGACAGCCAGATCATCGCTTTACCGGACAGCGCCAATGGGTCATGTGGATCAGCCCGATTTTATCAACGCGGTTGTCCGTGCATCTTGCGGGATAGGGTGCTGTGTGTTGCTCGAGACGCTTCAGAAGATAGAGAAACGCTTCGGTCGTACTCGTGATGGTGAGCGGTTTGGGCCGCGATCTCTCGACCTTGATCTTCTGATGTACGCCGATCAGATAGTCTCCTCTCCCCGGTTGGAACTGCCACATCCCAGAATGCATGAACGTCTTTTTGTACTGGAACCGCTGGCCGAAATCGAGGGGGATATAACCGTTCCGGGTCGAGGGCGATTAAGCGCGTTGAGGCAGGCATGCCTTGATCAGCGTGTGCAACGACTCGGCGTTGGTGCCGCCCTAAGGGCTTCAAAAGATGATTAAGGTTTCGATACCGGAGGTGGAAGCGGTTACAATTACCGGCCGTGAGTGCAATCTTCTATACAGTACGCCCACGCGCGCTTGAAATCCTCATCTCTGTTCGCTATGGCTGAACAGCCAGACCAATTGCCTGCAGACCCTAAGCAGAGCCAACGGTCGCCCGTACTGGTTGCCGGTGAAGCGCTTCAAAGCTGGCCTGAGGATCTTTACATCCCACCTGATGCACTTGAGGTCATTCTTGAGGCATTTCAGGGACCACTCGACCTGCTGCTTTATCTGATCCGTAAGCAGAATATCGACATACTGGATATTCCGGTTGCAGAGATCACTCGTCAGTACATGGAATTCGTCGAGTTGATGCGGCGACTGCACCTTGATCTTGCCGCGGAATATCTGGTGATGGCGGCAATGCTGGCAGAGATAAAGTCGCGAATGCTGCTACCCCGACCCGAGATTGAAGATGAAGATGCCGAAGATCCCCGTGCGGTTCTCGTTCGCCGTCTGCAGGAGTATGAGCGGTTCCGAGGTGCGGCAGAGCAGTTGGACTCCCGTCCTCGTCTTGAGCGCGACCTTTATATTGCCTACGCTCGGATCGATGACCCGGACCCACCGAGGATCGAATCACGGGTTGACCTGAACGACCTGGTCGCGGCAATGAAGGCGGCCATGCTCAGTGCCCACCGTCGACAGCACCTGCAGCTGGTACCGGAAACACTTTCCGTTCGAGATCGTATGAGCCGCATAATGGATCGAGTCCGCAGTGGAGAATATGTAGATTTAAAGGAGTTTTTTGATCCAGACGAAGGGCGGATGGGACTGGTGGTGAGCTTTATCGCAGTGCTCGAACTGGTGCGCGATGGGGTGCTCACCGTTATTCAGAATGACCCCAGCGCACCAATCCATGTGAAATCAAAAGAAAGATGAAGAATAAAACAGAAATCAGTAACACGGTTGAAGCAGCGTTGTTTTCAGCCGAAGAACCATTGTCAATCAAGGATCTTCGGGGAATGTTTAAGCCTGACGATGCCCCAGCCGCGGATGAGCTCAATGCTATCCTCGATCAACTGGCATCCGACTACCACGGTCGAGGCATAGAGTTGGTCAGCATTGCAAACGGCTACCGTTTCCAGACGCAGGTTAAATATGCGAGCACTTTACGGCGCTTAAGAGAGTTGCGACCGCCCAGGTATTCCCGAGCGTTGCTGGAAACACTGGCTATTATTGCCTACAGGCAGCCAGTGACTCGTGGTGATATCGAAGAGGTCAGAGGCGTGGCCGTGTCAACCGACATCATGCGCGCTTTGTTGGAGCGTGGGTGGGTAAGACAGATGGGAGAGCGGGAGGTACCGGGCCGACCAGCGCTTTACGGTACGACGACTGATTTTCTTGAGTATTTCAATCTCGCGTCGATCCAGCAGCTGCCTGAACTGGCTGATCAGCGAGATCTTGCTGAAATCGCGAAAGATCTTAATATTCTGCTGCCAGAACCGCGACAGATCTCTTCAGAGGAGGCAGAGCCCGCTGTACGTGATTCCGAGGAATCAATCGATAGTGACGAGAATCCAGTCGCCGATGTCGACCGACCGATCGACTCAGATACCTCAACGCAACCTGTTGCTGACCGTATTGGCTGAAAGAATTCAGAAGTATTTGTCCCGTCGGGGGTTGGGGTCGCGGCGGGAGATTGAAAACTGGATCCGGGAAGGACGGATCGAAGTGGATGGTCGAAAAGCCGTTTTGGGTTCAACAGTCAGTGATGGTGATTTGATTGCAATAGACCAGCAATCGCATCGCGTTAGAGTCGGCCCACGAGCAGCGCCTCGAATCATCGTGTACCACAAGCCCATCGGCGAGATATGTACGCGCGCAGACAGCAAGGGAAGGCCAACGGTGTTCGATCACTTGCCCCGGTTGCGTTCTGCGCGCTGGATCAGCGTGGGTCGACTGGATATCAATACGTCCGGCCTGCTACTTTTTACTACTGATGGTGATTTGGCACATCGATTGATGCATCCCTCGGGTGGAATGGAGCGGGAATACCGGTGCCGCATTCATGGTGAGGCAAGCCGGGAGCGTATCGATCGTTTGAGAAAAGGCATTACTCTGTCGGGTGACCTGTGTCGTTTTGAACGTGTTCGAGTACGGGGTGGCGGGGGAACCAACCGATGGTACGATGTTGTGCTTCGCGAAGGCCGGTACCGGGAGGTCCGGCGCATGTGGTCGGCGATCGGCTGTACGGTTAATCGCTTGATCAGAATACGTTATGGTGGTGTCAGCTTGCCGCGGGACCTTAAACCGGGAGACCACCGGCCACTGTATGCCGATGAACTGTCGGAGTTGCTGGGAGAGGTTTCAGATGAGGCAAGTACGCCTCGTTCCGCCAGACCGATCAGCAAACGTCAGGCGAAGCCGGTCCACCGAAAGTAGTCGACAAAAACCAACTAAACCTAACAATCCGTATGATGCAGGTTGCCAGGTCAGGTGCTTGAAGTCTCATTGGCAGAACCACCACCGAGGTGTTTTGGCTCCCGAAAGTCCATTCCACTGAAGCCGTAGGCGCGACCGAATCCAGTCACCCACCTACCTTGGGTGGGCTGAAGTTGAAACAACACAAAATCATTTAAACCCGTCAATGTGTCAATAATCGGACCAAAGCGGTTTCGGAACAGAGGAATCAGGGTCTGCCAGGTTAGCTGGTCTCGTTTACAAGGCTGGGCCGAGCAGGAAAAGCTCAACCGTCTACGAGCGTAGATCTGCTCTGAATCCCGCTCATCTTCGATGAATAACAGCGCTGCGGTAGGGCGCTGATACAGATGCCCTGTGTGCGGGGAAAGTTGGCTGATCAAGATATAGAACCTACTGCTGTGATAAATAACCGGTGAATAACTCACATCCGGCTCTCCGGTGGTATCGCTGGTGCCTATCAGTACAGAGTCGAACTGGCGAATAAATTCCAGACACTGACCTGCAAGTTCTTTACTGGAAGTTATGTCCAAACGTTAAAGCCATTTGTTTTCGACAATTTGCGCATACTAAGACACCATCGCGGAAAATACTAAATCGGCAGCAGTGCTGCATATCAGGAAATTTTTTCTATAGCAAGATAGCAATGAACATAGTCCATGGCGTGGCCGGTTGGGTCTGCGGCTACCCTGTCTTCGTAGCGCTGATAGAACTGGTCAACGAGTGCTGCACGCGCATCCTCGGGTCGGGAAGAATCCAGCGCCGTGGCAAATACGGTTTCGCTCCAGGAGCGTAAGGTTGGAATATAACTGGTGGCAAATTCCTGGGTCGACATAGTTCCGCCGGCTGCTTCATAAGCAGCACGGTAGGGGCATTTCACAATATCAGTGTGGGCGGATACCAATCGGAGTCCCGACTGGTAAACCTCGGAAGAGGGGTCCACCAGCGGTGCACAGAATTCCTCCCGTGTACGGTAAAACTGTGAAAAAGTCGCATCAACCCATTCGTCATGGGTAATCAGTCCCTCTTCGTGGAGTTCATGCCAGATATCGTTAAAGGTGTTGAACATGTTAATGCCACCGGTATTGCCAAGGTAACGCCCGTCTTCGTCAATGCCAAAGTTCATGAATACCAATCGCCCGCCTGGCTTAAGTTCAGCTGCCCGTGACAGTAGGATCTGGTTCCAGTCGTCTCTCGCCTGGCGTGAAAATGCGTCGAGTGCACTGCCCGATGCCCCAACCATATGCACATGGTTGGGGACCTGGCACGGCTTTTCAGATACGTAATGCATAGCGGTCGCTGAAAACCCGATGTCCAGAGTCTGGTCTGGCATCAACTGCCTGTGGAAGCCTGTGCCACATGCATTTACAAAGATATTGTCAAAATCTTTGAGGTAGTTGTCTCCACTGTCGTCGTTGACGCCGGTGACGTTTCGAAATAGCGTGGAGTAGTCGTTACCGGGAAGATCGGAATACGTGACTGCGACCTGATGCTGGGGGTAACGTTTTCTCAAGGCAGATATAGTTCGATAGATGGCATGTTTAGAGGTTCCACCGTCTGCCGCACCGTAATCAGCGATCTGGATGCTGTGTTCCATTATACGGGCAGGCAGTGCAGCTACAGCATCTTCCAGCATGCCTACAGCACTATCGATAACATCCTTGGCGCCGCGAGTCCTTTGGCTGTAGTAGCCTCCGCCTTTCATTGAAACCGTGGCATAGGTGTTTTTGGATGTACTGACAGTCATATCGATAAGTTACCTGCCAATCTTATTGGCGGTGAGTTCGTAGTGTGGCATTCTACGTGAATGAAATTGCGGTGGTGCGTTCGTCATAATCTTCGCTTTCGGGACTGTCCGTGGGAAGCGTTCCAGTTTTTCAATTCTTGAACCCAGTGCGGGAACTCGGTTACCCTAACACCTCATAGACACCATGAATATATGCAGTCATTCAATGCATGTTGTTTCAGTGTCTGGTCAGACGTTTCCACAAGGTGAGCAATATGCTTAACGGCACTACACTGGGTTGTTTTTTCTTTGCACTGGGTGTGGTCGGTTTGATGATAACGGATAGTAAGCAGTGGCTCTATCTGGGTTTTGGTATCGCTGTTGTCCTGGTTGTTTTCCAGATGATCAAGGACAAGCGATCAAAGTACAAAGACTAAGCCAAAGTTCAGACCGGCAGATATTTGCTTGATTCGAAAACTTAGGGGAATAGAAATGATATTCGATCATAGAACATATACGGTTAAGGCAGGAACAATCAAAAAGCAGTTTGAATTGTACGAGGAGCATGGCTGGGATGTGCAGACCCGACATCTGGGTCAGCCGATCGTCTACGCAGGTACTGAAGTGGGTAACGTAAATACTTATGTCCACATCTGGGCATATGCCGATATCACTGACCGGGCCCGAAAACGCGCTTCGATGCAGGCGGACCCTGGATGGCAGAAGTATCTGCAGGTCAGCGCAGAGGCCGGCTATCTCATTGCCCAGGAAAATAAAATTCTTGTGTCGGTGCCGTTCTATGCGCCGCCGGCTGAATTCAAGGCGCTCGATGATGGGTGAACATTAGGGTTGGCAGGGCTCGGTCGGTTCAAGCGGTAGACTTTCACTGCAGTACCGTGAAAAAGCTGCAGTCTCTCTGCCGGTGAATAGGCTGCTGTCAACTTTTTGAAAGCGTTCCACAATACATTGTAGCTGCAGCTGATTCGGTCGACAGGAAAGTTCGATTCGAACATACAACGATCAGTCCCAAACAGATCAATCGTGTGGTCATAGTAACGGCGGGTAGCTGTGAGGAGTTCCTCACTCCCTGGCGGTTTACTGCGAGTGTGCCAGTCGAAACCATTGATTTCCATGTTCAGACCCCCGAGCTTGGCATAGACGTTTGGGCGTTCCGACAGTGGCCCAATTGCTTTGCACCACTCAGAAAAAACATCATCCGGCCGGTCAGCGTAGCGCCCGACACCCAGTGGTCCGCCAAAGTGATTCAGAATGATTGTGGTATCCGGAAAGGCACTTGCCAGTTGGGTAAGTTCGGGAATCTGGGTGTGGTAGCACCACCCTTCGAAACTCAGGTTGCGCGGTGCCAGATGGGCAAATCCCTTTTGAAACATTTTGTCCGTGTACAAGCCTTGACCCGGACTGGTCCTGTGATCAGGCACTGAAGGGTCATCATCCCTTGCGGCCGCCAGACGAATGCCCTTGAAGCGGTTTCCCCCGGCTTCTAGCTGGGCATCAAGCACTGAGGCAACACTGTCCCCAGCACTCAGAAAAGCGGTGCCAACAATGCCCGCCGCGACCCGTGTTGGCCCGTACAGACCGGAAGCGCTCATGGCTGCCATGTCACTGGCAAACTGAGTCTCGCCGACCGGTCGCAGGGCAACAGGCCCATCGGCACTGAACATTGTGCCGCATTCAATAAAAACGCTAGAGACAATATTATGCTCACCGGTATGGATATCGGAGAGAAAATCATCCAGAAGGTAGGTGCTGGGCAAGCTGTTGGGCCGATTGCGCCACAGGTGGTGATGAGGGTCACAGATCGCCAAGGCTGGATCAATCGTTTCCTCTTGAGTGAGGGATAGCCAGTCGGGGGCTTGATTCATCTTGACTAAGCCTGCCTTAGAGTAGCTTTGGCGGGATCATCTGAACCTGATGGATCGACCTGTAATCAAGTCAGCCCATTCCTCGCTCAAATTCTTCACGGCCCGTTGCCACGGCGGGGTGTTGACGGATCGCGTCGTCATTCAGATCTGTGCCCCAGCCGGGTCTGTCGGAGAGTCTAAGTTCCCCATCGACAATGTCCGGGGTATGGGTAACGATATCGTCTTTCCAGGAGACATCATCGATGTCGATTTCCATGATCCGAAAATTCGGAATTGCAGCGCAGAAGTGGGCGCTCATCAGGGTCGACAAATGGCCATAAAAGTTGTGCGGCGCCACATTGACCTCAAAGCTTTCAGCCAGTGCTGCGATCTTCAGAGATTGCCATATGCCATTCCACGGTACGTCCACGATTGCGACATCCATCGCCTGGTGTTCAAAGAACGGGCGATAGCCTCGAAGTCCGAACAATGACTCGCAGGATGCAATCGGGGTCTTGGCGGCCCTGCGAATCAGTGACAGTGCTGCCGGATCATATATATCGATCTCGAACCAGTCCAAGTTCAGGTCATCGAGCGCACGCGTAACAGCGAGATAGCCCTCGGTGCGGTAGTTAAAGTTAAGGTCGAGCATGATCCCGGTATCCGGGCCAGCGCCGGCCCGGAACGCCTCGAGCTGATTACGAAGGGACCGGATGATCTGACGATCGGCATTCAGTGCCGGCCAGCCCGGTGCTCTGGCGAACCCCGGTTGGTGCATCCGTGGTGTCCCGTCAAAAAGAAAAATATTTGTTTTCAGAGCACTGAAACCCCCAGCGGCAACTTCTGCACCCAAGCGAGTCAGATCGTCCAGTGAATTGACCGGGGGTTTGTTAAGATGGTGGGCTGTTTGCGCGAGCCGGTAGGTGCCACAGTGTGACCAATATAGCGGCAGTCTCTCCCGGATCATGCCGCCCAAGAGTTCATAGACCGGCACATCCAGGTGCCGTGCTTTGAGGTCTATCAGGGCATTTTCAATGGCGGCAATGGCCTGTTGGGCGATACCCCCGTGTGCTTGCCGTGTACGGGCATAGAGTTCGGTAGAGATCCGCTCGTGCGCGAGTACATGTTTGCCAATGACCCATTGCAGCAGCCCTTCGATGACCTGCGTGAGGCCCGGACTGCCGTAGGATTCGTTGTATTCAGAAATTCCAGTTGTACCATCTTGTGCCACCAGCCGCAGAAATGAGAATTTTCGCCAGCCGGCGTCGCAATGCAGTGTTTCGTAGGAATCAAGAATCATGTCAAACTCTCCCTTGAATATACGAAATAACCCCGCAGTGTGTTGGGTGACCGCGCAGGTGGTCGTTTTTACGGATATGTCAGCCAGTGAGTTTACACACTGTACACCAGACAGCCCACTCGGGCAGGGAGACTCATCGATGTACGATCTGGTTTTGAAACAGGCACGCGTGATCGATCCTCAGGCAGGTCTCGACAAGGTCTGTGATCTTGCTTTCAAAGACGGTAATGTTGCCATTATTCGGGATACTATCCCTGCCAGCGAGGCACTAGAGAGTCACGATCTGACGGGTCGGTTGGTTGTCCCAGGACTGATTGACCTACACACGCATGTTTACTGGGGCGGTGCAGCAATCGGTATTGAACCGGATGCATATGCAAAGGCGTCCGGTTTAAGTACATTGATTGATGCGGGAACTGCCGGTCCGGGGAACTTTACCGGTTTTCTAAAGCATGTTATCGAACCTGCCGACACGAGGATTCTTGCATTTCTCAATATTTCATTCCCGGGCATATTTGCGTTCAGTAGGGAGATCATGGTCGGAGAGTGCGGCGACCTGCGACTGTTGAATCCTGCCGCCTGTCTAAACATTGCATCGCGTTATCCCGACGACATCGTCGGGATAAAAGTTCGGGTGGGCATGACGGCAAGCGACGGCCAAGGTCCAGCGCCGCTGGATCTGGCATTGGAAGTGGCAGATGAGTTGGGTCTGCCCGTGATGTGCCATCTCGACAACCCACCTCCCAGTCGCCTGGAAGTCGTCTCCCGCCTGCGTAAAGGCGATATTCTGACGCACTGTTTTCGTCCGTTTCCTAACGCGCCAGCCAGAATGCGTGATGGTGCTGTTCGGGAAGAAATCATTGCGGCAAGGGAGCGGGGTGTGATATTCGATATTGGACACGGAGGGGGTTCGTTCGGATTTGTCACGGCCGAAGCAATGATTGGCGCCGGTTTTTTGCCCGATTGCATTTCAAGTGATGTGCATGTGTTGAGCATAGACGGCAGTGCGCAGAGTCAACTCAACACGCTGTCAAAGTTTCTAGCACTCGGGGTTTCTTTGAATGATGTCATCGCAGCCAGTACCAGTGGTCCGGCTGCTGCCATCGGCCGACCTGAACTGGGATCTTTAGTGCCGGGCAGTCCGGGCGATGCGACCGTTTTGCATCTGGATGAGGGCAGTTTCGAGTTCACAGATGTGGAAGGTCTTATCCGTACAGGCAATACGCGGCTGGCCGGTGATGCCAGGGTGCTCGGTGGACGTTGGCACAGTGCCTGATTTTTGTGCTGCAGAGTTGTCAGAGGACAATCTTCATGGTTCATGAAGCTTATTGAAGTGGTATGAGCTGTACCTATACCGATTAACCCGGAGGAGGGTTTGTGACAGATTATGATTTTCTGCTGATAGGTGCAGGTATCCTGGGTCTGAGCACTGCACGGGAATTGCAACAGCGCTATCCGGGCAGTCGCGTCTGTGTTATCGAAAAAGAACAGGTGCCGGCGTATCACCAGACCGGCCACAACAGTGGTGTGATTCATGCGGGCGTGTATTACACGCCAGGCAGCTTGAAGGCACAGTTTTGTTTTGAAGGAAACCGCGCTATTAAATCATTTTGCCTGGAACATGATATCGAGTTCAACGAATGCGGAAAACTGTTAGTCGCGACTAACCCAACCGAAGTCGAGCGTATGCAGGTGCTGATCGAACGATCTAAACAGAACGGGCTGACAATCGAGGTTCTGGATCATAATCAGCTGGCTGAGGCCGAACCAAATATTTCCGGACTTAGAGCAATTCGCGTACCTTCCACGGGAATCGTTAGCTATACCGCGATTTGTCACAGGCTCGCTGAACTGATCAAGCTCGACGGCGGTGAAATCCTGTACGGAAGTGCCGTTCATGCTTTGACCGAATCCGAAAACAATGTCGTTGTCTGTTGTAATGATCGCAGGTTGTCGGCCCGCAAGCTGATTGCGTGTGGTGGTGTGATGGCAGATCGTTTGGTTCGGCTCCTGGGTGGCGAGCCAGATTTTCAGATTGTTCCGTTTCGGGGGGATTATTATCGTCTGGCGGCGCACCATAATCAGATCATCCGGCATCTTATCTATCCCATACCGGATCCGGCACTGCCTTTTCTAGGCGTCCATCTGACACGGATGATTGATGGCTCAGTGACCGTGGGCCCGAATGCTGTAGTCAATTTTTCACGTGAGGGCTACAGTCGTTTCGCATTTACATTTACAGATGCAATAGAGATGTTCAGGTTCCCAGGATTCCGCAGAGTCGTCTGGAAAAACCTTTCGGCTGCAATGCAGGAACTCAAAAAAGGCCTCTGGAAGCCGAGTTATCTGAAGGAAGTGCAGAAGTACAGTCCCAGCGTGCAGTTGGGTGATCTGCAACCCTATCCACCAGGCATTCGTGCCCAGGCGGTCAGTACTGATGGGCAATTGATCGACGATTTCCTGTTTCATCATACGGGTAACAGTTTGATTGTCTGTAATGCGCCATCCCCAGCTGCTACCTCGTGTTTCCCTATTGCTCGTCATATAGTCGATCAATTGTCCGACCAGAAGGAATAATCTCTTACCTTGCGTCACAGGCCAAACTTGTTAACAATGGTGCTTATGTCGGTTCCGGTCTTTATGATGGGAGGTACTTTCAGGTCCAGTTTGGGTGTCGTGTGGTTGCGATCAGTGTATATCTGATTTGGCGAAGGGCACGTTCGGGCTGGCGGTTGCCGACCAACGTAATAGCCGGAGTTGGGCAGCGTGAGCACACTGCATAGAGCGCCGCTAAAGATTGGAATCGGTGGCCTCGGCGCTATTGGTTTGGCGCTGGCACGCCGTCTGGATGAAGGGATCGAGGGCTTGTTGCTGACGGCAGTATCAGCGCGAGACAAAGACGCGGCCCGCCTTAGATTGAGTGGCTTTCGACAGCGGGTTCCGGTCGTAACATTATCTGAACTTGGGAAAGACTGTGATGTGGTGGTCGAATGCGCGCCCGCTGCAGTGTTTAGTCAGGTTGCCGAGCCGGTAGTACGCCTGGGGAAAGTATTGATTCCGGTCAGTGTTGGGGGTTTACTTGCTAACTGGTACCTGGTCGAGATGGCAAAAGCCACTGGTGCACGCATTAATGTTCCCAGCGGGGCCGTATTGGGTCTTGATGCTGTCCGTGCAGCCGCCTTGGGCGAAATCACACGGGTAACCATAGTCACTCGAAAACCGCCTGTCGGCCTAGCAGGCGCCCCGCACATCGAAAAACATCAGATAGATCTGAACTCTGTCGAGCAGCCGCTGAAAGTGTTTGAAGGTTCTGCAAGAGATGGCGTGGCGGCCTTTCCAGCCAATGTCAATGTGGCCGCTGCTTTGGGACTCGCCGGTATCGGGCCTGACCAGACCTGGCTTGAAGTTTGGGCCGATCCGGCAGTCAGTCGAAACACGCACTCCATCACAGTGGAATCTGACAGCGCCCGTTTTGAACTCAAGATAGAGAATGTTCCAACCGATGAAAATCCCAGGACCGGCAAAATTGTTGTGTTGAGCACATTGGCGGCGCTGAAAAGACTAGTGGATCCATTGACTGTCGGGACGTAACGACCCCGTTTCCTAACGCTACGTGGGGTCAGTCAGCCACGGCCAACAAAGGGCATATTGGTCGCCATTACCGTCATGAATAGTACGTTGGCATCCAGGGGTAAATCGGCCATATAAACGACGGCGCGCCCGACATCATCGACGTTCATCGTTGGTTCCACAGCTACATCACCGCTGGCCTGTGCGACGCCGGCGGACATTTTTTCTGTCATCTCGGTGAGGGCATTGCCGATATCAATCTGTCCGCAGGCTATGTTGTAGGCACGACCATCGAGCGATGTCGAGCGCGTTAGTCCACTGATTGCATGCTTTGTGGCCGTATAAGGCGCGGAGTTCGGTCGGGGGGCGTAAGCGGACACCGACCCATTATTAATAATTCGACCACCGCGAGGCTGTTGTGCCTTCATCACCCGGAATGCTGCCTGTGTACACAAAAAAGCCCCTGTCAGATTGACATCAACAACGCTTTGCCATTCCTCGATGGTGAGTTCTTCGAGCGAAACAGGTCGTGCACCGAGTCCGGCATTGTTGAAAAGCACATCAACGCGGCCAAACTGGTTGCGGGTGTTTTCGAATAAATTTCTGACCGACTCAGGGTCGCTGACATCTGTGGGCACGACCAGGGTGCGTTCGCCGTCGTCCTGAGCGAGATCTACGGTTGTTTTGAGTGTGTCGGATCGACGCCCGGCAAGTGCCACTGCATAGCCTTGCGCATAGAGCGCGAGTGCTGCGGCCCGGCCAACGCCTGAACCCGCCCCAGTGATGATTGCTGTCTTTTTATCAGAACCCATATTCATGACCCCGAATTGTTGTTGAGTTAGATGCCGTGCGAGAATACCCCACTGTACCTGAACTGGCGTGTCTGGCAAGGTTCCGAGGCTGGCTATCGTCTGGCCAGTTTGCAAACGGTGCTAAATTTTGGTTACAGTGATGTGTAACCTGCCAGGTGAAACCCCGTCGTACCCAGTCCAGGTAAGTTGATACGCTCGATACATTTTATCCGTACATCGGTTGAGATATACAGGTAGAAAGGAGGCAAGAATGACGACACCGGTGGTTGTGGCGACTCGAAGATGGACAGAACACGCCTGCGATGAATTGGCCAGGCAGTTCGACGCTCGCCTCAACCAGGAGGACCAATCACTTTCGTTGGACGAGGTTCGACGACGGTGTGAGGGGGCCACTGTACTGTGTCCGTGGGGTGGTGACCGCCTGGATGCGAAATTTATTGCTAGTCTTCCCGGTACCATAAAGCTGATTGCCTGTATCAGTGCAGGCACCGAACATGTCGATATTGCAGCGGCAGCGGCACGCGGTATCGTGGTGACCAACACCCCGGACGTTGTGACGGAAGAAACTGCTGATATGACATTTGCTCTGCTGCTCGGCTTGTGCCGCCGCCTGGTCCAGGGTCACACCCTGATCAGAACCGGCAACTGGGGAGGTTTAAGTATCGATGATCCTAACTCCGGCAGCCGGGTCTGGGGGAAAACATTGGGTATTGTTGGGCTGGGTGGAATCGGAGCTGCAGTTGCACGCCGCGCCAGGGCTTTCCGGATGCCAGTGGTTTACCACAGCCGGAGTCCAAAACCCGAGGCTGAAATGGAGTGTGATGCTGGCTATTGCGCCACCTTAGATGAACTGCTGGAAATATCCGATGTTGTCTCTTTGCATTGTCCGCTGACGGAACAGACCCGGAACCTGATAGATGCCACCGCACTATCCAAAATGAAACCCAGCGCGGTGTTAATTAATACCGCACGGGGGGCAGTGGTGGACGAAGTGGCATTGTCTGATGCACTTATTCAGGGCAAGATCGCCGGCGCCGGCCTGGATGTATTTGTCAGCGAACCGGTTGTGGGTGAACACCTGACTAGCCTTGATAATGTTCTGCTGTCACCTCACGTGGGGACAGCTACGACGGAGACGCGTGATGAAATGGGTCTACGAGTCATCGAAAACATTAAAACCTTTCTATCGACCGGCCAACCACACGACAGAGTCGAACGCTGAACATTGTGTCGGTTAATGTGAGTGACGCGGCACAATATTCCTGAGTTTGTGATATTTTGTGGCCAGTTCAATTATACCCCCGGTAGACAGTTGTCCTACGGTATCGCGGTAGATCTCTTGCCAAGGTGTCTGGTGTTCAGGGATTTTGTTTTCGAGCGTAGCCGTGCGTGTAGCAAGTTCCTCATCAGTAATTAGAACATCCAGCGTGCCCCGGTTGAGGTCAATTTTTAGCGTATCCCCTGTCTGCAGTAATGCCAGTCCGCCACCAATTGCCGACTCAGGCGAGGCGTTGAGAATGGAAGGGCTGCCGGAAGTACCGCTCTGGCGACCGTCACCCAGTGTGGGTAGCTCACGAATGCCTTTCCGGATTAGAGCATCAGGCGGCTGCATATTAACGACTTCGGCTGACCCAGGATATCCGACTGGACCACAACCACGGATCACGAGAATGCAGTGTGCATCGACGTCCAGGGCCGGGTCATTGATTCTTTTGTGGTAATCCTCCGGGCCCTCGAAGACGATAGCGCGAACTTCAAATACGTTTTCCTGATTCGGTTCTGAAAGATAGCGTTGCCTGAACTCATCGCTGATTACCGATGTTTTCATAATTGCAGCATCACACACGTTGCCTTTTAGGACAGCAAATCCAGCGTTTTCCATCATTGGGCTTTCATAGGATCTAATCACATCGGTATTCAACGGTGGTGTGTTGACACAGTTCTCTTCAACGGTCGTTCCAGCCACCGTCATGCAACTGCCGTGCAGTCGGCCGGCTTTTAGTAGTTCGTGCATAACGGCTGGTACACCACCTGCTTGGTGGTAGGCTTCGCCAAGGTATTCGCCCGCAGGCTGCAGGTTAACCAACAAGGGGACAGCCAGCCCTATTGTTTCCCATTCACTGATATCAAGTTCGATGTTGGCGTGACGGGCAATCGCGTTCAAATGAATGGGCGCATTGGTAGAGCCGCCGATTGCCGAGTTAACAACGATTGCGTTTTCGAAGGCGTCTCGTGTCAAAATTTTCGACGGCGTTAGATCCTCTTCTACCATCTCGACAATTCGAAGGCCGGTTCTATAGGCGGTTTCGGCCCGTTCTTTATGAGGTGCTGGAATGGCAGTACTGCCTGGCAAAGACATGCCAAGTGCTTCGGCAAGCGAATTCATCGTTGTGGCAGTACCCATCGTGTTGCAATGGCCGGGGGAGGGCGTGGCATCAGCGACTAGCTGTATGAATTCTTCGTCGTCGATCTCACCTTCAGCCAGAAGTTTTCGGGCTTCCCATAGGATGGTGCCCGACCCGGCGAGTTTCCCACGCCAGTAGCCATTGAGCATGGGACCACCAGACAGTGCGATTGCTGGAATATCTACAGTTGCAGCACCCATCAACATAGCGGGGGTGGTCTTGTCGCAGCCAGTCGTCAGCACGACGCCATCTAGCGGATAACCGAAAAGGACCTCTACCAGACTGAGGTACTGCAAGTTTCTATCCAGCGCCGCCGTCGGCCTTTTACCACTTTCCTGTATAGGGTGAACAGGAAACTCCATGGCAATGCCACCGGCTTCCCGGATGCCGTCGCGGATCCGGCGTACCAAGTCAACATGTATCCTGTTGCAGGGCACCAAATCACTACCCGTTTGTGCAATTCCGATTATTGGATTGCCTGAGCGAAGTTCTGCGGCGGAAATGCCGAAATTGGTATACCGTTCGATATGGGTGGCGGTTGCACTGGGATCGCCGGTGATATCAAACCATTCTCGGCTTCTGAGGCGTCTGGATGTTTCTGTCATGGATGCTCTCCGTGAAGTAGTGATCAGATTATCGTAGCTGCACAGACAAGTCAGAGTGGATTCCGCGCGCTGTGTTTAGTATAGATCAACAGTACAATACGGCTCAGTTTCTCGTACTGGGACTTAGCCGTTGACTATCCTCTAGCCGACTGATGATTACAGACGATCTACAACAAGCTGCTCAGTTGCTAATTCGAGCCTGTCAGGACGGGCAGCGAATGACAATGTTGCCTCCGGCGGTTCAGCCGGCCGATCTTGAGCAGGGTTATCAGATACAGGATATTGTGGCTGCCCGAGACGCCGTTGCTGGATGGAAAGTCGCGGCAACCAGTCTGGCAGGCCAGAATCATATCGGTATCGCTCACCCGATTGCAGGACAGCTTGGTGCTTCCTGTGTTCTTGATTCTGCAGGTACAGCTGACATGACAGGAAATCTGATGCAGGCAGCAGAGGCGGAATTTGTCTTCGAATTTTCTGCCAATCTGCCAGCTCGGGAAATGTCCTACGATATTGATGAGATCATGGCTTGTGTCGGAGCGCTACGCCTAGGCATAGAGCTTCCTGATTCTCGTTATGAGCTGTTTGCACAAGCAGGGGCACCCCAGCTAATTGCGGATAACGCCTGTGCCAATCTCTTCGTACTGGGTCCAAAAATCGAGTGTGATTGGCGCGGTGACGATCTTGCCAGTCAAAAAATATCGCTTTGGTTAGACGGAGTGTTGGCTACGCAAGGCAGTGGTTCTGATGCGCTGGGCGATCCCAGGTGTGCATTAGCCTGGCTGGTTAACCACGTATCACAAAGGCGGATCGATCTATTCGCGGGTCAGTTTGTGACCACAGGTGTCTGCGGAAATCCTACGTCTGTTGGGGCTGTTAGCCACGTTCAGGTCGAGGTTGAGAGTTACGGCAGGGTCGAAATCAATCTTTTAAACAGCGCATAAGAATTTTCTCATCAGGAGATGATGGCATGAAGCAGTGCTCCCTTGGGCGGACGGGTCTGCAGATTTCTGAACTGGTTTTTGGTGGTGGATTTGTCGGCGGAATTCTGTTGCATGCCAGCGATGAAACTCGGCGTGATGCGATTCAGTTGGCAATTCAGGCAGGCATTAACTGGATCGACACGGCAGCTTCATATGGGAATGGCCAGTCGGAAGAGGTAGTCGGCGGGTTGTTAAGTGATCTGCCGGATAATGAACGTCCCCAAGTGTCTACCAAGTTCAGAGTCGACCCCAAAGGTGATGATTACACGGGGCAGATTCGACGGTCGCTGGATCAAAGCCTGCGCAGGTTGCAAATGACCTCTGTCCCGTTGGTTCAATTACACAATCAACTGGGAAGCGGTGATCAACAGCTTCCTCTTAACGAAGTAATGAGGTCAGGTGGAGTGCTCGATGCTTTGGATAGAATTCGTGCGGAAGGTCTGACAGATTTTATCGGTTTTACGGCCTTAGGCGATGCCAGTGCCTGCTGTGCAGTGGTTGAGAGCGGTCGGATAGATACGGCACAGGTGTATTACAACTTGATCAATCCCAGCGCTGGATTCGACATTGAGGGGCACTGGTACAGCGACAACTACACGGGCTTACTCAAAGCGTGTCAGCAATTTAATGTTGGCGTACTGGGTATTCGGGTGTATGCCGCCGGAATCCTTGCCAGTCGTGTGCAGCATGGACGAGAGATACCGGTCACGCGAAATTCGGACTATGACAGCGAACTAAAACGGGCGGATATGGCCCGTGAGGCATTAGCCGAGATGGACGGGTCTGATGCTCAAAAAGCGCTGCGTTTCGTGCTGGATCAGGACGCGATCCATGGCGCAGTAATTGGGCTCGCGGAATTGTCTCACCTGCATGAAGCTGTTCAGGCAACCCAAATGGACTCTTTATCGAGATCAGTGACTGAGGTGCTGAAAGATCTTTGGAGCCGAGATTACCGGTGAGTATTGCTAGGTCGTGCCCTGCTACAAAGATTGAGCCTGGCTAATTAGTCGAATTCAGTCAGCGGTATCGCGTTTCGGTTCACGAAGAAATAAAGCAACGCCTGCAAATACCAGGGGCATCACCGCCAGTACTCTGAGGGTGAGATCAAGATCCCACGCGCGGTCGTAGGCGATGGCATACGGAATCGCTCCAATCGAAGCACCTACAATACCCACCATTTGTCCGACACCCTGGATACTGCCAAGATGCCGCCGTCCAAAATAGCGCGGCCATAGAAAGCCGAAAAATGTCATTGTGACACCGTTGTTAATGCCAAAAATAATTGCAAATACGACCGCACTGGGTAGGTCGCTGACAAAAGTAACCGAGACCAGGGACGCGACCATCACCAAAAGACCGCCGCAGAACATCCAGTCGGTGCGGAATTTATCCAGCATTTGACCCACAATGGGCATTGAGACGGCTGCTGTGATCCCAGTAACAGTAAACATCAGTGTGGCGGTCTGTGGCTCTAGGCCATGACTGGTCAATATGCCTTTAAAGAAAACATGCAGTGTGGTGACCAGCATGGACAATGCAGTCAGGCCGGCGGCGATGATATAAAACGTTGGTGTGCGCAAGGCCTCGCCCCGAGTCAGGCCCCAGATTTCTGGTTCTTTCCCGGACAATGAAGCAGTACTGCTATTTCTGTTGGCGCCATCGGGTTTAAGGCCGAGCAGTTCAGGTTTGCTGTGGGCCAAAAGCAGAATCGGTGGCAGAAATAATACCAGGGTGCTGATACCCAGCCATACCCACGAGGTTCGCCACCCGATCAGATCGATCAGCGACTGGCAGATCGGGGGGTGCATAGCCATAGACAGCGGAAATCCTAGCGACATGATGCCCAGTGCAAGTCCCCGCCTTTGATCGAACCATTGCGAGACCATGTTGACGCATGCCAGCATCAAAGCGCCCTGACCCAGAAAACGGAGAAAACCAAATGCAGCAGCAAAGGCAGCCCAGTCACGGGCCAGGCTAAAGAGGGTTGCTGTAACAGCCAGACCCACGATGACTAGAGAAAGAATTACAGTTGGACCATAGCGATCGAGCAATTTCCCCACATAGGGTAGGAGGAACGCGGCCAGGAAGGTAGCGCCACCATAAGCGAAAGTAATCGCTGTCTGACGATTACCGTCCATCCAGTCGGCGGCAAACGAAAAAGTCATTTCGCGGCTGATATCTTCGAAATAAAGCCCAATCAGGTGCGACTGGCCAGGTCCAGTGCCGATCATGGCAAAGCAGGTGACTCCAAGAATTACCCAGCCATAGAAAAATCGGCGATTGATTACGTGAAACAGGGATGTTCGCAGCGAACTTAGCATCAAGGAGTCTATGTAAAAAAGACGGTGAGGGATTTAGAGTTGTGTGGCTGGACTACAGATCAGCGGCAAACAGTTGGAGTTCCCGTATAAGATCGTTAGGTACTTCCAGCGGTAGCATATGGCCCGCATGAGGAATATCTACACGCTGAACGTCTGCTATTCGGTGCATCAACTGAGTAACCACCTCGGCATCGTAGAAGACACGATCTTGAAGGCCCATCACGACAAGAACAGGACAACTAATATCCTCATAGTTCACATTCCAGTCGGCAGTACCCATGTTGCTGAGCAAGTTGTAGGCGCCTGAACTCTTGTCCATAGGCGAGTACTCAGTGTCGCTCTGAAGAAAATTGCTTCGATTTGCAGCGAGCCATTCCGGACCCCAGATCAGCGGAGTCATGATATCTCCCATCAACTGTGCTCCACCGACGTCCATCGCCCGAACCACCGCATCATTGATCCAGGCGATCCTGGGGCCAATGGTTCTCAGCGTATTCAGAAGCACCATGCCTGCTGCATCAACCCCGCTTAAGTGCGCCTGCAGTGCAAACAGGCCGCCTATAGACAGGCCGACGAAAACTGGTCGGTCAATCTCCAGGGTGTTTATCAGCTGTGACAAATCCCCTGAAATCAGTTGGTCATTAAGGACGGTACCTTCCTGGTATGGGCTATCAGGCTGGCCGCGAAAATTATAGGCCAGTGTGCCGTAACCCGCATCACGTAGCGCGGGTCCCACTTCAGCCTGCCAGATATCAACACTGCCCGTAATCGGATTAACAAATACAAATGTCGGTGCGCCTGTATTAGCGGGGTGGCTGTGTTCGTAATAAAGCCCGTCGTTCGGGCCAAGTTTGAGCAAAGGCATGAGATTTAGTCTCTAGCGGTGCGGGTTATCCGAGTAGGTTGTAGCGTTAGACAGGTTCGATCAAGCCGCGGCAACCAATGTCGGTCATGACGCATCTGTAAAAAAATTGTCACTAAACATTATCGATGCAGGCATCATGGGACTACAAGCGGTTGATGAAAATGGTAGGACCAGTTTTGATTGTAGTTTTGTGCCAAAGTATTAAATCACGTGGCGCTTATTCAGTTGGGGAGCTGCGGTCGTGTACTTCGTCCCTGTGTCGTCGGTACAATAGGGTCTATTCATATAGAATAGATCGGACTATCGGGTTTTGAACAAGATGACAGGGAATCAACGCTATGCGTTATGAGGCGCCAGAAACAAAAGGTGAGGCGGTATCGCTGCTGGCGATGGCGGAGGGAAGCGGTCGGATTCTAGCTGGGGGAACCGATCTGTTGGTTCAGTTACGCTCGGGTGTGGTGGAACCTGGTGTGGTCATCGATATTAAGAAAATTGTCGAGACCCGAGAAATTACTGCTGAGAATGGTGGTTTCAGAGTGGGCGCAGCGGTAACGGGCGCAGAGCTCGATGAACACAAAGCACTCAAGAAGCTGTGGCCCGGCGTCGTGGAAGCTGTAGAGCTGATCGGTTCCACGCAGATTCAGGGTCGCGCATCCATGGGGGGGAACTTGTGTAACGCCTCACCAGCTGCGGACAGCGTGCCGGCACTGATCGCAGCGGGAGCACAGTGTCACATTGCTGGACCGGATGGAGAGAGAACTCTCCCAGTTGAGGAGTTTTGTACAGGGCCCGGTGTGACCAATCTGCAAACTGGGGAGTTCCTGGTTTCGTTTACGCTGCCTTCCAGGCCACGGCATTCTGGTGATGCTTATCTTCGGTTCATTCCCCGAACGGAAATGGACATCGCTGTTGTTGGTGTCGGCGTCAGCTTATCACTTGACTCGAATGGAATTTGTGTTGCTGCAAGAGTTGGTCTTGGTGCGGTTGCGGCAACTGCTTTGCTGGTGACCGAGGCGGCAGACGCGTTAATTGGAACAAGCGTAGACGAAGGGGCTATTGAGATTATGACATCTGCAATTCGTTCCGCTTGTCGTCCGATTGACGATAAGCGCGGTACGATCGTCTACCGCACACAGGTTTCTGGTGTGCTGGCTGGTCGCGCCTGTCGAATTGCATTACAACGTGCGGAGCAGAGTTGATGGCAAGAGAACACATTACTACGACCATTAATGGCGACCCTGTCGAGTTTTTGTGTGATACCGAGCAAACGCTTCTGGACGTGCTCCGAGACGAACTGCGACTGACCGGCAGTAAAGAGGGGTGTGCATCGGGTGACTGTGGTGCCTGTAGCGTAACGTTGGACGGACGTCTGGTTTGCGCTTGTCTCGTGCTCGCAGCCGAAGTCGAAGGCCAGGAAGTTACCACGATTGAGGGTATGGCGGTTGGTGATCAACTCCACCCACTGCAACAAAAATTCCTGGATCACGCTGCGCTGCAGTGTGGCGTGTGCACGCCGGGGTTTTTGGTGGCCGCAAAAGCTTTGTTGGATCGAAATTCTAACCCGACAGAAACAGAAGTCAGATACTGGTTGGCAGGAAACCTGTGTCGTTGTACAGGTTATGACAAAATTGTACGCGCTGTGCTGGACACAGCCGCGGTAATGAGGGGATAAACATGGCCGCAGTAGAAAAAATATTCAATGACACGATAACGGACCGAGAAACCCGGGATAAAACCTTGAAATGGGTGGGTACTCGGGCGCCCAGGCCAGACGGTGTCGATAAAGTCACGGGCCGGGCAAAGTTTGGCGCTGACACCTATCTGCCAAACATGCTGTATGGCAAGGTGCTGAGAAGCCCGCACGCGCATGCCCGAATCAGGTCTATAGATCTGTCCAAAGCGCTCGCACTGCCGGGTGTCAAAGCAGCGGTGACCCGTGATGATTTTCCTGATCACCCCGAAGGGGCGGTACAACCAGCCGGGGAAATGGTGATTAACTACCGAGACATGACTCGGAATATCATGGCCAGGGAAAAAGCATTGTATGAAGGTCATGCCGTCGCAGCGGTGGCAGCTGTCAATGAGCGTGTGGCACGTCAGGCACTATCTCTAATTGTGATTGACTACGAAGTTTTGCCGCATGTGATTGATGTAGAAGAGGCGATGAAACCTGGCGCTCCACTGGTACGTGAGGACCTGATCACTGAAGGCGTTGAGCCCGCACCCGACAAACCGTCAAATGTTGCTAAACGTGTTGAATTTGGCCATGGCGACCTTGACGCTGGATTTGCACAGGCTGATGTAACTATTGAGCGTAGTTTCAAAACACAACCCGTACACCAAGGTTATATCGAGCCACATGCCTGCCTGGCGAGTTTCAGTGAAGATGGCCAAGCTGAGTTGTGGTGCTCCACACAAGGTCATTATGTTGCGCGTGGGCACTGTGCAAGGTTGCTACAGATGGACGTATCCAAGCTCCGAGTGACGTGCTCCGAAATTGGTGGTGGGTTTGGTGGTAAAACTGTTGTTTACCTAGAGCCTGTAGCGCTGGCACTGTCCCGTAAGGCGTGCCAGCCAGTTAAGATGGTGATGACTCGTGAAGAGGTTTTTCGGGCATCTGGCCCAACATCTGGTGCCAGCATGGATGTGCGGATTGGAGCGACCAAAGATGGTCGTATCACCGCTGGTGAGGCAACTCTTAAGTTTCAAGCCGGGGCTTTTGCGGGATCGCCGGTCCCGGCGGCTGCCATGTGTGCGTTTGCGCCTTATGATCTTGAAAACGTTCGAACCATCGGCTTCGATGTTTTGTGTAATCGACCGAAGGTGGCTGCTTACCGTGCACCCGGTGCACCGCTTGGTGAATATGCGGTCGAATCAGTGATTGATGAGCTGGCTAAAATGCTGGAAATAGATCCACTGAAATTCCGATTGCAAAACGCAGCAAAGGAAGGATCTGACTCATCGTATGGGCCTAAATTTGGTCCTATTGGCTGTGTTGAAACGTTAGAGACCGCCCAAAAGCACGACCACTATCGTTCACCTCTAAAACCTGGACAGGGTCGCGGGGTTGCGAGCGGTTACTGGTTCAATATCGGTGGCCAGACATCAGCGACGCTTAATTTATGTGAAGATGGATCCGTCGCCCTGGTGGTGGGAACCCCGGATATCGGGGGTAGCCGAGCGTCGTTAGCGATGATGGCAGCCGAGTCCCTCGGCATAGAGTTAGACAAGGTACGACCATTGATCGGTGACACCAGTACGTTGGGTTACAACATGCTGACGGGTGGTAGCCGAGTCACGTTTGCTGGGGGTATTGCGGTACACGGTGCTGCAGAGGATATGATTAACCAGTTGCGTGAGCGCGCTGCAGCAACCTGGGATGTTCCGATAGAGGATATCGAGTGGCATGGCGGTCAGGCGGTGGCTGTGAATGGATACAAGGAGCAGGAAGGTCCGATGGGGTTGTTAGATATTGCAAAAGACATGGCCAAGAGTGGAGGCCCAATCGTTGGCCGATGTTCCACCAACGCTCAAGGGGCAGGACCAAGTTTTGGTTGTCACATAGTTGACGTTGACGTTGATAAGGGAACCGGGAAAGTGAGCGTTGCCCGATACACTGTGATTCAGGATGCTGGTAAAGCGGTTCATCCGAGCTATGTCGAGGGGCAATACCAGGGGGGCGCGGTCCAGGGAATTGGCTGGGCGCTCAACGAAGAATACATCTACGATGAAAACGGAAAAGTGGAGAATGCCGGTTTTCTGGATTATCGCGTACCGGTCTGTTCCGACGTGCCGATGATAGATACGGTAATTGTAGAGGTGCCCAATCCTACTCACCCCTACGGAGTACGAGGTGTGGGTGAGACGCCACTTGTGCCTCCTTTGGCGGCGATTTCCAACGCGGTCGAAAATGCTTTGGACATACGCTTTACAGAATTGCCGATGTCCCCACCCCGGGTGCTTGCTGCGATCGAATCAGCAGGTCGAGGATAACCGTGGGGCTGATCGTCTGAGCAATTGAGTTGAATGGCTAGAATTGTTCTTTCAGGCAACCTGAGGTTGTATACCGAGGGCGTAACGGAGTTGGAGTTGGAAAGTGGGTCTATACGAAGTCTGATCCGAGAACTCCGCCGTCGATATCCCGATATACCAGAAGATATTGAAGATGAGTTGGCAATTTCAATAGATGGCGTACTTCATCAGGATGACTGGTTCGCAAAAATTGGACCAGACAGCGAGGTCCATTTACTACCGCGGATATCCGGAGGCTAGCGTGGAATTTACCCAGTCAAAATGCTCTAGCTTGATGAGTCCTACAAAATGATTCCTTTCCCTCCACGTGTGCTGCCTAAGCAGATGTGCAACATCGAGCGGTTGGTCGATGCGTTGACGATGCGTAATCTCGATGGCGTCGTTGTGTCTTCTCCGTACAATACTTACTATCTTTCCGGATTTAAGGGAATAGCCCACAAGTCAGATGAACCGCGCCCCTATGCGGTGGTTTTCTCGCGCCATCAACCGGATCACCCAATATTGGTAGTAGCCGACTACTATGTGGGGAGCCTGATTAGTCAACCCACCTGGATTGAGGATATTCGCGCTTTTCGGGCTGTGATGCTTCCGTTGGATTTACCGGCCCAAGACGGTGATCTGGAACGATTCCTCCCCAGGGGAATCGATGAGCTCCCATGGGCAGGTAATCTACGAGCCCACTATGCCAATAATATTGCCCAATCTTGTCGTGAGGCGATGGCCGACCTTGGTTTGAGTTCGGGTAGGGTCGCGTTTGATGATCTTCGATTTGGTCACCAACTGGAGATGGAAACCATCGAAGTAGTCGATGGGTACGATCCAATGATGTATGCCCGCTGTGTGAAAACAGATGCCGAGATTGAACTCCTAAAAAGAGCGACCACCGTCAACGAACAAGCGATCTGCCGGTCGATCAAAACTTGGGGCCCTGGGATGATGTGGCAGGATTTCAACCATGAATACCATAAATCTGTGATAGAGCTGGGTGGCTTTGTGCGAGACCCCGGTGCGATGGTTTGGGGTAATCCCTGCGGTGGGGATCCGGCCGTGACCTTGCATTCCAGGCTAGATGATTTTGTCATGGAACCTGGCATGAATATCTTATTTGACTGCCACGGGACACTCGATCTTTACTGCTGGGATGGCGGCAAGACCTGGGTAGTTGATGGAGACGCGACAGGCGATGCGAAACAGTATGCGAATGCTACCGCGGATGCTGCAACAGCGGTAATGGAGGCAATGCGACCTGGGGTAACGATAAGCGATCTACAGCGCGTCGGTCGAGCAGTGTATCGGACAAACGGAGTCGCAGGTGCTGACGACGTTTTGATTTTTTTCCATGGACTGGGTCTGAGTCATATGGAGCTCGAACAGTTCAGCGCCGACGGCGTGCCTAACCATGACTGGCAGCTTGAAGCGAATATGGTGGTGCCACTGCACATCCTATACCCTGGTGATGAACATCACCGAATCTGGATAGAGGAAGTGGTTCGAGTGACACCTGATGGTGGAGAGCCGTTTTTTGGCTGGGGACTTGATCCAATCATCACCGTCTAAAAACGGAATTATCCTGTTCTAGGAAATCAGGCTTCGGTCAGTTGCTGGGCCCCGGTTCGACCATCACCTCCAGAAGTGTTGGCCCAGTACTTTTGAGACTTTCCGAGAAATAGGTGATGAACTCTTCAGGTTCGTTGATCTGCTTCCCGGGAGTGCCAAGTGCAGTTGAGAGTGCTGCTATGTCAATCGGTGGATCCTTGAAGTCCATGCCAATAAATCGTTGGTCGCTGTGGAAGGCAATGAGACGCTCTTTTAGAATTCTGTAGCCTCGATTATTAAGAATCACAAAAGTAATAGGTAGCTGAAGATGAGCTGCGGTCCATAGCGCCTGCGGGCTATACATGGAGCTGCCATCGCCAATAACTGCGACAACCCGCCGATGCGGTTGAGCTAACTGGACGCCGATTGCAGCTGCAATGCCCCATCCGATACCGCCACTGACCATGCCGAAATAGCTATAGCGATCACGCAAAGGCATGAAATCGAGCAGCGACTTGGCAGCTGTAAGGCCCTCATCAACGACAATAAAATCCTCTGTGAGCTGGTTGCTCATCGCCATCATCAGCCATTGTGGTTCTATAGGCTGAATGTCAGCTTTTTTAGAAGCCTGTTGTACGCTTTCTGCTCGATTTGTTGACCAGTTAGATGAAATTAACGATTTCATTCCTGCAGATGCCCGGTCTTTCAATGTTTCTCCACCTCGCTGGATCAGGAGGGGCACCAATGCGTCTAACGTTTCCCTGACATCATGGCGGAGGGCTACTTTTGCAGGGTAGTTTTTTCCTATTTCCCAATCTCGCAGGCCAATCTGTATGATTTCAAGCTCTGGAGGCAGTGGATCAACTGGACTCCAGACAGACATCTGCAAAATGTCACAACCCAGAGCAAGCATCAGATCGTAAGGTGCTAAAGCATTCCTGACATGCTGCTGATCCCGAGTAAGGCTTCCCATAAAAGCTGGGTGCTCAGAAATAAAGTGAGCGCCACTGGGCACCGTCTGCTGGTAGACAGGTGCGCCAAGCGCCTCCGCTAGCTTGGCCACCTCATTTTGCGCATCGCTGGAGACCACTTCACTACCAGCAACGATTACGGGATTGCTTGAAGCAAGAATCGTTTTTGTCAGCTGTTCTAAAGCATTGTTAGAGGGTCGTCCTACGGTATCAACCCGGGTAGGAAGGCCGAGTTCAATCTGGCTTTCCTGATTCAGGATATCACCCGGTAGAGAAAGAAATACCGGACCCGTCGGAGCTGTAGTCGCAATTTTTGCGGCTCGGTGAATGATCCGAGGCATATCTTCAATACGGGATATTTCGTGTGCCCATTTGACGACGGGTTGTGCCATGTCGATCATCGGCCCATACAGCAGGGGTTCGGTCAAGCCGTGGCCTTGTTCTTGCTGTCCGGCAGTGATAATCAGCGGTGATCCGCTCTTGTAAGCGTTATAGATCGAACCGATTGCATTACCTAGGCCGGGTGCAACGTGGACATTGCACGCTGTGAGGGTGCCTGAGGCGCGAGCGAAACCGTCGGCCATCGCCACGACGACGGATTCTTGCAGCCCCAACACGTAGGATAATTCCGCGTGGTCATTAAGAGCGTGCATGATCGCCAGTTCGGTCGTTCCCGGATTGCCGAAGATGTGGGTAACACCTTCCTGTGCCAACAAAGACAAGAAAAGGTCGCGGCCGTGAGGATTTGGATTATTGATTTCGATTTCTCCGACAGAGTATTCCAGACAATGGTGTGTGTTCGGTTGGAATAAAGTTTAAAACAATCACTGGATGAGTCATAGGGTGTTTATCAGCTTGGGTTTGAAGGTATGATTCAGTATTGGTGAGCGCTGACAGGAAATCAGGTAATGCTTCAACTTTCGGAAAAGATGAACAGGCTCGGCACTGAAACCGCATTCGAGGTTCTTGCACGGGCTGAGGTCCTTGCACGCGAAGGGCGAGATATTATTAATCTGGGAATCGGTCAGCCAGATTTTAAGACGCCACCACATGTTGTGGAGGCCGCCATAAAAGCCTTGCATGACGGCCATCATGGCTATACGCCGTCTCCCGGTATATTGCCTTTACGGGAATCTGTTGCGGCTGATCTACATTTGAGGCGAGGCGTTGAGATTGCACCTGATCGGATAGTTGTCGTGCCAGGCGGTAAAGTGACGATGTTTTTTGCGATTTTGATGTTCGGTGAACCTGGGGTCGAAATTCTTTATCCAAACCCAGGGTTTCCAATTTATGAATCGGTGATCCAGTTTTCTGGCGCGACTGCGGTGCCCATACCATTGCTGGAAGAGCGAGACTTTTCGTTTGATGCTGGCGCTGTGTTGAATCAAATCACACCAAATACGCGTCTGTTGATCCTTAACTCACCCGCGAACCCGACGGGTGGTGCCGTGCCTCGTGATGAAATTGATAAACTCGTTACCGGATTGGTTGACCACCCGCAGGTCGCGGTGCTCAGTGACGAGATCTATTCACGAATCAGTTATGACGGACGCGAGCAGGTCTCTTTGTTGGACTATCCGGAGATTGCAGATAGGCTGATTCTCCTGGATGGTTGGAGCAAGACCTATGCAATGACGGGATGGCGGATGGGTTACGCTGTGTGGCCCACGGCATTGGTGGATGGGGCAACTCGATTGGCTGTTAACTGCCATTCCTGTGTTAATGCAGCAACCCAGTATGCCGGTATCGCTGCACTTGATGGGCCCCAGGATGCAGTAGACGATATGGTGTGCGCGTTTGAAGAGCGTCGCCAGTTGATTGTTGATGGTCTTAATGCAATACCAGGATTCCGATGTCGTACGCCAGGCGGTGCGTTTTATGCTTTTCCGAATGTCGAGGGAACCGGGTTTGATGCACGTTCACTTCAAAGAAGACTGTTGGAAGAAGCCGGTGTGGCTACCGTTGCCGGGACAAGTTTTGGTCATCTGGGAGAAGGGTTCATACGCTTTTCCTATGCCAACAGCGTCGATAATATAGAGAAGGCTTTGAAACGAATTACATCCTTGCTTGCAGACTAGTAGATGGTATAGAGGTATTAATTGTTTTGAATCGAATGTAGGGAGGTTTCGCCATGCAGGGTGTCGTATTTATGGGTGATCGTAAGCTCGAGTTTATGGAGTTCTCAGATCCAATACCGGGTCCGGATGAGGTTGTTTTGGAGATCAGAGCATCTGGTATGTGTGGCAGTGATCTTAAGTTTTATCGGGTCAGCGGTGGTGCATCGGCACTCGGATTAGGTGGCGACGGTAGTCCGGTTATCGCTGGTCACGAACCCTGTGGTGACGTTGTAGACATTGGGAAAGATGTCGATCCGGATCGAGTACAGATAGGGCAGAGGGTGATGGTTCATCATTACAAGGGCTGTGGTGTGTGCAACCACTGCCTGGATGGTTGGGGGCAGCTGTGTCGAGATGGTATCGTAGTTTATGGTGCCACCGGACATGGAGCCCACGCGCAATATATGAAAGTACCGGCAAGCACTTTAGTTGCATTGCCGGACCCTCTAACCCACTCCGAAGGTGCTGCAATTTCCTGTGGCACGGGTACAGCCTACGCTGCACTGAGGCGCCTAGATATCTCATCTGGGGATACGATTGCGATATATGGACAGGGCCCGGTTGGGCTTAGCGCAACTCAACTTGCCGCTGCGATGGGGGCTCAGGTCGTTGCTATTGATATCAGTGCAGACCGGCTTTCTCGTGCTAAACAGTTTGGGGCGGAAGTTCTGCTGGATCCGGCCCAGGAAAATGTCGTCGAACAGATTCGTGAACTAACGGATGGCATCGGTGCAAACGTATCTCTAGATTGTAGTTCAGCTTCTACAGCTCGGCTGGCGGCAGTCCAATGTGTACGGACCTGGGGTAGAGCCTGTTTTGTGGGAGAGGGCGGTGAGGTGACAATTGATGTCAGTAATGACATGCTGCGCCGTCAGGTAACAATAATCGGGTCTTGGACATTCTCAGTGGCAGGTCAGGCCGAATGTGCACAGTTTATCGTTGATAATGAGATCGATGTCGATGCACTATTTACAGATCGGTATAACCTAAGTCAGGCTAAGGAAGCCTACTCGTTGTTTGATGAGCAGCAAACCGGCAAGGGGGTATTTGAGTTCTAGTTAGACGCTTTTCTGGGACTAGATGCCAACTGACTTCATTATTTCCCCTTAAAGACAGGTTTCCGTTTTTCCATAAAAGCGCGGCGGCCTTCGATGTAGTCTTCACTGTTAAAGCAGTTCTCGACCACCTGTTGACAAAGATCTTGATCGAGAATTTCAGGTTTCGAGATCTGTTCGATGATCTGCTTGACGGCGGTTATCGTGAGCGGCGCATTGGCGCAGATCGACTGGCAATATTCTTGGATCGCTGCTTCGAGTTCGTCATTTGGGACCATCTTGTTGATTAAGCCCATCATCAGTGCTTCCGAGGCAGGTATTTGTCGAGCGGTGAAGAAAATATCTTTGGCAGCGGATGGCCCAACGAGGTTGACGAGTTTCTGAATACCACCGTGGCGGTAACCCACGCTAAGTTTTGCCGCGGGGATGCCGAATTTTGACGCCTCTGTCGCAATGCGCAGGTCGCAACTGACAGCGATCCCTGCACCACCGCCAATGCAATATCCTCGAATCATAGCGATCGTTGGTTTAGAACAGCTATATAGCCTGTCTGTCGCGGTGTCTGCGATATCTTCGTAGTGTTTGGTTGCGGCCGCTGAGGATCGAACCTGTTCAAATTCCGAGATATCTGCGCCGGAAATAAAGGCTTTTTCACCACTACCCGTAAGCACCACTACTTTGACAGTACTGTCTGCTTCAAATTGGTCGAGTATTTGTGGAATCGCTTCCCACATTTCAACCTTGACGGCGTTGTGTCTGTCTGGGTTGTTGAAGGTCATCCAGCCAATACTGTCTTCTATTTCGGCGATCATAAAAGGTGTTGATGACGCCAAGTTTACTTTGGACATGGTTGCTTCCTTTGATTTGCGATGGGTCAGGAAGAGTCTATGCTAACTGACCAAGATGTGTGAGTTCTAGAGTACTATTGCCAACATGAGTAGTGGCAGTCTAGCATCTACCGTACTCATTCACTTTATGTACTGGTAATCCAGCGAATGAACTCGCGAGCGCATGCCAGTATTTTTGATAATCTCGAATAGTAATTAAACGTCCTGGGACATTTATGAGCGAATCTGCGAAAGTGGTTAGTGTCGAAGCGATACCGCTGAAAATTCCGTTTACACATGGGGGGCCTTCAGTTTCATGGGCTGGGAGCGACTGGCAAGCACTAGAAATTGTACTGGTCCGGCTCCAAACAGATGCAGGGTTAGTCGGTTGGGGAGAAGCCTTTAGTTATAATTGTCGGCGAGCAGTTGTTGCCATGATAGAAGATTCAGCTGCGAATGTTCTGGTGGGTAAATTAGTATCCGAGCGGGCGCAGATTATTCAGGAACTCCAGGTAGGGATGCATCTTTGGGGACGGTATGGGATATCAATGTTTGCTATCTCCGGAATTGACATCGCGTTGTGGGATTTGACTGCTAAAGCAGCGAATCAATCGCTGGGGCAAATGCTTGGCGGGAATAAGAAAAAGCTACCAGCCTATGCCAGTCTGCTCAAATATCGCGATCCTGAAGTGGTTGCGGAACAAACTGCGGATGCTATCGCAAATGGATTTGGTCTGATTAAGCTTCATGAATCAACGGTTGAGCCTGTAAAAGCAGCGCGGGACGTTGCGGGTACTGAAGTGCCAATCATGCTGGATGTGAACTGTGCATGGTCGATTTCAGAAGCCAAGCGACTAATGCAGCAATTGGTCGACTGTAATCTCTATTGGTTGGAAGAACCTGTTTGGCCGCCTGAAAATTTTTCTGCTTTATCAACTTTGCGTACAGAGTACGGCATACCCGTAGCGGCCGGCGAGAATGCGTGTACACACTGGCAGTTTGAGTCGATGTTTGACGCTAAAGCTGTCGATGTTGCGCAACCCAGTGTGACAAAAGTCGGTGGCGTTACTGAATTTTTAGAGGTCGAGAAAGCGGCTCGAGAGCGCAAGGTCACCATAGCACCTCATTCGCCTTATTTTGGTCCAGGCTTTCTTGCGACGGCTCAGTTAATCTCTGCAATGGACGAAGATGTGCCTTTCGAGCGATTCTATATGGCGCCAGAGGCAAGCCTTTTTGGGACGGCTATCGACCCAGTTGATGGAATGCTGCTTGTACCGCAAGGCCCAGGTCTTGGATTAGAGCCGGATCCTGATGTTATTCTTGAATATCGAGTTGATAATTGAATTATATTGAAAAAAATTAAACAGTCTGGAGAGACAGATCTATGAGTAGCCAACGATTCAGTGGTGTATTAGTCCCGGTGATCACGCCGTTTAACACGGATTTGTCTCCTGATGTCGAGGCGTATGTGACTCATTGCCAGTGGATGCTCGAACAGGGTGTAGATGGACTTGCTATTTTTGGCACGACCAGCGAAGCAAATTCACTGACCGTTGGTGAGAGGATTCAACTTTTGGACGCACTGGTTGAAAATGATGTTCCTGCGGATAAGCTGATGCCCGGCACCGGTGCTTGTTCAATTATTGATGCCAGTGTGTTGACGGCCCATGCGATCAATCACGGTTGTGGTGGGGTCCTGATGTTGCCACCGTTCTATTACAAAGCCGTCGATACCGAGGGTCTATTCGCAAGCTATTCAGAGGTGATACATCGCGTTGGCGATGATCGCCTGAAAGTCTACCTATACCACATACCGCCGGTTGCACAGGTTCCGATCGGACTTGACCTCATCGAGCGATTGGTTGTGGCGTATCCAGATACAGTGGTTGGTCTCAAAGACAGCTCGGGCGATTGGGACAACACAAAAGCTATTCTGGATCGTTTCCCGGGATTTTCAACCTTTGCCGGTTCCGAAGGATTTCTTCTGGATACCTTGCGTAACGGGGGCGCTGGATGTATTACGGCGAGCGGCAATGCCAACCCAGCTGGAATTCGAAAGGTCTACAGTGCCTGGAAGGAAAATTCCACAGAGGCGGACGCGCTTCAGTCACGAATCAGTGAGATTCGAACGACCCTCCAATCATATCCTATGATCCCCGCACTCAAGGCGATGACCGCACGTTTTACGAAAAATCCGAACTGGGCATTGACCAGACCGCCTCTGATGCCATTGTCCGATGGACAGGTCAAGGGATTAGTATCTGACTTAGACGCTATCAGCTTCGATATTGAGACCAATGGCGACTGCGTGAGCGCGTAAACAGCCGCTTGTCTATGATATCTGAGGAGTCGAAAAAGTCGTTAAGAAGCGTCATTCGGCAGTACCAGAATTTTACCAGATCTGTTTTCGCGGCCTGCATGCGCTAGAGCATCCTTGATGTCGTCAATGCTGTAAGTCGCTTCTACTGGGACATTGAGAATGCCTTGTGAGATGTCCTCGATGAGTTCTTGGTAGAGCGCTTCGATTTGACTGCGAGCCATGTCTCTTAGCCGCGTTGCAAGCCAGAACCCAGTGAGTGTAAGGTGCCTGAAGACAACCCAGTCGGGCATAACCATACACGGTTCGCCACTCAACATACCGTAGTTAACCATCACACCGCCATCGGCCAGGCAGCTGGCAAGTTCCAGGCTTGTCTGGCCTGCAACGGCATCAATGGCCAGCCGTGCACCATCTCCACCGGTTATTTGGCTGACTTGCTCAGCAAGATTGTCTGTGGCAATCAGTACCGCGTCAGCGCCCATTGTTTGTAGTGGAGTGATGAGGCTTTCACGGCGTACGACATTTATCGTTTTTATCCCTGATTTGACAGCAAGTCGGATTACACAATGGCCAACTCCAGAGTTGGCAGCATCCTGAATTATCCAATCGCCTGGCTTGAGTTCAACATAGCTCCTCAGCATGAGGGCAGCGGTTGCTGGATTAACTTTTAGCATGGCAAATTGAAGTAAATCGTCGCAATCACTATTTATCTTCAGAAGCTCTGCTGCTTTGACCTTTCGTTTCTGAGACCAGTTCTCCCGACTCAGCAGCATAACAAGGTCGCCCGGTATAAATTCGTCAACCGCAGCGCCTATTTCACTGACACGCCCAACGGCTTCGGCACCGGGTGTATAAGGTAGCGGGGGTCGGGTCGCATATTTTCCTTCGATTGTCAGCAGGTCTGCTGGATTGATCGGAAATGCAGCCACATCGACGATGACCTCGTCCGTTGCTGGGGGAGTCGGGTCCGGGAGTTCTGCACAGTAGGCAACTTCGTTTGCAATTCCATACTTATCTATCCGTACGGCTTTCATAATGTTGGTCTCTAGGTGGTTAGCTTGACGCCAGGATGTCTGCATTTGAGACCCCGACGTCACGAGCGGTATCGAGTATTGCACTCCACACATCGTCGGGCAGCTCAATACCGTTTGCTGTACGGTCTGCACGCCGCTGGCGTTCTATGTCTCCCGGAACTAACACATCACCACAGGGTTCGGCGGGTTTGCTGGTTTTGAAAAATTCAATGTATTGTTGCGCTTCCTGAAGGAATACCTGATCTGTATCTAGATGGTCTGGTGAGATATAGATCGAAAGCATGCCGTTTAAGATATACGGCTTGTCCGGTCCCGCGCAGCCACCACCGGTCAGCGCACCAGCCAGCATTTCACAGATGAGCGCCAGTCCCGATCCTTTGTGTTCACCCATAGTTCGTATGGCACCATCGCCAGCTCGAACATCAGTAGTACGTGCAGGATCCACGTCACCATAGAGCGCTTTTGGATCGTCAGTGGGTTGCCCATCTCCTCTGATCAGTGAATCCGGCGGCAGTGGTTTACCGCCTGTTGCTGCAACTAGAACCTTGCCCTCGGCCACGCGTGAGGTTGCGAAATCAAGAATCAACGGTTCGCTGTCTCCCAGTGGTATACCAATCGTGACGGGGTTGGTCGACATCCTTCGGGATACGCCGCCAAAGGGTGCGACCAGCAGGCTACCGGCCACATTGACGAAATGGATGGAAATCAGTCCGGCCTCTATCGCCATTTCAGCCCAATCGCCGATCCGGCCAAGGTGCCCTGATTGACGCAGAGCAACAATGGATACACCACATTTCAAAGATTTGTTGATCCCAAGCTGTACAGCCTGTTCGCCGATACTTTGTCCGAATCCACGATTGCCATCGACCACCGTGAATACGTCGGTTTCGCTGACTACGCTCAGGGTCTGTCCGGCGCGGAGATTGCCGGATCTGAGCCAGCTGATATACCTGGGGACCCGGATAACACCATGACTGTCGTGGCCTGTCAGGTTGGCCGATGCAAGGTGCCGGGCAATCCGCTCGCTTTCCTCTGGACTGCAGCCAGCTTTAGTAAAAATATCGGTAACTATAGAACGAAGTGGATCAACCTGAATCAACATACCAACACCCTGCTGTTTGGAAGGTAACTGAATTTAGAGAGAACGGTTCTGAAGCCAACTGTTGATGCGAGTTGAATTCAATGACCGATCTGGAAATCATTGTCGCTGCGATCACTGCCTCGCAATAACCACAGGGGCCTGGTTGCGAAATTAACCAGGTAGCCCGAGCCCTCACTGGTTTCATACAGCGATCGGTTAAAGTGACTCGTAGCTGGCATATAGCGAATGGCGACACCTGCCCGACGTTCACCCGAAGTGTTGGGATTGGACCCGTGAATAAGATATACATCGTGCAGGGAAAATTGCCCTTGGCGTAGCTCGATATCTACAGCGTCGTTGATATCTACATGTGGATCGTCGACATGCTGGTTCAATACTAAATTTTCCCGCTCAGATTTTGAATGCTGGTAGTAATGCTGGCCTGTATGCGAGCCCGGGATGACGCGAAGACAGCCGTTACCAACATTGCTGTCGTCAATGGCTATCCAGGCTGTACAGGTCGCAAGCGGTTGAATTGGCCAGTAGTGACCATCCTGGTGCATGGGTACCTCCATGCCATCAGAGGCTGGTTTGCAGAACACTTGACAGCCCCAAAGAACGATGTCGGGTCCAATCAGCTGTTCTACTCGATCGAGTATCTCTGGGTGTTGGGCGAGTTCCAACCACGCTCTGTGGCCTCGTACGCCTTCATCATTGAGGCGATCTATATGAGCACTGACCAGAAGTTCAGGTCGTATTGAAGGATTAGAGGCAATCGTTTCTTCCAACGCGGCGTCAAGCTTATTCATTGTCTCGGGTGGTAAGACATAATCGGGCACAACGAATCCATCGCGATGGTAGCGTTCTATTTCTGGGTCGTTTAACAAGTCAGCCATCACTGGTTCCTTTCCGTGTCGTGTAGTGGTTCGAGTTACTCAGGTTGGCAACGCTTAAATCGTATGGGAAGGCGCAAAAGAATGCTCGGTGCCACTTTCGTTCACCAACTGTTGCGAAGTTCCCTGAGCTTCACAAAGACAGTCTTGGGGTCAGGCTCGTCTGGCAGGTCGGGAAATTGTTCTTTGAGTCGATTAATTACCGTCGGATTTTGTAGTCGAAAAAATGCGTTGATTTCCTTTTCCAGGCCGAGCGTAGAAACCAACGCGTGTTCCGGATCCTGCGTACCGTTGTCGTTTTTCAGGTCGCGGGCTTTTCGGTTGTCTGGCTCACGGTCAAGGGTGAAATCGAGGTTGTTCTCCCAGTAATCGTGACCAGGGTAGACCCGTGTGTCGTCCGGCAGTTTTGAAAGTTGAGTGGCGAAGGTGTCGTAAAGTTCTTCTGGGTGTCCACCATTGTGGCAGTTTCCGGCACCTGCATTAAACAGCGTGTCGCCACAGAATATTGCGCGGTGGTCTGAGCGAGATAAAAGGCAGACATGGCTCATCGTGTGACCGGGCGTATCCAAAACTTCCAATTCGATAGTTTTCCCGACCTTAACCACGTCACCGGCTGTCAGACCCTGATCCATCTCTGGAATCGAATCCCGTGCATTGGCATGAGCGATGATACGGGCACCGGTTGCGGCAACCATCGGTGCATTGCCCCCGGTATGATCACCATGTTCATGGGTATTGAGAATCTGTGTGATTTCCCAGCCCATCGACTGGGCTTTGGCCAAACACTTCTCATGATCGAGTGGATCCACTGCAAGAGCCTCACCTGACTCAGGGCACGCAACAAGGTAGTTAAAATTGCGCCAGGCATTTGCGGTCCAGATTTGCTCAACAATCACTATGTGGCCCTCAGAGTTCGAGTGATAAGAATTTAACTTGATTCAACGTGAAGTCGATAGGATAACAATTCTAAAGAATCTCAGTCCAAAGCGGGGAGCTGATCGGCGTGTTGAGATAATCCTGGCATGATATCTTCGGCCAGTCGTTTCATTGATGATTGCCATAAGATTGGATCATCCCAGTCGTGGGCAACCATCACGAGCGTGCCAAATCTGCCCAGTGAATCAGTCATCTCAATTAGTCGTTCGAGTACGGTCGACGCGGATCCTGCAATCACACAATCGACCAGTGCTTGGGGTACCTCAAGCAGTTCATTGAGTGTTTCAATCGGCTCGGTTTGCTTGTCTCGGAATTCCTCGATCTGACGTACGCCTCGAATGTAGCGATAGTAGTAGGCAAACGTACCATCTGGGTCAGCGAGTATATCTTCGGCCTGAGCGTCGCTGTCGGCCACGAGTATGTTCCGGCAGACCCGCCAAATTTGACGGTCAGCCGGTTTACCCAGATTCTGCCGAGTTTTGGAGTAGTCCTGCCATTGCGCCACCAAATTGTCGATGGGTACAAAATTTGCCGATATGGGGATGAACGATCGTTCTGCGATGGTCTGCGCCGTCAGGCCACCGGGTCCAACCATAGCTAGAGCTATCGGGGGATGGGGCCGCTGGACAGGTTTGGCCATAGAACCCACCCCGTGGCTCAACCAAACACGTTGTTGTAAAGAATAATCATAGAACTCACCGCTGTGGCTCAGTGGCGCGTCTTCCTGCCACAGCTTGATCATCAGTTCGAGTCCTTCCAGTGCGATGCGGTAGCGTTCTGGCATTTCCTTGTCACCAAAAAGTTCGGCATCGCTCATCAGGCCACCCGGTCCGATTCCAAGAATCAGGCGGCCATCGCTGAGTTGATCAAACTGGGCAACTTCCGCTGCGACCACAACTGGGTTGTGATACGGAAGATTAATAACGCCGGTCGCGAAGCGAATTGAGGGGGCTTCCTTGAGTAAGGTGGCCATGAACATCAGCGGGGCTGGAATCTGTTCTGCCTTGGTCGTGAAGTGCTCACCGATCCAGACTTCTGAAAAGCCTAACTGGTCAGCGAGAATGATCGCTTCACGATCCTCGGCCAATGCCTGGTCCCAGGGTTTTTCAGGGCGATGCACGGGTTGTGTAAACAGGCCAAGTTCCATGTGAATTCCTAATGTCGTGGTGACCAGTTGATCCTACCGATCGCTGTCGATAGAGATTGGTCGACGACAAATGATGGTCAGATTATTTGGTTTACGAGGTTAGGTTGATTGTCCCACAGGCGCTCAAGGTTCTCCCAAAGTATATCAATAACATTTTCCTCGTATTTTCGGGTCTCACCACCGGTGTGCGGCGTAATAATTAGATTGTCGAGCGTCCAGAATGGTGATAAAGCTGGCAGTGGTTCATCATTGAAGTGATCAATCGCGGCGCCAGCGATTGTATCGTGACTGAGTGCTGATAGAAGTGCAGGTTCGTTGACGCAGCCGCCTCGCGCCACATTGACCAGATAGGCCGACTGTTTCATCGCATTGAAAGCACCTTCATTCATGAGTTCCCGGGTTTGGTCAGTCAGCGGACAACAGAGAACGACGATATCGGCGCGAGCCAGTTGATCAGGAAAGCACTCTGGGGACACAACTTCGTCGGCAGGACCACTGTAGTCATCGATGTTGCGTTTGACGCCGACCACAGTCATGCCAAAAGCCTTAGACAGCGCGGCCAGGCGATTGCCTATGGCACCAAGCCCGACAATCAGCACGGTATGGCCACAGAGATCGTCTTCGCGCATGCTGATATCTGAGATCATGCCCCGCCACATTTTCTGGTTCTGGTTGTCGCGACCGGTGTGAAGTTGCCGGTACAAGGCAAGAATCAGACCCATCGCATGCTGGCTGACCGCATCAGCGTTGACGCCGGTCGCGTTGGCGAGGCTAATGCCACGGGCTTTCAGAGTATCCAGTGGAAACTGGTCATAACCTGCACCAATCGACTGGATATACCGAAGACGGTTAGCCTGATCAAGGTATTCGTCTTGCCAGAATCCTGAGATAACAAGCACATCTGCTGCAGACAATTGAGCCTGGGTGTCTTCTGTCGACCATGCTTGAGAGTGACTTACTTGGTTGTTGCGCAAAGAGAAACAGTGGGCCATCTGGTAAGCCGCGTGTGAAAAAAGGATGCGCAGTTCGTTTTTATCGGGAAATCTGTCCATATGGCACGGTGCTGAAATAACTGATCAGGGTTTCGAATCACAAACGCAAATATGATCCTTGAGGGTACCGCGTGCAAGCGTCAACAGCAAAGCTGTTTCGCGCTAGAATGAGGCCATGAATAATCTTCATCCTGTGTCGCGCACAGCGCTGGTTACCGGCAGCGGGCGAAATATCGGGCGATCGATCGCTGTAGCGATTGGTGAACTAGGCCACAATGTGGTGGTTAACGGTTCAGCAGATCGCGCAGCGTGTGAAGCAGTCGCAGCCGAAGTCGAGCAGGCCGGTGGCCGAGCTGTTGTGGCCATGGGAGATGTCAGTAGACGAGAATCATTTGATCACCTGATCAAAGTCGCTCATGATGCTTTTGGCTCGGTTGATATTCTGATCAATAATGCGGCCATCCGGCCGGAGAAACCCTTTCTCGACACCACCGACGCGGATTGGCATCGCGTGCTGGACGTGGACCTCAACGCGGTCTTTTATGGTTGTCGAGCTGCATTGCCTGGGATGGTCAGTAACAACTGGGGCCGAATAATCAATCTGACCGGAATGAATGCGATTCACGGCTATTCTGGTAGAGCACCGGTCTCCGTTGCCAAACATGGTGTTTGGGGCTTAACCAAGGCATTGGCCAAGGAATTTGGACCCAGTGGAATTACGGTCAATGCCATTTCACCGGGACCAATTCGTCCAGAGCATGACGATCCGATACAGTCTCAACATCTTCATGGGCAAGTAGGGCGAATTCCCTTGGGGCACCTGGGTGAGCCCTACCATATCGCGTCGTTGTGTGCGTATCTGATTTCTGATGGGGGTGGGTTCGTGTCTGGGCAAATGATTGCCTGTAACGGCGCAGCTGAAACCTAAAGGGAATCCCTCTAGCAGTTCGGGTGACAATTCATGACGGTGAAAAAGATTGCAATTTTGAGTCCCGGCGATATGGGGCATGCCGTAGGTCAAGCGTTATCTGAGCACGGCTTCGAGTTGTTGACGTGCCTTGCAGGGCGCAGCGATCGAACCGGCGCGCTGGCGCGGGATGCGGGATTCCGGATCAGCGAGACGTTGAATGAGCTGATGGTCGAAGCGGATCTTTTGCTGTCGATACTGGTGCCCGCAAATGCAGAGACGGTGGCACAGGAGATCGCCCAATCACTGCGGGAAACCGGTGAATCCACACTGATTGCTGACTGCAATGCGATTTCACCTATACGGTCGGAATACATCAGTCACATTATAGAATCTGCAGGCGGCAGGTATATCGATGCTTCCATCATTGGCCATCCACCTGGGCGAGGTGTGCCGCCACGGTTTTATGTGAGCGGACAATATGCCGATGCAATGTTAGACCTGGATGGCAAAGGAATCGCGGTAAAAGCCTTGGGTGGTGACATCGGGCGAGCCTCGGGGATAAAAATGTGTTATGCCGCACTGACCAAAGGAACCAGTACCCTTCAGGTGGCACTGCTTACGGTCGCTGAGTCGCTGGGCTTGAGCGCTGAGTTACGGGAAGAATTGGCCTATAGCCAGAAATCTGTATTAGAAAATATGGAGTCGGGAATTCCGAGATTACCGCCGAATGCCCATCGTTGGGTGGGTGAGATGGAAGAGATTGCAACAACCTTTGCCGCCGAGGGTGTCACACCACATTTTCATTTGGGTGCAGCTTCTATCTACCGGTTGCTGGAACAAACGCCCTATGCGGCAGAGAGCCCTGAAAATATCGATCCCAATCGAACACTGGCCCAGACCATTACTGCTGCTGCGGCGCAGTTGTCTGGGGAGACAGTAGAAGACACCGATGACGAGTTGGAGTCGAACGGTGCTAATTGACGTTTTGGTGGAACGCTCTTCGACTCGGCGGCGGGTGCTTACGGAACTGTTGTCGCAGGGCAACCTGGTCGCCGTTGACGGTACAGACAGTTGGGCACCTTGGGTTTTGGTTGACTCGCTGGTCGTTGGGATGTGCCGCTGTGACGCGACACAGAATTAGAAAGGGAGGATGAAACATGCGTATTGAAACAAATGGAATTTCGGTTCACTATTCGATTGAGGGACCGGAGAAGGGACCCGTTGTGGTTTTAAGTCACTCGCTGGCTGCAAACCTTGCCATGTGGGACTGGCAGATGCCGGTGCTGGGTGATTACCGGGTTGTACGCTATGACACCAGGGGTCATGGTGGGACGGACGCACCTGCTGGTGAATACACGTTGGAGACGCTCGCAGACGATCTGTTTGGCCTGCTTGACGCCTTAAACCTGGAGGCAGTTCACTATATTGGTCTGTCTATGGGCGGAATGATTGGTCAGACCGCAGCCCTCAAAGACCAGGGCCGCTTTCTCTCTCTCGGCTTATGCGATACCTCCAGTGTGGTCCCGCTGGCAGGTAAAGACGCCTGGACAGAACGCATCGGCGTAGCGAGAGCCCAGGGTATGGAAGCGGTTATGCCTTCAACTATAGAACGGTGGTTTTCCCCTGAGTACCAGCAGGATGCGAGTTCCGAAGTCGACAAAATACGAGAGATGATTCAATCTACGCCGGTAGATGGGTTCTGTGGGTGTTGCCATGCCATCATGGGCTTGAATCTGACGGATAGATTGCAGGCAATTACCGTACCTACACTTTTAGTGGTTGGAGAAGATGATCCAGGCACACCTGTGGCGGCACACGAAGTGATCCAACAGAAAATTACCGGATCGAAGCTCGTGGTGATACCGGGTGCCCGGCATTTTTCTAATGTGGAGCAGCAAGCTGCATTCAATGCGGCGATCACGGCATTTTTAGCGGAACAGGTGTGACGTATTTCGTAGGAGACAGGGTATGAACTATTTCGACCTTTCTGGTCAAGTGGCTCTCGTCACTGGAGGTAATGGTGGAATTGGTCTGGCTATGGCTGAGGGTTTGGCCGGTGCGGGTGCTGATATCGTGGTGGCCGCTCGCGATGCAGACAAAGGCGCTACAGCGGTAGCTACACTTCAAGAATCCGGTGTGCGGTCAACATTCATTCGAGTCGATGTCCGGGATCCTGACTCCATCAGTGATCTGGTTGATTCAGTAGTGGATGAATTTGGTGGTTTGGATATTCTCGTGAACAATGCGGGAACTAATGATCGTAAGCAACCGGAAGAATATACGCTCGACGAGTGGCAGACAATCATCGACACCAACCTGACCAGTGCATTCGTTGCCAGCCAGAAGGCCTATCCTCACATGAGTCGTGCAGGTGCGGGCAAGATCATTAATATTGGGTCAATGATGTCGATTTTCGGTGCTTCATTCACGGTGCCCTATGCAGCGAGTAAAGGGGGCATTGTACAGATGACCAAGGGAATGGCGTGTGCATGGGCAAAGGACAATGTGCAGGTTAATGCTGTTCTGCCCGGCTGGATCGACACAACGCTTACTCGTGAGGCAAGGCAGCAGGTTGAAGGTTTACACGAACGCGTCGAGGCGAGGACACCTGCAGGTCGTTGGGGTATTCCACAGGATCTGTCTGGAATCGCAGTTTTCCTTGCATCCTCGGCATCTGACTTTGTTACGGGCACGGCAATTCCGGTAGACGGTGGATACTCCGTGCAGGGATAGTGAGTTATGGAAAATGTAAACATTCAGTTCACGCGATTTTCTGCGTTTTATTCACCACTGATTGCCACAGTCTCAGGTGGTTTTCTCGAAGAAGAGGGTCTTGTCGGTAATTTGAGCGTGGCTGAGCATGGTGTATCTGCGCTTCAGGCTCTGCTCCGCGGTGAGGTAGATCTGGTTCAGTCTGCACCCAGCCAAGCCTTCGCATCGGCCCAGAAAGGTGAAATGCCCTCTGCGCTACATTTTGCACAGATTAACAATACCGACGGGTTCTTTCTTGTGGGCCGCACCCCTGAGCCTGATTTTGCTATCAGCAAACTCAAAGGTCTTCGTGTGCTGGTTGATCACGGTGGCCAACCGTTGCTCATGTTTAATTACGCCTGTCACAAGGCCGGGCTGCAGCTGGAAGATTTCGAGGCAATCGATGCTGGTTCTGCCGATGAAATGGTGGCTGCGTTTAAGCGCGGTGAAGGAGACTATGTCCATCTGCAGGGTCCGGCGCCGCAGCAGCTAGAAGCTGAGGGGAGCGGTGTGGTTGTCGGTCAATTGGGAGACTGGGTAGGCCGTTGTGCATTTTCAAGTCTCGCGTCGCGATTTGATTGGCTTGAGTCGGATACGGCACCGGGCTTTATGCGCGCGTTTAGGCGGGCCCGGCAGTGGGTGAATGAAACTTCGGTAGCGGAGATCGCTGCTTCGGAGATAGCCTACTTCCCAGATGTCTCTGTAAAGGTTCTCGCCGAGACAATCAGTGCCTACCAAGCGCTCGGTTGCTGGTCGGGGCAGGTCGAGATCACTCCAGAACAGATCGCTGTCAGCGTGGACGTGTTTCGTCTGGGTGGCGTGATTACAGGGGATATTGATCCGGCCCTCGTTGCTGTATCTCCACCCGGATAGAGCAGGTGTAAGTTTTGGTTGCACGTGATCGTATCGACCTGATCCAGCAAGATTTTGCCCGCGATGCGGCGGCACCACTCGACGGGGTTCGGATTCTGGATCTATCCCGTTTGGTCGCCGGTAATGCACTCACCCACGTACTGGCCGATTTTGGCGCTGAAGTTGTCAAGGTTGAGCGACCAGGCCAGGGAGATGACCTGCGCAACTGGCGTGTGGAAGGTGTCAGTATTCACTGGAAGGTTTACGCACGGAACAAGAAAAGTATAACCGTCAATATGCGTTCTGAACGGGGACGCGCTATCTTGCTGGATCTGGTCAAGACATCCCAAATGCTGGTTGAAAATTTCCTGCCTGGAACCCTGGAGCAGTGGGAACTGGGCCCCGACGTGCTCCATGCGGCAAATCCCAAGTTGGTCATTGTCCGTATATCGGGTTGGGGGCAGAGTGGCCCGGATCGATCGGTGCCGGGCTTTGGTAGCCTGGTTGAAGCCCGTTCCGGATTTGCAGCGATGAATGGATTTGCCGACCGACCGCCGGTGCTGCCACCGCTCGCACTTGCAGACATGGTTGCTGGACTCTACGGTGCAGTCGCCGCACTGGTGGCGCTGCGGCATTGTGAAGTTGATCAAGGGAAAGGACAGGTTGTGGATCTGCCGTTATTTGATCCTCTGTTGTCAATTCTGGGTCCACAGGCCGCACTCTACGAATTAACCGGTGAACTGCCGGAGCGGCTGGGAAGTCGGTCAAATTTAACCGCACCTCGAAATAGCTACCGCTGTCGCGATGGACAGTTTGTGGCACTGTCAGCTTCCATGCAATCAATGTATGAACGACTGATGCGTACTATTGGTCGGCCCGAATTGATAGAAGATAATCGGTTTCTGACCAACGCAGATCGGGTACAGAATAACGACCAATTGGACCGGGTTGTTGCTCAGTTCATTGAAAGCCATGATCAGTATGATGTTTTGCAGATTTTTCGCGATGCTGGTGTCACAGTAGGGCCGGTGCACGATACGCTGGGTATGCTGAATGATCCACTGGTAAAGGAAAACAAGGTAATGGTTCGACTTCCGGACGAGGAAATTGACAGTGTCGTGATGCACAACGTTGCTGCTCGACTATCTGAAACACCTGGCCTGATTCGCTCTCCCGCTCCCACACTGGGTGAACACAACAGTGAAATACTGGGCGATATCGGCATCGATGAAACTGAACTATCTACCCTAGGGGAGCAAGGAGTCATCTAATGGACATTGAACTGCCGTACTGGCGGTCACTGTTGTTTGTGCCAGCCAATCGGGATCGATTCATCGATGGTGCTGTTAAACGAGGTGCTGATGCTTATGTACTGGATCTGGAAGACAGTGTACCGGCAGCTGAGAAATCTTCCGCCCGGGATGGTCTACAGGATGCTGTCGGGCGCCTCAGCAGTTCCGGCGTCGATGTGCTGGTAAGAATCAATCGACCTTGGCGGTTGGCGATCCGTGACATTGAAGCATCGGTCGCTCATGGTGTTACCGCATTGGCGTTGCCTAAGGTACCGGATCCGGCGTACGTATGCGCAGTTGCTGAGATCCTGGAAGAATTGGAGGTCGAACGTGGGCTAGAGTCGGGTCACACCCGGCTGATCGTGATGATCGAGACGCCGCAGGCGTACTTTCAAGCCAGGGAGATTGCATCGGCACATTCACGCGTGGTGGCCATGACGCTGGGTCAGGAAGACTTTGCGCTGGAAACGGGTATGCTGCCAGAGCCGGAAGGGCTGTTTACGCCTGTACTTCAGACCATGCTGGCGGCGCGCGCTGCCAGAATACTGCCCTTGGGGTTCGTTGGGTCCATTGCGGAGTATCGTGATGAAGAAAAGTTTCGAGCGACAATTCGACAGGCGAGACGTTTGGGGTTTGTCGGTTCTTTTTGTATTCACCCGATTCAGGTCAGGGTGTTAAACGAGGAAATGACCCCTACCGCGCAAGAACTGACCCGGGCTCGTGCCATTATCGCCGCTTACGACGAGGCCAGAGCCAAGGGGCGGGGTTCTGTAGAGTTTGAGGGTAAGATGCTGGATGAGCCGATTGTGAAGCGTTCTGCACAACTGCTTATGCTCGCCGAACGCTTACACCGTGTCTGACGTGTTGGTATCTGTTGGCCTTAAATCTCGTCGGTCAGACTGTCGCGCCAGGCAATGGCTGCGCGCAACCCGTGATCGCGGGCAATCTGTAGAAATCTGGCTTTAGTTGGCATGCCTTCACCTTCAATTTGAATGTCGACCTCGAGAGCGGCTTCCAGTGCCTGTTCCATCCCCATGATGGCATAAGCTTGGTTAATGGCTTGCTTGGTCTGAGCCATCAGTGGTTGGTCGATCTTTGAGAGTTTGCTGGCGATCGACAATGCCGTTTCAAGATCTTTACCCTTCGCTACCACGCGGTTGACCAATCCAATTTGAGCAGCCTCTTGAGCAGAGATATTGTCCAGGCCAAGAAGGATGATCTCTTTTGCACGCTTAGGTCCGACCATCCAGGGCAATAACATGACGACGATACCGGCGCCAAAACGCAACTCCGGTTCACCAAAGACGGCGGTCTCATCAGCGATTGTGATGTCACAGGCCATGGACAGTTCACAGGCACCGGCGAGCGCCGGGCCGTGGACCGCTGCTACGGTTGGTTTTTCCAGATGCCAAAAGGTCATACAGGCATCAAAGTTTCGTCTTAGAACGGTTCGCCATTCGTCGATACCTTCAGGCGTGTGTTCAGCCTGAGCTTTAAGATCAAACCCGCTGGAGAACGCATTACCGGATCCAGTCAGAACTACAGCACGGACGTGGTCGTCTTGTTCTGCACGTTGTGCAGCCTGGTTCAACGCCTCCAGCATCGGCTGATTCATTGCATTCAGACGCTCAGGACGGTTGAGTGTGATTAGCGCAACCGCGTCGTCACGTTCATACAGTACGAGTTCAGACATCGGTTCAGTCTGGCGGCAATGTAACGCCGTTTTGCTGGGTGATGAGGGTATAGTGCTCGATACGACGGTGGCGGCCAAAATCAAAAATTGTTTGTTTGCCAAATATTGTTGCATCGAGGTCACAGTCTGCGATCGCCAGTTCGTCGTCCAGTGTCAAACATTGAGTCACCAGTTCGCCACTGGGTGCAATGATCGCGCTCCCGCCCATCAACGCATGACCGTCTTCATCTCCCGCTTTCGCAACCCCAACCACCCAGGTGCTGTTCTGATAAGCACCAGCCTGCATGGACAACAAATTGTGGAAAGCACGCACATGGGGTGCTTCATTAGACTGGGAATTTGTAGCCGGTGTGTTATAGCCGAGAATCACCATTTCTACCCCTTGAAGACCCATTACACGATAGGTTTCGGGCCAGCGACGGTCGTTGCAGATGCACATTCCAAAGAGTCCACCCAAAAAGCGCCAAACCGGAAATCCTAGATCGCCTATTTCAAAGTAGCGTTTCTCAAGATGTTGGAAATCCCTGTCCGGATCGAATTCATCATGACCAGGCAGGTGAATCTTTCGGTACTTGGAAGCAATTTCACCTTTTTTGTTAACCAGAATTGCAGTGTTGTACCGGTGGGTATGATCGGATTCTACCGACAACTCAGCATAACCCAGGTGAAAGGCCATATTCGCCTGTCGCGCCATGTCGAACAACGGCTGAGTGTCCGGGCCTGGCATTTCAGATTCGAACCATTGATCAATCTCACTCTGATCCGTCATATACCATCGAGGGAAAAAAGTAGTGAGAGCGAGTTCCGGAAACACCACCAAGTCACACCGTTTTTGTTTGGCAGCGCTCATCAAAGATACCATGCGCTTGACGACGCTCGCTCTGCTTTCGGATTTCTGAATTGGGCCCAACTGTGCTGCGCCTACTGTTAACACTCTAGCCATGGTGGTACTCCACGGAATTTAGTTACTGTAAAGGTTTAAGAGACGTTATATCAGACACTCACCTTGTCGGCTATACGTAGATTTCAAGATCCTACAGTTGTACGAATTCTAGGACTACTTGATGACTAGACGGCGATATAATTGTGGTTGGGATACTGACATGATGTTTGTGTGAATAACATTTGGCCGGCAAAGGAGAGTAGCCGTTCATGGATAAATCGAACCCTACTGGGCGAATTACTATTATCAATCCAAATTCATCTGAAGCGGTCACCAAAAGTATAGATGAAGCGGTTGATCCATTGCGGTGGTCTGAGGGTCCTGTGATTGACTGCCTGACGCTAAAAGAAGGTCCGCCCGGCATAGAGACGCAATGTCATGTTGATGGGGTAGTGGCACCGTTATCTGATCTGATCCGCAAAGAGGATGCCACTACTGATTCATTCGTTATCGCCTGTTTTAGCGATCCAGGACTCCACTCTGCTCGAGAAATCACGTCCAGTTCAGTGTTTGGGATCGCGGAAAGTGCCTATTCAATGGCTTTGAATTTGGGGGAAAAGTTTGGGGTGATTGCAATTCTTCGAGCATCAGTGATCCGACAACAAAGATACGTTCGCCAACTGGGATTATCGGAGCGTTATGCCGCCAGTCTGCCGTTGGATACGGGCGTGAGTGGTCTTGAAAGTGACACAGCGGGTGAACACTTACTTGCGGTTGGGCAGGAACTCATCGACAGTCATGGAGCTGACGTGCTGATTCTCGGATGCGCCGGTATGGCTCGATTTCGGCAGCGTATCGCCGCTGATCTGAATGTGCCCGTTATTGACCCCTGTCAGGCGGCAACAATACAAGCGGTCGCTTCAGTCCGTCTTGCGATAGCGTCTTAGTATCGCTGCGCTACGATTTGCTGCGTCTTTCTCGGCGATACTGTTCGATGAAATCTTCACTGGGCGGGTAGTAAGTACCGGGCGATACACCTTCGGTTTGAACTTTTTCTAGGATGTGAGCTTCAACTTCTTCGTATTCTTCTGCGAATGCGACGATCTCTTCGGCTGCTTGTTTGGGAACGACCACAACGCCATCGTCGTCGCCAACAATGATGTCACCCGGTCGCACCAGTACGCCGCCACATTGGATATCAACGTTTTCGTCATACTCCGTCATCACCCCTTGGGCCGCTTTCGCGGTACGACCGGCGGCAAATATCTTGAAGCCGTAGGTTAGTACTGCGCCCAGATCCCGAATTGCGCCATCGGTAATTATCCCTTCTGCTTTTTGCATTTTGAGGTAAATGGCTTTGACATCACCGATATTTGCTGCGCTACTGTGTCCCATCGCATCACATACCAAGACATCGCCTGGGCCGCATCGGCCCATGGCTCGGTATTCTGGGGCCTGGGGGTTGTTTTGTTCTCGCCAGGCACTGAAAAGATTGTGAACATCTAATTCTCCTTTTACGCCACCGCGAATTTCTGCAACCAGATCCACACGGGGCGGCAGGTAGCGTAGGGTTCGTGCTCGACCTACCAGTTTCTGTCCAGTGGTGTAGTTCTTTATATCTGTCATGTAACAAGGGTGGAATCCGTGCCGGATCGTACCGGTATAGATCGTTGATGTAGGTATTGGCAGAAAACGTTCTAGAATTTCGGCGGGCACGTCATCAACTGGCATGGCGTTGAGTTCTCCTGGATATGTTGTTGATCAGCTGGAACCGATTTGTTACGGGATTTTGTAGTATTCAGGATAGGAGATGTCGGCGAAATAGCTGTTTTCGCTCGACGGCGTCGAAGTTGCGCCCATAAGTTGGCGGAGGGTTGTCGTTGACCCGCAACAGCACAAACCGAGGCGCACCGTCTTCGCGCAGCAGAGCGGCCGCGGCCGCATACTGCGCCTCGGAATGCACTGTCAGCGTGCTGGCGATGCCGCAACCCTGGGCGATTATTTCAAGGTCGGCATTGCGTGCAGTGTGCGTTAGCTGACTCCCGGTCTCGCCGTAGGTGCCGTTGTCAACGCACAGCATTGAGAGGTTTTTCGGTTGCATGAAGCCTACCGTCGACAGGCTGCCGACGTTCATCAGGCATTCGCCGTCACCGAACACTGCCAGTACGGGCCGTTCGGGTTGAGCCAGAGCCAGACCCAGCGCCATTGTTATGGCACCGCCCATACCTCCGCCCATCAGGAAGGTGTTGGGCCCCTCGCCGGTCAATTTGCCAATATCCTTGGCTGACCAGGAGAGTCCCGCGATGATCAGAAAATAACCGGGGTCACCGACTACTGCCGGTACGGCCTCACCCCGGTCCAGGGTGAAACTGGTCTGTGCACTTGCTGCCTGTTGGGATGCTGCCATGACCTGTGTGTATCCTTGGGTTGGGTTGTAGTTTTGCGTATCTAGAATGGCTTGGCGCCGATCAGTCTTTGCGAAAGCAACAGGGCAACGGACTGATCCGAGCGGTAGGCCATGTTGACCGCTGCTTCGATTGTCGGCACTACGCTGTCCGGAGTTTCGACCCGCAGGCAAATTGTACCCATGGCCTCCAGGCACGGTTGGGTACCCTGGCCCATCGGAAACTGCCAAGGATTCTGTTCGCCGTAATCACCGCGCATGCTGACGATGGACACCAGCGGAAACCGTCCGATATTGGTCAGGGACAGCATGTTGATGCAGTTACCCACGCCGCTGCTCTGCAACAACAAGACGCCACGACTGCCGCCCAGGTGCGCGCCGGCAAGAAGCGACACGCCTTCTTCCTCAGTTGCGAGCGGCACCGAGGTCACATCGGGATCCGCCAGTGCACGGTTGATCATGGCGCTGTGGCCGGCGTCAGGCACATAAGTAAACAGGCTGATGTCCATCGAGCGTAGCTTGTCGTAGAGATTGTCGGACCAGTTGTCCTGGCTGCTAAAGCTTTTGATCACGCAGACTTCCTCGGGATATCAATGTTGGTAGGAATTGTCGATTCGATCGATCTTTCGCAGTAGAGCGGCGAATTCGAGTTCGCCGTAGTCGCGGGTCGATTCCATAAATCGGTTGACGTCGTGGCCAGACTTTCGTGCCACGGTCTCGTCCAGTAGGTTGAGTTCACCAGCCGCCGCCGCATCCAGTTGTGTTTGGCAGGCACGTTCGAGCCGGTAAAGTCGCAGGAACGCCTCGGCAACGGTTGCTCCGACCGTGACCAGCCCGTGGTTTTTGAGGATCAGGGCCTTTTTGTCGCCCAGTGAGGCCTGCAACCGCTCGCGTTCGTCCAGGTACAGACTGGGGCCTTCGTACTCGTGGTAGGCCAGATCCTCGAAGAAGATGGTTGCACCCATGCTGATTGGCAGCAGTCCAGCCTTCAAGGCGGCGATTGCCATCCCGGATCGGCTGTGCGTGTGCATCACCACGTGGTTCTGGGTCTTCGGCTGCATGTGGATCGCTGAATGAATGATGAAACCAGCTTCATTGACCTGGTGGTCAGTCGGTTCCACTATTTTGCCGTCCAGATCGATTTTGACTAGGTTCGACGCGGTGACTTCGTCATAGTTCAGCCCGTATGGATTGATCAGAAAGTGCGGTTCGGGTCCGGGCACGTGGGCTGTTAGGTGACCATAAATTAGCTCGCACCAGCCAAAGTAGTCGACCAGCCGGTAAGCGCCAGCGAGTTCTATACGCAGCACCTGTTCGGCTTTGACGAGTTCGTCAGGTGATAGCTCAGTGCTGTCTAGTGCTTTGTTCATGCTCGGTCTCCTTGGGCTCTACCAACCAATTTTATCTCGGTTTTGGAGTTGATACACAGATTGGAGTCGACAGGCTTACAGCATCTGGCCACCGTCTACAGCAATGGTCTGACCTGTCACCCAGCAACCACGATCCGAGGCCAGAAACACAGCTACGGCAGCGACTTCCTCGGGTGTGCCGTAACGTCCGCTAGGAATGCTTGCAAGAATATTCGCATAGAGTTCCGGGTTGGCGGTTTGAGCTTGATCCCACAGGCCGCCGTCGAAATAAATCGACCCCGGGGCGATCGCGTTGACCCGAATCGATCTTGGTGCGAGTTCCAGGGCTTGAGTCATCGTGTACTGATTGAGGGCCGCTTTTACTGCGCCGTAAGGAGGAGTCCGTTGACTTTGGGTTAATCCCGATATCGATGAAATATGAATGATTGCGCCACCGCCAGATTTTTCGATTAAAGGGATTGCCGACCAGCAGCCTCGTACCGAAGCCATCAGGTCGATGTCGATCGACATTTTCCAACCCGCTTCATCGTCGGTACGCCCGAACCCAGAAGGGTTATTAACCAGTACGTTCAGACCACCGAGTGCGTGATGTGCTGCCTGGATGTAGTCATGGAGTGCCACGGGATCTGATACATCGCAGGGTAATGAATGAACCGTGGTTCCGTAGGTGTCAAGGGAGGCTCTAGCGCTCGACAGAGGACCTTCTGATCTTGCGCAGATAGAAACGTTGGCACCTTCTTGAGCGAATGCTTTCGCTATAGCAAGACCAATGCCACGGCTGCCACCGGTGATAATTGCGCTTTTTCCCGTAAGTCCAAGGTCCATGGGTGTGGCTCTTTTAACTTGTCGACTGGATTATGTAGCCGGCATGGGAATACTGCCAGCGGGTTTTGGGACCTGATAGCCGGACTGTACAGCGGGGCGCTCGGCGATGGTTGTATACCATCGAACAATATTTGGGTAGTCGCTCATGTTAATGGTCTGCCATTCAAAACGGCTGATCCAGGGCCAGACCGCGATGTCTACCATTGAATAGTCATCGACAATAAATTGGTGGTCCTGCAAATGCCGGTCGAGTACACCATAGAGCCTCTGTCCCTCCTTTAGATAGCGTGCCTGGGCATATGGGCTCTTGTCCGGATTGAACTTGGTGAAGTGATGGACTTGACCGAGCATCGGTCCTGGACCGGCCATCTGCCACATCAGCCACTGCATGGCTTGCCAGTAACGCGACTTGTCTGTTGGCATCAATTGCCCTGTCTTTTCGCTGAGATACAGCAGGATCGCGCCAGATTCCATCATTGAGTACTGATTATCATGATCTACAATGGCTGGGATCTTGGCATTGGGTGAAACAATCAGAAAATCCGGTTTGTGCTGTTCCCCCTGGGTGATATCGATCGGATAGGCTGTGTACTCCAGTCCAAGTTCTTCCAGGGCGATGGATACCTTACGGCCATTCGGTGTCGTCCAGGTATAAAGGTCGATCATCTTCTGTCTACCATCAGTGTGTAACCGTTCATCAGGTTAACATGGCATGAACTGTTTCTGCTTGACGACGGGCCGAGTCAGCGAGAAAAGAAATATCGTTGCCGGCCAGAATCAGTCGAGCACCCATGTTGATATAAGTCTGCATTAGATCGGGATTATAGACACCGCCCATGCCGGGATATTTGTTGTGTTTTGCACAGGCAGCAATAACATGCTCGTACGCATCTACGATCTTGTTGTGGCCGAGTTCTCCAGGTATGCCCATTTCCATGGTCAGATCGTTGGTGCCGATCAGCAAAGAATCGATGCCGGGTACGGCAGCAATTTCTTCAGCATTCTGAATGGCATTGGGCGTCTCTAGCATCACCACAATCAGTGTTTCTTGGTTTATGGCTTCTGTTGCCTCTTTTAAGGGATGGCTTTGGAAGTTGAGTTGCGGCAGTGCCCCGGTAATGGAGCGATGCCCAATGGGTGGATAGCGACAGTTCGAGGCTATTTGGGCTGCTGTTTCGGCATCGTCAACGTGAGGAACAACGATGCCCTGGGCACCTCCGTCAAGAGCACGTGTGGCATGGTAGTGTTCATAACCTGGAACTCGGACAATCGGTGTTATTCCAGTTTCCTGTGCCGCGACGCTGATTTGCACCGCCATGTCCATGTCCATGGAATTATGTTCCATATCAATAAATAGCCAGTCGAACCCTGCTGTTTTCATGATCTTTGCAACGTCGACGGTCCTGGCTTGCCGCAACCCGACACCAATTGATAAATCGCCAGCTCTCAGTTTGTCTAGGGCAGGGTTCTTTAGCTCAACCATGAAAGTTTCTCCACTATTGTTGTGTTACTGATCCAGTATTAGTTGCGCAGCTTTTTCAGCGATCATCAGGGTGGCGGCATTTGTGTTGGCTGAAACTATCGTTGGCATTACGGACGCGTCGACAACACGTAGTCCAGTCATTCCCTTGAGTCTGAGTTGTGGGTCGACCACAGCCATGTTATCTGTGCCCATCCGGCAGCTACCAACAGGATGGTAGACAGTTGTGCCACTCTTTGCTGCGTAGGTTAACAGATCGTCATCCTGCCGGCATTGTAGACCAGGTAAAATTTCATCCATTAAATAGGGTTTAAGGGCGTTGGTATTCAGTAGTTTTCGGCACCATTTTAAGCCACGTACGACAGCTAGTTGATCTAGTTCAGTCGCTAGATAGTTTGGTTGAATTGCAGGACTTCTAAATGGATCAGAGCTGGCCGCCCGTACAAAGCCACGACTGGTCGGAACCATTTGCCAGACACCGCAGGTGATACCGGGATAGGGATGAAGCTTTCCGATAGGGTCTGCCGATTCTGCATAACTGGCGGGTGTGAACACGAACTGTAGGTCTGGGAACGGCAATTCTGGGTTTGTGCACAAGAACGCACCAACATGGGCGGGACTGAAAGCTAATAAGCCACCTCCATTTAGGTACCAGCGAATGGTTTCCCAGAGAAGTCGGACTCCGCGCGATCTATGATTCAAGGAGATCGCCTTATTGATCTGGTGGCTTACCCTGACTGCATAATGATCTTGCAATCCTTCGCCGATACCCGGGCTGTCATGAACGAGTGGAATTTCAAGATTTTGTAGGAGCTCTCCTGGCCCAATACCAGAAACCTGGAGGAGGTGCGGTGACGAAATAGCTCCAGCACATAGTAAGGTTTCACGTCTGGCGCGGGCGTAATAAATTTCACCTTCAATTTGGTAGCTCACGCCAATCACATTATTGTTTTCAGTGTCCAACCGAGTTACGTGTGCGTGGGTTCTAAGATGCAGGTTAGATCGAGAAAGGGCGGGGTGCAGGAAACCAGTTGCTGCACTGTGTCGTTTTCCGGATTGAATCATTCGTTGATAATAGCCAACGCCTTCTTGAGACTCACCGTTGTAGTCAGGATTGATGGGTAGTCCCAAAGACCCCGCACCCTTGATAAATTCTTCGCAGAGGAGGTGTTTTTCGTGAATATCAGATACGTGTTGTGGGCCATTGATACCGTGGTACTGTGATTCACCCGTAGAACGATCCTCCTGAGTTTTGAAAAGTGGCAGGACGTCCCGGTAGGACCAACCTGAATTACCTAACTCTGCCCAGGAGTCGAAGTCCCTTGCTTGGCCTCGTACATATAAGTGACCAGAAATTGAACTTGATCCTCCAAGTACTTTTCCTCTCGGAAAAAATTGTTGACGATCATTAGTATGTTTTCCAGGCTCGGTTTCAAAACACCAGTTAAATCGAGGGTCGGCATATGTCTTAACAAAACCGGCTGGAGCTTGAATATAGGGATGATTATCTTTTCCACCAGCCTCAAGTATTAGCACGGTTGTATTACTGTCTGCGGATAAACGGTTTGCCAGCACGCTGCCTGCCGAACCTGCACCAACGATGATGAAGTCATATGTGTTCGCTTTTAAATTTTTCATCTTCTGCGTAGGAGATTAATGGTCTATCACCAGCTATGGTTGTTCTCACGAGGACTCTGGGCACACGTGAGTCAGGTAGAGGTGTGCCTCGGTGAATGACAGTGAGATTATTCCAGATCAGAAGATCATGAACGTTCCAATCGTGACTGTAGATAAACTTGTCTTGAGTCGCAAAGGTGATTAATCGGTCAATTAACTGCTCGCTGCCATGTTTTGATAGACCTTCTATGTGAGATACATGGGAGCCGATATACAGTGACCGGCCTTGACCCTCGTCGTGATTGATTATGAGCGGTTGGCGGACAGGAGGGAGCGCGACACGCTCTTCGTAGGTCATTAGATCGGGATCGACGATTTTCCGAGAATGTGCGAAGTCATGAATGGCTATGTAACCTTCGAACCGTTCTTGTTCATGTTTGGGTAGGGACCTGTATACGGATCGCATATTGACGAATTGGGTTTCTCCGCCATGGTCAGGAATTTGTCTTGCCGAAAGTACTGATAATTTGGCCGGGATAGGTTTAAATGAGCTGTCGGCATGCCAGAGTTGGTTCGCTTTGCGAATCAAATTTTGACGATGACTGGGTTCGACAGGGTGGCCTCTAGAATCCAGATTAGACAACGTGACCAGCTTAGTACCAGCACCGGTGCTGCCGGGTTTGGTGGTTTCTAAGGATCCCAGCTGTTCACTGAACTCAATCTGTTGTTGATCGGTTAGTTGTTGGTTGGAGATGATCAATAAATCGTAGCGCCGCAATAGCGACCATAACTGAGGTGTCAAGTCGCTATCCGGATTGTGGGAAATATCTAGATGATCAATCCGCGCACCGATCAGATTATGTGCAGGTGTAACAATCATAAAGAAGCTCTATTGAGTGTATGAATTATTGCTCAGCGTATTCTGTGGATTGAGATTCTCGGTACAGCACGTAAAGTCCAGCGACAACAATAACAATGCTGCCAGTGAGCGTATTGAGGGTCGGTGTGTCACCAAACAATAGATATCCTAGAATCGTCGCCCAGAGAAGCTTGGTGTAGTTGAATGGTGCGAGCAGCGACGCTTGGGCTAGACGGAAAGAATTGACTAGGCACAGATGGGCTGCAGCACCCAGAATACCTGTACCGAAGAAAACACCCCAGTGAGTCAGTTGCGGTGTTCGCCAGAAGAATACAACGGCGATTGAACTCCAGATGGCACCAGTAAGTCCTGTGTAAAACACGATAGAGTGCGTGTTTTCGGTCGCGGTCAGCATACGTGTTGTGATCTGGTAAAGGGCGAAACAGACAGCGCCGATCAGTGGCATCGCGGAGGCCCACTGCCAAAGGCCGCTGCCAGGTCGAACAATAATACATACACCGATCAACCCCGCAATTACAGCTAGCCAGCGATGCGTGCTTATCCGCTCGCCTAATAGCGGTATCGCCAGTCCAGTGATAAATAATGGCGCCATGAAACCAATCGCAGTCGCTTCTGCCAGTGGCAGAAATGTCAGTCCAACAAATAGAGACATGATCGAGCCTGCCAGGAAACCGCCTCGCATCCATTGAAGGATTGGCCGGCTTGTCTTAAAAAGTGTAGATAAAGGCTGTTGCCGGATAATGAAATACAAGGATAGTGTCACAAATATCCCAATAAAATAGCCCCAAACCAGTTGGACCGCGTGTAGTTCATCGGTGAATGCTTTGCACGTTGCATCGACAACCGAGATGAACCCAATGGAAACAATTATCAGGAGAACTGCGACATTTGGGCGTGAATCGTTTGTGTTGTGCACGTCAGGTTCGAGATGGTGTTTTTTTCGGAGGAACGTGCAGGTCAACGTAGCAACCTACCATTGTTTACACGGACTACATCAACCTGATGCGGAGTTCATTCCAAGAATAGAGCCACCAGGATCGGTTGCAGTCTCGCGAACGGGCCAACGTCCGGATTTAACCTGAATCAGAAACTGGTCGACTGTATTATTAAAAGCATCAGGTTCCTCTAGGTTAATGGTGTGGCCCGAATTTGCCAACATCACTAGCGCTGAACTCCGAATCAACCGTTTCATAAAAATTCCAGGAACAAGACAAGGCTCGTCTTCATCACCTGTCAGGATCAGCGTCGGCACACAAAGTTCGCTCAGCTTTTGTTCAAGATCGAACAGGGACGGCCGCTGAGCTTGTACGCCCCGCATCGTCAGGACAGAACCCTGGGCTGAATGCTCAGCCAACTGAGATCGGAATTCGGCCCATCCGCGCGGGTCTTTATTCATGAACTGAACTCGGGTGGGCCCTTCAGAATAGTGTTTTGCAAACTCATCACTGGAACTTTCTTCTATGAATGCGGCGCTTGTTTCGGCTTCTACTCGGAACTGATCTTGTTTCTCTTTCTCCGCGCCGTAGCCGCAACCCGCCACGACTAGGGACAAAGCGCGATCCGCGTGGTGGAGCCCAAAGTGTAGGGTTGCGAATCCACCCATGGAAAGACCGCAGATATGTGCCTTGGCAACGCCACAGTGGTTGATCACTGACAGAATATCGAGTCGCGCTCGGTCTTGGGAATACAAACCGCCATCGTCTGGTACGTCAGAAGGTGGATAACCCCGGGCATTAAATACAATGCAATGATATCGGCGACTGAAAAATCTAATCTGTGGCTCCCAACTGCGATAATCTCCTGCGAATTCGTGGACAAAAACTAGCGTGTCGCCTTCTCCTGACTGCTCGTAGTAGAGCTTGATCCCATCATCTGTTGTCGCGTAGGGCATAAAGTGCTTCCTTTGTGGTGTCACCCACAATCAAGTACTGGTTAAATGGTTTATAGGTTATTTAGAATGTCGTTCGAGTGCTTCGTAGTCGATTTCTGGCCCATGTAATACCTGAATGGCTTGTGCATTACGAGCCTTAATCAGAAGGGCCAGAGCTTCATTGAAAGGCGTGCTGACACCGAGTGCGCGACCTTCGCGGACGACAGCGCCATTTAGAGCGTCGATCTCAGTGGGTAGGCCAGCATCCATATGTTGGAGCATGGAGGGGCGGTTGAAGAGACGGTCAGTAAAACCTTCAACGGTTGCCCTAGGATCCTGGCCGATAAGTGAAACCCCCCGGGCGTCGACAACTTGCAGTACTTCGTCAAGGATTCGCTGCTGAAACTCCCGCGCGGCGGAGTGGGCGCCAATCTCTCCAGTTCGAAGCCCAGTGATTGCACTGATCGGGTTAACGGCGCAGTTGAGTACGAATTTGCTCCAGATTACCCCAACGATGTCGTCGGCGATCTTGACATCAAAATCTGCATTCCCTAGTGTCTTTTGCAGTCCGTTTATTCGGTCACTGGGGGTCTTATTGATTTCGCCTATCCAGGTCTTACCGGCATTGGTATGAATCGCGTGCCCTGGAGAGGGCGACGCCGCGCTATGGTAGCTGATTCCTCCGGCCACTCGGTCTGTTCCTAATGCTTCCTGTAGTATCTCAACGTTGCCGATACCATTTTGAAAGGTGATACACCATCCACCGTTGGCATCGAGCACGTTTTTGGCATGAACAGCCGCCCCTGAGGTATTGTTGGTATCAGTATGAACGAAAACAATATCCGCCGGTGCAAAGTCGCTGGATTGTGTCGAAGCGACTGCCCGGATCCAATGCTCGCCATCCACGCCCGTTAAATGGAGGCCTTGGTTATTAATGTTATCGACTACGAGTTGGCGGTTATCTACAAAAACGACTTCTTCGCCGGCCATGATGAGGCGAGCGCCATACAGCCCACCCATCGCACCCGAACCCACAATGCAGATTTTCATGAGTCAGAAATCCTCCTGCTTTCTTTACCTGTGTATCTAAATAGGCCTGTTGCGTCGTCATTCGGGGACGATGTAACGAAATTGTCCCACAGTTGGACGACCGTGCGACTGATCTCACCCGTTATTCCGGCTTCATCACAGCCTTCAAGGTAAAGAGAGATATCTTTGAGCAGTAGTGAATTGCTAAACCCAGCATTAAAACGATTGGTAACGACCTGATGGGGTATTTTGTCCAGAGTTGCGGTATTCATGCCGGTAGAGACATTAATAACGTCACACATTTTCTGCAGGTCCAGGCCCTGTGTTTGTCCAAAATGTAGTGCTTCACAGGATGCTGCAAGCGCGGTCGCAGAGAGAAAGTTATTCAGAACCTTGAGTGTCTGGGCCTGGCCGGGTTCAGGGCCGATTAGGAATTGATTGGCACTGAAGCACTCGAGAATTGGTAATACCTGGTTGTATAGGTTGTTTGGTCCAGCGCACATGACAGCCAGTGTGCCAGCAACGGCACCTCGAACACCACCGGATACCGGGCTATCTAGGTATTTGAGTTTAGAACTGCGAAGCAATTGTTCGACAGCCTGACTTGCTTTGGCACCAATGGTCGACGTGTCCACGACGGTAATTGACCGGTTTGCATCGGCGTTTAGAAGTTGTTCGAAGATACTCTGGACAGTATGGCCGTCTGGTAGGCTGAGCAGTAGCACGGAGGCTCGTTGGATCAAAGCCTCTAGACTATTGACGTATAACAGATGGTCTGTGGGTTGCCACCGAGCCTGATCTATCTCGTACCCCGCAATAGCGTAGCCCGCCTTTATCAGGTTCTGCGCTATTGGATAGCCCATATTACCGAGCCCAACAATGCCAATGGTTTCACGTGGATTCATAAATTAACTGTCCTGTTGGTCAATAGGGGGTCCCAAGGGATTTCCATGGGTGAGCGGGCTGTATTTCCCCTGTAGTATTCCTGGTGTATGGAGTCACTGTAGACTTATGCTTTAGATGCCCGCGTCCGGACAATGGCGTTTCGGTCAGGCAGACAACAATAGCTCATCCTGGAGGAAATATCATGGCTGATCCTGAGTCTTATGAAGTATTTGCATTGTGTTATGCAGTGCGTACCAATCGCAAACACCATGAGAACTTTATCGGCAGTGCCTGGACTGACCCTATGCACGACCAGGATGAACCGATTGCCTATTACGTGTGGGTTCTCAAAAATGCCAACAGGACTGTGCTCGTAGATACTGGCTTTGATAAAGCCGAGTGGAGTCGACGGACTGAGAGTTCCGGCGGTATCTGGCAGTGTGAATACGATCAGTCACCTGCGGAAGGGCTAGCTGGTATGGGCGTTGATGCGCGGATGGTCCAGGACGTGATCGTGACACATTTGCATTACGATCATGCGGGCTCACTCAATGATTTTCCAGCCGCGCGATTTCACTTGCAGGAACTTGAGATGCAGTATGCGACAGGCCCACATATGGGACATGGCTATTTTTCCGGTGCCTACACAGTGGATCATGTGCTCGAGATGGTACGGAACGTGTACAAGGGGCGGGTGGTTTTTCACGCAGGAGACAGCGAGATAGCACCCGGTATCAGTGTTCATCATGTGGGTGGGCATACCATGGGCATGCAGTGCGTAAAGGTTATGACAGCGCGAGGTTCGGTGGTGCTGGCCAGCGATGCCAGTCATTTTTATGCTAATTTCGAAGACAACGCGCCCTTTCCGGTTGTTTATAACGTCGCGGACATGCTAAAAGGGTTCGACACGATTCGGAGGCTTGCCAGCACGGTCGATCACATCGTGCCGGGTCATGACCCTTTGGTAATGGTACGCTATCCGGGTGCTAAAAATCCTGGTATAGGTCAGATCGTGAGGCTGGATCAAAACCCCAGAAATCTTTGAAATTTTTGAGTAGGACTGATTCTATAACGTTGAGTGCTAGCTATGACTGAAGAAAATATTCCAGCAATCTCGCAATGGTCGAGTGATTTCCAGAGTGGGAAGGTGACACCCCGTGATGCGCTTGAACTCTGTCTCACTCGAATCGATCGGCTTGACGACAAATTGGGAGCGTTTGAGGTTGTCTATGAACACGAGGCGCGCCAGGCGGCCGACGCTGCAACAAACGCATTTGACAGTGGTCATCGTATCGGTCCTTTTCATGGTATCCCTTTTGCGCTCAAAGACATCATTGACCTGGAAGGGCGGATCACGACTGGCGGCTCTAAGGTGTTTGAGGATCGAGTCTCGCCGGTCACAGCGACGGTTGCAAAACGTCTGATTGCAGCTGGAGGAATTCTTGTTGGTAAAACGAAAACGGTCGAGGTTGCCATGGGTGGCTGGGGCACTAATCAGCAGATGGGCACGCCTTGGAATCCCTGGGATCTCAAAACCCACCGGACACCCGGTGGCTCATCAAGTGGTTCCGCCGTGGCGGTGGCGTCAGGAATGGTGAGCTGCGCAGTCGGAACGGATACCGGTGGTTCGGTACGAGGGCCTTCAGCTTGGTGTGGCATCGTGGGTCTTAAGACAACCGAAGGGCAGATCCCAACTGATGGAATCATACCGCTGTCGCATACTTTGGATACAGCAGGACCAATGGCACGTAGTCTGTCAGATGCGGCATTGATGTACGAAGTGATGCTCGGACGACACCCAGTGGATATTGATCGAGACAGGTCCCAGGGTCAGGGTCTTTATAGCGGGATGTCACTGGGGGTGGCGGGTCTTCGTTTGGGGGTGTTGAACGAACTCGAGCGAGAGCACGTCGCCAGCGATATTTTGGGCCTTTACGATGGAGCTTGTGAGGCGCTCGCACAGTTGGGGGCAGAACTCGTGACCTTCAACGGCCCAATGGGCTTTGATGACATGAAAGATGCTACCGGAGTGATCATCTTTTCTGAAGGGTATTTTCACCACGGTAACATGTACGAACGACAAGGTGCCAAGGTCGATACCGACGTACGACCTAGAATTCTGTCAGGTCGGACTTTTACAGCTCGAGACTACGTTGCTGCACTGCAACAAAGGCGCCAGGATCAACAGCAATTCTTGCAAAGTTTGACAGGATTATCAGCACTGCTGACCCCAACGATGACCACACCACCTATACCGTTGGACGAGGTCGATCAAGGGTCTACGCCGGGTTACTTCACCCGCGCTGGCAACTACCTCGGGTTATGTGGATTGTCAGTGCCCATGGGTCTCACTGGCGATGGTTTGCCAGGCGGACTGCAGATTCTAGGCCGAGGGGGTGAAGAGGGAATGACGTTACGGATTGGTGCAGCTTTTGAACAGAAGGCGGGGCCCTTCTTACACCCACGGTTCGATAGATAGATCATTCATACCGGCCCGTTGCCTTTCGTTGTCGCGCTATATTGTGGCGAGTGTGTTAATCCGATCCTGGTCTACACCGACTGATAATCCCGACTCCACGAACAGTCGCCAACTTTCTTCATCTATCGGTATGCCCGACTGACGTCTCGCTTCATTACTCGCACGTTCCGGATCACCAGGTACCAGCACAGGTTCTTCGTCTACCAAAGGCGGTGAAGCTTTGATGTGGGCGATTGTTGCGTCGGTTTCCGTGTGAATAAACTCTTTGTCGATAAGATGTTCAGGGTTGATAATTACCGAGAACATATTGTTGAGGATGGTGTCGCGATCGTGTTCCGTTTCCGGCCGGCATGTTCCGCCTCCGCTGAAGACGCCTGCAAGCAGTTCATTGATCAAGGCGAGCCCATAGCCTTTGTAGGTCCCGAAGGTCTGAATCGCACCAGGGGGCGAATCAAACATGACCTGAGGGTTGTTTGTGGGTTGCCCTGTTCCGTCGATCAAGATGCCATCCGGCAGTGACTCACCTTTATTTTTCGCCACCCGGATCTTGCCATGAGCAATTACGCTGGTCGCCATATCCAGCACAGTCGGTGGGTTGGTGGCAGTCGCAGGCAGTGTGCAGCAGTAGGGGTTAGTGGCAAACCGAGCATCCGTCCCACGATAGGGCGCAACCAGTCCGGGATGACCGACGACATTGACATGATGCATCGACAAAAATCCAGCAGCAGCACAGCGTTCGCCCCAGGCACCAATGCGGCCCAGGTGAAAGGACCGCCGTATGGTCATCACGCAGACCCCATGTTCTCGAACTCTATCGATAGCGATATCCATAGCTTCTTTCCCAATGACCTGTCCGTAGCCGGCGCCTCCGTCTACTGTCACCAAGGGACCATTATCGATGGCGATCTTCGCGTGCTGATTAGGAATGAGTTCGCCGGTTTTTACAGAGGCGACATAACGGGGGAGCATGCCAATACCATGACTGTCGTGACCGGCCAGATTTGCCTCGACTAGATTGTCCGAGACCAGTTGAGGTTCGTCGCCTGTGCTGCCGGCAGCAGTCAGTATTTCTTTCGCCAGTGCTCGAAGGTTTTCATGGCAAATGATCATGGACAAAACTCCTGTGGTTCGTTTAGAAAATATAGTTAGGGTGGCAGTTCAATAGCTACTTGGATACAAAGCCGCCATCTACCGGCAGGGCAACGCCTGTAATATAGGATGCCTCATCCGATAGCAGAAACAATGCTGCATTGGCAATTTCTTCAGGCTGTGCTTCGCGGCCCAATGGTGTCAGGGTTCTCATCATCGCAAGGTTGGCTTCTCGATCGGTTTCCTGGTCAGGACGTGCCATAAAGACATTCAGCATCGGTGTATCCACGACACCCGGACAGACACTGTTTACACGGATGTTGTCCGTTGCCAGTCTGCCTGCGAGTGAGGCCATCATGCCATTTACACCCCATTTAGCAGCCGAATAAACGGGGCTGAAAGGGGAGCCGATCAGGCCAGCAATCGATGCGGTGAATAGGATGCTACCCCCGCCGCGCTGTCGCAGATGGGGAATCGCTCGCCCGGTAGTCATAAACACCGAGCGCACGTTCAGATCCATTGCGATTTCATAGTCATCCGGGTCAATCTCTTCGACCGCCGATGGGCCGGGATGCCCAACATGGTTCCACAATAAATCCAACCCACCAAAGGCATCAATCGTATCATCGACAATACGATGGCATTCATCATCTTTAGTCAAGTCTGCGTTGATTGCCACTGCGTCTCCGCCGGCATCAGTCACTTCTTTAACCACCGTATCCAGTGCTGCCTGGTCGATGTCTACCGCGGCTACCTGAGCACCTTCTGCTGCAAAACGAATCACGCCAGCACGTCCCATCCCGGACGCTGCAGCACTCACTAACGCAATTTTGTTTTTCAATCGCATAACGGTTTCTCCTTCAATAAGATTCAAGTGATGGGGTTGTCTGAAACCTTGTTGCTCTGAGCGTACAACAATTTTGATCACTTAGGGACGTTAGATAAGTGGTCTATAGGTCCTATAACGGTGAATACGATCACAATTGGTAGTTGTCAGCAAAGACACACAACTAGCGTGTATAAACATGCCTGTCTCTTTGGTTGCCCCGTTTGCCGGCCCTGTATGCGGCCGTGGCATCGCCTAAGTCACTCAGGTAACTGTCGATGCTCATCGCATTAGAGCGATCCAGAAACAGATGAATAGCAGGCGGTCTGCTAAGCTGGCTCGTGACCCATCCCTTGTCGGCCATAATATCGTCGATACCAAGGATATCGAGTCGGTCCGATGTAAATGCAACCAAGTAGCTGTCGGGGTTACCTGCAACATTCAGTTCTTCAATTTCCGCTATCCCCTCCACAAGTCGGTCCCGCGCGTGTAGTATCTCCGAAACAATTTCCCGATAACCAGACGCACCTAGGTGATTAATGACGGCCCAAGCTGATGCCAGTCCTCCTGCCGAGCGGGAACCAGAGATACCGATCGTTGAATAAAGGCCGGCCGGCCAGTTGGAGAAACTGTAGCGCTGGTACTGCTGAAGGTCAGCATTATCCAGCAATAGGGCTGATACACCCTTGTTGGCGTAACCCAGTTTATGGATGTCAACAGATATCGAGGTGACCCCCGAGACGGTGAAGTCGAAGTCTGGGATAGGCCTGCCAAGTTGTCGGGCAAAGGGCAGAATAAAGCCACCATGACAGGCATCAATGTGACACCAGAGTTGATGTCTCTGGGCGATCTCGCCAATTTTGATGATCGGATCAGTAACGCCATACGGATATGATGGTGCCGATCCAATGATCATGATGGTGTTTTCGGTGACCGAATTTTCCAGTTGTGCCGGATCCGCACGGTATTCACTGCTTTGTTGAAGTCTGACCGGCTTTAAGTCCATGAGGTGAGCGGCCTTATCGAATCCCGGATGAGCGGCTTCGGGAATCAAGATTTCAGGCTTATCAGGGGTTGGCCTCTTAGACTTCGCCCACTCTCGAGCTGCCATCACTACCAAAAGAAGGCTTTCTGTGCCGCCACTGGTCAGGCATCCTCCACCCTTTGATGGCGCACACAACAGGTCCAGACAAGCTGATACGACGTCATCTTCGAGTTGGAGTAGATTGTGAAACGTTTTTCCGGCGTAAAGTGCGTTGTGGTTCTGGTAGACCCGACTGGCTTTATTAGATACCTTAAGCACATCTTCCCCACCGAAGTAGCTGCCCCCAATAAACATTTTCGGTCCATACCAGGGCGGATCGTTGTCCCGCATTGTCTGGAGATCGGACAACACTGAGTTGTGAGAAAGACCTAATTTTGGAAACCGACTTGAAGACATAAACGGGACAGTTATGTTGTGTTGCGGTCGGAACCGAGAGATGTCTCTTGATCTAGCTCGATCGGTAGAGACAAAATCAGGAAGCTCCATGACTTCCCATGACTGTCAAGATTCAGTGATTCGTTGACCCCGCCTCCAAGGGCTTCATCCATGACTAGGTTTATGCCATGGAGTTGTGGCAGGGGGAAGCGCTGAATCTCGCCTCGCAGTAGATGTCCGAATTGAGATTTAATATAGGACGGTGTGACCTGCGCCATAATAAGTGGGAAATCTTTCGGGTCATAGGCGAATACCGACACGTTGGACCGGTTTCCTTTGTCACCCGCCCGAGCATGGGCAATTTGCCTGAGTTCAATAGTCCGGGTCATACGGTAAGAATCTCTGTTTCCGACGACACGTGCTTGCGATCCAGAAAGGTCGAGTAAGTCAGAACACTGGGGTCGATTTGACCGCGGTACCCGCCGCCTCCGGCCGGCCCACAGCACAGTAGTGCTTCGACTTCCCACAGCAGTGCCTCGGCAGCCTTACGGTCGTTACAGCGCAGTACAGCACGCAGGCGGACGTCTCGGATATCCGAATCCCTACTAGCTTCGAGTTCGTGAATCGCGTTCAAACCGACCAGATCTGTGCGACAGGGTAAATGAACGCCGTGGACGTTTCTGATTCGGTCTCTGACGATATCGCCAGCCAACGTGGCGCGTTGTACTGCACCTGGACCTGCGTATGAGACTTCGGCCTCAGCCAGATAGCCTCCGTCGAAGGCCACTGTGACCTTAAGGTCATTGGGGCGTGTCGTACCGCCCGCGTTGGAAACCCGTACCCGATCATTACCGACATCAGAAATTTCCACGCTGGAGAAATCAGCCTTAACGTCGGGGGTCAGGTAGGCTGATGGATCGTGCACCTCGTACAGCATCTGTTCCTTGACCGTTTGGGTGCTGACCAGTCCCCCCGTACCGGGTAGTTTGGTGATCACAGCATCGCCGTTCGAAGAGACTTCGGCAAGTGGGAAGCCCACATAAGCCAGGTTAGGGACCGATTTGAATCCTGGGTCGGCAAAATAGCCGCCGGTGACCTGGGCTGCACATTCCATTAAGTGTCCAACCAGGGTGCCAGCGCCGAGCCGAGTCCAGTCGTCTGTAGTCCAGTTGAAGTGATGCATGATAGGCGCTAGAAACAACGACGGGTCAGCCACTCGGCCAGTGATAACAACGTGTGCATCATCTTCTAATGCCGGAATAATCGCATCAGCGCCCAGGTAGGCATTTGCCCCAAGAATCGATCGGCCGGTTTCGGCGACTGTACACGATGGCTCGTGCAACGGGCTTTCGTCGTGAATCAGTGTCCGTACATCGTCGCCGGTCACAGCAGCTATGCGAAGTCCACTTAGCCCCAGTTCCTGTGCGATTCTGACGGTCAGTTGTGCCGCAGCATCCGGATTAGCAACACCCATGTTGGTGATTAATCGGGTGCCGTGTGCCTGGCACAGGGGGAGGAGGGCCCGGAGCCGGGTTTCAAGTAAGGCGTTGTAGCCGAGGTTGGGATTAGCCGCTCGGTCACGATGCCCGAAAGCCAGAGTTCTTTCGCCCACGCACTCAAAAATGATCGTGTTGAGCTGGCCTCGCTTCACCAGGTCAATGGCCGGATCCAGTCGATCGGATGAAAATCCGGCTCCGGTGCCGATTCTGTATGTTCCGTTCTGGGACATCGTGCAGCCTGGCCTAGAGTTGTGGATTTCTCAGGTTACCTCAATTTCAGCCGAGTTGTCCGATTGCAGAAAGTGAACGAGCACGAGACCAGCCACCGCAAGCCCGGCCAAACAAACAAAAACGGGCTGATAAGATCCCACCGTGTCGAAAACATAACCCGCGATCAGCGGACTCAAAGCACCGCCAATCGTCCCATGAAACAAGACGATAGCGAAAATAACGCCATGCGACCGGGTGCCAAACAATTCCGCGATCGTGGGAGATATGAGTGTGAAGAATGCACCATGAGTAAATCCATATACCGGGGCAAACAAAAACAGAATCCATGGTTCGCGAATAAACAGCAGCCAGATCAGGCTCGCGCTAAGAATGGCATAGGCGATGATCAGCGTGCGCTTCCCACCCAATCGATCAGCCAACCCACCTAGAATGATCCGGCCGAGAATGCTTGCGGCCCCGATGGTTGAGAGTACTTTTGCTGCTTGGGTTGTTTCAAATCCGAGATCGCGGGCATGGGGGGCCACATGAATCATCACGACCATTAAGCAGGAAAAAATCAAGAACTGCCCCATGCACAGTATCCAGAAATTGGGCGTTTTAATCGCCAGTTTGAGAGTCAGTCCAATTTCAGTTTGGGGTGCTGGTATCGAATTGTTGTGTGGTTGTCTTGGTGTCGATAGCGGGTTGCGTGTCAAAAACTGCGCGAGAAAGGTCAAAATCAAAGTAGAAGCTGCACCAACAACAAGACATGCAATTCGCCAGTCCCAAACTGAAAGTAGGACAGTCAGTAGTATGGGAATGACGAATGTTCCTGTGCCGGCACCAGCTTTCACGATACCGGACATCAGGCTTCTTTTGGTGGTAAACCAGCGGGCAATAGTTGACAACGTCACGATATCGTGTGTGCTGAAACCAACCGCCACGAGCACGCCGTAAAATAAATAAAGCTGCCAGGGCGCCTGGATGAGGGACATCAGTGCGTAGCCGGCACCATGAATCAGTGCGCCAGCGATCATTATCCGTCGCGGGCCAAAAAGATCATTCAGTTTCCCCATAGCTATGCCGATAAATCCGGTCGCAAGGAGAAACACGGAGAACGCACCAGAAATGACCGCGCGGGACCAGCCAAAGGTTTCCTCGAATTCAAGGAACAATATCCCGAACATAAACAACAGCCCCACGTAAACTGCCTGGACCAGGAAGCCTGTGCCGACGATCAAGAATTGTTGGTTGCGATGGCTGTTCACGAACGTAACGTTCGAACAAGGCTCCGATGGAGAATTAATTGTTGATTCATATCAAAACACCACACTGGTTGGATCGGAAGGCCAACCGAGGGAAATTATCTGTTTGATTTGTACCTTAAATCAGGCTGAGACCCATCAGTGCGTTGCGAATGAGGGCTTGCTGGGGTTCGCCAGGCATAGACATTGGCTGACGAGGTAGTCCTGCGGGTATACCCTGGAGAATCTGTGAATACTTGGTCGTTGCAGGCAAATTGTCACCAACGATGGCGTTCCACAAGACCAGCAACTTTTCGTGTAAGTCCAGTGCAGTCGCATGGTCTCCGGCTTTGACTGCATTCCAAAGCTGGACACTAGGACGAGGTGCTGCGGAAAGAATAGCTGCAATAGATCCCTGGGCACCCAGGCAGTAGCTGGCATACAACAGTCCATCTACCGCGCTGAAAATCAGGTCTTCCCGGTTGGCTGAGATCATGAGGTCGGCAAAAAGCTTCATATCGCCAGCGCTTTGTTTAACGCCGATAACGCCTGGTACCTCACGCATGACTCTGCACAGCAGTTCGGGTGAAAGATAATTCCAGGGAATGACGTTATAGATAATGACCGGCATATCCGTTTCTGTGGTCAAAGTTCTGAAGTGTTCGACGGTGCCATCGTCTGTCGGCTTGAATACGTAGTGCACTGGTGTGACTTGCAAGGCGACCACACCGGAATCCCGGATTATCTGCCCTCGCCGCACAGATTCCCGCGTCGAATCAGTGATGATGCCGGCAATTACGTCGATTCGTCCGTCTGCGGCTTCAAGCGTGGTTTCAATGAGGGTCCTAAATTCGTCAGCCTCGAGGGCATGACCTTCGCCCGTACTGCCGCCAACAGCGATCCCGCTCACACCGCAGTCAACCAGCCAGTCAACTTGTGCCTTTACCGAGTCGTACTGGATGTCTCCACGCTCGTCGAAGGGAGTGGTTACCGGAGGAATGACGCCTGAGAGATTAATCGTGGTCATTGGTCTAGTCCTTAATATCGTTGTATCGAATTCCCGTGTTGTTACCAGCGTAAGCGAAAATCATTTTTCCCAGTCTGGTCCGTACCACGCATCAGGAAGAGTGTTCGGTCCTGATGGGCTTTAAAGCCCATGTTTTCAGATTGTGCCACCGCGAGTTCTCGGTCAAAGACAGACGTCAAAGGCATGTAGCGAAGCGTCATACCGCGTCGTGGATGTGGAGATGCATTGGCGTCTGAACCATGCACCATTCGGATATCGTGGAGGGAAATTTGTCCTGCCTCCAGGATCAGGTTTACAGTCTTCGATTCATCGAATTCTGAGCTGAGGAGTTCTTGGTTCAGTGTCAAATTGGGGTCCGGGTTGGTTTCATGTGCGAGCAACTGCTCTCTCTTATGAGAACCGGGAATGAGCTTCAGGCACCCGTTTTCCGTGTTCGCATCATCAATCGCGATCCAGACAGTACAGGTCGCGACGGGCCGTATGGGCCAGTATTCACCATCCTGGTGCCAGGGTGTTGCTCGACCGTTGAGCGCTGGTTTGGCAAAGAAACTAGAATTCCACAGTGCGAAATCACCGCCTAGAACTTGCTCGACCATATCCAGAATCTCTGGAATGCGAGCGTAGTTCAGAAAGGCGAGATCGTACGCCAGCACACTGGGACAATAGTCCCGAAATTCTGGTAGCCGGCTTACCAAACGCTCATGATGTCCTTTGATTGCGCCGAGTGCCTCTTCTTCGAGACGAAAATCAGGAATGACAAAACCCTGCGTATCGTAGTGATCAAGCTGAGCAGGACTGAGCATAGATAGATCTCCTGAGTACAGTGTAAGACAGTCGACCTAACTTAGAACAGCAGGGCGATTAAATGTGTATTTACAGTATGGCACCGACCATCCAGGGAACAAATTCTTCTTCGCCCATACCCATCATCTCGGATTTTGACTGTTCACCGGACGCACAGGCAATGATTTTCTCAAAAATCTCCTGTCCTTTTTCTTCGACGGTTGACGTGCCGTCGACAATGTCGCCGCAGTTGATGTCCATGTCACTTTCCATCCGCAGATACATCGGTGTGTTGGTGGCCAGTTTCAAGCTGGGCACCGGTTTGCCCCCGAAAACCGAGCCGCGGCCGGTTGTAAAGCAGGTGATGTTGGCACCTCCGGCCACCATGCCCGTGATCGACGCGGGGTCGTAACCAGGCGTATCCATAAAGACAAATCCCTTTTTTGTAATCGGTTGTGCATATTCATAGACATCAACCAGATTAGTCGTACCGCCTTTGGCGACGGCGCCTAGAGATTTTTCGAGAATTGTAGTGAGGCCGCCTGCTTTGTTGCCAGGTGCGGGGTTGTTGTTCATTTCGGCATGGTTGGCCTGGGTGTAGTCTTCCCACCACCGGATCCGGTCCACCAGTTTCTGACCGACTGCAGGACTGACAGCCCGTTGTGTGAGCAGGTGTTCGGCACCATAGACTTCCGGTGTTTCACCCAGACAGGCCGTACCGCCATTCAGGACGAGGAGGTCGGCTGCTGAACCAAGTGCCGGATTTGCAGAGATGCCGGAGTAACCGTCTGAGCCGCCACATTCCAGCGCCAGAATCAGATCGCTGACGGGTCGCGAGGTCCGTTCAATACGGTTCGCATCACTCAGCAATTCGCGTATTAGTCCCTCGCCGCGCTCCGCAGCGGCAGCGCTGCCACCCGAATCCTGTATCGTATAGGCGTGGAGCTTGTCGCTGGGATTGAGTTTTTCAGCTTCCATCATTGCACCGATCTGATTGGCCTCGCAGCCCAGGCCAATGATGACCACGGCATAAAAATTGGGGTGCCGGGAGTAACCTGAAAGTGTCCGCTGTATATAGTTCAGGCCAATACCGGCACAGCCACCACAGCCATGATCATGTGTTAGCGCGACGACCCCGTCGACATTAGGAAACTCCGCCATCACATCTTCTTGAAAGCGTCTGGTGACATGTCGAGCAACGCTTGCAGAGCAATTGACACTGGTGAGGACACCGATGTAGTTGCGGGTGCCAACACGGCCATCAGAACGAACAATGCCCTCAAAAGTCGCTGCCTGTTCGGGTGTTACGAAGTCGAGACTTCTCACAGACTCACTAAACCGGTAGTCGCGATCAAAGTCATCCATACGCAAGTTATGGGTATGGACGTGCTGGCCGGGTTGAATATCAGATTCTGCGATGCCGATGATCTGATTATACTTGCGTATCGTGTCGCCTTTTGCGATGGCCTGGGTTGCCACTTTATGTCCCGGGTCTATCGAATCGAGCGTTGTCAGTGCTTCTTCCTCAACCCGGGTATCTGCGCGCAGTGCAGCGCGGGCAACCACAACATTGTCAGCTGGGCTCAGTCGTATAGTTTGAGTCACGGTTCCGTTCATTGGATTTGAATCCTTGGCTTTTAATCTTTTCTAACGCTAATATATATCAGAAATCATTGTTGTTAGGACTAACTGATAAACGTGAAGTTTTCAAACGACGTTGACGGTAAGCTAGACGGACGTAGATATTGATCGACTGAGCGTTGAAGACCGTTACAACTGATCAAACCGCGAGGGCATGAATGTATGATAGGCCAACCTGTGATGCTTACCGTCAGGCAAAATTTCGATCGACCGAGCAGTGATCAGATCGCTGCGTTTCAACGAATTTCAACCGGCTTTTTGGTCGATGCGCAAAATGGCACCGGAGCGCTGGACTATCGAATTAAGCCGCTCGCGACCGACATGGCGTTTGCCGGTTCTGTAATTACGGTTCATGTTGAACCCAGGGATATGCTGGCTGTTCAGCCGGGCATAGCGCTGGCACAGCCTGGTGATGTGGTTTTAATTGAAACAGGTGGTTACGACGGCGCAGCTGTGATCGGTGACAACGTCGCCATCATGGCCAAAAATAAAGGAATCCGTGCCATTGTTACCGATGGCCTGGTTCGGGATGCGGAAGGCATATTGGCGGCAGGTATTCCGGTATTTTGTGCGGGCGTGTCCCCAAACTCGCCGTATTCTCTGGGTCCAGGTTCAGTTGGTCTGCCAATAGCTATCAAAGGTGTACCCATCGGGTCGGGTGACATATTGGTGGGTGACCGCGATGGTGTCGTTGTCGTACCAAGATCCACCATCGATACAGTGATTGAGTCACTCGCGATCGTTACCGATTTAGAGGCGGAATTTGAAAAGAAAGTCAACGACGGCGCTACCGCGTCAGACTGGGTACAGGAATTCCTAGATTCAGATAAGACCCGCTACGTCGACTGAGTGCCAAAGTGAATGCGGTAGTGCTCAAGCTTCCGCTGGAAGGTTGGTTCATCAGCGACACTGGGGTCTGCAAGTGCCTGAGGGACCTGTCCGTTTTTTATGGCAAATACATGCTCTAGATCCTGCGCTCCTATGCCGGCAAAACACTGGTCTGTCCAGCATAGAGCATGAGGCGAAAGAATCACATTATCCAGCTGTAGCAGCGGATCATCGGATTCGGGTGGCTCAGGATCAAAGACGTCCAACCCGGCGCCGGCAATTACGCCTTGTGTCAACGCTGTTACGAGCGCAGTTTGGTCGACAACGGGTCCACGTGATGTATTGATCAGGTACGCAGTAGGCTTCATCAATGTGAGCCTGGCAGAGTTGACCAGGTGGAGAGTCTCTTCGCCTAGTGGCACGTTAATTGTTAAAAAATCACTCTCACGGAAGATGCTCTCCAGGTCTTTGAGCTCAACGTTAACGGACTTGGCGACCGTAGGATCGATATAGGGGTCGTGAGCGATGAAGTTCATATCGAGCGGTGCACAGAGTCGAAAAATTTCAGTACCAATGTTACCGAGTCCGATCGAGCCCAGTGTCTTACCCACTAGGCCTGTCCCCATGTGCTGAGCTCTTTCAGAAAACGTTGATGGCCCACCCCGAACCAGAGCGTCTTTGACCATCAGTCTCCCGGATAGGGCGAGGATGTAGGTCAGTACTGATGCTGCGACTGGTCTTCTGACGCCATTAGGTGTGATTCCGACTGCGATTCCTTTGTTTTTGCAAGCCTCCACATCAACCGTATCAAAACCTACACCAAATCGTGCAATCAGTGCCAGGCGGTTGCTTGTTGGAATGCTATTGGCATCAAACCGCTCCAGTAGTAGTACCAGTGCATCAAACTCTTCCAGTGATTCGGCACTCATCCGACCATCAACACCGGTGACATACTCGAAGTCGATTTCCTGGTCATTCGCTAGCGGCCCTAGGTCGAACATCGGGAATACCGGGGTGCCATCTTGATTCTTAAAGGCACCAGACAGAGCTACTCGAAATTGTTCTCTATTTGTCATAGTTTTTTCTTCGATTTTCCCCGCTCGCACCCTTTACGAATTTGTTTGATACCACTGGTCAAAGTCTGTGCGTAGAGAAGCGTGTCCATCTGGTAGCAGATGACATCATATCCTTTTCGAAATCGATCGATACCCTGTTCAGCGGAGACCACAAGAAATCCCAGTGCCTTGCCGTGTTTGCGTGCTGCTTGTCGAATTCGGCGTTCGGCATGGAGAAACTCCGGGTGATCGAACTCGCCCGGGATACCTAGGGATGCACTGAGATCAAAGTGCCCCAGCCAAATGCAGTCGACGCCTTCGACTGCTGCAATTTCATCCACGTTTCGTACTCCTTCTACAGTCTCGATCAATGTGGCTATGCCAATCCTTCGATTGGCTGATCGTAAGGCGACATCCGGCGATACAGCGCGGTAGCCGTCATGTGCAATTCCGAGTGCGATTCCCCGGTGTCCGCGTGGGGGATAGTTTGCATGTTGGACGATGTCACGTGCCTCCTCTGCGGAGGCCACCATAGGCAGTAGTAGTCCATCAGCGCCCGCATCGAGTGTTCGAGCGATATGGTGATAGTTTTTCGACGGCGGGCGTACCAGAGCGGGAAGGTTGCCAGCTCGCAAGCTGGTGACAAGTTGCTTGATTTCAGAGATTCCAAAACCCGAGTGCTCCATATCAACAAAGACGAAGTCGATACCTGTTCCTCCTAGGATCTGGCCGATACCAGGTGTTGAGAACTCAAATAGGGCGTGTCCGGCTTTGAGTTTGTCGCTGGCAAATAATCGTTTCAGATTTGCTCTGGGCATTACGTGCTCCACTCGATCAGTTGATAGGTTGAAGATATGAATGTTGCAGTCAATGTTTAGTCGATACAGTCGGCGGACTCAGGCACAGGATAACAGCCACGCGGGGCGGGCGTCATATGGTATCTCTCGGGGCTAAATTGTGTGACGGTGAGTGACATCGGTGTGTGCTTGCTGAAGTGGCGGTTTAGCGGTCACAATCAGGGTTTATGGTGCAAGCCATTGGTTGGTCAGGTAGGCGCTAGAAAACTATTGCGTGACCGAAACAAAGTCGGAGATTTCCCATGACAAGTCAGAATGCAGTCGAGCAAACGCGGCGTTGTCTTAACAACATTGAGCGGTTTGACCCAATCGTAAACGCTTTCATTTCTGTGCTTGCCGAGAGTGCGCTAAGCGAGGCGGAAGCAATAGACCGAGCGCGCGGGCAAGGCGCAGTCGGGGGGCTATTAGCGGGGGTACCAATATCGGTAAAAGACTGTATTGACGTCGCGGGGACTCCATGTACCAACGGGTCGACCTTTTTCGCCGACTATGTTCCCGAAAACGATGCGCTGATCGTTCAGAGACTCCGCGAAGCGGGGGCCGTGATTCTCGGTAAGACCAATCTGCATGAATTTGCCTATGGTTCGACGACTCAGAACCCACATTATGGTTCAACCCGAAACCCTTGGGACCTGAATCGAATACCCAGTGGCTCCAGCGGAGGCGCGGGGGCTTCTGTGGCAGCACAGATGTGTGTTGGTGCAGTGGGGTCTGATACAGGTGGTTCAGTGCGAACGCCAGCCGCGATAAATGGTGTCACTGGTCTTCGGCCATCTATGGGGTCAATACCGATGACGGGTAGTTTTACGCGGATCTGTCCGGCGATCGATACAGTTGGTCCTCTGGGAGAGTCCGTTGAGATTGTCGCTCGCATGTTCGCGGTAATGGCTGGATACGACGACGACGACCTCTATTCCGTTCGAAGAGAGCAACCGGATTTCCTTGGCCGTCTGGATAATAGTATCAAGGGCACTCGGATTGGACTGCCACGTAAGTTCTTCCTGGAAAATCTTGAGGAGGGTGTAGGTAGTGCTGTTGAAGCAGCTGCTCAACAACTGGCCGCGCTTGGTGCAGATATTGTTGATGTCGAGCTTGAAGGTGCTGAGAGTGCTCAGCAGTCGGTGATGCCTATGGTCTGGGCCGACGCGTACCAGTACCATCGTGAACGGGCAGAAACATCCCCAGCGCAATTCGGTCAAGATGTCCTGGATCGCATTCTTCTTGGGCAAGACATCACCGGTTATGAATATGCTGCAGCCCTGCGTGCGCGCGAAGGCTGGAACCGAATCGTTGACCGGGCTTTGGAGCAGGTGGATGTGATACTGACACCGACCACGCCGATTACTGCCCCGTTGGTTGAAGAAAGTAGCGACATGTTGTCCATAACACACCATTTGACTAGATTTACTTACCTATTTTCATGGGCGGGGCTACCGGGACTGTCAGTGCCTTGTGGATTCACTTCGGCCGGGATGCCCATCGGTATGTTGCTCAATGGTCGACCGTGGGAGGAGGCGCTATTGTTTCAGATCGGTCATTCTTATCAAAACGATACTGACTGGCACAATCGGCGTCCGCCCTTGTTGAATGCCGCGGGCTGATTTGCAGACTATTACACCTGGGTTTGTATCTGGGATACAAGAGGATAACCAATGAAAGTAGTGATTACTGGCGGGATGGGATTTATTGGTGCCCGTCTCGGGCGTGCTCTGTGTGAGCGGGGTCGGTTGACTGGGGTGTCGGGACAGGAGGAACCCGTTGACGAACTGGTGCTGTTTGATTCAGTCGAGGTGCCGGGTCTTTTTGAGGAACGTGAGGGCGATACTAAGGTCACAATCGTTGCCGGAGATATATCCGATGGACAGACGGTTAGGAAACTCGTTGATCGAGATGATATTTCGGTCTTCCACCTGGCATCAGTTGTCAGTGGGGGGGGTGAGAAGGATTTTGATCTAGCCATGCGGGTGAATCTGGATGGTGGGCGTCATGTGCTGGAAGCTTTGAGGGCTCGAGACAGCGAGGCGCGAATGGTATTCGCTAGCTCAATTGCAGTATTCGGTGGATCCAGGATGCCCAGCGTCGTAGGGGATGATGTCAAACAGACGCCTCAGACAACCTACGGCATTACCAAGACGATGTGTGAGCTAATGGTCAACGATTACACTCGTAAAGGGTTTATTGACGGCCGTTCAGCACGCCTACCCACCGTAATCATAAGACCTGGCAAACCCAATCAGGCGGCATCTAGTTTTGTCAGTGGTGTATTTCGCGAGCCGCTCAATGGGATTGATTTTGAATTACCAGTGTCAGTGGATACCGTCATGCCCCTTCTGGGTTACCGGGCGATTGTGGAAAACATCATCCGTTTGCACGAACTGGAAAAAAATCAACTCATGGATGACCGGGCGGTGAGCCTGCCGAGCCATACCGTTTCAGTTCAGGACATGATCGATGCGCTCCAAGCCGCGGCAGTTCATCGTAGTCTGGGCCAGATCACAGTTAACCCCGACCCTTTTATAGAACAGATTTGTGCAGGTTGGCCCCAGGAATGCGAGCATACCCTTGCGAGTTCACTTGGTTTTACGAAGGAAGACGCCCTCGAGGAGATCGTTAGTTACTACATCGAAGACTATCTCTGATACAGAGCATCAGGGAACTGAATTTTAAGTTGACTGTGGTAGAAGACCGCCTTGGATGGCGGTCTGGAAATGTCGAATGGTTTTTTCAACACCGACTGTAAGCGGTGTATCGGGAATCTCGCCGAGGGTTTGTCGAAGTTCGGTGTCGACCTGCCCGTCCGGGAACGGCAGCCCGTCGGACTCATGGGTGACTTCAGCATCCGGCAACACTGCGTGAATTGCTGCCACGACCTCTGACATGTGTGCAACCGCGCCACGAATATTGAATACATCTGAACCTTCGATAGCGTGTCTGGCCGCCTGAATAAACAACTTAGCGATATCGTCGACAAACTGAAAACCGTTAGAACCGCCAAAGCTGATGTGGTAGGCCTCTCCGCGGGCGGCAGCGAGCATTGCTTGGGTTGGAGTAGATGTCATTCCCTGGTCGCGGCCCGGTCCATAGACCGTATAGGGTCGAAACCCAATGCTGGCAATTTGGTCATCGCGCCAGTAGACCCGGGCTGAGCCTTCATTGGCTTGCTTGTAAACACCGTAGTGATTGAGCGGGTAAAGCGGTGTATCGTGCTGTACTAGATTTTCCGTGTACATATCTTTGGAACCATAGACACCGACGCTGCTGGCATAGACCAGTTGTCTGATCCCTGCTGCCTTAGCGGCTTCGAACATGTTAACTGTGCCTAAAACGTTCACGGCCGCACCCACTGGTGGATCGGCTTTGCAGAAGGGAACCTGTAGGGCGCCCAGGTGAATAATATGGGTTGCTTCAGAGTCGGTTAATGCATCCCGGACCGTATTTGTCTGTGTCAGATCACCCTGGATAAAGCTAACACGTGCCAGCTCATCAGCTGTCATAATTAATTCTAGGCGGTGGCGATCCGTACTGAGGTCGAACACAGTTACCGATGAGTTGTCCTGGACAAGATTGCGGACGACCCAGGCTCCGATACAGCCCATTGCGCCGGTCACGAAAAAATGTTGTTGTGCCATTTGGATATCTCTTGATTTCGTAAATTTTGTTGTAGTGTCAGACTTAATTGTCGTTGGATTGTAGCGCAGTAATTTCCGCTTCAGATATCGGCTCACTCGCCGTCTGGACCCAACTGGCGTCTTCACTTCGTTCCCAGGCGTCGCGTCGCCAGCTGCCGTCGTTTTGTCGGTGCCACCACCAATTGCGTCCGCCAAATTCACCCAGCCAAGTCCACAATAGAAGAACAGGCTCGTCACCCATCGTCAGTGCGTGAAGTCGGTTCGATGGAGTTAATGAGACCTGCCCGGGCGAGAGTCGCTTAGCTTCTCCATTGATGCCGTGTTGAATGTACGCAGTTCCGGATACGGCAAAATAGATTTCGGTAGCCTCATGTTGATGTAACGGATAATGAAGCCCTGGTCTAAGTAGAAAAAGTCCTGCGAGCATCTGATTCGATTGTATTAATCCTCGACTCGGTCCGATTAATCGGGCTGCGAACATGCCGGGTGCCAAATCTTCCATGGGATTGGGTTCGTCGTTTTTTGACGGGGTGCCATCATTGTAGATCTGATACCAGTTTTCAGCCTCGGCCGCGGCCACTATAGCTTCCGAAAATGATCCTTCTCCCGTGAGTCTACTAAGGGCATCCCGCAACCAATCAGATGCATCTCCTGGTAATTTAGAGCGGCGGTTTTGATGGTCGTCCGGGTTGCTAACTGACTCCAAGGCCAATCGGAAGCGATCAAGGCTCTCTGTAACATTGTCTCCAGCCACATTCGTGGGTGTATCGGCGTTAGCCAGCGCAGTCGCAAACTCACGAGCAAATGTTGCAGCAATTTTGGTCATATCAGCTACAGGTCAGATTTTCACAGTAACCGGTGTAAAAAAAATTTACGGTTCGATAACGGTTTGTTTTTGTGTGCCTAGTCCAGCGACACTGGTCTCAACTTCGTCTCCAGCTTTGAGAAATACGGGTGGATTCATTCCTTGTCCCACACCGGGCGGAGTACCAGTCGCGATGACATCGCCTGGTTGCAGGCTCATGCACTGGCTTAGATAGGACACGATAGTTTTTACACCAAAGATCATCGTGTCCGTGTTCCCGTCTTGCATTGTTTTTCCATTTACTTTGAGCCAAAGATCCAATGCCTGAGGATTGGGCACTTCATCTCGTGTGACCATCCATGGCCCAACAGGACCATAGGTGTCCCCCGATTTTCCTTTGGTCCAGTTCCCCTGGCGTTCGAGCTGCCAGTGTCGCTCTGAGATATCATTAACCACGCAATAACCAGCGACATGATCCAGCGCATCGTCTTCAGTCACGTATTTGGTGTGTGAGCCGATCACTATTCCTAATTCAACCTCCCAGTCTGTTTTCTCAGATCCTCGGATCAACTCGATGTTGTCATTGGGTCCCGAAATGGCACTAATCGCTTTCATAAATACGATCGGTTCTGTCGGTATCGCCATGCCAGATTCTTTTGCATGGTCTGAGTAGTTCAGGCCGATACATACGAGTTTGCTGATGTTGCCGACGCAAGTGCCAAGTCGTGGTTCACCTGCCACGGTCGGCAGCGATTCTGGTTCGATCCCGGACAGCTGTTCAATCGATCGAGGTGAAAGTGTCTCACCATCGATATCGTTAATGACGGACGACAGGTCCCGAATGCTACCATCCTGATCGAGTAGGCCAGGTTTCTCGTTACCTACAGAGCCGTAGCGGAGCAGTTTCATAATAATCCTCGTGTATGACTGGTTTCACCAGGCGTGCTTTATGAGTGACCTGGAATTTGTAATATATCTGAGTCAGGGGTATGCTGCACCGGGTGGGTCATCGACTTTGGGGAACTTAACTTGGTACCTCGATGATCCATGTCTGTATCCATAACCGAAACACTTGAAGGAGGCAAAACATGTTGGGAAAAAATATTAGAAAATTTCTGAAAGTTGGTGTCTGCTCGGTCTTTGCGAGTATGGTTCTCGGTCTCAGTGTTGGGCCGGCAATGGCGGAGAAAGTGCTCCGTGTTGCGCCGCATGCATCTCTCAAGAACCTAGACCCGATCTGGACCACGGCCTACATCACACGAAACCATGGCTACATGGTGTACGACACCCTGATCGCGATGGATTCTAACTTAAAACCCCAGCCGCAGATGCTCGAAGGCTGGGAAATCAGCGATGATAGTCTGACCTATACATTCACCTTGCGTGAAGGCCTGGCCTGGCATGACGGTGCGCCCGTGACATCGGCAGACTGCATCGCCAGTATTCAACGCTGGGGTAAGCGAGATGGTATGGGGCAGAAACTGGCCAAGTTCACTGAATCCTGGACGGCCAACAATGACAAGACTTTCACTCTCAAGCTCAACGAGCCTTATGGTCTGGTGCTCGATTCACTCGGTAAGATCTCGTCCAACGTACCGTTCATGATGCCCGAACGGCTGGCCAAAACCGATGCATTCGAGGCGGTGCCAGAGCAAATCGGTTCAGGACCGTTTGTGTTTGATACGGATGGCTATATACCGGGCGTCAAAGTTACCTACCGGAAGAACACCAACTACAAGCCGCGCTCTGAGCCTGCCAGTTATGCCGCCGGCGGAAAGGTCGTCCACTTTGACACGGTTGAGTGGCTTTATATTCCTGATCCGGCGACTACGATGAACGCCTTGATTGCCGGTGAGATCGACTTTTGGGAGACCCCGTCTCCTGATCTGGTGCCGGGAATGGAAGGCAACCCCGATATCACCATCAAGGTGATCGACCCGCTGGGTACCCAGGGCTGGTTACGACCGAATCACCTAAATCCCCCGTTCGATAATCCAAAAGCACGCCAGGCTTTGCTGCACATGGTTAAGCAGGAGCACTACCTGCAGGCTATCATCGGTGATGAGAAGTTCTGGCGAGCTTGTGGAGCATATTTCATGTGTGACACACCGCTGGATTCCGATGTGGGCGCTGGACCACTGATGAATCAGGACCTGGAAATGGCAAGAAAGTTGCTTAAAGAAGGCGGTTACAACGGCGAGACGCTGATCCTAATGGATCCGACCGACATCCCAGTACTGCACGGTGCTTCACTGGTGACTGCGCAGATGTTGCGTAAGATCGGTGCCAAGGTCGAGGTGCAGGCGATGGACTGGAGTACTTTGACTTCCCGTCGGGCGGAAACCAAGAGCATCGCTGACGGCGGCTGGAACATCTTTCACACCTATAGTACTGGCGCTGATGTGGCCTCACCAATCGCTAATATCGGTGTCTCTGGTGGTTGTGTGGAGGAGGCCTGGTTTGGTTGGCCCTGCGACAAGATGCTAGAAGATTTGCGTGATCAGTTCAGTCGTGAAAGTGATCCCGCGAAGCAAGTCGAGATCGGAATAGCGTTGCAGAAAAGAGCCTACGAAGTCGTCCCGTACGTCAACTATGGCCAATGGTTTCAACCAACGGCCTATCGCACATCCCTCAAGGGCGTGCTGATATCACCGGTACCTTTTTTCTGGAACATCGAGAAATAGGGCAGTCCTGATCGGAGGCCAGATCGTTATTGGCACAGGTCGGAAATTTGATTGTATCCGGGCCACCATCCCTTGTAGAGGGGTGGTGGCCTTGTTTGTGTGCCTGTTAATGACGTGTGCAGCTCAAAGACAATCGAAATTATGGAATTTATTCTGCGTCTATGCTTTATGATCGATAGATGATGATTTAAAGGTCGGACTATGCTACCTGGGCAGGCGCAGGCGTAACTTAAATGGGCAGATTTCCTCCAATTCAGATATAAAAGACCCAGTGACTATCGAATCTGACAGCCCACTGAAAAAGTCCAATGATTAACAATTATGCGTGATGATCTTGTCGTAACCCTGGGGGGTCAAACCTACGCCGTCGAGTGTCCCTGGGGGGCATTACCTGATGGACAGAAATTTGGCCCGGTCAGTCAGCTCGCTGTTGATTCGCAGGACCGGGTGTACGTCTTTCAACGCTCGAATCCTCCGGTGCTGGTATTTGATCCGGACGGAATCCTGGTTAACAGTTGGGGTATAGGTGAATTCTCTGATGCTCACGGGATTTTCATCAACCGCGATGATCTTGTTCTACTGGTTGACCGAGATGCACACGAGATTCTGGCCTGTGAGACCTCAGGCGCGGTGCGCTTCCGCCTGGGTCAAAGGCATCGACCGAGGTTCAACGAGCCTTTCAACCACCCGACTGATATCGCCCAGGCCCCGAACGGTGATTACTATGTCTCGGATGGTTACGGCAACTCGCGGGTGCACTGTTTTGCGGCCGACGGATCGTTTCGCTTTTCCTGGGGCCAACCTGGAGACGGCCCAGGGGAGTTCACCACACCACATGCGGTCTGGGTCGACCCAGCCGAGCGGGTGCTGGTGGCAGATCGAGAGAACAACCGTGTCCAGCTGTTCGATCTGAAAGGCCAGTTCATCGAGGCCTGGACGGATTTCTTTCACCCGATGGATATCTACGTAGACCCCGCTGGTAATGTCTTTGTGACTGATCAGATTCCAAGGCTTTCCATGCTGTCGCCGGACGGCACCCTGATCGGACGCTGTCGGCCAGTTCTCTTCGGCGCACACGGGGTGGGCGGGGACACTGCCGGAAACCTATACTTGGCCGAGACCGCACCGCTGAACTGCATTACGCGGTTGAGACTGTTGTAAAAGATGACGTAATCACCTATGGACACAACATGAACAAAACACTAGATCGGTGCGACCTGCTGATCACCGGTGGGCAAGTCATCGACGGGACAGGTTGCCCTGCGATAACAGCCGATGTTGCGGTACAGGGCGATCGTATTATCGCGGTTGGTGACCTGACCGTGGAAAAAGCGGATGCAGTGATCGATGCCCAAGGCAAGGTGATCACGCCAGGGTTCATCGATGTCCACACCCACGATGATCGACTGCTGCTGTCTAACTCGGAAGTGACGCCAAAGCTGAGTCAGGGTGTGACCACTGTGGTGGTTGGCAACTGTGGTGTCAGCCTCTCACCTTGGCTCAGCGACCGAGCACCGCCGCCGCCGCTGGACCTGGTGTTTCCGGATGGGAAAAATGGCGCACACTTTTCAACATTCGAATCCTATTCGACAGAGCTCGCCCGCCGGCCGGCAGCAATCAATGCACTGCCGTTGATCGGGCATTCGACGCTACGCTGTGGGGCGATGGATCGGCTAGACCGGCCAGCGACCCAGGCCGAGATCGAGCAGATGCGTACTCTCCTTCGTGAGAGTCTTGCCGCCGGCGCAGGTGGATTTTCCACTGGGCTGTTTTACCCACCCAATAAAGCAGCCCCAGCGGCAGAGGTCGAAGCACTGGCCCGAGAGTTGCCTGCGTTTCAGGGGGTCTACGCCACCCACATGCGAAACGAGGGCGACCAGCTGTTCGAATCGCTCGATGAAACTTTCGACACAGCCCGCCGGGCGGGCTGTCCCGTGGTGGTCTCTCATCACAAGTGCCAGAGCAAGGCGGTGTGGGGTCGCAGCGCCGAGTCTTTGGCTCGTATCGAAGCGGCGGCCGCTGAACAGCCGGTCGGATTCGACGTATATCCCTACGTCGCAGGTTCGACTGTGCTGTTGGAGGAGATGATAGAACCTTCTCGTCGGATAATTGTCAGTTGGTCTGCTGCGGTTCCTGACGCGGGCGGCCGTGATTTGGCAGATATTGCTACGGAATGGAGCTGTTCCTTGGCCCAGGCCATGGCGCGCCTGCAACCAGGCGGCGGTATCTACTTTTGTATGGAAGAGGAAGATGTCGAACGAATCCTTGCCCATCCCATGGGCATGATCGGTTCAGACGGTATCCCTCACGACAAGCACCCCCATCCACGACTGTGGGGGACATTTCCTCGTGTTCTTGGCCATTACAGCAGAGACCGCCAGCTGTTCCCACTCGAAGAGGCAGTACGCAAGATGACAGGACTATCGGCACAGACTTTTGGTCTTACTGATCGCGGCGTTCTCGAGGCGGAGGCTTTTGCCGACCTTGTTGTGTTTGATCGGTCCCGCATTTCAGATTCGGCAACATTCGAACAGCCGACTCTCGCTGCGGCTGGTATCGTTTGCGTGATTGTGAATGGCGCCATCGCTTGGCAGGGGGGTGCCGGCACTGGCTCCCGGACGGGGCGTTTGCTCAAGAACCCCAGATCAACTGAGAACGATTAGCCATGAATGCCGAAGAAATTCATCGAAATGCGATTGTCGTTGACGGACTCGTTATCTCTAAGTGGAGTCGCGAGGTCTTCGAAGACATGCACAGTGGTGGCATCACAGCGGTTAACTGCACCTGCAGTGTCTGGGAAGGGTTACACGACACGCTAGTCAACGTGGCTCGATGGAAGTCATGGTTTAGCGAGCACGCAGACATCCTGCTGCCAGTACATACGACGGCAGACATAGAAAAAGCCAAACGCGAGAACCGAGTTGGCATCATCCTCGGCTGGCAAAACACCAGCGGCATAGAAGATAGATTGGAACTTGTTGGCGTGTTCAAGTCGCTTGGGGTGGGGGTGATGCAGTTGACTTACAATACCCAGAATCTCGTCGGCAGCGGCTGTTATGAAAGCCATGACAGCGGCCTTTCAGATTATGGGCGCGGTTTGATCGATGAGATGAATCGAGTCGGCGTCGTGGTTGACTTATCGCACGTGGGTGCAAAGACCAGTGAAGACGCGATCCGCTATTCAAAGGCACCGGTGGCGTACAGCCACTGTTGCCCGGCTGCGCTTCTCGATCACCCCCGAAACAAGACCGATGCTCAGCTGAAACTGATCATTGAACACGGTGGTTTTGTTGGCGTCACCACCTACCCTACATTCCTACCTCGGGGTGCTGAGTCGACTGTTGATGATTGTGTTTCGGCAATTGACTATGTGGTTGATCTGGTGGGCGAGGATCGGGTTGGAATCGGCACGGATTTTACTCAGGGTCAGGATGCTGCATTTTTTGACTGGCTCAGCCTCGACAAGGGCCATGGCCGTAGACTGATCGTCCGAGACTGGGATATCGCGCCGCAGCCGATCGGCCTGCAGCGGCTTTCAGAGTTTTCCAATTTGACTGCCGCGATGGTCCGCCGCGGTTGGTCCGAGACTCGAATTCGCAAGGTGCTGGGCGAGAATTGGGTATCGTTTCTGCGCGAGGTTTGGGGCGAGTAAGCTCGATGTATTCCAACGGCCACCTCGGCCGTATTTCCAATGTCTCTGGGCGGACCCTGCACGGGTGTGCGTGGGACTGTGTTTTGTTTTTCACTGAACATAAATCGCATGATTTATCCGGATCAAGTAGATGCATTGCTGTTGATTGGTGTGGGATGACCGGGTTCTATGTAGGCATTAAGAGTCAGAGGGAATACCGGCTGGACAAAAAAGCTCAGCCAAAATGGTTCGGTTAGAATGCGCCGCTATCGTTAGCATAAGGAGACAGACAGGATGACGGATGAGGCGCTGGGCCAAGTGGCTCTTGTGACCGGTGGATCTCGTGGCATTGGCCGCGCCATCGCCGAGGCCTTGGGCAAACGGGGTGTGAAGGTAGCGATTAACTGGGTTACCAACGAACTCGCGGCTCAAAAGACACTCGAGGAGGTGCGGGCCGGTGGCGGTGACGGTGCTACATACCAGGCGGATGTCGCCAGTGAGCGAGAGGTTGGCAAGATGGTCACAGCCGTTGAGTCGGACCTTGGGCCGATTGATATGCTGGTCACCAGTGCCGGCATCATGGAAGCTGGCGGTTATCAGCAACTCGACCTGGAGACGTTCCAGCAGGTTATGCGGGTCAACGTTGAAGGAACCTTCCTGCCCGTGATGGCGGTCAAGGACGGTATGATTGCTCGGGGCCGCGGCAGCATCGTCTGTATCTCGTCGATCGCCGGGTTGCGCTCAAGGCCGCGGGTAATAGCCTACAGCACCTCGAAGGCCGCAGTGATAGGATTCGTGCGCAGTTGCGCCGGTGCATTTGGTCCCAATGTTCGGGTCAATGGCATCGCGCCGGGTCTCATCCGGACCGACATGACCGAGAGTATGGACCCGGATGTTCTAGCCGGAATGGAGCAAGAAGCCTTCGTCAAGCGACTGGGTGTTCCATCAGATATTTCTGCTGCTGTGTTGTTTCTGTTGTCGGATGGTGCTGGATTTATCAGTGGCCAGACATTTGTAGTGGATGGGGGAAGAGTGACGCTCCCTTGAAAATCATACGCGCTTAATCTGTAGATGGATAACACTTCTAGCCGCGCGTTAGCGCTGCCTCTGCAAGCTGTACTAGCGAGTATTGCGATACATGCATTGTGGGGTGGAAACCCCGTGGCTGTGAAGCTTGGCCTCACGGTGTTTCCGCCGATGTGGAGTGCTTTTGTTCGATTTTCTATTGCTACGATTTGTGTGTTGATATGGGCTCGCTATCGGGGGATTAGTGTCTGGCCGCGCAAGGGGCACTTCGCAACGCTACTGATTGTCGGTACCGCCTTCACGATTCAGATTACAGTGATGAATATCGGGTTCAGCCTTACCAGTGGCACGGTTGCGTCTATTCTGCAGTCAACCAATCCGTTGTTTGTCGCACTGTTTGCCCATTTTATGGTCAGTGGCGACCGAATGAATCTCAGGAAGTCGACCGGTCTCGTGCTAGCGTTTATGGGTGTGGGACTGGTGCTGTTGAAAATCACCGACTTGGAAAATATTGGTGTAATAGGGTTTGGCGGTTTCATCGTTCTCGCCAGCTCGATGTTACTGGGACTACGACTGGTATTAATGGTCAAGCCGCTGCGAGCCTTGGACGAGGTACCGGTCGTATTCTGGATGATGGTAATCGGATTGGTGCCTTTTGCCGTTGGTGGGCTGTTGTTTGAGACCGTGCACTGGGAGAACCTTGGCTGGGTTCCGGTGGCCGGGCTGCTGTATCAAGGAGTCGTCATTGCCGGTCTGGGGTTCATGGTCTTCTCCTATCTCATGAAGCGTTACTCGCCGAGTATCGTTGCAAGTTTCAATTTTGTTTCACCCCTCTCCGGGGTATTGCTGAGCATGTTGCTTCTAGGGGATGAATTGACGGCCAGCATCGTATTTGGGGTGGTATTCGTGGGAATGGGTTTATATTTGATCGCTGGTCGTCGTACTGGCTGAGTGTTGCCGGAATAGGGGGTATGATAGGCCAACCACAACGCCTATTAAAAAGGAGAGCGGTCATGTCTGATAAAGAACGATATTTATTTACAGCCAGCATGGATGTTGACCCCGAGAAAGAAGATTTATTCAATGAGGTGTATGACACCGAACACGTTCCTTTGCTGTCGACGGTCCCGGGTGTGATCTCAGTCCAGCGTCTGGTCAGTCAACCGTTTCAAATCTCCATGGGTGGAGAATTAAAAGCGGTAGACCCTTCGAGTGAACCGCGTTACAGCGCTACTTATGAAATTGAAAGTCCTGATGTCCTGACTACTCCAGAGTGGGCTGAGGCAGTTGAGCAAGGGCGGTGGCCAACCGAAGTTCGACCTTATACTCGCAATCGGCACCATATCCTGTATCGCATAATGGCTGACGAGTAGAAGAGACTTTCTGTAGTACTTCGGCTCGCACTTGAGACTATGACATTGCTCGTCTGCCCAGCAGACCCAACGGAGGATTTATGTCTACCACGCTGATTCGAAAAGCCGACTGGAGTGCTGTTTGGGATGCATCGTTGGATACGCACCGGTATGCCCGTGATGCTGATATTGTTTTCTCTGATGACAGGATTGTACATGTAGGTCCCGACTACGATGGGCAGTGGGACCATGAGATCGACGGTCGCGGCAGTTTTGTAATGCCCGGTTTAATCAACATTCATTCACATCCACAACACGAGCCAGCTTACCGGGGTATCCGGGAGGAACATGGACGGCCAGAGATGTACGACACGGGTCTTTATGAGCGTTCACAGGCTTTTTCTCTGGATGATGATGGATGCCAGGCCGCTGCAGAATTGGCCTACGGGGAGTTATTGATGTGCGGGGTCACTAGCCTGGCAGACTTGTCGTCGATGTCGCCGTGGTGGCTTGACCTAATTGCACGCAGCGGCCTGCGTGGATTTATTGCACCTGGGTTTGCGTCTTCCCGATGGTATATGGATAGTTTCCATGAATTGAAGTTCAACTGGAACGAGCAGGCCGGCCGAAAAGCCTTTGACGAAGCGGCTAAGTTCATGGCTCAGGCTGAAGCGCATCCCAGCAAACGCTTGCAGGGTGTCGTTTATCCGATGCAGATCGACACTTGTAGTGAGGATCTTCTGAGGGACTGTGTTGCTCTGGCAGAGGAGACCAACCGCCCGATCACCACGCACGCATCCCAGTCGCAAGTCGAATTCCTGTTAATGGCAAAGCGCCATGGAGTGTCTCCAATCAAATGGGCATCAAACATCGGTCTGCTGGGTCCGAGGACAACTCTAGGCCATGCAATTTTTATAGATGATCATCCGTCAATCGACTGGCGAGCGAGAGAGGACCTAAGCTTGCTGGTTGATTCTGGGACTTCTGTGGCACACTGCCCGTCACCATTTGCGCGCTATGGTCACGCAATGGCCGACTTTGGTCGTTATCATCGAGCAGGTGTGAACCTTGGTTTTGGTACGGATGTAACGCCACACAATTTGATTGAGGAAATGCGACTCGCGATTATCCTTGCGCGTGTTATGGCAAATAATATCAAAACCACCGATGCCCAGATGGTATTTCACGCAGCCACAGTGGGTGGCGCAAAATCGTTGTTGCGTGATGATCTAGGCAGGTTGGAAAAAGGGGCCAAAGCCGATCTGGTGATGGTGGACATCACGCAGCCAATCATGCGGCCTGCTCACGACCCGCTCAAGAGCTTGATTTACCATGGCGCCGATCGTGCTGTGAAAACAGTGTTCATTGATGGTAAGTTGGCTGTGGATAATGGGAGCGTGGTTCATCTCGATATGTCAGATGCTGCTGGTCGATTGGAGATTGCACAGCAACGTATGCTTAAGGACGTGCCTAACCATGACTTTCTGGGTCGAGAAGCGAAGGATATTACGCCTCTTTCACTAAATCTTTAAACTGGACGCTGGTTTGTGGCCAGCGGTTTATTTTGGCAGCTGTGTCTCGGCCAATCGTGCGAAGAATGTTGCGCCTAAAGGCAGTATCTGGTCGTTGAAGTCATAGCCCGGGTTATGTACTTCACAGTGGCCCTCCTCACCGCCGTTGCCAATATTGATGTAGGCGCCCTTGCATTCATTGAGCATGTAAGAAAAGTCCTCGGACGCCATGATTCCGGGTCCGTGACGGTTAAGGTTGTCCTCAGATACGATTGATGCGGCGACATCACCGGCTATACGTGTGGCGTCTTCATCATTAATGAGTGGTAGGAAAATTAACCGAAAATTGTAGTCTGCGATGACACCTAGGCTCTGTGCGATACCCGTTGCAATCTCGCCGATTCGTTTCTCCATCAGCTCGAGGGTAGCGGGTTGGAAAGCACGAACGGTGCCGCCAACGGTAGCTTCGTTTGGAATCACATTGTATGCCTCACCACTGAGCAGTCGGGTGACGCTGAGTACTGCAGTATCCTGTGGATCCACGTTGCGAGAAACCACACTTTGGAGGGCAGACACGATTTGAGATGCCGCCACGATTGGATCAGCGCTCGACTCCGGTCTTGCGCCATGAGCGCCACGTCCTATGAGTTTGATGTCGAAGAAACCGCCGCCGGCCATCATTGGCCCAGGTCGAATCGCAAAGCGGCCTACGTCCATGCCCGGCTTATTGTGCATTCCATAGATACTGTCCATGGGGTATCGCTCAAACAGTCCGTCATCAACCATTGCTTTAGCACCACCAAGACCTTCTTCTGCAGGTTGAAAAACCAGGTGAATACAGCCGTCAAAATTTCGCGTTTCCGCAAGATATTTGGCTGCACCGAGCAACATCGTGGTATGACCATCGTGACCGCACGCGTGCATTTTTCCATCTACGTGGGAGCGATGATCAAACTCGTTGGACTCGTGTATCGGCAGTGCATCCATATCTGCGCGCAGGCCTATTGCCCGAGAACTTTGACCATTGCGTAGGGTTCCAACCACACCGGTGCCCCCAACAGCTCTTTCCACCTGATAACCAAAGCCCTCCAGCCGATCAGCAACCAGCTTGGCCGTACGTTCTTCTTCAAAACCGAGTTCAGGGTGTGCATGAATGTCTCTGCGCCAGGCCGTGAGTTCTGTGTGATTGTTTTGAATCTGCGGTATGACTTTCATTACGAGTTCTCCAGATTTGGTTGAGTGTCTTGTATGTCTGCTTAGAATGATAAGGACTCGGTTAATTCAGGTCATTTCAACGACTGACAAGGCTCAGGTCAAGAGGTACAGGCACAAAATTGGTGAATTGGCTGCCTACCAGTACCTGTACAGTGGTCCGGTAGCAACGTGCGAAGTCTGTGTGGTCATGTTAATTTCACCAAACTAAAGCCAAAAATGTAGAGGAGACATTTGATGCGGGTCCTGATTGCAATGATGAAGCATGAAACGAATACGTTCTCACCGGTACCGACCGATCTCACTCGGTTTAAAAACTGGGCCTATTACACGGGTACCGACGTACTCGATCAATTTGGCGGTACCAATACGCCCACTGGTGCGTATATCGATCATGCCCGCAAACGGGGTTGCGAGATGGTAACGCCCCTCGCGACGGAAGCTATGCCCAGCGGACCTGTTCACCGAGATGTTTACGAGCATATGGTGCAGACGATTCTTGCACCCATAGAAGAACAGCCTTTCGATGTTGCGCTGTTAGATCTTCATGGCGCTATGGTGGCAGAGGATGAAGCCGATGGGGAAGGCGGCTTACTCAGCCGTATACGTGCTGTACAGCCGGATTTACCGATTGCGGTAACACTGGATCTGCATTGCAACCTGACCCAGCGGATGATTGACAACTGTACGATGATGATTGGTTTCAAAACGTATCCACACGTTGATATGTATGAGGTCGGTGACCAGATCGCACAGGTGATGTTCCGTGCCCTGGAAGGCAAGGTCAGCCCGGTGATGGTGTGGGGCAACCGGCCCGTTCTGGCACAGACTTTGTGCATGGGCACCGCGGATGTGCCGATGTCCGGATTACAGGACATGACCCGCAAACTCGAACGTGAAGGATTACTCGCGGCGACATTTTTCGGTGGATTTCCGATGGCTGATATTCACGATGCCGGCATTTCTGCGGTAGTGGTTGGCGATGGTGACGAGGTGCAGGCGCGTTCGGCCTGCGACCGACTTCTGGACGGAGGTTGGTCTGAGCGCGCTGGCTTTATTTACAGCGGTCGTCCGTTGGATCTCGCGATTAGTGATGCTAGGCAGTATACCGAGGGACCTGTGTTACTCCTTGATCATGCAGACAACGTCGGTTCCGGTGGCACGGCCGATGTAATGGAAGTTATCCGGGAAGTGCACAAACAGGAACTGGAGAATGTTGCTGTTGGTGTTGTTTGGGATCCTGTGGCGGTGAAGAAGATGCAGGAGGCAGGTTTAGGGAATAGAGTATCGATCGACCTCGGCGGGAAAACCGACATGCCCAGTATCGGCCGGTCAGGAGAGGCCTTTCATGTGGAAGGGCGAGTCGCTTCGTTAAGCGATGGAATCTGGACGGTAGAGGGGCCGATGTATACCGGTGTCGAAGTTTCGACGGGGCCGACAGCTGTACTGGACACCGGGCGCATACGCATTGTCGTGGTTTCTTTTCATCATGAACCTTGGGATAGTGGCATATTCTCTAACAATGGAATCAATCCAACTGAGTGCCGTTACCTGCTCCTCAAGTCGAGAATTCACTACCGTGCCGGGTTTCAGCCCATTGCTAGAGCGACAATTCGTTGTGATGGTCATGGCGTGACCACGTCGCGCAATGATCAGCTTGATTACCAAGCAATCAGGCGGCCGATTTATCCGCTGGATGATAATGCTACCGCGTAACGATGTTGCTCAGGCTGATCTTGGATCAGGCACCTTTGGCCAATAGGGGTCAGTGAATTTCTTAAAACCTATCTCGGAGAAGTTCATGTTGATGGATCCCGGCGCAGAAACGTAGAGCACTGATTCGGCTATTGGTGCAAATCCAGCGTAGAAGTGTTGAGTTGATTTCACCACGACGATTTTTTTATCACTAATCTTTAGACCAAATTGCTCAAATGCGTCGGGATGAAAGGTCTGGGTCCGGACGCTGTTGAGAAAGATATCCAGATTATTCGCTGCGTTGACCCAAACACCGCATCCCATGGCCTGTTTTGCCCGGCCGAAAGACTGTTCAGCATTACTGACAATTCGTCGGACGGTGACGGGCAGGTCAACCGGTTGGCCAGAACCTTCTCCGACCTTGCCTCCAATCCGAAGTGTAAATTCTGCGCCTTCACCCGCTTCTACGCAGAATCGCACAGCCACCGGGTCCCAGTAAAATCCACTAGCCACGTTCTCGATGTTTTTGTCCAGAATAGCCTGGAGAATATAGGTCGAATCAGATGGTGCTCCAACACCTGCGTTGTCAGCATGGTCGGCAAGGACAACGGGTCCAGAGGCGCTGTTAAGAGCTGTGCTGAACGCGTCATCGATACTGAGTCCGGTTGGATGGGTTTTTTCTCGTAGCGACCAGATAGTCTCGCTTAGCTCTGATGCGACCTTGCGACCAGTCTCTAAGTCATTGTCGGTAACGACGAGGAGCTTTGCCGATGCATCAGGCACATCACCCCAGGGGAATCCATGTGCATGGGACACCGACAGAACTGTGTCTCGGGTTTCGAGGTTGTGCATCTCGCGAACAATCGATGCCGCGGGTTCAACGGGGGTTCGCCACATGCTGATCATTCGCAGATCGTGGACATTCATTACAGGTTTCACTTCGCCCTGCACGGTCTTCCAGCAGATATCGAAAAGTTCATGCGCTCGATCCGGTGGATCGATATGTGGGTATTCCTTAAAGGTGATGATAACGTCGGCATGGTCGGTCAGTGTCTGCGTGATACTGCAATGAAGGTCGAGCTCGATACCGATGACAGCGTCTGGTCCGACAATTTGTCTTACTCGTTGGGTCAGATCGCCCTCGCAATCGTCATAGCCATCTGCCACCATGGCGCCGTGTAGGCACAGTAGCACCAGGTCGACAGGCATCGCGGCTTTTAGGTCGTTCAGAATCTCATTTCGGAATCCTTCATAAACCGATTTGACCGTGTTACCAGCGGGTTGTGCGAATGCAGACAGACTTTCAATCACTTCGGCCCCGGCAGCTTCGGCCTTCTCCCGCCAGATAACCAGAGGCATGGCAAATAGCGCAGTACTGGATGCTGTCGCATCACCATGATAGAGCATGGTTTCTTCAAAATTGGTCATGCCGGTTGGCATATTGGAGAAGGTGTTGGTTTCTGTACCCAGACAGGTGATAAATACTTTCACGAATACATTCCTTGGCAGAAGATCATGTTAAATCTCAGTCTACTGGTTCCCAAGTCTGGCAGCTACTGATATATTGCCTGTAGGTCCCGGGGCCAGTGCGGGAATAAAGTCACCGTACTGATGTTCCGGGATTCGTTTTGTTGGTAACAGGTAACAGAATGACTGATACGCCACTGTTTGGATGAAGTTGGGTTTATGTATGCATACATCGTAAAAAGAATTCTGGCAACCATCCCTGTGATGGCGGTGGTCGCCGTATTTGTGTTCGGGTTGTTGCACTTGACGCCCGGTGACCCTGCGGCAATTATTGCAGGGGACTATGCCAGCCCAGCTGACATCGAAGGAATTCGCGAAAAACTCGGGCTGAATGAGCCAATTCCTGTCCAGTTTTATACCTGGCTGAAAAGTGTCGCTCAGGGCGACCTTGGCGTGTCGATTTTCTCCAACCTGCCTGTCACGAAGCTCATCGGCCAGCGGGTTGAACCAACGCTGATGCTGTCGCTGTTCACTATTTTCATCGCGATCGTATTCGCGATTCCACTTGGCGTGCTCGCCGCGTGGAAATCTCGCACCTTTATAGATCGGTTCGCGATGATATTCGCCGTGTTAGGGTTTTCCGTGCCGGTTTTTGTCATCGGTTACATCTTGATGTATGTGTTTGCTATTCAGCTCAAGTGGCTACCGGTTCAAGGTTACAAGCACCTCGCGGACGGCCTTATCCCGTGTATTCGAAGTCTGGTGCTGCCGAGTATCGCGCTGGGTGTTGTATACATCGCCCTCATAGCGCGGATTACTCGGGCGAGTGTAATGGAGGTTCTTGCCGAGGATTACATCCGGACCGCAAAGGCCAAAGGACTGAGTTCGAGCGTCGTTCTGATTCGTCACGCACTGAAGAATGCGGCGGTGCCTATCGTCACTATTATTGGCGTTGGTATCGCTCTGCTGATCGGTGGTGTGGTCGTGACCGAGAGTGTTTTCAATATTCCTGGCCTGGGTAGGTTGACCGTGGATGCCATACTGCATCGCGACTATCCCGTGATTCAGGCGATCATCATTCTATTTTCAGGGGTCTACGTTCTGGTTAATCTGCTCGTAGATCTAAGTTACGTGTTTTTGGACCCAAGGATCCGATACTAAACGCTCATGGCTGCAATTGAGGTCTCGGTCGCTGAACAGACGGTAGGCACCAATGAAACCGGCCGAACGATTGAATTTATTCGGCGCAATCCAACTGTCGTCATCAGCGCATCCATTCTCATTACAATGTTTCTTCTTGCAATTTTTGCACCTTTTCTGGCGACTGATCCGCTCGAACTCGCACCCTGGCAGCGGCTTAAGCCCCCCGGTGAATTCGGTTGGTTCGGTACAGACCATCTTGGTCGGGATGTTTATGCACGGACTATTTACGGTGCCCGAATCTCTCTCAGTGTAGGTCTGTTCGTGGCTCTGGTCAGCACCGCGGTCGGGCTTTTTATCGGTCTCCTCGCTGGGTACGTCCGGATAGTGGATACAGTGGTCATGCGCATCATGGACGGTCTCATGGCGATACCGGGCATTTTGTTTGCGATTGCACTGATGGCACTGGTTGGCTCTAGCGTGCAGAACGTTATTATTGCTATATCTGTACCAGAGATTCCACGTGTGGTCCGCTTGGTACGGGCCATCGTTCTGACCATCCGTGAAATGCCCTACGTCGAGGCCGCCGTAGCTTCCGGTACACGATTACCCCAAATCCTCGTGCGGCACATTCTGCCGAATACTTTCGCACCGCTTATGGTCCAGGCGACTTACATCTGTGCCTCGGCTGTCATAGTCGAAGCATATTTGAGTTTCCTCGGGGCCGGGACGCCGCCGGAGATACCCAGTTGGGGCAACATGATGGCTGAAGGCCGGGTTTATTTTCAGTTCAAGCCATGGCTGCTATTTTTTCCTGGTTTGTGTCTGGCCTGTATGGTGATGACAGTTAATATTCTGGGTGATGGCCTGCGTGACACGTTGGATCCTCGTATTGCCCGGGGCATGCGGTAGGTCGGGTTCGTAAGAATGGATAATTCAATGGATGTCGCTACCCGAACCGACTCACCAATTCTCCAGATCAAGGACCTGCGTACTTTCTTTGACACGCGGGATGGTATTGTGCGGGCGGTAAATGGGGTTTCGCTGGAGCTTTACCCAGGAGAAACGTTGTGCATCGTGGGTGAGTCGGGCTGTGGTAAGAGTGTTACCGCAATGACAATCCTTGGTCTGCTGCCCAAGCCGCCTGCTCGAATCGAGTCTGGGGAAATCCTGTTCCAAGGCACCGATCTACTTAAACTGGACGAACAAGAGATGCGAGCCATCCGAGGAAACGATATCTCGATGATTTTCCAGGAACCGATGACCTCACTGAATCCAGTCCTGACCATCGGTCGGCAAATTTCAGAAGTGATTTCGCTCCACCAGGGCGTGTCTAACCGGGTGGCCCGAGATCGAGCGGTCGAGATGCTCGATCGGGTTCGCGTCCCGGACCCCCACCAGAGGGTCAACGAATATCCCCATCAGTTGTCCGGTGGTATGCGGCAACGCGCAATGATCGCGATGGCGTTGTCGTGCAATCCAAAGATCCTGATTGCCGACGAACCATCTACAGCGCTCGATGTGACGATTCAAGCCCAGATTCTGGATTTGATGCGTGAGCTGCGAGATGACTTTGGAACATCCATCATACTCATTACCCACGATCTTGGAGTGGTGGCTGAAATGGGCGAACGGGTATTAGTGATGTATGCCGGGGGAAAGGTTGAGGAAGCATCCGTTGAGGAGTTGTTCCATTACCCGCTTCATCCTTACAGTGAAGGTCTGATGACATCAGTCCCTCGACTGAATGAAAGTCTGGCGGGGGACGGTGACCGGGTACGGCTCCAGGAGATACCAGGAATGGTACCTTCACTAATCGAGCAAATCCCAGGTTGCCTGTTCGCGCCTCGATGTAGTTACGCCTCCGAGAAGTGCAATGCTGAATCTCCGCAATTAGCAGAACATCGTAAACAGCATTACGCAGCTTGCTGGGAGTCAAGTAACTTCGCCCACCGTCTGGAGTCACCTACACCATGACCTCTGTCGTTGCAGCTGGCCCGGAAAATATTTTATCGGTGCGGGACGCCAAGAAGCACTTTGACGTGCGGGAAGGTCTGTTGGCGAAAAAGGTAGGTAACGTATACGCAGTCGATGGGGTCAGCTTCGACATTGCCCGGGGTGAGACACTGGGCCTGGTAGGGGAAAGTGGATGCGGCAAGTCAACTGTTGGACGGCTGGTACTTCGCCTGCTCGATCTCACAGCCGGTGAGGTTCACCTCAAGGGTGTCAATATTTCCGGATTGACTAGATCAGAGATTCTGCCGTATCGGCGTGAGATGCAGATGGTGTTCCAGGATCCCTATTCCTCTCTCAACCCAAAACTTTCAGCTGGCTCCTTGGTGTCAGAGCCGTTGAGAAATTTCAAGCAAGGCAGTTCCGCGGAAATCGATCAACGGGTTCAAATGCTTTTCGAAAGGGTTGGCTTTAAACGTGAGGCGATGGAAAGATATCCACACGAGTTTTCTGGTGGCCAACGGCAGCGCTTAGGTATCGCCCGAGCACTCGCCGTGAACCCATCTCTGATAGTCGCTGATGAACCGGTATCTGCCTTAGATGTTTCGGTGCAAGCACAGGTAATCAATTTGCTCATCGATCTGCAGGAGGAATTTAATCTGGCGTTGCTGTTTATTTCACACGATTTAGCAGTGGTTGAACACGTCAGCCACCGAATTGCCGTAATGTATGTTGGAAAACTGGTGGAGATTACGGATACCAAGACCTTGTTCAAGAATCCGCTGCACCCGTATACCGAAGCCCTGCTGTCGGCGGTACCAGTGCCTGATCCCCGTGCGATCAAGGAAAAGATTATTCTTAAGGGCGATGTTGCCAGCCCGATTAATCCGCCGTCGGGTTGCCGGTTTCACACCCGATGCCCGCATGTGATGGACCGTTGCCGATCAGAAGATCCAGTCTTACAGGAGAAAGAAGCTGGGCATCGAGTCGCCTGCCACTTACATGAACCTGGTTAATTTGTACCTCTTTTAGCCTCCCAATCAAGTAAATGCCACAGCTAATCTGATCGTCAATGGTCAGTGGACCGGGCGAGCCGATGGACCATAGAGCTGGACGTTTTGCTGGAAATAGTTGTGCAACTCAAATGCAGGTTAGTTACTCGATTTATCAATAGACTGGACCTAGGACTCCGACCATCGGTTAGTGTCAGGGTATGTTGTTTTTGACATTTACCTGTTGTGATTGTGTGGCTTTCAAAACCATTTACAGTAAAAAGCCCCCGGGAAATTTTATTCCCGGGGGCTTTGACCAATGAATGACAGTCCTAGCGGACTGTGTTAGAGGTTTGGAGCTAGTTATTTCGGATGTACATTCCAGAAAAATGGTACCGGGCCTTTCAGAATTCCAGCAATACGGTCTTCCCGGTAAGCATGCTTGCTTAAATACTGACCAATCGGTACGTAGGTCACGACATCCATTGCTCGTGCCTGCACCTGGTCAGCAAGTGCTTTCTGCTTTGCTGGATCGGTCTCCCGGGCGAAGTCTTGCCGGAGTTGTTCGACGGTTGCATCCGTAGGCCAGCCAAACCAGGCCTTTTCGATGCCACCGCCAGAAACTCCAATGTTGGCTACCGGATTTAACAGATCAGGTGCGATCCAGGAAGTATGGAAGATATTCCATCCACCATCGGCAATGCTTTTCTTCTCGGCACGTCGGGACGTCAGAGTGCTCCAATCCATTGCTTGAACTTCCAGATTTATGCCGGCTTTACGTAGCAAGCTGGCGGTGACCTGGGTGGCTGCACTGAGTGTTTGAATATCGGTTGGGTGCATCAGAACGATTTTTTCGCCGTTGTAACCTGCTTCTTTCAGCAAGGCTTTGGCCTTGTCGATATCTTGAGTCATAACGCGTTCAGACCCAACAAATGTTTCAAATGGCGTATCGCACAGAAACATTGCTCCACAGGTTCGATAAAGGTCGGAAGTACCAACGATGGCCTGTAAGTACAGTTCCTGATCGACCAGTAACTGGACCGCATGCCTTGCTTTGACGTTGTCGAACGGTGCGTTCAAGTGATTGATCCTGAGCCAACCCTGGCTGCCGTAGTTATCATCAAGCTCGGTATGCACGCCATCGGCTGCTTCGAGAATGTCAAACAGGTCGGATTGTGGTGCTTCGAAAAAATCTACTTCGCCATTGATTAGCGCATTCATGGCGGTCTGCTGATCTGGGATGTAAAGCCACTCGACTCGATCGTAGTGAGCGACTTTGCCGCCCGATGCGCCGCTCGCTGGCTCGCTTCGTGGAACATAGTCTGCAAATTTTTCGTATACAGCCTTGCTTCCCGGTACCCATTCATCTTCGATAAACTTATAAGGGCCAGAGCCGATGAGTGGTGCTGGCACCTGTTCAAACGCGTCAGTCGCAGCTTTTTCTGCGGGCATCATGAAGGGTACGTTGGAACTCATCTTGCCAAGAGCAGTCGTCAACAAGCCCCAAGGCTGAGAGAGTGTGATAGTGAAGGTCTTGCTGTCTACAGCATCCATGCTGGTGACCTGCGCCATCAACTGTTGGCCCATGCCATCGCGTTTGCCCCAGCGGGCTATCGACGCAATACAGTCAGCAGAATCAACGGCGCTACCGTCGTGCCATTTCAGACCATCGCGTAAGGTGATGGTGTGAACCAGCCCGTCATCACTTACGGAGTGAGAGCCTGCCATTTGTAGGTGAACATTGAAGGTTTCATCCATCGCGAACAATGTGTCATATATCATGTAGCCATGGTTTCGCGTGATATATGCCGTCGTCCAGATTGGGTCTGTGTTCTTAAGGTCGGCGTGCGGCACGATCTTGAGAACAGAAGCTGCTTGAGCTGTACCGATAGACAGTACGGCCGCAGCGAGCAGACCTAACAGATACTTTGTGGGTTTCATTAGTTACTTTCTCCTTTAGTGTGTTACCACGGCGTCAGTATAACCAACACAAGTTCCGTCCAACAACACAGTCATAAACCATTGATCTGGGAGGTATAAATTGGTATACCACGCTTTACTCAATGCGTAGATGGTCGAGTTTCTAGAGGTCGGGAGAAACCCGAACAATCGCCTTACCTGTATTACGGCCACTGAGCAGGCCCTGGAAGGCTGTGACCGCATTTTCAAGGCCATCGGTGATGTCCTCGCGATAACGGATCTCCCCGCGTTTCAGCCAATTCGACATATCTGACATAAAAGCATTCAGACGGTCACCGTGATCCGTCACGATGTAGCCGCGAACCAGCAGTCTTCGGGTCAGGACAGCGCGCATCAGGCGGGGTAGGGTATCAGGTCCTTCGGGGAGGCTCGTGTCGTTGTAGCGTGAAATCATGCCGCACACTGGAATTCTGCCACCGTCATTCATTAGGTTGTACGCCGCGTCGAAAACTTTGCCACCGACATTTTCAAAATAGATATCGACACCCTCGGGACAGGCGTCCTTCAATTGGGAGTCGAAGTCTTCGTCGTTATAGTTCAAGCAAGTCTCAAACCCGAATTCCTCAACTGTGTATCGGCATTTCTCAGCACTACCTGCGATGCCAACGGTATTACAACCGTGAAGACGAGCGATTTGACCCACGACCGAACCTACAGCACCGGCTGCTGAGGAAACCACTACAGTCTCTCCAGATACCGGTTGGCCAATATCGAGCAGACCAACATAGGCCGTAAGGCCTGGCATACCCATCACACCCAGTGCCGTGCTGATCGGGTTGGAGCCATGAACCGGATCTAGCTTGTGCAGTCCCTGCCCGTTACTGAGTTCGTAGTCCTGCCAGCCGGAGTAACTCAGTACCCGATCGCCGACTTTGAATTTGGGGTGGCGGGAAGCCGCTACCGAGCTGACGGTGCCCCCTACCATGGTTTGTCCGATCTCCACACTGGCGGCATAGGAGCGGGCTTCACTAATACGACCGCGCATGTAAGGATCGAGCGACAGGTAGAGTGTCCGTAACAACAACTCACCCTCGTCAGGTTCAGATACGGAATCCTCCACCAGTTCAAAATCAGAATCTTTGGGAAAGCCTACAGGGCGGCCAGCAAGCGTAATACGCCTGTTCACGTTATCGGTCATTACGGATTACTCGGTAAGATATAGAGCTCAAGGATTGTACGGGCATTTGCGATCAGACAGCGCTGGCACCACCGTCCAGTGGCAGAATCATCCCAGTCATTTGCCGAGACTCGTCCGACGCGAGATAAAGTGCTAATGGTGCAACATCTTCAGGTTCACTAGGGCCTAAGGGTGTTTTAACCCTGACCGGGTCGTCGTCCCGAAGCATGGTACGCACACGGTCGGTGAGAATGACGCCGGGCGCAATCGCGTTGACTCGTATGCCGGCCTGAGCCCATTGGAGGGCAAGGGCACGAGTCAAAGTGACGACGCCCCCTTTGGCTGAGGTATAGGCATCCGCACCTTCGGTGCCGATCATGGCGCGTATCGAGGTGGTATTGATGATGGAGCCGCCGCCTGCTTGGACGAGATGGGGAATGGCAAAACGGCAACCCAGTACGGTACCAAACAGATCGACCCGAATGGTGCGCCAGAACTCATCAAGTTCAATTTCTGTTACTTTCCCATCTTTAGCGGTTGCACCACCCGCGTTGTTATAGAGGACATCCAGGCCGCCATAAGTAGCGACGGCGGCGTTGACAGCATTTTGCATATCATCGGGTTCACCGACGTCTGTTTGAATGGCTTGAACTTGGCCGCCAGCCCCATCGATTTCATGGGCAAGATTTTCATTTTGCAGATGATCGCGATCACACAACGTGAGTTTTGCACCTTCAGCGGCAAACAGCCGTGCAGTTGCGCGGCCAATACCACTGGCGGAGCCAGTGATCAACACGCGCTTGTTTGTTAGTCGTCCCATGCTCGAAGTCCAGGCTGTTTCGCGTTGATACGTCAGTTTGTTCGTTCAATACATTGTTGGTAGGTGTCTTGCCAGGGTCGCAGGCGTTCATACGCTGCACTGGCGGTCAAAACGTCCGAGTCAGCGTATCGTCGTCCAATGATCTGCATGCCGATAGGTAACCCACTTGCACTGAGCCCGGCAGGAATCGACGCGGCAGGATGACCGGTGAAGTTAATGAGGTAGGTCAGGCACCAGCCAATCAGCGGATCGACGGCTTCACCATTGATCTCCGTCGGCCCCACCGTGTTCCCGTCATCGGCGTTATCCACCGCCAGACAGGCGAGCGTGGGGGTCACCAGCAAGTCATATTCCGAGAAGACCCCTTGTATGCAGTCATAAATTTCGGTTCTGATCTCCTGATCCTTATAGAAGTCTACGGCGCTCAATTTGTAGCCAGCTTCAATCCAGTGTAGGTACTCCGGTGGGAAATCGTTTCGGTGCTCACCCAACAGATCAGGGCCCTTAGCACCGGCTGCTTCTAAGGATGCGATGTTGCGGGGGATGATCAGCCTGCACCATAAGTCACTCAGTTCATTTTGGCTGCGTTTTATGCCCAGTGTGACCGGTTCTACAATGGCTCCAGCCTCCTCAAAGGCGAGAACCTGCTTGTCTATGACTTCTTTGATTTCGGCTTGAATCGGAAAAACATCAAAGTCGGGGCTGTAGGCGATTCTTTTGCCTTCAATAGAATCACCGATGTGGGTCAAAAAGTCTGTTTTATCGTCAATACTGTAAGGGTCCCCCGGGTGATACCCCGCTAGCGCATTCAAGGCGAGCGCGGCATCTTCCACTGTGCGAGTGATCGGGCCTGAGAACGAAAACGGCGTGTCACTGGCAAATGCATTGGGTCGGCTTAATGAGGGGACCCGGCCATAACTCGCCTTGTAACCATAGACGCCACACCAGGCTGCAGGGATGCGGATGGAGCCGCCGCCGTCGGTGCCTTCGGCGAGCGGTAACATACCATCCGCTACAGCTGCAGCAGCGCCACCTGACGACCCACCAGAGTTCTTGGAGAGGCAGAAAGGATTCCGGGTGGGCCCAAAAAGATAATTGTCACAGGTGCCACGAAATCCCATGACAGGGCTGTTAGTTTTGCCGACGATGATTGCACCTGCCTGTTCAATGCGCTCAGTAAAGATACAGCGGTGTTGGGTGATATTGTCTTTAAGCGCTCGAACGCCGCCCATCGTCATCGCAGTGCCGGGTTTTGAACTGAATAGATCCTTGATAGCCACGGGAATGCCGTGCAGGGGGCCAACTTCATCGCCATTGGTGAGCGCTTGTTCTGCTTTTACAGCCTCGTCATGAGCCCGTTCAAAGTCTTCACAAACAAAAGCATTAACAGCCGGGTTACGGGCACTGATCCGTTCTATGAACGCATTGATAACCTCAACAGGGGAGAGCTCGCGTCGACGGATACGCAAGGTAAGCGAGGACAGGGTGGTGTAGGCCAGTTCATCGGCTAATGTCATGAGGGTTGCTCCTACTAATTGCTGACTGTGCTTAAGGTGTTATTGGAGATTAAGGGTCTTAATTTAGAGTATTCGGTACGGGTGGGATCAGTATTACGCTCAATTGCTGGCAGATCGTAGACGACTATAGGCCTGTTCAGCGGTTTTGCGGTTGGAGTAGATCTGTCCATTTTGAGCGGTGCAGTCAGACTGTCGCATTTTTTCCATAAGCTCGTCTGCCACGCACCAGTCCCAGTTGTGGGTGTTTACACTACATTCCCCGGCAACGTACTGGGCGGATGAATCACATGCACCGAACAGGATATAAACCGTCGATGGCCAGGGTATAGCGGCAACAAACATTACCCCGAAAGCGATGCCAGCAAACAGGATATAGGTGACGATCGTTTTCATAAGCTGAAGCGGTAGATGCGGGCAGCGTTCCGGTGAAAGAGAGCGTCAACCGTGGTTTCGGGCAGAGTGTTAACTATCTCACGAAATCCGAGCAGGATGGTATCCAGATCGCCACACAGGCGGTCGACCGGAAAGTTACTGGCAAACATGCAACGATCTGGGCCAAAAATTTCGAGCGCTCTGAGTACTATGTTGCGGTTTGATTCAACGGTCCAGGAATGATTGGTCTGACCGAGACCTGATATCTTGATCATGACATTGGGTTTTAGAGCCACCTGCTCAATCGCATTAGACCAGGCCGAGAAGCCGAGGTCGCTCCGATCCGATGGTAGTCCCGTGTGATTAATCACCAGGGTAGTCTCAGGAAAATCAGCTGCTAAGTCAGCGGCCTGGTCAAGGTGCCAATAGGGAATCTGCAAGTCGAAAGAATACCCCAAGGGTTCTAGCTTCGCATAACCGTCCCGCCAGTTGGGATCATCCATCGAACCGGGTAAACCTCGCGGTCGAAGGGCGTTTTGTTCCGTTGCGGTTGGTTTTTGCCGAACGCCACGGACTTGCGGAAAGGCGGAATGCTCCGATAGGACTTTTTCGATATTGTCCTGATCGAGGCATGCTTGTACGACAAAGACAATGGGGTGTTCACAAGTTCGGGTGATGTCAGTTAGCCAACGGGTCTCCCCAACTGGATCGTGCGGATTCCATTCAGCTTCAACATGGACTGACCCCATTATTTCAACTTCCGCGGTGTCACTCGCATAGTCTTTAGGCAAATAATTCGTCCGGATCGCAGCGTAGTTGCCGTAGCGGAACGGAATTTGTGGCTCATCGCACAGCCAAGGATGGTAGTTGGAGCCTATATCCCAGAAGTGATGATGGGCGTCTAAAAACTTCAATGCTCAGCGCTTTCGTTCTTCAGGGTGGGTGACGCTATCGTGACCTTGTTGAAAACGTTTATCGATATTGTAGATGTGGTCAAAATCGTAACTGCGGGTTCTGACGTCTGTCGATTTTTCTGCGGCCCAGTCTTCATCAATCGCGAGCGAGCTGGCGATAAAGTAGTGGATCGCGAGCAATACGGTCCAGGCCATCATCGGCCAGAAGTGCCACCAGTTTCCACCAATCAGTTCAGCAATCAGCATCAATAGAGTGAGTGACCCATAGAGCAGTAGATGCTTAGGGAACAACAGGCGTCCGGGAATATAGTTTCGATGATCGGCAAAGACACTCATCTTTTAAACAGTCTGCGTCGTGGCTGTTCCTCGTTTTCAGGTTTACGTAGATTTGGGTAAATCCGGGCCAGTGCGATGACGCGCAATGAATACCACAGCAGAAGGAGAACGACCAGTCCAACGAGCAGGGTATCTACAAGATGTCGATCGGAACGAAATCCATAAATCAAAAGGTACAACAGTCCAGCCAGCGGTGTAGCGCTTAAATAAAGCGCCGCAAAATAATTTTTAGCAATACCGAACGCTATTGCTGCGAAGACCACTGTAATGCCATAGACCGCGATAATGGGTGAACGTCCGTGCGGCGTGGCTCCGCTCATGGCCGTTAGACCAATAACTCCAAAGATCACTCCAAGAAATAGGCAGTAGGCCAGAATCTCATTGTCCGCCTGGTAGCGATTAAGCCGGGATAGGGGGACTAGATAAGGGGTCGTCCGGTCATCCCAAACGTAGCGTTTAAAGATGTTTTCCCAATCGAGCACGTTGGTGGTCCCGAAGGTTGTCGAATCGAAGTGTGCGACTATCCTAGGGTCTACTCGCGGTTGCGGGCTTTTTCAGCCTCTGTTGCCGCGCGCATTCGAGCGGATTGGAGTTCCAGTTGATCATCCATCTTCTCCAGTTCCATACGTTCTTTGCCTTCTACCGAAGCACCAGTTTCTTCCGGCCACTCGATGGTCATCAAGTTGAATCGCCAGTGTTTGGGTCCAAAGAGCGCAATTGCGACCTGTAGCCACACCGCAATGCCGGCCAGTAAAGCCACTATCAGGCCAATAACCAAAACAGACTTAATCATCCACCGGTGCGATAGACCGACCAGTGAAGCCGAGATCTCGCCACACTGCCACCAAGCACAGCTTGGATCCCGGTTAAACGTCCACGAGTCGTAAGTGTACATAAAGGCAAAATAAATAATGACACAGGTGAACGGTATCAAGAAGACGGTGATGCCAATAAACTCCAGCCAGGCTTTCTTGCGAAAGGCAAGATTCTCCCTCACCAGGTCCACGCGGACATGGGTATTCCAAACGTAGCCAAACCCTAATACCAGTGCAAATAGTGCGGTATGTGAATGCCACTCGAGTTCCTGTAAAAGCGTGGAGTCAAAAACCGGGCTGACATTTTCCCTCAGCCAAATCTGCCAGGGATCGCCTTGAATTTTGATGAATTTTGTTTTTCGTATGGTCAGATCCAATGCTGTGATCAATATCATTGGCAAGGCAAACCAGGAGCCGAATCGCCCGACCCGATCAACGAATCGGCGTAGAAACTCGCTGAGCCTCAGCATGGCCGGTAATTCCGCGGTAGATAACCGGTGGAGTTCTTGGGTCTCTGGAGCGGTGGTTGTCGTTTGGCTCACTTACAGTATCTCCGGCAATTTATTTTAGAGGTCAATCTAGTAGTCGTAGGCTGCTTTCATCAGCCACAACGACACGTTCGGTTTCCACATAACGAGAATGAGGCCGCACAGTTGTAGCAGCACAAACGGGATGATGCCCTTATAGATCTCCTGGATCTTGACTTCTTTAGGTGCGATACCCTTTAGATAGAACAAGGCGAACCCAAATGGTGGAGTGAGGAATGAGGTCTGTAGGTTGATGGCCATTAGCGTCAGGAACCAGAAAGTGATGTCCTTGGAAGCTATATGGTCGCCAAAATCTAGGCCCGCGATGAGCGGGGCGAAAACTGGTAACACGATCAGGGTAATTTCTATCCAGTCGAGAAAGAAGCCGAGAAAGAACGTAATCACCATCAAAAGTATCAACAGCTGCCAGGATGTCAGCCCGGCTTCAAGAATGAGATGTTCGACGATGTCATCACCACCCAGCGACCGATAGACATAGGCGAAACAGGTCGCACTGATGATGATAAAGAAAATCATGGCGATCGTGCGTGCCGACGTATGGCAAACCCCTGTTAGAAGTTTCATAGTCAGTCGACGATTACCTGCAGCCAACAATATAGTGCCAAATGCACCCACTGCACCGGCTTCGCTGGGCGCGGCGATGCCAAATAGAATTGAGCCTTTGATCATAAAAATTAGCAGTACCGGTGGCAGAAAGCTCTTAAATATCATTCCTGGATATTTGTTTCTGGGCACATGCAATAGTTCTGGCGGTAGGCTCGGAGCCACATGTGGTCTCACCTTCGCGTAAACCGCGACGAACGCTAAATAGAAAAAAGCCAGGACCAGTCCTGGGACAATAGCAGCCATAAACATGTTGCCGACTGAGACGGCCATGAGGTCCGCCATGATAATCAGCATGATGCTGGGCGGGATCAGGATGCCCAGCGTGCCGGAAGCTGCGATGCAGCCGCAGGAAAGAGAGTTCTTGTAGCCTTGTTTTATCATCGTAGGCAGGGCGAGCGCGGTCATCATGGTTACCGACGCACCGATAATGCCGGTCATTGCGGCTAATACTGTCCCCATCACGATCACTGCGAGCGCCAAGGATCCGGCAACGTTCTTGAGTAGTACCTGCACACAGTACAGAAGATCATTGGCGACGCCGCTTCGTTCCATCATGACGCCCATAAAAACGAAAGCAGGCACCGCAACCAATACCAGGTTTTCTGCGCCTTGGAACCAGATTCGAGGTAAGAAATTAAAGAACTCGATCAATGAAAACATATTGAGGAAATAACCGAGAATGCCGTACAGGAAAGCGAGGCCCCCGAGTATGAATGCGACGGGAAATCCGGAAAAAAGCAAAATAGCAAGAGTCACGAACATGCAGAGCGGCAAATAGTCCTGAAAAAATTCCAGCACTAATTCTTGAGCTTCCTCATCCATACTGCTGATCGAGGTATAGGCCATGATGATGGCCAGCACTATCAAGGCAACGAAAGCCTTTCCCCAATGTTGAGCTATACCCTTTTGGATGCCTTCCATGCCTTGACTCCGACTGCGGTTAGGTAATTAACAAAATAACGACTGGGGCCAGAAACCTGGCCCCAGTCTGCACAACTTAGTGACTCACTACAACAAACTTATCGTTTAATCAAGATAGGTCGGTTTCAGAGCCTGAGCAGCACCCCACTTGGAGTATGCTTTACGCCACGTGTTATAGCTCGCGGTTATTTCTGCGAACAGTGGATCATTGGCTGAATCTTCAGCAACGACTTCATTCCACGCCGCTTCAAACACAGCGATCTGGTCATCGGTCCATCGACGTGTGATTACACCATGCTTCTCACCCATCTCGACCATGGCGCCGGGGTTGACCGCTTCAGTTTCTACGTAGGAGCGGGCCAGACTGGATCGGCAGGCGGTTTCAACGATCATTTTGTTCTGATCAGACAGGCTATTCCACTTGTCCATGTTGATCTGCAGCGTACCAATTGATACCTGCTGGTGCCAACCTGGGAAGTAGTTATTTTTGGCAATCTGATAGAAGCCGTACTTGATGTCCATAGCAGGCATTGAGAACTCGGTGGCATCGATCACGCCTTTTTCAAGTGCGGGAAAGATATCGCCGCCAGCCAATAGCTGGGTGGAGACGCCGAGTTTCTGCATTACACGGGCACCCAGACCGAAAAAACGCATCTTCAGGCCGCGTAGTTGCTCAAGATCGGTGATCTCATTTTTAAACCAACCTGAGGTCTCGGGGCCGATGGCCAGACAGTGCATAGACTTGATGTTGTGGGCACCGTAGATCTTGTCACGGATCGCATCACCACCCTGGTACCAGATCCAAGCCATATATTCGCCCAAGGTTGGACCGAACGGGACCGCGGTAAAGTAGGCCAGTGACGGATACTTACCCACATCATAACCAGCGGTCGACCATGCCATTTCCACGGAGCCTTTGGATGTTGCATCAAAGCCTTCGTTAGCAGGAATCAAAGCGCCTGGCTCAAAAAATTTAACGGTGAATTTACCGCCGGAGAGTTTGCCGATGTCTTCGGCAAATCGTACAGCTTCCCAACCCAAGTGTGGTACCTGGCTACCCCAGGCACTGTGCATCTTCCATTTGACTTTTGCAGCCTGTGCGCTGGTACCAACCAGTGCGACTGAAAATGCAAATGCGCAGATTGCGAGAGTTTTACTGATTTTCATCAATCATCCTCCTGTACTGTTTAACGTCTAAGGCTGAGCACCTGGCTAGCGGCCTAGGTAACTAGGCACGCGGAGTAAGGCGCGTCAGCTTAACGCTTGAAAGGCAAACAGGTACAAGACAAAAAGACGGTGCTAGATGCTCCTCCCCCTTGTTATTTGTTCTTGTTTACCACTCTAGAGGCGTTCCCTCAGCCTCCACAGCAGCACGCTACCATCAAATATCAGTCCAGGCAACCTTGACAGGCCGAACTCGCTCTTCGTTTCTAAATTTTTACATCGAGCAGTATCAGTAGGAAATCTCACGTAACTGATTAGCTAAGTAGGCTCAGTCGACGTAAACCGGTGTTGAATTACGATATTCCCACTATGTTTGTAGCGAATATGGTTCAGTTGTGTAGAATTTCCCGATTGACAACAAAAGCTTCGTCCAATGTGAAATCCAGCCCGTTTAGCGTGTTTTGTGCCGCAATCCAGGCGGTACGGGCCGAGGACTCGACGGTTACACCTGCACAGTGTGGGCTGAGTACGACGTTTTCTAGTTCTAGTAAGTTAAGAGTGGGACTTGTTGGTTCGGTCACGAAAACGTCGATTCCGGCGCCTCCAATTGCCCTCTGGAGGAGGGCGTTGTGTAACGCGGCCTCGTCGACGATGCCGCCGCGGGCTGTGTTTATCAGCAGTGCGTTTGGTTTCATGAGGCTAAGTTCATGGCTACCGATTAGGTTTTTGGTTTCTTCGTTGAGAGGACAGTGGACTGACACGATGTCCATGTGGGGTAGGGCGTCGTGGAGATTGCGAACGACCTGGGCAGCCTGATCTTGTATTGCGTGGTCAGGGACATAAGGGTCGTAGACGTGTACGGCCATACCAAATGCAAGTGCACGACGAGTGACTTGCGTGCCGATTCGGCCGAATCCAATGACCAGCAGCTCAGATGTGTCGATCTCACGCGCAATAGGTGCGTCTCTGAAATTGAAATCACCCTGACGTGCTGCAGTGTCATAGCGTTGGCCCTGTTTGGCCAATGCCAGGATGAGATACAGGGTATGTTCGGCGACTGAAACTGCATTTCCCCCGACCGCAATCGTCAACGGTATCCGACGCGCAGTCAGCGCTCGTACATCCACAGAATTGAAGCCCACACCATGGCGGGACACTACCTTTAAAAGTGGTGCGCTGTCGATGATAGACGAAGTAATTTGTGCGGAACGGACCAGTATGCCATCGACATCGGACACCAGTTTTACAAGATCGGACTCGCTGTGTGCTTCAGTGATCTCGATCGTCAAATCGGCCCGTGTTTGGAGCAGGTTAATACCGTCCTGATGAATGTGACCGACGACAAGAACCTTCATGCTGTGATATTTATTTGACTTGCGCAGATTCAGCGAGGGCTGCCCGCAGCATTTCAATATTAAAAGAGGGGTCTCGTGCAGCGTCTAGTTGTACGGCTTCTTTTCTGATCATCAAGTCAACAGCAGCCGGTAGTTGTTCAATAGCTTCATTGGGAATAACGACTGCACCGTGGCGGTCCGCATGGATGATATCGTTATGTTTGACGACCATACCGAGAACTTCGACTTGAATCCCGAAATCGATAACGTGGTTGTAGATATGACTCGGTACCACCTTGCGGGCGAGAATTTGAAATTCGGAGGCACAGTCATCAAGGTCACGCATAGCGCTGTTGGTGACAGCGCCAAGGCAGCCGAGTCCTTTGTGGATGTTGGTCTGTACTTCTCCCCAGAAGGCGCCAGCGCCAGGATCGGTTTCAAAATCCTGAACGACAGCTACCGTGGGATGGGGCGCGTGGGCTACGTATTCATAGTAGGCCAACCGCCGGTCGGCCAATTCCTGTGCACTTTCTTTTGGCGGTGTTCGCGTGGCACAGCGCGCTGTGCGGGCATACCCCACAATGGGTTTGAGTGTTGGGTTAAGGCAGACCGCGTGCTCTACAGTGAAGCCATAACCGCGGCGCTCCGGGATAACCAATTCAAGGGCGTTGCAGATGGTCGGTGTATCCCATTGGGTTAGAAAAGACAGTTCAGGTGGCGTGTTTAGTGTCATGGTATTTGTCTTGTAATGTTGTTCCGGCAGATATACGGGTTAAGTGATCAGTGCAGACTACCAGGGAAATGTTGGTCGATTAGGTGATATAAGCTCGAGCGCTAACCAATAACGGCTTCGGCTTCGATTTCAACTTTCAATTGCGGTGTCACCAGAGCAGAGACTTCAACCAGTGTTGAGGCCGGCCGATGTTCCCCAAAATATGTCTGTCGAATTGGATTAATCAGGACACGGTCATTGATATTGGTGAGGAAGACTGTGACTTTCACGATATGCTCTGGCCGGCCACCGGCCGCTGTCAGGGCGCCGTCGAGATTGGACATAGCAATTCTGAACTGTTCCACAACATCGTCGGGGGCGGAGCCATCTGGGCGCATGCCAACTGTGCCTGACAGCCAGATCTGGTTGCCAGCCTTGACAACATGACAATAATGACTGACTGGCGGTGGCTGATCATCCAGTAGAAAACGTTCGATCTGGGTCATGTTGAAAGTCCACGTTAGTTTATTGATGGTCAAACGCTAACACGGTGAGTATCGTTATGACAAATTGATACGGTGACCTGAACGCGCGTGTCTTGAATTCAGGGCGAAGTGACAAATTGAGGATAAAACTAAGGTGAGTGTAGACGAACATCGGAAAATCGATGCCCAGGGCACAGTCAGTGTGGGTGGGCTGCTTAGAAATCGAGAATTTCGGTTGATCTGGCTGATCGGTGCAGCCACTAATACCTTGCGTTGGTTGGAGATTTTGGCCGTTGGGGTGGTGGTGTTTGACATGACAGGATCCCCATTCCAGGTTGCCTTTATGATCATATTGCGGTTTTTGCCAATGGCATTGATTGGTGCGCTTACTGGGGTCGTTGCTGATCGCTTCAACCGTCGTCTATTTCAGATCTGGTCACTCGGATCCATGATGGCAACATCAATTTTGCTGACCCTCATCGTGTTTGGGGGGTATCTGAATCTTTGGGTAATTGGGATGAGCGTGGTTTTAAACGGACTGTTCTGGACGACAGACAATCCTATCCGACGGACTTTGTTGGGTGAGGTGGTTCAGCCTGCACAGATCGGGATTGCAATGAGTCTTGACACAGTCACGAACTCGACCACGCGATTCTTGGGGCCATTGGTGGGTGGTATTTTTCTCGAATTTGCAGGCCTTGAGGGTGTATTTTTGGTCGGCGCTATTCTTTATGCATGTGCGTTGGGTTTAGCTTTTCTAGTTCGTACCGTCCCTGGCCAACAGAAACAGGGTCGAGGCAGTATTTTCAGCTTTCTTAGCGATGGCATAAAGGTGCTTCAAACTAATCGTGTTTTAGTCGGAGTACTGGCTATCACCGTGATCTACAACCTGTGGGCGTTTCCGTTTGTGGCCATGATTCCGGTTATCGGAAAGGATGTTCTGGGATTGAGTCCGTTGCCGGTCGGATTGCTGGTGAGCGCTGAAGGCGCTGGGACACTCATCGGTGCATTATTGGTCCTCCTGACACGCTCGGTAACACATTATCGGCGCCTCTACACATTCGGACTGAGTATAAGCTTGGCAATGGCATTGATTTATTCTCAGATGGGGTCGTTTCTTCCTTCCGGTGTGTTTCTGGCACTGGAGGGTATTGGTGCTGGATTTTTTGCCGCTATGCAGGCTGCACTGGTGCTACTCAATACACCCCCACAAATGCGCAGCCGCATGATGGGGTTGCTGTCGGTGTGCGTCGGATTGTGTGCGCTGGGATTTCTGCACATTGGTTTGCTCGCGGACTGGGTGGGCGCACAGAATGCTGTACTGATCTGCACGGCCGAGGGCCTGATCGCTCTGATCTTGGTCTGTTGGACCTGGCCCGAGATAATAGCCCGTCAGACGCTCCCGCCATCCACCTCTTGATTTGAATGAACGAACCGACTGATCTTTCATCGCCTGACCAAGAACGGGGTGTGCTATTCCAGCGCGCCGTTATTCTCGGTACGTGTACGTTGGTAACCATCCTCTATGCTATGACGGTCACCATTGCGAATGTGTCGTTGCCTCAGATGCAGGGTGCGTTGTCAGTCACGCAGGACCAAATCACATGGGTCGTGACCTTCAATATTGCCGCCACGGCAGTCGCCACACCGTTGACGGGTTGGCTGGTGGGTCGTTTTGGGCGTCGCCGTCTGTTGATCTACGCCATCATCGGCTTCGCCATCGCCTCACTGGCCTGTGGTCTTGCCGATTCCTTGGGCACGCTGATCTTTTTTCGGGTATTACAGGGCGTTTTCGGAGCACCCTTGGCGCCGGTGTGCCAGGCCATTGTCCAGTCTACCTTCCCAAGGCATATGTACGCGAAGGCAATGGCCTTCTTTGGTATGGGGGTCATCATTGGACCGATTATTGGTCCTGTCGCAGGCGGTTATCTGAGTGAAGCCTACAGTTGGCGCTGGGTATTTTTTATGATCGTGCCATTTACGTTGATGGCATTAATGGCGGTTGTGGCTTTTATTCGGGATACATCTACCCGTACGACTGTTCGATTTGATTGGACAGGGTTCCTGGCGTTGTCAGTTGCGGTCACTTGTCTGCAAATTACATTGGATAGTGGCCAACGGGCCGATTGGTTTGATTCTTACAAAATTATTATCCTGACCTGTCTGGCTGTCGGAGCGCTATATATTTTTGTTGCGCATGTGACGACCACAGAGCGACCGTTTCTCCGGCCGGCATTATTGAAAGATCGAAATTTTGTAATCGGGGTCATGCTGATGTTTATTTTTGGTCTCCTCAACTTCACGCCGATTACGCTGTTGCCCACACTGCTACAGAATTTGAGAGGTTATCCAGACTCGGTCATCGGGTATGTGCTGGCGATCAGGGGGTTGGGTACGCTGGCCGGCTTTTTCTTTATGATAGTTGGCAGCCGGATTGACCCGCGCTGGATGGTAGCCGCCGGCTTTGCAACACAAGGAATTTCCGGATGGTACATGGCGCAGGCGGACCTTAACGTCATGTTGGAGGATCTTTTTTGGCCCATGATCGTGCAGGGTTTTGGAGTTGGACTCCTTTGGCCGTCGATTACGGCCATCACCTTTTCAACTTTGAACCGAGACTATGTGGATGAAGGCACAGCTATTTATCATTTGATCCGTAATATGGCGAGCAGCATCTATATCTCCATCAGTGTTGCCGTCATTATGCGAACCAGCAGCCAGCGTTATGCCGAAATGACAGATCATGTATCACCGTTCAATCAGAATCTTGATTTACCCTGGGCGAGTCGCGGATGGAGTGCAACAACTACGGAGGGGTTGAGTCATCTGGGCAGTGAGATCGGTCGCCAGGCTGCCATGATTGGTTACATTAATTCATTTTATATGTTTTCAATCACGGCTTTTGCATTTATTCCGCTCGTATTGTTAATTCGCTGGAAAAAAGAAAATGCACTTCCGGCGCTTAAGGAAGGTGAGGAAAATGTTCGCGATTAAGCGCATTGCAGTCGATCATTTTCGAATACCCTTGCCGCTAGCATTGTCCGATTCAACCCATGGCGAGATCACTCACTTTGGCCTGGTCACTGTGCGGCTGACCGACGCCCAGGGTCGGGAGGGACTGGGCTACACCTATACCGTTAACAATATTGGCGCCGCAGCCGTGCTCAAACTTATCGAACAGGATCTTGCTGAGTCGATTCTTTCCTCAAGCTCAGATTCAATTGAAGCCTTCTGGGAGGAGATGTGGTGGCACGTCCATTTTGTAGGTCGAGGCGGCTTAGCTGCGTTTGCTATGGCCGCTGTCGATATCGCTTTATGGGACCTGCGGGCTAAAACAGTCAACAAGCCGATGTGGCGATTGCTCGGCGGTGACCGTTGTGAAGTAAAAGCATACGCGGGCGGAATTGATCTCGACTTCACCCTGGATCAGTTGCTTGCTCAGGCGGAAGGATTTCTGGCACAGGGGTTCCAGGCAATCAAGATGAAAGTCGGTCGTGACGTACTGGAACAGGATATTGATCGGGTACAGGCCATGCGAAATTTTGTCGGCCCAGATTTTCCACTGATGGCTGATGCCAACATGCGTTGGACGGTCGACCAAGCCGTGAAGGCGGCGACTGCATTGGCGTCTTGTGGTTTATATTGGCTGGAGGAACCTGTTATACCGGATGACTTTATAGGCCACGCCCGGGTTCAGTCGGTGGGTGGTGTGCCGGTCGCCAGCGGTGAAAATCTGCACAGCACCTACGAGTTCAGTCAACTGATTGAAAGTGGGGGGGTGACCTACCCTGAGCCGGATGCGGCGACTGTTGGGGGAATTACGCCTTGGCTCAAAATCGCTGAACTTTCACAGGCGCATGGGCTTCACATCACCTCTCACGGTATCCACGATATACACGTTCATTTACTCGCGGCAGTGACTAACGCCGATTACTTGGAGGTCCATGGGTTTGGCCTTGAACGCTTTATCGCAGAACCCTTGCAGCTGAACAACGGGTTGGCCCTGGCACCGGATCGGCCAGGCCATGGTGTGGTCCTCGATTTTGAAGCTCTTGAAACCCATCGTTATACGACTTGATCTAGTCGACGTTGGTATTTTATTCTGCTTCGACCAACTCGGTTTGCCTTTAATTTGACGCAGCGCTGTCGATCTGTTGGTACGAGGTCAGGAACTGCCATCCCGATTACGCCAGACCATCGCTTTCTGGCCCACATTCCGGATCAGTTCCAGCACATCGCGTTCGCCCACCACGTCGCGCATCTGCCCCGACAGTTCGCGTTTTCGGCGTGTATCGATTCGAACCGACACCGTCATTCCTGCCCGTAACTGCGGGCCACCGGCCTGATCGGTTATTACAAGTTTGATGGGTATGCGCTGGACAACTTTGACCCAGTTTCCCGATGCGTTCTGTGGGGGTAGGATTGAGAATTCAGCACCGGTGGCTGGTGCGATGCTGCTGACCACAGATTCCCAAATTTTATCGGGATAGGCATCGACCACAATGGTCGCCTGTTGACCAGGCTGAATATGAGTAAGTTGTGTTTCCTTGAGATTGGCTTCGACCCAGATCGGTTGATTCTGTATCAGGCTGAATACCGGTTTGCCGGCCTGCGCGTATTCGCCCACCTGCAGTTTCATATTACTGACGATGCCGGAGGCGGGCGCGCGGATGGTGGTGGCCTTTAGGTCAACGGCCGCTTGATCATAGGTTGTTTGCGCGGTCAGATAACGTGGATGTTGGTCGACCGGTAGTCGTTCATTGCCTGCCAGTTGAGCCAGCACTCGTTGTACACGTTGTTCAATGATTTGCACCTCACGTCTTGCAACCTGCAGGTCATGCTTGGCTTCGTCATGTTTTTCTTCACTACTCAGACCTTGCTTCAGCAGTTTTCGTTGGCGTTTGTAACGTCGATCAAGATATCGGACTTTGTCCTTGGCCAGTTGCTCCTGAACAACAGTTTCGCCGTAATCAGCACGCAGGGATTCGAGTTCGGTTCGGATCACTGCCATCTGCGCCCGGGCCCGATTGAGTGTGATCTCCAGGGGAGAGGAATCTATCTGTAACAAAACATCATTAGCTTCAACTGCCTGGTTATCAACGACCAGCACGGAGGTGACCCGACCAGAAACCTCTGGGCTGATGATGATGACATTGGCCTTCACGTACGCGTTGTCTGTGCTGACGTACCGGCCGCCCGCCGCATAAAGATACAGACCCACACAAATAGCCAATAGGGGGATAACGATAAGAAACACCGTTCGTTTCAGCGTACGACTGCCCAAAATAGAGAAAAGTTTGCGCTCCGACATCACGTCTTACTCTTATCGGCCACGGGTAGATTCAGCAGGTTTGTTTTCATATGAATCAAGATATCTACTAACCGTTCTCGTTCCTTTTCGTTCAGTCCCTCGAGCGACTGTTGACGAAGATCAGCGGCGATACGGCGAAGCGATTGCATAGCAGGTTCGACTTCGTCTGTTAGATACACGCGTTTGACACGGCGGTCGTCTGGGTCGGGTTCACGGCGAAGCCATCCTTTGGCTTCCAGGCGATCGAGCAGTCGGCCGAGGGTGGGTCGCTCTATTTCCAAGATTTCGGCCAATTCAGCCTGAACAAGTCCGTCGCGACGATAAAGATGGGTCAGGACCCACCATTGCGATCGGGTCAACCCGATGGATTTTGCTCTCCGGTCAAACGTGGTTCGCATTAACCGGGAGACATCGTTCAGAATAAACCCAAAATTACGATCTAGATTTTCACGTTGCATGACAATAATGTAGTAGGCTAGCTTATAATAAGCAAGACTATTATAACCAAGGTTATTAATCTATGAATCAGATAGATCTGAAAGGTCGACGGGCGGTGGTAACTGGCGCAGCACAAGGCATCGGTTTGAGCATCGCCCAGCGATTGTTGGCATCAGGCGCCCACGTCTGCCTGTGGGATCAGGATGCGGCATTGCTTGAGGAAACTTGCGAGGCATTGGCTGGGTCGTCAGTCTTTTCACAGGTCGTAGATGTGACTGATTCGGACGCTGTCGCGGAAACTGCTCAACAGACAGCCACTGACCTCGGTGGTATCGATATCCTGGTGAACAATGCAGGGATAGCGGGCCCAACAGTCCCATCGTGGGAATATCCTGTTCTCGACTGGCAGAATGTCATCGACGTCGACCTCAATGCCGTGTATTACTGTTGCCGTGCCGTGATTCCAATAATGCGCGAGCAGGACTATGGGCGAGTTGTCAACGTGGCTTCCATCGCAGGGAAAGAAGGTAATCCCAACGCTGCAGCTTACAGTGCTGCCAAAGCCGGGGTCATTGCTCTGACTAAATCGATCGCGAAAGAAACTGCAGACCTCAATATTGCAGTCAATTGCATCAGTCCGGCAGCTGCGAAAACTCGCATATTCGATCAAATCAGCCAACAGCATATTGACTACATGTTGTCGAAGATCCCGCGAGGTCGGTTTGTCCTGGTTGAGGAAATCGCAGCGATGGTGGCCTGGATGGTGTCAGAAGAAAATTCCTTTACGACGGGGGCCGCCTTCGACCTCAGCGGTGGTCGGGCGACCTATTAATTCTAATGGGGAAGAAAGCAATCATTGTTGTTGGTGCAGGCGACGCGACAGGGGGTGCGATCGCCCAACGATTTGCACGGGAAGGTTATGTGGCCTGTGTGGCAAGGCGAAATGCCGACAAGCTTACGCCCCTGGTCGAGCGGATCAAGGCAGAAGGTGGGGAGGTAGAACCTTTTGGCACCGATGCTCGGCGAGAAGATCAGATTCAGCAGTTGTTCAAGACTGTCGAGAATAATATCGGTCCGGTCGAGGTCTGCGTGTTTAACGCCGGTGGCAACGTTAAATTTCTACTCAACGACACGACCACCCGTGTGTATTACAAGGTCTGGGAAATGGGCTGTTTTGCCGGATTTTTGACAGGCCGCGAAGCAGCGCATTACATGAAACCCCGTGGTCGCGGCACCATTTTGTTTACTGGGGCAACGGCAAGTATGCGTGGCGGTGCCGGGTTCAGTGCATTCGCCGGAGCAAAGTTTGGCTTGAGGGCGTTGTCACAATCGATGGCCCGGGAACTTGGGCCTCAGGGTATTCACGTTGCACACGTGGTTATTGATGGCGCTATCGATACTGTATGGATCAAGGAAATGTTTCCCGAAACGTATGCGCTTAAAGATCAGGATGGAATACTGAATCCGCAGCATATTGCCGAGATGTACTGGCAATTACACTGCCAGCGCCCTTCTGCGTGGACACAGGAGGCAGACCTTCGACCTTGGATTGAGTCGCACTAAAAAAGGTAGAGAATCGATGACAAAAACAGTTGAGTTTTTTTATGATTTTGGCAGTCCTACGGTCTATCTAGCGGCTACGCAGTTGCCGAGTATTGCTGGCTCGGTCGGCGCAACAATTGATTGGCGACCCATGTTGCTCGGCGGTGTGTTTAAGTCCACGGGGAACCAAAGCCCTGTCGTTGTTGCGGCAAAAGCTGCCTATATGAATGATGATTTGGAGCGGTTTGCGAAACGCTACGGAGTGCCGTTCAGGTTTAATCCACACTTTCCGATTAATACGTTGGCGCTGATGCGCGGTGCCGTGGCGTATCAGGCCGATGCTGTTGTCTCTTCAACTTATCGTGAAGCAATCTTCACGGCGATCTGGGTTGAAGCTCGGAACCTGAATGAACCGGATGTAATCGGGCAAGTCTTGGGCGATGCCGGGTTGGATCCTGCGGAGTTAATGAACCGCATCGGCGAGCAGACCGTTAAGGATCAACTTATCGCTAACACAGAGGAAGCCGTGAATCGCGGGGTATTTGGTGCGCCAACATTTTTCGTGGGCGATCAGATGTTCTTTGGTCAGGATCGGCTCGACTTTGTCACAGAAGCGCTCAGCGGTTAGAACGGAATCTAATATCCAGCCTGAAGAGAGATAATCTATTAATCTGGAATCAGTTCGCCAAGTGGAATTGTTTCACGGGCTATATAGTTATCGGTGGGGTGTCCTGTGCGGCCATAGGCATGCCAAATTTTGAAACCAAGCAGTTCAAGTAAGTCGGAATTCGCCGTGTCCAACACTTCTTGCCGGGTGCCCACGGTATAGTTTTCCTGGGGCCTGAACTGAGGTGTACAGAACGTCGTGAGTACAGCGCGTCGAGGTGTCTTTGTGTTATTGGCCCCGGTGCCGTGCCAGATTCTGCCATCGCAAATCAAAGCTGTGCCTGCTGGACCGGTCGCTGCGATCGATTTGGCGGTCGAATCGGGTTGTCGCCCACTTAGGTGGCTTTCTGGCACCACTCGTGTGCCGCCATTCGATTCTGTGAACTCGTCAAGCATCCACAGTATGTTCACAGCGACGGGTGGAGAGATCGCGCCAGTGGATTCAGAATCTTGATCGAATAACTCACGTGACATAGACCCAACGGGTAGTCCTGCTCGGCCTATTCGCGTGGGTGGCGGCATCCACCACTGATCCGTATGTAGCCGCATGGCTACGCCACCGGGATTGGCAATGTTTGCGGTGTGGCTAGACAAAAGATAGTGATCACCCAGTAGGCCCGTCACTAGTTCTCTCGTGGCTGTATGTTTCAACAGGTCCAGGAATACAGCACCTTTATTAACCAGCATCCAAACACGTTGATTCCGGCCGCCTTGCGCTTCAGTAAATTCTTGGGGGCGCAATTCGCCAGCACTGTCTCTGAAATCACCCCAGTTCTGGGAGGGCCCCCCGTCTTGAAAGGCAAAACCTTTCTGTTTTTCTGCCAGAGCTTGTTCAGTCAGCCTTTTGCGAAGTACCTTAAGTTGGTCGTCTGCAAGTGCGTTGCAGAACAGGCAGTAGCCATGCTGAGCAAGGTCTCTGGAGCACTGTTTGAGAGATGGACTGGGTTGGGGCAGAGCGGTGTTCATTCGTGTCTGAGGTCGGTTGGCTTCGTTGGCGGCGTGTTTAAACACTCGGCCTTGTTTGAAAGAATATTGTCGATGATAAGCATAGCGTGTTGTGTGCGGGCGTCAATCTCGCTAGCATCAGAAGACTGGTAAAGATGCGCAACCGATATGTCATTCGAAATCGGAGTTCAGCCGGGACCGAATGAAGGGTAATCAAATCAAACGAATAGCCATTTTTCTGCTGGTATTTTCCATTTGTGCCGTGATCGTGTTCCTGGCAGTAAATTTGTTCTACGGATTGCTCGGAGATCTGTGGACGCCGGCAGGTTGATGGAGTCTGGGCCTTCGTTGCTGTGATTTAATTGGCAAGTAAACTACGATCATAGCTAGCTGGCCAAAAGTAGAAACGTTTAAGGCGTAAATTATGATCGTCCACCTGCTGCCGATATTGATGTTCGTTGTGTTGATGTTGCTGGTGTTTACCAGTTATCCGATCGGTTTTGTTCTCGGTGGAATCTCAATAATATTTGGTGTAATCGGCTGGATGTCGGGCGTATTTTCGCTTATCGAGTTCTTTAATTTTGCGCCACGTGTCTGGTTTATAGCCGATAACTTCCAGATTATCGCTGTCCCGCTATTTGTCTTTATGGGAGTGATGCTGGAGCGTTCCGAGATTGCCAAAGAGTTGTTGGAGGCATTGCAACTAATACTAAGACGGGTTCCCGGCGGCATGGCCATGTCTGTAACAGTGATGGCCACGATCTTTGCGGCAATTACTGGCATCATTGGGGCTGCTGTAGTCGTGATGACGCTGATTGCTTTGCCCCCAATGTTAAAAGCAGGGTACAAGCCGACACTGGCATTGGGCACAATCGCTGCCTCATCTACCTTGGGCATATTGATACCGCCGAGTATTCTGTTGGTGTTTTTGTCAGAACTATTGCCTATGTCTGTAGGCTCATTGTTTGCAGCATCTCTTTACCCTGGATTATTGCTTTCGCTCCTCTATCTGGCCTACATCGGTATTTTTAGTCTATTAGTTCCGAGCGCGGCGCCGAAACTGGAGACCACTGAGGATTTTTTGTCTGGTAGGGAAATCATCCAGATTTTAGTTCGCGGGATACTACCGCCCGTGGCGTTGATCGCGATGGTGCTGGGTTCAATCCTGACCGGATTTGTCACTATCACTGAGTCTGCCGCTGTGGGGGCGGGTGGTGCAATGCTGCTGGCAGTAATTCGAAGGAAGCTCGATTTGAAAATTCTGCGAGACTGCCTTCAACGCAGTACCATGATGATAGGGATGATATTTTTCTTGTATATCGGAGCCACCTGTTTTTCATATGTGTTTCGAGTACTTGGCGGTGATGAGGTTATCCTGACTTTTATCAACGAGTCAGGACTGTCAAGTTGGGGAGTCTTGATTGTCGCAATAATGATGATCTTTGTGATGGGTTTCTTTTTTGACGTGCTTGAAATCCTGTTAATTGTTGTTCCTGTATTCGCCCCTTTGATTACACCGCTTGATTTTGGTGATCATATCGCCCAGGCCGATGTGATTTACTGGTTCGCCGTATTGGTCGCGATCACACTGCAGACCTCTTTTCTGACGCCTCCGATGGGGCTCGCCCTGTTCTATATTAAAGGAGTCGCGCCCGATAGTATTACAATGAGTCAGATCTATATCGGAGTTATTCCATTTGTATTTCTACAACTTATCTGTGTCGGTTTGGTCATGGCGTTGCCGGATATCGCTATGTGGTTACCGCACAAACTTTTCCCGTAGCGAAGATGTCTAACCAATCTAATTACGCTATATATCGTAGGTGGCTCAAGGCTGCATATTGGATAGAGAGGCCCGTTCTCTGGTTGGGTCAATTATCGGCTTGGTTGCTGCTGCCACTGGTGGGCATCATCATGTTTGATGCCGTTTGTAGGAAGTTTCTTCGCAAAACAACGTTCGCACTTGAGACGGGGCTCTACCACCTGATGAACTCGCCTGTCTTGCAGGATGCGGAGTGGCACCTGCACGCGATATTGTTTTTGGTTGCCATGGGCTATGCCTATGTGTACAACGCACACGTACGGCTCGATATTTTCCGTCCTAGATTAGGCATCAAAGGCCGCTTGTGGGTGGAAGTTTTCGGTGGTGTATTTCTGCTTATCCCTTTCTTGGGTACCTTAATTTATTTTGGGTGGGATTTCTTTTTATCTGCTTGGGTGACCGACGAAGGGACTTCGGTTTTGATAGGGATAGGCAATCGCTGGTTTATTAAGTCTTTTGTAATGATCGGTTTTTCCCTGCTTCTGCTGGCCGCGGTTTCACTGATTATTCGGCTCGCAATACGATTGTGGGGCCCGGAGGATCTAATCGCTGAAACAAGAGTCGATGCGTTTACTCGAGCGTCGCATTCCGCTTTCCAATGACTGCTGGCAGTGTATTAAAAGTAGTTCAGGCTGAATCACCTCCATCGATGTACATTGTCTGCCCCGTGATGTAGTCGGCTTCGTCAGAGGCCAGAAAAAATCCGACATTCGCGACTTCATCCGCAGTGGCGGCCCGTTTGAGAGGCACCGTGCCAACCCTGCGTTGCATGGAGTCGCCTTTCTGCCGACCCCACAGTTTCCCCATCTCGTTGTCAATGAAGGCCCACATATCGGTATCAACGATTCCGGGAGCCAGTGCATTAACCGTAATGCCCTGGTCAGCGAGGTCGAGTGCCATCGATCGTGTCAGTGAAACGACAGCTGTTTTGCTCGCGGCATAAGCGGCAATCTCCGGCCGGCCACGATCGGCCGCAAGAGATGCGGTGTTAATGATCTTGCCACATTGGCGCTCCACCATGTGTTTGGCTACAGCCTGGCCGCACAAAAATACGCCCTTGAGGTTGACGTCGATAACTTGATCCCATTCAGTTTCCGTGACCTCTAGAAAATTCTGGACGCGAATAATGCCTGCGTTATTGAAGAAAATATCTATATGGCCAAATGATTTAACAACCGCCTGGACCATTTGGGCGACTTGGTCTGTCTGGGTTACGTCGACTGCTACCTTAAGAGCTTTGCGATTATGGGACTCTATGATTCGGGCGATATCGTCGAGTGCTTCCGTTCGAATATCCGCAAGTGCGACATGGGCACCTTCACGGGCAAGGCGCCGGGCAATTGCCTGACCAATGCCGCCTGCTGCGCCGGTAATCAGGGCTACTTTTCCATCGAGTTTCATAATGAGCTACCTAAGATAATGCGGTTTAACTGATTACTGCGCTGTCATACCGCCGTCTATGACGAGTTCTGCACCTGTCATGAAACTTGATTCGTCCGAACCCAGAAACACACAGCCCCAGGCTATATCCTCTGCGGTTCCCATGCGTCCGATCGGCGTTTGGCTTACCCGTTTGTTCCATTCTTCTGGGTCGGCATGCACCGCGGCTGTCATGCCGGTATCGGCAAATCCCGGATGTACAGAATTACAGCGGATGAGGTCTGGCGCATATTGAATTGCGACGGCTTTGGTGAAGGTCCGAACACTCCCTTTTGCTGAGTGGTAGGCGGTGGTACCGGTGCTGCCGACAATGCCGTAGATTGAAGAGATATTAATGATGGAACCGCTGCCATTTTCGCGCATCGGCGGGATCGAGTGCTTGGCGCCCAGGAATACGCCCGTTGAGTTCACGGCATGCAGGCGATTCCAGATTTCAACGGTGGTGTCTTCAACTTTTACTCTGGATTCTGCGACAGACATACCGGCATTATTGACCGTGATATCGAGTCGGTTATAACGTTCAATCGCTGCATTCACGGTGTCGATCCATTGCGACTCCACGCTGACGTCCAGATGGAGGAAAATGGCCTCTCCGCCTGCTTGAACGATATCGTCCGCGACCGACCGGCCAGCCTCTTCGTTAATGTCAGCCACCACGATCCCGGCAGCACCCTCCTGAGCGTAGAGTCGACAGGTGGCTGCACCGATGCCGGAAGCGCCGCCCGTCACTATGGCAACTTTGTTTTTTAAGCGCATGTTCCTCCTTTTCCTGGTTTCAAGGCTACTGCACGGATACGAAATATCCGGAATAATTGTTCTGAGATTATAGGCTGGCAATCATAGCGTATTCTCCCCTAGACTTACTCCAAGGGTTCAGTTGGGTTTAATAATTATTGTAAGCAAATAAAAGGGGGAAATTACATGGATCTGTCAGCAGACGTCTGCCTGAATATATACACAGACATGTGGCGAATTCGCTTATTCGAAGAGGAAGCGGATCGCCAGACCAATCTGGGCAATGTGGTCGGTACTTTGCACATGTATTGTGGGGAAGAAGCTGTTGCCACAGGGGTCTGTGCAAACCTGAGAGATGATGACTACGTACTTGGAACACATCGAAGTCACGGTCATTGCTTAGCGAAAGGCGCAAAATCAGACCGAATGATGGCGGAGTTGTGGGGAAAGGCAACGGGCACCTGTAAGGGTAAAGGAGGTTCGATGCACGTCGCAGATTTCTCGCTCAATATGCTAGGCGCGAATGGCATTGTGGGCGCGGGTATTGGGCCCACGACCGGTACGGCACTGGCCAGCAAACTGCGCGGCACTGATCAAGTCTCAGTGTGCTTTTTTGGTGACGGAGCAGCCGCTCGAGGTACTTTTCACGAAGCGATCACCATGGGATCGCTCTGGACCCTGCCGGTTGTCTATGTTTGTGAGAATAATGGGTATCAGCAGTGGGTACCGCGTGAGAACGTAGCAGTCGTGGATTCGGTTGCGGATATGGCGGCATCTTACTCAATACCCGGCGTGTCGGTAGATGGTCAGGATGTTGTAGAGGTGTATGAAGCTGCAGGCGAGGCCGTGAAGCGTGCACGTGAGGGCGGGGGCCCCACTTTGCTCGAAGCACGCACTTATCGGTTCTATGGTCACAGCCTCGGAGATGAACAACAGTATCGTTCGTCCGAAGAAGTTGATGAATGGAAGGAAAATCGAGATCCGATAAAACTGCTGGCGCAGTTCATGCGCGATCGAGACTGGTTAAGCGAAAAACAGGATCAGACTATCCAGGCTGAAGCTAACGCTGAGATCAATGCCGCGACCCGATTTGCCGAGGAAAGCCCCTGGCCAAGTGCGGATGAAGTTGCAACCGACGTTGTGGCTCCGATTCAGGAGGTGGCGTAATGAAAACCATGGCATTCAACGAAGCACTTCGAGAAGGGCTCCATGAGGAAATGGCGAGAGACGATTCGATATTCGTCATTGGAGAGGATGTAATTACCCACGGCGGTCCTTACAAAGTGACTGAAGGTGTTGCAGAACGTTTTCCAGGTCGGATTTTTGAGACGCCGATTGCAGAAGCCGGTATTGTTGGGGTTGGTGTTGGCGCTGCACTGGCCGGTATGAGGCCTGTGGTCGAGTTGATGTACCTTGATTTTGTGACGTGCGCTATGGACGAGGTCGTTAATCAGGCTGCAAAAATGCGCTACATGAGCGGTGGCCAAGGCAGCGTTCCGATGGTGATTCGTCTGCCCTGCGGTGTCGGCCGACTGCTGGCCGCACAGCACTCGCAGATCATGGAATCGTGGTTTATGCACGTGCCCGGATTACAGGTGGTGGTGCCATCTACACCCGCGGATGCGAAAGGTTTGTTTAAATCGGCCATACGTTCGCCCGATCCAGTGATGTTCTTCGAGTACAAACGAATCTATACCAGTAAAGGTGAGGTGCCGGATGGTGAGCACTTGGTCCCTATCGGGCTGGCAGACATCAAGCGAGAAGGTGAAGATGCCACGATCATCGCAGTCGGCCCGATGGTCCAGAAATCTCTGGAAGCAGCCATCACGCTTGAAGATGACGGCTACGATGTAGAAGTCGTAGACCCGAGATCGTTGTCACCGCTTGATACTGATACGATTTGTAGCTCCGTAAGAAAAACAGGGCGAGCCATAGTCTGTGGTGAAGACTCGGCATTTGCGGGTGCCGTTTCTGAGATTGCTGCGATGATCGGTGAGAATTGTTTTCATGATCTTAAAGCGCCTGTGGCAAGGGTCGGCAGCCCGCATGTGCCAATGCCCTTCAGTGCTGAACTGGTTAAACATGTGGTCCCCAGTAGCGAAAGCGTTGTATCCGCTGTTCAAGCGGTTATGAACTGATCCGACAGTAACAATGGCGACGCAATTTAAAATGGCGGCAATGGGTCACACCATGGAAACGGGTCGAGTTGTCGAATGGCATATTTCAGAAGGTGAAAGCATTGATGAGGGCCAGTTGTTGATATCTATAGAGACAGATAAAACGGTGGTCGATGTCAATTCGCCAGTGTCAGGTGTCCTGCTTAAAACTGTGGGGCAGGTCGATGCCGAGTACGATGTGGGGGAAGTCCTCGCCTGGATCGGAGATGCGGGTGAAACTGTTCCGGACCAACCGGTCGAGCCTGACTCTAAAAAACGATCTGTGGCAGCAGGACCCCGGGTTACACCAGTGGCCCAGCGGCTCGCTGACAGGCACGGAATTGATGCCGATGCTGTAGAGGGCACAGGGCCTGACGGGCGTGTGACCAAGGAAGACGTCCAGCGCGCGATTGATGATGGAACCGCCCCGGCTAAGGCGGAGGACACATCGGTACCGGCAGGTGAGGTCGTGCCTCTCAGCGGGATCCGACGGATCACGGCCGAACGCCTGAGTGCAAACTGGGGGGTAGCGCCCCATGTGAGTGAAGGAATAGAAGTCGATTTCAGCCAGTTTGAGTCTTACCGTGTAGAGCGCGAGGCTGATTGGCAGGAAAAGTGGGGTACTCCACTGGGACCCAATGACCTGATTCTGGCGGCAACTGCCCAGACTTTAAAGGATCACCCTGATCTTAATACTGGGTTTGTTGACGGTGCCATTTGCCGTTATAACGAAGTTAATCTGGGCGTTGCGATTGATATTGATGGCGGTCTGGTCGTGCCAGTTGTCCGCAACGCGGACAAGTTGAGTATCGGCGAGATCGCGCGAACCGTGCGCGAACTGGCAGTCAAGGCACGTGAAAATAAGTTAACCCCGGATGAAATGGAGGGTGGAACATTCAGCGTGAGCAACCTTGGTGGGCTGGGTATAGACTGGTTCACGCCGATATTAAACCCACCCCAGTGCGGGATCCTTGGGATAGGGCGAATTCAGCGCGTGCCGCGTTATGCCGGCAACGAGATCGTAGCGCGTGATCTGGCCACGCTGGTGTTAACGTTTGACCACCGGCTCATCGATGGTGCGCCGTGTGCACGATTTCTCTCACAGTTACGAGCTGCACTCGAGGCACCCGAGGCGTTTCTGGACTAGCCGCCAGGATAATCAAGGCCACTCATCACGGATGGGATCACTCCCGTCCCAGTCTATTGCTGCTTCCCTGACGGCATCAAATATTCGACGACGCTCTGGCGTAAAGTGTGCCATCTCAATGACTGTGCCGGGGTGTCCCTCGTTAAAGAAGTAAACAAACCGGCCGCGCACGCTGTCGGCTTCCTGGCCAACCTCATAGCCTGAGTCAAGAGCACGCTGGTAGAGTTCGTCGTAATTGTCCGGCCAGCTTGACCAGTGCTGAAGTCCTTCGTTACCTGCATTCAGGAAATCCTGATACATGGTGGGAGAGGTGTCCCGCTGCTGAATCAGCTCGACCTGGACATCACCTGAATTCGCCAGTGCAATTGACAAATGTGGTGAGCTGGGTTGTCCACGATAGTGAAAGTCTTTAACGGGCAGTTTGTCGACATAATACCAGGGCCCGATACCGCACACCTCTACCCAGTGTTTGATGGCTTGTTCTACATCGCGGACTACGTACCCCATCTGTCTGATAGATCCGAATAATCTGCTCATGATACGATTTGTATCCCGTCTCGTTCGATAGAACCTCATCATATCTGTTTTCTATTCAATTGAAAGAGTGCAGTCGGATCAAAGGTCTGCTCTGGGGTAAAATATCCGGTCGAACACCGAAACAAAAAGAATGAAAGGAGAGTGGCTATGACCACAACCACACGCGAATCCTATGATCAGGTCATGATGCCGAACTATGCGCCGGGTGATGTGATTCCTGTTCGAGGCAGTGGTTCGCGGGTCTGGGACCAGGCCGGTACAGAATATGTTGACTTTGCTGGCGGCATTGCCGTCAATGCGTTGGGTCACGCGCACCCGGCGTTGGTGTCCGCACTTACGAAGCAGGCCGGCAAGTTGTGGCACACTTCCAACGTCATGGCGACCGAGCCCGCGGTCGTTTTGGCAGAAAAGCTGTGTAAAGCCACCTTTGCTGATCGTGTCTTTTTCTGCAATTCCGGGACTGAGGCAAATGAAGCCGCTCTCAAGCTCGCCCGACGATATAGCCATACTAATTTTGGACCGCAAAAAGACTTAATTATTGCTTTTGATAACGCCTTCCATGGCCGATCACTGTTGAATATTTCAGTCGGGGGCCAACCGAATTACCGGGAAGGGTTCGGGCCATTACCGGGTTCGATTACACATTTACCTTTTAATGATGTGGCAGCCCTCGAAGAAACCTTTAATTCGTTTTCGGATACGGTCTGTGCTGTCATTGTTGAGCCTATACAGGGTGAAGGTGGCGTACTCGATGCCGAGCCTGAGTTTATGCAGGCCATTCGGCGCCTGTGCGATGAACATCAGGCATTGATGGTTTTGGATGAGGTTCAGACAGGGGTAGGTCGAACCGGCAAGCTGTACGCCCACGAATGGTACGATGTGAAGCCTGACATTATGGCAACCGCAAAAGCCCTGGGTGGTGGATTTCCTATCGGTGCCACATTGGCGACAGCACAGGTGTCGGAGGTATTTAAAGTTGGCACTCATGGCAGTACGTACGGCGGCAACCCCCTCGCTTGTGCAGTGGCGAGCGCGGCTCTTGATCTGATTAACACGCCGGACGTTCTTGAGGGCGTTACCTATCGACGGGCGATGTTGGTTAAGGGGCTCCAGGGGATTTCAGATCGTTTTGATGTGTTCCAGGCGATTCGGGGTCAGGGCCTGCTGATCGGTTGTGTTGTTACCCACAACTGGTCTGGTCGGGCTCGTGAATTTCTGCTGGCGAGTCAGGATGCCGGCGTTCTGACTCTGATAGCTGGTAGTGATGTGCTGAGGCTAGCGCCATCGCTCATTATTCCAGAGGCTGACATCAAAGAAGGGCTGGAACGTCTGGAAGGGGCGGTTGCGACCCTGTGTGCCGCGGAGAACAAAGCGGCAAGTTCTTGAACGGCTAGTGGGCTGGTTTATTTAGTTCGGCTTGACTGAACCGAATGTCTGACTCGGTATTAAACATTCTTAACGTTGTTTTGACAGGCGCAGATTCCGCGATCACTTCGCCGCGCCGGATCACGAACAGTCGGTTCGCCCGCAATCGCAGTGCTTCAATGGGGTCGGCCGCCTGTAGTATCACCATGTCGGCATTGCAGCCTGGCTCAAGTCCATAGTTCTCCAGGGCCAGCACCTCAGCTGCATTCGAAGTCACCGCTTTAAATGCTTGGCCCATTTCGGTGATGCCTGTCATCTGCCCGACATGTAGTCCCATATTGGCCACTTCAAGCATGTCGTGACTGCCGAGTGAATACCAGGGATCGAGCACACAGTCGTGGCCGAAGGCAACGTTAATTCCTAGTTGCATCATCTCCTTGACTCGCGTCATGCCGCGACGCTTTGGATAGCTATCAGAACGGCCTTGCAGCGTAATGTTGATCAGCGGGTTGGCGACAGCGTGTACCTGTGATTCAGCCATCAATGACATGAGTTTGCCGGCATAGTAGTTGTCCATTGAATGCATGGAGGTCAGATGGGAGCCCGTTACTCGACCCTGCAGGCCGAGTCGCTGTGTCTCTGATACCAGTGTTTCTATGTGTCGGGACTGCGGATCGTCGCTTTCATCGCAGTGCATATCGACCATAAGTCCACGTGCTTCCGCAATCTGACAGAGTTCGCGCACGGACTGTGCACCATCCGCCATGGTGCGCTCGAAGTGCGGTATTCCACCAACAACGTCTACCCCAAGGTCCAGTGCTCGGGTGAGCAGGTCGGCTGCCCCCGCATATCGAAAATATCCATCCTGTGGAAAGGCGACCAGTTGAAGGTCGAGATATGCTTTTACGGATTCCCTGACGTCCAGCAGAGCATGCACGGCGGTCAATTCCGGATCGCAGATATCTACGTGACTACGAATAGCAAGATTTCCCTGAGCCACAGCCCAGCCACACAGGGTGAGGGCGCGCTGCTTAATGTCATCGACAGTGAGATGCGGTTTGAGTTCCGACCACAGAGCTATGCCTTCGAGCAAGGTGCCACTCTGATTCACGCGGGGTCGCCCGTACGACAGCGTCGAATCCATGTGAAAGTGACTGTCAACGAACGGGGCGGTGACCAGTTGCTGCTCGGCATCTATTTCGGTCTCTGCCTGTGCTTGGATATGTGGCTCGACCAGAGTAATCCGACCTTTCTGGCAGGCAATATCAACAGGCGACGGCCGGTCTATAACGATAGCATTTTTGATTAGCAGATCAAGCAAACCGATCCCTCCCCAATTGGAACGTGTTGTTGTAGTGCCTCTATAACATTATGGCCGATAATTTATGTCCTGATTTTACAATCAGTTCGTGTCCCGGAGCAGGTGAGCATCGTGACTGTCCCAGCGCACGTATACCGTCGCCCCGACCTTCAGATCGAGTTCTGATAATTCACGTTGCTGGAGTTGAATCCTAAAGTCTGCGCCGTCTGGCGTCTCAGCCAGGACGGTGACAATTGAGCCGACGAATTCCTCGCTGATGAATCGGCACTCCATTTCGTTTTCGTCGTTGACCGCACTAGTACTCAGTCTGATTAGGTCTGCACTGATTACCAGACTGGTAGTGTCACCGATTGACCAGATGTGATCCGAACTCTCGACGCATTTGAAACGGCCAGCAGGTGTATCAACTTCAATCAGTCTATCGGCCGCGATAACCGTTCCGCTCAATATGTTATTTGCGCCGACAAACTCTGCGACAAACCGCGTTGCCGGGTTGCGATAGATCCCTTTAGCTGAATCAATTTGTTCTATTCTTCCTTGATTCATGATGACCACCCGGTCGGACATTGCAAACGCCTCGGACTGTCGGTGGGTGACATAGACAAAAGTGATGCCCAGTTCTTTCTGAAGTTTTGTCAGAACGCCCTGCATGCGCACGACGAGGTTGGCATCCAGTGCACTGAGCGGTTCGTCGAGAAGTAAAATGCGAGGTTCTGTGACAAGCGACCTTGCCAGCGCCACACGCTGTTGTTGTCCGCCGGAAAGTTGGCTGATCTCTCGGTCAGCAAAGTCAACGATCTCCAGTCTTTCGAGCCAGTCAAGCGCGCGCCGGCGCCGTTCAATGGTCGATACTCCGCGCATTTTTAGTCCGAATTCAACATTCTTGATCACGTTCAGGAAGGGAAACAAAGCCAGAGACTGCCAGACCATCGGCGTGTCCCGTTCTGAAACGGTGACGTTGTTGATGCGCTCGCCGGCGAGTTGAATTTCGCCCTCGGAAGGTTCCTCAAGCCCGGCAAGCATTCGAAGGGTTGTCGTCTTACCGCAACCAGAAGGACCCATAATCGACAGAAATTCGCCCTCGAAGATCTGAAGAGAAATCGAGTCCACTGCCGTCGTTGACCCAAACCGTTTGGTGACACGATCGAATAAAACTAGCGGTTGAGTATGGTTAGTTGGCACTGATGTCTTCCATCAAAAACCTGTGAGTGTTTTCCGGGTTGATTTTCTCATGTAAATAATCTGCGCAAGTATGATCAGCGTGATAGAGGTTACAAAAACCACCGACCCAATGGCATTGATCCTGGGGTCAGTATTGCCCTGAAGAATCTCGAGGATGATGACCGGAACGGTTTTGTTTAAACCCGAAACGAACCAGGCGACGGCAAATTCATCAAATGAGACGGCTGCAGTCAGGCAGAAAGCAGATATAAGCGCCGGTGCGCAAAAGGGCACAATCACTTCACGCATGGTTCGCCATTGGGATGCACCGAGATTCCAGGCGGCCGATTCTAGGTTGGGGTCAATTTGCGCCAAACGCATGCGCACAATGGCCATTGCAAACGGTGAACACAATACTACATGACTCACAATGATCGATATTATTTTGCCAGACATGCCGATACGCGCGAGCAGCGCTAGCATTGCGAGGCCCATGATGACCAAGGGAATTGTAGGTGGCAGCAACGAGAGTGCGAGATAAGCAGACTTTCCAAAAAAGTTGTAGCGGTAATCAGTATAGGCAGTACAGAACCCCAGGAAGGTTGCGATAAAAGCAACTGACAAGGACACGATCAGACTGACCCTGAAGGCGTCCCAGACATCGGCGTCGGTAAAGGCGAGGGTGTACCAGTGCAGGGTGAAGTGTCCCAACGGAATAGTGGGGAAACGTTCTGAATTAAATGAGAAAACAAAACTCGTCAGAATGGGGAGAAATACAAAAACGAACACAAGCGCGACGTAAAAGTAGAATAACCCATTGTATATCTTTGCACGGATCATGAGCGCCGCCGGTAGGCCAGTGCAATAGCGGTAAACATGATTGCGAACAGCGTTACGATCATGGTAATCGCAACAACCGCGGCACGAGGCCACTGTTGCCCCGATTTGGTGGTATCGATGATCAAGATGCTCAATGTGGGTGGTTTGGACCCGCCAAGGTAATAGGGACTGACAAAATCCCCGAAAGAAAGGATAAAACAGAAAACCGCGGCCACAATAATACCGATTTTAGCGAGTGGTATGATCACTGCAAAAACGGTACGAAAGCTGCCACAACCCAGGTTGTGGGCGGCTTCAATTAGGCGCTGGTCAACGTTGGATAGCGAAATAAGCTGTAACACCACAGCTAGCGGTAAGCACAGAGTCAGATAACCCACGACTGTACCGAAGAAGGTATTGAGCATCGAGAATGGGCCAAGCCCTATCGAACTCAATAGAACGTTGATGATTCCGTTGTCGTTTAAAAAGATCTGCCAGGAAAATATACGCACCAGATAACTGGTAAAAAACGGAACAATCAGGAAAAACATAGCCCACCGGCGCACAGTCGGTGAGACCTTGAATGCCAGAGCAAAAGCACACGGAAATGCGAGCACGCTGGTGATGACCGTCGTGATGCCGGCATAGCCTAGGGTACGCCAATAACCATCCCAGAAGTAGCCCTTGCCGTACATCTTGATCCAGTTCACCGAATCAAAGCCAGGTACCATGCGGTAGTTCTTAACCAGCCAGAAACTCATCAACAACAAAAATAACAGCGGAAATACAAAAAATACAAGCTGCCACACGACAATAGGCATAGACCATGTCAGGCCATACACGGTGACTGTACGCTGGTGAGAATAAGTGCTTATCGCAATATCCTGTGCGGTAGCTGTCGAAGTGATCGTGAGCAGTTAGGGGGATTCAATGGATGACGATTACTTGTAACTCAGAAAAAAGAGCGGGCCAGTAACCACCGACCCGCTCAATTCACTGGTTTTTATGCGTTCTTATATTCAGACCAAAAGTCATTCCAGTCTTCAAGTGACTGTTGAATCGGTGTCCGTCGGAAGTGGATGCGGCCTTCGCGAAGATCGTCGATGCAGTTCGGTCCGTCCAGATTCATGCGCTGTCGTTTGGCTTCCGCAGGGTTAGCCTGATTGAGCGCTGTCCATCCAGATTTGTAAGGAGACATGCCGGGGTAAGCTGCCATTTGTGTTGACCGAACCTGGCCAGGACCTGAAGTCATGTACTTGATGAACTTCTTGACCAGATCCTGTTTTTGGGATCCCTTGCCAATGGAGTACGATTCAGTCCACTGAATGCCACCTTGTTTCGGCACGACGGAGTCAACCGGCGCACCGTCTTTTTTGACGACACCTGTGATCCAGTCGCCGATACCGCACATGGCGTGTATCTCACCGGATTTTAGGGATGAAAACGTGCCGCCATAATCGAAGTAACCGCCGACCTGGGGTTTAAGCGACAGGGTTGTCTCCTGTAGTTTTTTCCATTGTGCAGCATTGATATCAAATGGCGTTGGATTATCGTTGCCGTCTCTTAAACTCAAGCAACCGAGGTTAGGCAGGTGCCAGTCGAAGTGGCCGACCTTGCCTGTTAGTTTGGAATCCCAAAGAATGTTGTAGTCCATTGCCTCTTCATGGCTGATGATCGTGGTGTTGAACGAGACACCCAAATATCCGAACCTGACAATCACGGAATACAGGTCATCGCCTTCCCAGTGGCCAGGGAACCGGGCGTACTCATCAAATAAGTCATGCATGTTGTATTCATCGGGATCCATCTTTTCGACGTAGCCCGCTTCATTAAGCAGCTGCACAAACTCGCCGTCTGAGAGGACAATGTCGTAGGTGCCGGGGGGTGACTGTGATATCAGCGCCAGCATGTTGTCGCCACCGGCATAATATTTGGCTTTGATTTTGACATTGTGCATGGCTTCGAATTCTTCGACCATGTCTGGCTCGCCGTGACCATACCAAGCAATCATAGTGAGCTCGGTTGCGGCATTGGCACGCGGAGGCACAAGAATCATCGGCACGCTCAAGGCAGTTGCTGCTGAAGCAGCACCAACACCCTTTAGAATGTTTCTTCTGCCGATGTCGGTGTGATCGGGTTTTCCGGGAACTCGTTTTTTACTCATCATCTACTCTCCTGTTGGCTGGTTTAGTCGTTGTCTCAGGTAGTATGGGAATGTCTTGAATACCGGCCTGTGACTCGCAATTTGCGTTGTAGCGGTGGAACTGGATATCCCGCATATTGCCAGCATCCACAGAGTCATTTGACTATAGCTGGCTGTCCTCCAAGAGTACTTCAAAAGGTGTGCCTGGGTCGATACTGAGTCACCCACATTTTTTGTTGTTGATTCCTCTTCAAGCATCTACGATAAACAGTGCCAAGAAAATAACCTAACTGATTCAGAGATTTGGTGGGCTCAGTTAATGTTGACTGCCGAGTACGCCCGAGTCAGGCAATTTGTTTGCTGGTGACGGTGCCAGGGTGAATGCCAGGTGTCATACCCAGAGGGCTTGTGGAAGCGCACAGAAAAGGTAATCTAACCTTACCGAGCGTTAACGAAATCCGAGGTCGAGTGGTGCACAGTCACATCTTTCACAAACAATTCAAGGTCGTGGGGCCTGCGGTACTCCCAGTGATTCATGCCCAGGATGACGAGCAGATCGATCGAAACATTGAAATTGCTGTTCGCTGCGGTGCACAAGGTGTATTTCTGATCAATCATGATTTTGATGTAAAGCTGTTCTTGCCGTTAATTGAACGGTGCAGACAGGCGCATCCACTGCTTTGGCTGGGGGTCAACTTCCTCGGAGTGACTGGGCGGGATGCTTTCCCGATTTTAGGTGACCTGGAGTCTCGGGGCCTCACCATCGATGCTTACTGGGCGGATGATGCCTGTATAGATGAGCAAACTGAGTCACAAAGCCAAGCTGGAAGCATTAATACCGTCCGCGAGGAGAGTGGCTGGTCGGGAATCTATTTTGGTGGAACAGCCTTTAAGAAACAGCGAGCCGTCGAACCAGCGCATTACTTTGTATCAGGACAAATTGCAGCGCAGTGGATGGATGTTGTGACTACTTCAGGAGTCGCGACGGGCGAAGCTGCCGCAATCGAAAAGATAGAAACATTTCGACAAGGAATCGGTACCGGCACGTTAGCGGTGGCTTCGGGAATTACACCAGAAAATGTCTATGACTATGCACCTTACGTCGATGCGATACTCGTTGCCACCGGGATAAATCTACCCCAAGACTTTTACAATATAGATAGAACAAGATTATCGCGGTTGATCGATAACTGTCGCTGTTCTGCTGGACACCGAGATATCTCTGCATCGTTGGATGAGCACAGTGACGAGCGATCGTATCTTCGGAAGATGGCCCCTACGGTAAAGGGAGATACCTTCGCCTGGCTGGATCCCTCCTCGGCTTACATTAATGGCCGGGCGTTTGCGCAGATGGTCGACGATCTTGTGCATCCGTTTCGCACAGTGCCCATTGACATCGTTGCGGGCATTGACGCTGCTGGCTATGTGCTGGGTGCGGCGCTGGCTACTCGGTTGGGCACAGGAATGCTAACCGTGCGCAAGGCAGGCAAGTTGCCAGTCCCAACGGACGAAGTGGAGTTCATTAATTACTCCAAACGGACACAGTCTCTTGAACTTCGCAAACCAGCATTCCGTCCAGGTACCCGGGTCCTACTGGTTGATCAGTGGGTAGAGACTGGGGGCACGATGGGCGCGGCGATAGAATTGATCAAAAGGCAAGGGGGGGTAATCGCCGGTATCGCGACGGTTGCCATAGAAGGCAACGCACAGACGAATGCACTGCGTAAGGCCTATTTTTGTGTGTCCTCGGTGTTATCCGGATCTGATTATCAGATCCAGTGTAATCAGAAGCATATGGCTTTTTTCGACGATTTCGATTGGGAAAGCGTCTTTCCGGACATCCGATAAGTGCGGGCTGCGATTGTGCAATTTGTACTGGCTAAGAGAGTCTACTCAACCGTAACAAAGAGATAGGTACTGTATGCCGGACCGACCCAGAACGCTTACGCTAGAGAACGGAAAGCCGCCTCAACCGACCTTTTCGGATCAGGAAATGAGTCGCCGTGTTGCTGCGATGAGGCAGCATATGCTCGCCGAGCGGGTCGAGGCGGTGATACTGACTTCGATGCACTGTGTGAATTATTTCACAGACTTTGTATATACCGCTTTCGGGCGTAATTATGGGTGTGTGATCACCGCGGACCGGCTGACAAGCATCAGCGCCAATATCGATGGTGCACAGCCGTGGCGACAGACTTTCGGCCACGACAATCTTATCTATACGGACTGGCACAAGGACAATTTTTTTGAAGGGGTTAAGCAGTTGGTGGGTGACGCTGTCACCATTGGGATCGAATCCGATCATCTGACGCTGCAGAATCACGAGAAGCTCAGATCGGCGTTGCCAGGCAGAAAACTGGTTGATATCTGTGAGGTTGCAATGCGGCTTCGCATGTATAAGTCGACTGAAGAACTTGCACTGATCCGTGAGGGTGCAAGGATCTGCGACCTTGGCGGTACCACCGTGGTTGAAACTCTTCGAGAGGGTATGCCTGAGTACGAGGTCGCAATTCATGCCACTCAGACAATGGTCCGCGAAATAGCCCGCACTTACCCCCACACAGAGTTGATGGACAGTTGGACCTGGGTGCAGTCGGGAATCAACACGGACGGAGCACATAATCCGCTGACGACTCGTCGAATCCAGGCGGGGGATATTCTCAGCTTGAATACGTTCGCCATGATTTCAGGGTACTACCACGCTCTGGAGCGAACACTATTTTTGGGCCACTGTGATTCCAAATCACTTGAGCTCTGGGAAATCAACTGTCAGGTCCATCGCCGGGGTCTCGAGTTGATTCGACCTGGTGCACGATGCTGCGATATTGCGACTGAGTTGAACGAGATCTACAAAACACATGACCTGCTTGAGTATCGGACTTTTGGTTATGGACATTCTTTTGGCACGCTATCGCACTACTATGGACGGGAAGCCGGCTTGGAATTGCGAGAAGACGTCGATACTGTGCTGGCGCCCAACATGGTGGTATCTATGGAACCAATGATTATGATCCCGGAAGGCGTTCCAGGGTCGGGCGGGTATCGAGAGCACGATATCCTAATAATCACCAAGGCGGGTGCAGACAACATCACAGCGTTCCCGTTTGGTCCTGAATACAATATTGTCGGATCACCCAACACTTAGCTGGGCAGTACGCCACTGCTCTTCTGTTAAGACAACACAGGTTAAGGCGTGACTGGTGCAGAACGCCGGCGTCGATCAGTCCGGTTGTCTGATCATCAGGGTGATATGGTCCGTGGTCGTGAGGTCTACTGGAATAGACTCACTGGCCAGGTCCCCCGGTCGTCTGATCGCGTCGCCGGTGCGTGAGATGTGGGCGCTAAGGGTAACTGTGTTGTAATCGGAAAGCACTGAAGTCCCCATTAAGCTGGAGCGGTCATCCAGGATAAGTTCAAGCGGCAGTTCGCCGGCTGAACGTCGCACGGCAGCAACCGGCATCCGATCACCAGTATTCGAACGGGCATAGACATAAAGGGTGTGCGACGATTCAATTTGTGTTGCAAGGGTTGGTGCGGTCTCAATTCGCACCGTCAGAGTAACAGGTGTTGCTGGTCGATTCAGCCGCTGGACAGTTTGGGGATGATCTGCCACCGCAAGGCCCCGACTAACGGCTAGTTCGGTTACTCGGTCTATCAGGGCTTGAAGTTTGGATTGGGCTTGAGGGTCGGCGTGCAACGCCGGTTTAAGACGGTGCCAGTGCTCCAGAGCGCCAGGAAGGTCCCCCTGTGCTTCGGCTGCCATTCCAGCCAGCCACAGTGCCTGGGGTTGCTCTGGATCGATCTTGAGCGCGCGGTCCAGCAATGTGATGACACGGTCATTTAGGATGCCTCCTTCCAGCATAGCCAATGCATCGGCGTAACCCACCAGTACTTCAGCGTCATCGCCGGTTAGGGCATAGAGTTTTTCGTAGGCGCCAACCGCCTGGGTATAGTCACCTAAGCTCATCATGGCGTTTGCGAGAATAGCCCAGCCCTCACGATCGCTCGGGTTCTGCTCGAGGCGCAACTTCAATTCAGCCAGTAAAGCGTCAGGTGATCTCGCGCTTGTGTCTGTTGTTGCTGTTTGGTCTTCAGTAGAGAGGTAATTTGCTGACCCGAGGATCAAGTACAGTGCAATAACCGCGATCGGAAACAAGGTGGCGACGATCAGTACCGGCAAAGGCCCTGATTTTTTCAGGGATGCTGAGCTTTCTTCCGGCTGAATATCAGTCAGTAGCGAATCTTCCAAATCCGTTTGCGCGGTATTGAAGTCGGTATCCGAAAGTTGTTCGTTCTCCAATTCGATTGTGATCTCTGCGAGCCGTTGCTGAGCTATACGGACATTGAGCTCGTGTCGCGGTATGGTCGTACGGGTCGATCGGGTCAGCAGCGGCCACAGCAACAGCCACAGGGCGGACGCGAGCATGACCGTGCCGATTACTATGAATACGATCATGTGGAATGATCATCTCGCATCAATTTACGCACTTTCGCTCTCTGTGTCGGTGGAACGTTGGAGGCACTAACATTCTTGCGACTGCGAAAGATTCGAAACAGTACGAAGCATCCTACCGTCAAAAATATCAGAGGAGCAAGCCAAAGTAAGGCGGTGCTCGGTTTGAACGGTGGCCGGTAGAGTACGAAATCGCCATAGCGAGACACCATGAACTGAACGATTTCTGTATCTGAGCTACCCGACAAGATCATGTTGTGGGTCAGTAGTCGCAGGTCACGCGCAAGGTCAGCGTTTGAGTCCGCGAGATTTTGATTCTGACAGACAAGGCACCGTAACTCTGCGATCAGTGCCTTATAGCGAGACTCCTGGCTGCTTGACTCAAATTTCAACGGTTCCTGTACGGCATGGGCCGGGGGCGTTGTAATCCCGGCGCTGAAGAGTAGAACAACGCTAAAAGCAGTCGATAGGAAAGCTAATTGCCCAGGCCGCATGGGTTATCCGGCCAGGGCCGGCGTTGTCTGTGGGGCTGCTTCGGGGGTAGGCGTGCGCACGACCGTACGATATCGCCTATCGGTAGCCGCAAGCAGGCCGCCTGCTGCCATCAGCAGTGCGCCCAGCCAGATCCAGCGAATAAAAGCCTTATAGTTGATTCTGACGGCCCAACGGCCGCTGTCATCAAGGCGCTCGCCGAGTGACACATAAAAATCGCCCCAGAACCCAGCCTGAATACCAGCTTCTGTCATAGGCATTTGCTGAACCAGGTAACGACGCCGTTGCGGTGAAAGCCGGGCCATGACGCGACCATCCCGACTGACGATGACTGTGCCAGTCTGAGCAACGTAGTTCGGGCCCGACAGGTTTTGGACACCGTCGAACTGGTATTCATAGAGACCGACAGAAATACGGTCACCTGGTGCCATACTGAGATCTTTTTCCATTGAATAAATGGTTGTGAATGCAACGCCAATCACAAATATGCCGATGCCTGAGTGTGCCAGTGTCATACCCCAGTAGGCTCGGGGAGTCTGTACAAGGCCCCGCCAGCGACGTCCGGGTGTGGCCCGAATCCACAGTCCCCTTACTGCGGTAAATATTGCCCAGCAACCAAGTGTCCCGGCACTGGCTGCAGCAAAGGAATAGTGATTCATTGCTAACGGCCAGATCCCGCCTGCAATTAAACTCGCCAGAAGAAGTATGCCGAGATCGCTTCGAAGTCGGGCAAACGTGTCTTTTTTCCAGCGACACAGCGCGCCGAAACCCATTGCAATGACCAGCGGCACCGTTAGCGGAATGAAAATGGTATTGAAATAGGGTGGACCGACCGAGATCTTTCCCAGTCCGAGCGTGTCTATGACGAGTGGATAAAGCGTGCCCAATAAGACCGTTGCGGTGGTTGTCACGAGCAGGACATTGTTGATCAACAAAGCGCTCTCGCGCGACACCGGGTTAAAACCCGGCACACTGCGAATGCCGGGCGCGCGCCAGGCATAGAGAGTGAGTGAACCACCGACAACGATCATCAGAAAAATGAGTATAAAAAGTCCCCTCTCAGGATCGCTAGCGAAAGCATGTACCGATGTGAGCACCCCGGAACGAACCAGGAATGTGCCCAGTAATGACAGTGAAAACGCGAATACTGCGAGTAGCACGGTCCAGGCTTTGAATACGCCCCTTTTTTCAGTTGCGGCAAGTGAGTGAATAAGGGCTGTACCCATCAACCACGGCATAAAAGACGCATTTTCAACCGGATCCCAGAACCACCAGCCACCCCAGCCAAGTTCGTAGTAAGCCCACCAGCTACCCAGCGCAATACCCAGTGTCAGAAAAGACCAGGCTGTGGTGGTCCAGGGGCGGGACCAACGAGCCCAAGCCATGTCCAGCCGTCCAGTGATTAAAGCCGCGATTGCAAACGCAAATACTACCGAGAATCCGACATACCCGAGATAAAGCATCGGCGGGTGGATCGCAAGCCCAGGATCTTGCAGAAGTGGGTTCAGGTCTCGTCCTTCCGTTACCGGGGGAAACTGCCGGGCAAAAGGGTTAGAGGTAAACAAAATAAAAGACAAAAAGCCGACGCTGACAAGCCCCAGGATGCCCAGAACTTTGGCGATCATATCCTCGGGTACAGTACGACTAAAAATTGTGACAGCCCCGGTCCACCCCGAAAGGATTAGTACCCATAACAACAGCGATCCCTCATGTGCGCCCCAGACACCGGAGATTTTGTACAACAGCGGTAGTTTTGAATTCGAGTTGTGTGCGACGTAGCTCACACTGAAATCATTATCCAGAAATGCGTAAGTAAGACAGCCGTAGGCGATTGCGACAAAAACCAGTTGGACCCAGGCAGCGGGTCTGGCCACGGCAATACAGATGCTATGCCGTTGCATTGAACCGTAAAGCGGAACAATACCGAGTACGACCGCAGTGCAGAAAGCGATGATGAGGGCAAGCAACCCCAGTTCAGCGATCACTTAAGCCCCATCTCTTTGGCTTTCTTTAACGCATCTGCAACTTCCGGCGGCATATAGTTTTCGTCATGCTTTGCCAGTACCTGGTTTGCTTCAAAGATGCCATTACTGTTTAACATCCCCTGGGCGACAATACCCTGGCCTTCGCGAAAAAGATCCGGCAGGAAGCCCTTGTAGGTGACGGTAACTTGTTCGACGGTGTCCGTCAGTACGAATTCCACGGACAGGTCAGCATCAGGACGCTGGACCGAGCCTTCGACAACCATGCCACCTAAACGGAAACTGGTTTGCTGGGGTGCCTCTCCAGCCTTGACCTGCGTCGGGCTGAAAAAGAGATTAATGTTCTCTCTGAGCGCAAGCAGCGCGAGGCCAAGCGCGACGGAAACGCCGAGAACCAGTAGACCAACGAGAATAAATCGTTGTCTGCGCAGGGGTGTCACGGCGCGTCAGGTCCATTGAGATTGTTGTGTCGTGACATCTTGCTGAGCAGACGTCGGTGACGCCGTAGGGGCACTACAAGGTTCAGGATGAGCACGATGGCAACAATGAGATAAGCTGGCCAAACATAAAGACCATACCCACCCATATTCAGGAATTCGGTCATGACTGCCGCTGGGAAATCAATCGTTCTACCCATTGCGTACGTTGTTCACGTACCAGAATCTCTGGGCGAATGCGGGCGAGAATCGCCGTGACAAAGTGAATTTTGAATGCCAGTGCCATCAGTAGTAGCGGAATTAACATCGAGAGGTGGATGGAAGGTGAGTCAAACTTTGATACGGTGGGGCCTTGGTGCAGCGTACTCCACCACTCGACCGAGTAGTGAATGATGGGAAGATTTACAACGCCGACAAGAGCCAATACGGCACCGGCCCGGGCTGCGGTACGTCTGTCATCGATGGCCGATTGCAATGCCATATAACCCAGGTAGAGGAAAAGCAGAATAAGTTCGGAAGTAAGTCTAGCGTCCCAGATCCACCAGGTCCCCCACATGGGCTTACCCCATATAGAGCCGGTCGCTAAGGCAAGGAATGTATAGGAAGCCCCAATCGGCGCACTCGCACGGGCCACCACTTCCGCTAGTTTTAACCGCCAGACCAGGGCAATTGCGCCCGAAATAGCGAGAACAACATAAACTAACATCGACATCCATGCTGCAGGGACGTGCACGTAGATGATCCGGTAGCTATCGCCTTGTTCGTAATCTGTGGGCGCCAGTGCAAGACCCATGTAGAGGCCAACCCCAAAAAGAACAATGCTAAGCCCCCCGGCCCAAGGTAGTAGCTTGCCAGCCAGGCTGTAGAAGTACGGCAGCGAAGCGAGTCGGTGAAAGGCCAAGGAAAGAGCGGACATAAATTTTTAGTGCCGAGCGCGGGATGTGCTTATCCGCCCATAGCGGTATCTACCACGACTGGTGTGATTCGCAGCGGTGTGTCGATATCGAGTAAGAGGCAGCATGGAGTTCGTATTTTAGGCGACTGAGCATCAAAAATGAGAATTGAGAGTGGTTATGACGGCCAGAATTCGATGGAGTACTCTGATTTTTGACGAAGGTCACACTCCGCGATGTGAACTATCGTCCTAAAGATGACTCCAGACCGCTAAAGGGTTGTGGTCTACGAGCACCGTAAATACACTTTGTCGTTTATTAAATTTCTGATTTGGGTCCAGATGAGCATAAACAGCGCCAAGTTCCCGGTACTGGCTTCACGATTAGATCTGTTAGGGGTTTCAAGAAGCATTAGCACATTGCCGCGGGCGGGCGCTGTCGCCTGTCCGTGTCTTGATGTGTCGGAGGCAAATGCGTTGGTTTCTGTCGTCGATCAGCTTGAATACAGACCTGCCAAGGCTATCACAGGATCTGGTAAGGCACCTGTCTACCAGGACTTTGATCTGTGTTATGACGTACCTAGTGACCACAGTTTATGGGAGTTTGCGAAGGTGCTGGAGTTGGCGTTGACGAGCGCTCTGGCCGGTGCTGAAGTTGACAGTGCAGGTTATCCATTACGGTTGAATGATTTGATTGTTCAGCGGTACCCGCCTGGATGTACCGGAATTACCCCACACCGGGATCATGTGCGTTACGGCTTCTTGATCGCCATTATTCTGCTCACAGGAGATGGTCATTTCGGCGTTTGTCACGACCGGCAGGGGAATGAATCTAGAGAGATTGACTTCAAGCCCGGGGATCTCCTGTTGATGGGTGGGCCCGGGTTGGTACCAAACTTTACGCGGCCTTTTCATTATGTGAATGGTGTTACTGATTCGCGTCGAACAATAGGACTACGGTATGACACGCATAAGTCAGACGCATAAGTCGACTATCTATTTGAGATCGATCTTGAGCCGTAAAGTGGAAGGCAAGATTGAGTCTTCCGAAAGGCACTAGTCGATGAGTAATATTTTTCCGGGCCCAGGTGAAGATAAATACTTTGAGGACTACGAGGCGGGCCGAGTCTATAAACTTGGTTCAGTCCAAGTTGACCTTGCCGAAGTGATCGAATTTGCGACTCGCTATGACCCACAATATTTTCATATTGATGAGGATCGCGCAAAGGAATCGATCTATGGAGGTGTTATCGCCAGCGGTTGGCACACTGCCAGCATGATGATGCGCGTATTTGCAGATAATTTTTTGTCGGATGTGTCCAGTATGGGGTCGCCTGGTCTAGACGAGTTGCGTTGGTATCATCCAGTTCGACCTGGGGACACATTGTTTGTGAGTGCGATCGTCCTTGAGACCCGATTATCTAAAAGTAAACCGGATCGGGGTGTAATGCGTACCCGTACAGAAGTGCACAATCAGCGTCATGAACTTGTGTTGTCGTCCACTGCTGCGAATTTTATGCGTCGACGGCAGAATGACAAAACGTAATTAGCCCAACTAAAGATCGGGAACAGCTGGGATGACTAAACGGCCTGAAACTGGAGAGTTGTATGACCGACCATAAAATCTACCGGACACCCTCGGCTTACGGTTATCCATTGCTGATCAAGCAGTTGTTGAACACCCTCGACCTGAGACACCCCAGCCAGGAAATCGTTTATGCGGACCGTCTTCGCTACACCTATCGGGACTTCAAGAAAAGAGTAGCCCGGTTAGCAAACTTACTGGTGTCACTGGGAGTGAAGGAAGGAGATACAGTGGCTGTGCTCGACTGGGACAGCCATCGGTACCTGGAGTGTTTTTTTGCCATCCCTATGGTTGGCGCAGTGTTGCATACCGTGAATATCCGGCTATCACCTGACCAAATTCTGTATACGATGAACCACGCCGGAGATGACCTCGTACTTATCAACGAAGAATTCTTGCCGCTGATGGCGCCGATTCTAGGGCGGATAGAAACAGTCAAAGACTGGGTTGTTATTTCTGAATCCGGGGATAACGCCGATTCGGCAATCCAATTTTCGGGTGAATATGAAGCTTTGCTTGATACGCAGTCTGAAGAATATGACTTTGCGGATTTCGACGAGGATCTACGCGCCACTATTTTTTACACCACCGGCACTACGGGGAATCCCAAAGGCGTTTATTACAGTCATCGCCAGATCGTCTTGCATACATTAGGGAAAGGCTTGGCGATGGGAAGTCCGGCAGAGCAAGGACGGTTTCACGACCAGGATGTCTATATGCCATTGACACCGATGTTTCATGCCCATGCCTGGGGTGTGCCTTACCTGGCGACATTGCTCGGGGTTAAACAGATTTATCCGGGTCGTTACGAACCAGGAATGTTACTGGATCTTTTTCAAAAAGAGTCTGTGACCTTCTCTCATTGTGTGCCGACAATTTTACACATGGTGTTGAACGCACCGGAGGCGGAAGCGGTTGACTTCAACGGATGGAAAATGACGATAGGTGGCTCTGCGCTTCCAGTGGCATTGGCCGTTCAGGCCCGTGCCCGTGGAATTGACCTCTTCAGCGGTTATGGTATGTCGGAGACAGGTCCCGTGCTGACCCTCGCCCAAGTGTCTGCCGAATACGCCGAGAGTGGAGAAGAAGAGCAGATCGATGTGCGCTGCAGGTCGGGCCGGCCGGCTCCCTTGGTCGACATTCGCGTTGTTGATGCGGACATGAATAACCTCCCGAATGATGGCGTTACGACAGGTGAAGTCGTGGCCCGAGCACCTTGGTTGACGCAGGGCTATTTCAGAGATCCTGAACAGTCCGAAGAACTGTGGCGGGGCGGCTACCTCCACACGGGCGATCTGGGCTACTTTGATGCTTCCGGTTATCTGAAAGTGACTGATCGGGTAAAGGATGTCATCAAAAGTGGTGGGGAATGGATCTCGTCAATTTATCTGGAAGATCTCGCACTCCAGCACGACAATGTCAGTGAGGCAGCAGCGATTGGTATTGCCGATGAAAAGTGGGGGGAGCGACCGTTGGTCCTGGTGGTGCCGCGGCAGGGCGAGCTGGACTCGGAAGCAGTGCGCAGCAAATTTCTACAGGCAGCCTCGGATGGCTTGATCTCGAAATGGGCTGTACCAGATCAGATAAAGGTTGTTGATGCCATTCAAAAAACAAGTGTCGGCAAGATCGACAAAAAGTACTTACGGACCCAGTTCGGTTAAGGAGCTGAACTTAGTTTGAAATATTGATTCAGGCGGGCCGGCGCAGATTCAGTCCCATGCTGATTCGATCCTCGATACAGAATCCCAAGGATTCATAGAACGCAACCACCTGTGCATTGTCGGATCTGATCTGTAGATTAGCTTTGATGCACCCCAATTGGCGTAATGCGTCCAGGGCGTGTCTGACCAGGTGCCGAGCGATTCCGTGGCGGCGGTGAGCATGATCGACAGCTACGGCGTAGAGCCAACCTCGGTGTCCGTCATAGCCTGCCATCACGGCGCCGACAATAGAATCTTCTTCGAGGGCAACGAATATTAGGTCGTCTACAGCCCGCTTGGCGGGGATCACCTGACTCGGGTCGTTATGCGGTGGATCATCCGGGAATACGCGTTGCCAGAGCGCTATCAGCGCCTCCTTGTCTTCATCTTGGTAGATTCGAAGTTTCATTTGAAGATTGTGGGGAGGTATCCTGCCTTAAGGCAGCGGAAAGAATTCGCTAAGCCATTCCGCTGGGTCTTCAATAATAAGCAACATAATATAGGTTACGCTGGCTGCAGTCAGCGTGAGCAGGAGAGTGCCATAAAACAGCAGGCTAATCAGCTTTCCGAGAATCAAGTCAGTGGGATCATGAGCCGGACTCCGCCAGCTGCCCAGAAATAAGTCAAAGAACATTTGTAGCAGGCGATAAAGCACCCAGGCAATAACTAGAGCAAGTCCGACCCCAGTCAACTTGAGATCGAATACCGTACCGAACCAGAGCGTCCGTGCAAACGCTGACAGCCAGGCGAGGATGCTGCCAAATGTGGCGGCAAGAAAACCAAGTGTAGAAAGAATGGTATCTGTCATGGTCTAAAGGCATTTGCGATCGAAATCCCCTACTGGCCCAGTGACTATAGAGGTCGTAACTGTTAAATAAATGACAGTACCGTGCATAAATAAGTTTGGCCGATTGTATTTGCGAATCACCAACGGACAGAGTCATCGGAGATCCTGATCTGTTGCGCCGGTTTGAAACGGAAGGTCGACATATAATACGACCGCCATGGCGCATACTGATTGGTCCGTAGCGCCTGTTTTGCATCTCGTTATAGAGAATTATGAGTTCTACAAATGTCTAAAAATAGGATTTTTTCAGGTGTGCAGCCCACGGGCAGTCTTCATCTTGGCAATTACTTGGGCGCCATTCGGAACTGGGCCAGACTCCAGGATGAGTTCGAAGCAATTTATTGTGTGGTGGACCTCCACGCCGTCACGGCCCCGCATGATCCTAAAGAACTGAGTCGTGCGACTCGGGAAGTGACTGCCGGCCTCATTGCCTCGGGCATAGACCCTGCGCGATCCATTATTTTTAACCAGTCGATGGTTCCGGAACATGCCGAACTGTCGTGGTTGTTTAACTGTGTTGCCCGCCTTGGCTGGCTGAATCGTATGACACAATTCAAGGAAAAAGCCGGGAAAAACCGGGACCAGGCGTCCGTCGGACTGTATGCTTATCCGGTCTTGATGGCTGCCGATATTCTCGCGTATAAGGCCACGCATGTGCCTGTCGGTGAAGACCAGAAGCAGCATCTAGAACTAACCCGGGATATAGCCCAGTCATTCAACTCAACCTACGGGCTGGATTTTTTTCCGTTGCCTGAACCTCAAATATTTGGTTCGGCGACAAGGGTTATGAGCCTTCGTGACGGCACAAAGAAGATGAGTAAATCAGACGAATCAGATTACTCTCGTATCAATATGACCGATGGGGCGGATGAGATTGCACAGAAAATTCGTAAAGCAAGAACAGATCCCGATCCACTGCCGGGGACTGTTGATGGACTGGCCGAGAGGCCGGAGGCGCTGAACCTGGTTTCAATCTATGCCGCTCTGGAAGATATCGAGATCGACCAGGTTATCCAAGAATATCAAGGGCAGGGGTTCAGCACATTTAAAAAAGCACTGGCAGACTTGGCAGTGGTACGGTTAGGTCCTGTGGGTAATGAAATGAAACGACTGACTGCTGAATCGGGAGAGATAGACAAGGTTCTAGCTGATGGCGCCGAACGGGCTACACAACTCTCCAGGCCGATCGTGGCTGAAGTACGCGAAATAATGGGATTTCTTGATCCCAAGAAGTCATGACAAGTCTCAAATGATCGCCTAATTCATGACGTTATATTGAGTGGGACCTTACTCCCGATCTGGGCAGTACAGGCTTTATTGCAGCTGAGGTGATCTCGGCATCGGCGACGCTACCGAATATTTCGACCGCTATCCACCGATCTGGAAGCTGACAACTGGTCTTATCCAGGGCGACCGTGCCAATCTCGACACGGCACAAGTTGGCAACCTGGGTAGAGGTTAGGCCAAACTCCCCAATGAGTTTGGCCTAACTGGTTGAGGCTCTTCCTGGACATTAAGGAATTGTAGGTCATGCTGCTTTCCTCTTGTTGTCGAGTTTCACCATCTAAAATATCGAGACAGATGCCAAATTATTGAAGTAGCGATCATCGATGAATTGTACTTAAAGGATTAACTCACCTGTAATAATTGAGGAGGTTATCGCTTATGACTGATTCTGGATTTAGCCTTGCCGAACAGCGTGTTCTCGTGACCGGCGCATCATCCGGTATTGGAGCTGCTATTGCGTCACGTCTGGCCAATGCTGGTGCTACCGTTGTTGTTGTTTCGCGTTCCGGAGGGGTGCCTGAATCCAAGGGAACGATGTATTCGCTTGTGGCAGACCTGAGTGAACCTGAAGAGACCGATACGGTAATAGAAAGGACTGTCGATATGTTGGGTGGACTGGATATTCTCGTTAATAACGCAGGGCGTGGTGACTCAATGCCTTTTGTAGACGTGGATCGAGAGTATTTTAATGCTTACGTTGGACTCAATTTGTGGGCGCCGCTACGTCTGTGTCAGCATGCGTATGAGTATCTTGCGCAAAGTAGTGATCCTTCTGTCGTTATGATTGGCTCTGTCGATGCTGAAAGACCGTCTCCAGGCAGTGTCGTGTACGGTGCTACCAAAGGGGCATTGAGTGCTGCGACTGTCGCTTTATCAAAAGAGTGGATGGCCGCAGGAATTCGCGTTAATCAAGTCAATCCTGGACTTGTCGACACGCAATTGACATCGCAAATTGTACGTTCTTTAAAAGAGTCAGGTGAGCGCATTAATATCGTTGGTCGGGTAGGTTTACCTGATGAGATAGCTGGGTTGGTGCACTATCTAGTGGCTCCAGTCGGACGTTTCGCTAATGGCACTTCGTTTCGGATCGATGGTGGAGCGCTGGCTCTAGGTCCGTTCGACCGGTGGCAGCAGTGACTTGTTACCCGGGAGTTGGGGTAAGCTGGCGAACAAGAAAGCAGTAATTATCCCCCCCTAATCAATCAAACAATCATATTGATGCTCTAAAATCAGTGTTAAATGGTCGGGGTGAGAGGATTTGAACCTCCGGCCCCTGCCTCCCGAAGGCAGTGCTCTACCAGGCTGAGCTACACCCCGATGTTGAAATTGAATGATACGTCGCTGCCAAGCTTATTTAGTGGGCTCTTTAGTAGGATCGGGATACCGCGAACTCTGCTAGTTTAGATAGGGCCTTTCTGTAGTCAGATGGAGGCAGGAGTTCCAGAGCTTGTTGTGCTTGTGCAGCATACGTTCTTGCAAGGCGGGAAGTGTACGCAAGGGAGTCGGTGGATTCAATAATGGCGACAATGGTATCAAACTGAGATCGGTCTCCTACTGATATGGCAGCCTGGATTAGTTCTTTGTCGCTTGGGGTACATACTCGCAGTGCATGGATCAGAGGTAAAGTCATCTTGCCGTCGGCGAGATCATCGCCGGTGTTTTTCCCAATACTATCTGTGCCAGGTCGATAGTCCAGTGCATCGTCAATAATTTGAAATGAGATGCCGATATTGAGTCCAAATTCAGCAAGCGCTGACTCCGTGGCTGGTGCGGCGTTGGCCAGTAGAGCACCAATCTGGGCCGCTGATTCAAACAGTTTTGCTGTTTTACGGGTGATCGTCTCGAGGTACTCAGCCTCGCTAACGTTTGGTGAGTGTGTGTTGAGGAGCTGAAGCACCTCACCTTCTGAGATTCGATTAGTGGTTGCAGCCATGATCCGCATGATTGCCATTCGATCCACAGCGACCATCATTTCGAAGGCCCTGGAATAGAGAAAGTCACCAACTAATACGCTTGCAGGGTTGCCCCAGACTGCATTCGTCGTTTTGCGTCCCCGTCGCAGATCTGACTTATCCACGACATCATCATGCAGGAGGGTGGCCGTATGGATGAATTCAATGACTGCCCCAAGGTCGATGTGGGCGGTGCCCTGGTAACCGAGCGATCGCGCTGCCAGTAACAGTGTTATTGGCCGTAACCGCTTACCACCAGCGTCAACGATGTAGCGTCCGATTTCCCGTATAAGCGGAACATCAGACTCAATCTGATTTTCAATGTGTCGCTTGATTGCAGAAAGATCATCTGAGACCAGTGCCATGATTTCGTTAAGTAACGTGGCCGGATTGGTCGTTGCTGGATCCAACTGCCGCTTGTTTGGTTGCAAATTAGACGGGGTTGACATGGGTCGACTGCTCATACATAGCTGTAGTTACTGGTGGAAGGGCAATTGACGGTGCTCTGCTGATGAAATAAAATTCGGCGCCGATTTAAGGTTATTTGCGCCTAGATCATCCCAATGTTGCCCGAATATCAGCGGAGACACAATAATGTATGCGGTTGTTAGAACAGGTGGAAAGCAGTACCGGCTTGGCGTTGGAGACAGCGTCAAAGTCGAAAAACTACCCGATGAGGTAGGAAACATTGTCGAATTATCGCAGATACTGATGGTCTCGGATGGGGGTGAAGTAAAAGTCGGTACACCACTTGTGCCGGGCGCATCCGTCAAAGCGGAGATTGTCGGGCATGGTCGCAACAAAAAAATAACAGTGTTTAAAATGAAGCGCCGGAAACAGTATCGCCGTACACAAGGTCATCGACAAGCGTTTACCCAGTTGAAGGTCACCGAGATAAACGCCTAAGCTCAAGCACAGAGGAATAAATTCATGGCGCATAAGAAGGCAGGAGGCAGTTCGAGGAACGGCCGAGACTCAGAATCAAAGAGACTTGGCGTTAAGCGATATGCTGGTCAGGCTGTGCGTGCAGGCAATATCATCATACGCCAGCGCGGCAGTTCATTTCATCCGGGTGTAAACGTCGGCATGGGCAAGGACCACACTTTGTTTGCGCTTACAGAAGGTAAAGTAAAGTTCGACATCAAAGGCCCTAAGAGTCGAAGAACTGTGAGTGTGCTTGCCGAAAGCTGAGCGATTGTCACAAATGGTTGCGCGAAACGCCCCGCCGAATGAGCGGGGTTTTTTGTAACGAGGCGACACCGGATGAAATTCATAGACGAAGCCATTATTGAAGTTCGTGCCGGCGGGGGTGGAGATGGATGCCTGAGTTTCAGGCGCGAGAAATTTGTACCGCGCGGCGGGCCTGACGGTGGTGATGGTGGTCGAGGAGGCGACGTTGTGCTTGTGAGCGATGGTGGGATTAATTCGCTGGCGCAGTTTCGGTACAAGCGAAAGTTTTCAGCTGTCAACGGCAAGGGGGGAGCTGGCCGAAACCGGACAGGTGCTGGCGGTGACGATTGTCGCATTCGCGTACCGGCGGGAACGTTGGTATTTGATGCGGATACCAAAGAAAGAATCACGGATTTGAATCAATCAGACACGGCATTTGTCGTGGCGCAAGGTGGCCGTGGCGGAGTTGGCAACATGCGCTTTAAGTCCAGTACCAACCGAGCGCCAAGGCGGACTGTGCCAGGGACGCCGGGTGATGCACGCACGCTTCGGCTCGAATTACAGGTATTGGCGGATGTAGGTTTACTGGGGCTTCCTAATGCGGGTAAGTCGACATTTCTGCGTGCTGTTTCCCAAGCAAGGCCCAAAGTAGCCGACTATCCATTTACGACATTACACCCTGAACTCGGTGTTGTTGATGTTGATACGGACAGCAGCTTCGTGATCGCAGATATACCCGGACTTATCAAAGGCGCCGCAACAGGAGTCGGCCTAGGAGTCAGGTTCCTCAATCACCTGAAGCGGACTCGGCTTCTTCTGCATATGGTGGATATTGGACCCGAGACATCGAACGATCTGGTTGCGGATATCCAGACGGTTGAACACGAGCTCGCTGAATTTGACCCCGACCTTGCGAGCAGACCACGCTGGCTCATCTTGAATAAGATAGACCTAATACCCGATGAAGAAGCTGACCAAATTCACCAGTCCCTGGTTGAATCGCTGAGTTGGACATCACCCAGCTTTGCCGTATCTGGCTTTACGGGTAAAGGGTGTCGCGGTGTAATCCTTGGGGTTCAACGCTGGCTAACACAACAGGATTGATCGGCGCAACAATGAAAGCAACGGATAGGCGTTGGGTGGTAAAGATTGGAAGTGCGTTGTTGACAGACCTGACGTCAGGTCTGGATCGACGGATGATTACGCGGTTGGTTGGTGAGGTGGTCGAGTTGCGTGAGCGAGGCGTGGACGTTGTACTGGTGTCTTCGGGGTCTATTGTTGAAGGGATGCAACGACTCGGATGGCAGGAACGACCCAGAGAGTTATATAAACTACAGGCGGCTGCCGCGGTTGGTCAGATGGGGTTGGTTGAGACCTACCAGAGAGCATTTAGCGAATACGGTGTACAAGCAGCCCAGGTTTTGCTGACTGATGCCGATCTCACAGATCGTAGCCGATACCTGAATGCACGAAGTGCACTACGGACACTACTTCAGCTTGGTACAGTGCCCGTTGTGAATGAAAACGACAGCGTGGTAACACAGGAGATCAGGTTCGGTGACAACGACACACTGGCCGCCCTAGTGGCCAACTTGATTGAAGCGGAGTATTTGCTGATCTTGACCGATCAGGAAGGTTTGTATGATCGTGATCCCAACTCAGCAGAACGCGCTCAGTTGATAGAAGAAGGTGTGGCGGGTGATCCGCTGTTGGAACAGTACGCCGGCCCGGGCAGTAAACTGGGTCGTGGCGGCATGCTGACAAAACTGCAGGCAGCTGGGAAAGCAGCCCGATCAGGTGCATCGACCATCATATTGTCAGGCCGCCATGCTGGACGCTTGATTGAGGTGCTCGACGGTCGTGTCAAAGGTACGTTGCTGAAGGCGGAATCTGGGCGTCTGACAGCTCGAAAACAATGGCTTGCCGGTCGACTGCGAGCGAGTGGTCGATTGTTGTTGGATTCTGGCGCCGTTAAGGTGCTGACTCAGTCAGGGCGTAGTTTATTGCCCGTGGGTGTCCGTGGCATTGAAGGTGTCTTCGAAAGAGGGGAACTGGTTGATTGTGTCGATGAAACCACAGGAGCGGTTATCGCGCGTGGGCTGGTTAATTACAGTTCAGTTGAGGCCGGCCAGATTATTGGACAACCCAGCGCTAAGATCGAACAAATTTTGGGTTACGTTGACGAACCCGAATTGATACACCGTGACAATATCGTTATTCAGTGACGATAATTGTCGAGAAAAAAGACTGAGCGTGATTAGCTTGCGTGAGCTTTCAGGCGGGCATTCAGGCGGCTTTTCAATCGGGCGGCCTTGTTTCGGTGTTCGAGGCCTTTGCGAGCTGATTGATCAATTTTTGACACGGCTTCCTGATAGGATTTTGAGGCCGCTTCTTTGTCCTCGTTTTCGAGTGATTTGAGGAATATTTTGATGCTGGTACGCATCGATGAGCGTTGCGACATGTTGCGAGCGCGATGCACCGTCGCTTGACGTGCCCGTTTTCGAGCCTGGAGTGTATTTGCCAAACCGTGTTCTCTTGTAGATATTACTGCAAAAATGAGGCGCAAGTATCTTCATCCGATACCTCTTTGTCAATCGCCAATTCGAGAGTTATGCCCAAACAGCGATTAGCCAGTCGACCTTTTTATAGATTCTAATGGACCGTTAGGGCTATGGTTTTGCATAAGATGTTTAGATCGACCATGACGGTCAGCCTGATGACGTTGTTATCGCGGATAACCGGACTTGTCCGTGATATTGCGTTTGCGCAATTCCTGGGTAGTGGACTGGTCGCGGATGCTTTCTTTGTTGCGTTCAGAATTCCCAATTTTTTCAGGCGAATTTTTGCGGAGGGTGCTTTTTCGGCCGGTTTTGTGCCGGTCTATGCAGAATACGAATCGCGGTATCCCGCCCCCCAGGTGAGAGCCTTTCTAGACCTGATGTTGGGTCGTTTAGCTCTGATTCTGCTGCTTTTTACCCTGTTGGGGGTTCTAGGCGCACCATGGCTGGTAACGATAATTGCGCCGGGTTTTGTTGAGCATCCCGACAAGTACGCCGCGACCGTGGAGGCTTTACGGTTTACCTTTCCGTATCTTTTCTTTGTCTCGCTGGTAGCGATGGCGGGTGGTATTCTCAATACACGTGGCCGATTTGCAGTCCCGGCGATCACACCGGTGTTTTTGAACCTGTTTTTGATCGGTGCTGTCATTTGGGCAGTTCCGTTTGCTACCCATAAAGCCCTTACTCTTGGTATCGGTGTGTTCGTCGCTGGGGTGGTTCAGCTTGGATTCCAGTTGCCTTTCTTGGCCTTCGAGAGGCGCCTACCTTTCCCAAAAATAATGACTGGAAAAGGCACCCAGGCAGTTGCGGCCGACGGTGTCGGGCGGGTCTTTTCATTGATGCTTCCAGCGTTGTTTGGTGTGTCAGTTGCCCAGATCAACTTACTTATTAATACAGTGCTGGCCTCATTTTTGGTAACAGGAAGCGTTTCCTGGCTGTATTACTCCGATCGACTGATGGAGTTTCCGGTGGGTGTTTTCGGAATCGCCCTGGCAACAGTGATTTTGCCAAAACTGTCCAAACAGGTCGCTGAAAACGCTGTAGAGGAATACCGTCAGACTATCGATTGGGCGTTACGCCTGGCGTTGCTGGTGGTGTGTCCTGCTGCGGTCGCACTGGTCGTCCTGGCCCACCCGCTTATGCTGACGTTATTCCAGTACGGTGAATTTACTGATGAAGATGCGCGTATGGCTGCCAGAAGTTTGGTTGCCTTCTCGCCGGGGCTGATCGGTTTTGTCCTGGTGAAGGTACTGGCGCCTGGGTTTTTTGCCAGAAAGGACACTAAAACACCGGTGCGAGCAGGAGTTATTGCGATGGCTGTCAACGGCCTGTGCGCAGCGGCACTGACGTTGGCGGTGCCGTTGGGGCATGTGGGTTTGGCAGCAGCGACGTCCATATCGGGCCTGGTCAATGCTGGGTTGCTTTATCGCTATCTAGTTCGTGATTCGGGATATATGTCTGGGCCTGGTATGAGCGGTTTTGCAGTTAAAACTGCTGCCGCTGCCATCGTGATGGGTGTCGTACTGTGGTTCGGTGTGCCGGATCGGCAGTTCTGGGTTGCTGCATCTGTCGCCGGTCGATTGTGGCAACTGGTAATGTGGGTGTCAGCAGGAACAGTAGTATATTTCGTTTGCCTATATGTCGTCGGTCTAAAACCACACCGCCTATTTCAACGTCAGACTTAGATAGCAACCTGTGAAGAGCGTCGAGCAATCAGGATTAGCAGTTATCGTGCAGATTGGCAGCCCTGCCGATTCGAAGCTGTATGTGCTTGCAGAGGCATCGGAGTTGTTGCCTGTTGTCAGAAAAATCACGGAGAACGCATATAACCGGTTGTCCAGGCTTGATGAACGGCTCGAATTGATGCTGCTGTGTGACCCTCGACGCGCTGCTATCGCTGATGACTATGAGAAAATTGTCCGCAAGTGGATCGCCAGTATCACCAGGCTCGGTGCGATACCCAATGGACTGTGGCGGGTCGATTTCGATACCGGTGAAGGTTACCTCTGTTGGCGATTTCCAGAATTAAAAATCGGGTATTTTCGGGATTACGACTGCGAGTTTGATGATCGAAAATCCGTAAAATCACTGATTGAAGAGACAGCACCATTCTGGGCGTAAATGGCACGGTTGAATGATTTCTGCTGATTTGCCGGAAAGAAAATTGCTATGGAACTGATCAGAGGGCGCCAGAATATCTCGAGCAGTGCAAAACCGAGTGTTGTGTCGATTGGTAATTTTGATGGCGTTCACTTGGGACATCTGCAGTTGATTGAAACGCTGCAAAGAGAGGCCCATCGTGCCGGTGTACCGGCAACGGTGTTGACTTTTGACCCGCATCCTCACGAATTCTTCAATGCAACAACAGCACCCCCGAGATTGTCAACTTTTCGGGAAAAGCTCGAACAGTTGGATAAAGCCGGGGTCGATAAGGTGGTGTGTCTCCGATTTAATGCGCTGTTGGCAGAAATGTCGGCTGAGGAATTTGTGGAGGTATATCTAATCAACGGATTGGGTGTACGAGTCCTGATTGTCGGTGATGATTTCAGGTTCGGCCGTGATCGAAAAGGGGATTTTTCCCTGCTGGAAGAAATGGGTCGTCAAGCTGACTTCGCGGTCAGTTCAGTTGACACGTTTATTGTTGACGGTCACCGGGTCAGTAGTTCACGAATTCGCCAGATTCTGCTGGATGCTGACTTTTCGCTGGCAGAGCGCTTACTGGGGCGGCCATTCACGATCACTGCTCGAGTCGCCCATGGCGATAAGCGGGGCCGGACTTGGGGATTTCCAACCGCAAATTTGATGCTTCGGCACAGCAACTTACCGGTCGGGGGCGTCTATGCGGCAACAGTGCGCCGATGCGACGGTGAAAGGCGTCATGGTGTTGTCAATGTAGGATTTCGACCGACTGTCGGGGGTAATCGATTTCTGGTCGAAGTGCATCTTCTGAATTATGATGAGAAACTTTATGGTCAGCGTCTGACGGTTGAGTTCAGACAAAAGATACGGCCAGAAAAAAATTTCGAATCTTTCGATCACTTAAAAGTGCAAATCGGTCGGGATATTGAACAAGCACGCGAGTTTTTGAAACAAATGTATCCCCTATGAGATCTTGCGATGCGTCTAAAATGTGATTTCGGTGGAGTGTTATATCTGGTCGGTGCGGGGGTCGTGGTGGCACTTGATCGACTGACAAAACAGTTGGCGGTGGATAGACTTGATCTAGGCGAGGTATACACTGTTGTACCTGGGTTTAATCTGGCGCTGGTGTTGAATCAGGGCGCGGCATTCGGTTTTCTGGCTGATTCGGGCGGTTGGCAGCGATGGTTTTTTGTCACGGTGGGGATCGTCATCAGTACTCTGATAATGACAACTCTTCTTCGACAGGGTACGGCCAACGGGTTTTTCAAACTCGGTCTTACGCTTATTCTGGGAGGTGCCATCGGAAACATCATAGACCGTGTCAGTCAAGGGTATGTCATCGATTTCGTCGATTTGCATTGGCAAGCTTGGCACTGGCCGGCTTTCAATGTGGCGGATGCGGGAATAACAATGGGCGCATTGATTGTTCTATTGGACGTATTCGGGTCAATGCGCACGATACCAGGGGCGCGTTAAAATGCGCGGACTGAATACGATTGTCACTGGGAATGAAACCGTGTTGTTTCACTATCAAGTGCTGCTTGCCGATGGTCGTGTTATCGAATCTTCAGGCGCAGATCCAGAAAGTGTGTGTCTGGGGGAGGGCGCTCTACCTGTGAGGCTGGAAGCAACTTTTGCTGGCCGACACTTAGGTGAGGCTTATCATATTAATATCGATGCCGAAGACCAGGTCTTCGGGGTAGCAGACGACGACAATACGATCATTTTCCCGCTCAGTGAGTTTCCAGCTGGAGTCGAACCGGTTGTCGGTGCCTTGTTTGAATTTGACCTCCCTCATGGTGGCGTGTCAGCGGGTCGTGTGATTAGGATTGAGGGTCCAGAGGTTTTGATGGATTTTAATCATCCGCTTATCGGTAAGAATGTACGCTACGAGATCAAGATTGTGGCGGTTGAAGCAAGCTCGAAGGACGCCTAAAAAATTATGGCAAAATCAGATTTGGCACAGATTAGAGTTCGGCTGTCACTGGCGAGTCCGCGGGGGTTTTGTGCCGGTGTGGATCGAGCAATTGAGATCGTCCAAACGGCGATATCGCACTATGGCCCACCTGTCTATGTTCGGCACGAAGTAGTCCACAATCGGAGTGTGGTCGATCAACTCCGTTCTGCTGGTGCTGTATTTGTGGATGAGCTGTGTGAAGTACCAGACGAATCTATCGTCATTTTCAGTGCGCATGGGGTATCTCGAGAAGTCCAGCAGGAGGCGGTGAATCGAAATCTCAAAGTATTCGATGCAACATGCCCTCTGGTTACCAAGGTACATTCGGAGGTTGCACGCTATGGGCGGGAAGGCAAAGTTGTTATTCTTGTCGGGCACGCTGGCCATCCCGAAGTCGAGGGGACCCTCGGTCGGGCGACGGGCGAGATTTATCTGGTGGAATCGATTGAAGACGTTATTTCTCTAACGGTTTCAACGCCCCAGTCGATAGCCTATGTCACACAAACGACGTTGTCGGTCGACGATACAAAGAAGATTGTGGATCGTCTCAAAATTCGGTTCCCAGCAATTGAAGGTCCGCGCCGCGATGATATCTGCTATGCCACACAGAATCGGCAAGATGCCGTAAAGAAGCTGGCTGAAAGCTGTGAGTTGATACTGGTTGTTGGTTCTGAAAACAGTTCAAACTCGAACCGTCTGCGTGAGATTGCCGAACGGCAGGGGCGTGCGGCTTATCTAATCGATTGCGCCCAGGATATTCAATCAGAATGGTTAAGTAAGGTCTCAACGATTGGCATAACAGCGGGAGCGTCGGCACCGGAAGCGTTGGTTGCGGATGTTATCCAGTCTCTAGAGGCAAGAGGTGGCGAACTCGTAAACGGACAGTCTACTGTAGACGAAGGTGTGTCTTTTACGCTGCCACCAGAATTGAAAGATTTGTAAAAGTGACGATGTCATTAGGCAGGCTGATGGTGGAAAGAATATAATGAACACGCTCGCATATCGTTCAAACGTATCCAAACCTAAACCGATTGTGCCGGTGTAGCTCAGTTGGCAGAGCAGGGCATTCGTAATGCTCAGGTCGGAGGTTCAAATCCTCTCGCCGGCACCATTTTCACAATCATCAATATATCTTCAACTGAGAAATTCCAATTAACACGATTGAAAAAGATGTGACGTACTCCGGACATCCACACAAACAAGTCTTGGTAACCGGTGGGGCGGGCTTCTTGGGTTCACACTTGTGTGAGGCTCTGGTCGAAGAAGGGGAAGATGTATTGTGTCTGGATAATTTCTATACCGGGTCAAGAGCCAACATACAGCATCTACTGGGGAAACCGAACTTCGAATTGCTTCGTCACGATGTTACTTTTCCGTTATATATTGAGGTTGATGAGGTCTACAATCTCGCCTGCCCGGCGTCGCCGATTCATTATCAACATGACCCTGTACAAACGACGAAAACCAGCGTTCACGGTGCAATCAACATGCTGGGACTCGCTAAAAGAACCGGTGCAAAAATCCTTCAAGCATCGACCAGCGAAGTATACGGTGACCCCGAAGAGCATCCGCAGTCCGAACACTACTGGGGGCATGTCAATCCGATCGGTCCGCGCTCCTGTTACGATGAAGGTAAACGTTGCGCAGAAACGCTATTTTTTGATTACCGTAGACAGCACAATCTTCCAATCAAGATTGCCCGCATATTTAATACCTATGGCCCGAGGATGCATCCCGATGATGGTCGCGTGGTCTCTAATTTCATTGTGCAGGCTCTCAAAGGGGAATCCTTGACGATTTACGGTGATGGTTCACAGACACGTTCATTTTGTTACGTCGATGACCTCGTGACTGGGCTGATACGCCTAATGCGGACCGAAGATGATTGCACCGGTCCAGTAAATCTCGGCAACCCAGATGAGTTTCAAATTAAGCAACTGGCAGAAAGAGTATTGGCCTTAGTCGGTTCGACATCGAACATTATCCATAAAGAGTTGCCGCAAGATGACCCACAGCAGAGACGCCCTGACATTACACTGGCGAAGGCTCGATTGAACTGGCAGCCGAGTATTGCACTGGATGACGGATTGATCAGAACCGTGGAGTATTTCAGGGCACTGCTGGCGCAAGGCGATCCCAAAGCAGGATAACTCTGATAGCGTACTGGCTACTGAATTGCTAGCTCAGGGGTGACAGTAGCTCATCTGGTGAGCCACACGCTGACGCAGACTGACGGTTCCTTAATTTCAGGAGCACGTTATGCGTAATCTGCAGGAGTACGGTCTCTGGCTTGTGTTGGTGACCATCAATGCTGTCATTGTCAGTCAATGGGTGAATTACCTGATCAACATGTCAAGTGAGGCAGCCGGTCTCGCTGCCGGCCTTTTTCTAAGTATTTTTCTCGCCAGTCTGATGTTTTTATTGATTCGTAGGGTAATCTCCCGGCTGGATCCACGGTGGAACGAAGGGAAGCTTCAAGCAACTAAGGCCTTAAAGCCTGTAGCCGTAATCTGAGTACGATTGAACCCCGCGGCTGACCGGTTGGATTACTCGGATTTGCTGGGCCCGTTAAAACAAATCGCTAGCGCTGATCCCGCCCATCGTTACAATAACCCTATCGCGGTGTCCATCGAGATTGGTATCTGGGCGTTTGTGAATTGTTGTTGTCGTCGATACTATGTCAATCACTTTAGATTGAGATCAGGGAGTCTGGAATGCGTACAATTCGGCAATACCACCTTGTGTGGTCATGTGTGCAGGGGTTTGGGCTCCAAGTGTTGTTGAACAGATGTCTAGGTGATGATCCACTTGACTTGACCCGTTTGAAATCCGCCAAGAGGATCTGAAGTGCAGAATAATTATCGAGTTGCGCTAATCCCTGGCGATGGCATTGGCCGTGAAGTGCTCAGCGAAGGCGTCAAGGTGATGGAAGCGGCTGCTAGACGTTTTGATTTCGAGTTCAGTTGGTCCGAATTTGACTGGAGTTGTGAGCGTTTTCACAGGGTCGGTGAAATCATGCCTACTGATGGCTTGGAACAACTGCGTAATTTTGATGCGATCTATTTCGGTGCTGTGGGCTTTCCCGGAGTGCCCGATCACGTATCACTCTGGAATCTGCTGATCCCTATGCGCCGTGGTTTGAAACTGTACGTTAATTTGCGTCCAGTGCGTCTGCTACCAGGGATGATCTCACCACTAAGAGACCGTGGCCCCGGTGATATTGATTACCTCATTGTCAGAGAGAACAATGAAGGCGAGTATTCTGAAGTAGGCGGCCGCTTTTATACCGGGACAGAACAGGAGGCTGCCGTTCAGCAGTCTGTTTTTACCAGGATCGGCACCGATCGAATTCAACGTTTTGCGTTTGAACTGGCCGCAACCCGTCGTAACCACCTGACGTCAGCGACCAAGTCAAATGGAATTATTCATTCAATGCCCTACTGGGATGAGCGGTTTGAGGTTAACGGCAAAGACTATTCCGGGGTGACGACTGACCAATACCATATAGATATTCTTTCAGCTCGCCTTGTGCTTAGCCCTGACTGGTTCGACGTGATTGTTGCCAGCAACCTTTTTGGTGACATTCTTTCGGATCTGGGTCCCGCCACGACTGGAACAATAGCTATTGCACCTTCGGCGAACCTTAATCCAGAACGTGAATTTCCATCGCTTTTTGAACCTGTGCACGGCTCTGCACCGGATATTGCCGGTCAAGGCATCGCGAATCCAATTGGTCAGATATGGTCCGGTGTGATGATGCTTGATCACCTCGGTCAACAAACAGCGGCCAAGGCCGTGATGGCGGCGATAGAGGAATTACTAGCATCACCAGACGGTGTTAGAACTCCTGATATGGGCGGCAAGGGATTGTGCCGGGATGTCGGAGACAGTATTGCCCAGATTGTGGCTGGTGCCTGACGGCGATCGTGACGGTTCAGTAAATCGCTTCAGATCCCGGAGGCCTGGTCTTGAATCGTTTGTGAACCCAGAAATACTGGTCCGGTAGTCGACGAACGCACTGTTCTATAGCCCGATTCATAGCTTCGCTGTCCAATTGCTTGTCGCCGGTTGGAAAATTTTCCAGAGGTGGGTCCAGAATGACCTCAAACCCTCTTCCACCCTCGACAATGCGCGTGGTGCACGGCAATACCACAGCACGGGTCATCCGCGCCATTCTGCCTAACACTGGCCAGGTGGCGGTAGGCACATTGAAGAACGGCGCGAATACTGCACGTCGTGGACCAGGATCCTGATCTGGCAGGTAGTAACAGACCATTCCGTCGCGGATAGACCGAATCAAATTCTTAAGATCACTTTTCCGTTCAAACATCTGTCCACTAAACCGACTCCTGGCCTTTAGCATAAGTTTATTGAGCACTTTGTTCCGGTTGTTCTGGTAAATACTGACACTGGGATAGCGCGAGGAAACGTACATACCAGCGACCTCCATCGCAACAAAATGGGGTGCGAGCAAAATTACCCCCCGCCCTTCGTTGTTGGCGTTGGCTAAGTAATGTTCGTTTTTTAATGTAATTCTTTGGTCGAAGGCCTTTTTCGTTCCCCACCAGACAAACCCGGACAGAAGGAACATTCGGGCCGTATTTCTGAAATTACGGCGCAAAAGTAACTTATGCTCAAGTGCCGACTGGTTGGGAAAACACAATTGTAGGTTGCGGGATGCAATATGTCGCCGGGAAGGTACACACACGCGAAGAACGTCACCAAACAGTCCGCCCACGTAATAGAGAAGCGGCAGGGGCATGAGGCTGAGGATGCGAACAAAAAAGATGCCTACCCACGTCGGCCAGTACTGCAATCCATACAATTTTTCAGTGGTTTGATCGATGGTTGGTGCTCCAGATGAGATTCTTAGCGTGTGACTGGCCTTAAGCGGTGTATCACGGACAAATTACCGACAGCCATTACTTGTGAAAATAAACATCAGTTGACAGCTTAAAATGCTTGGCTGGGCGATCTTTAGTTTAGTGAGTTAGACTGAATAGCCTCCCATTATAAAACAGGGTTTTCGTATGACCGAAGAGTTGTTTCGCTCTGATGCTTACCTTCGCGAGTGCGCAGCTGTCGTTATCGCTGTTAACGAAAATCGAGTACAACTGGATAAGACTATATTTTACCCGGAAGGTGGAGGTCAGCCTGGTGATATCGGCTGGATGATTCGTGCTGCTGGATCGGAGGTGCCGATTGTTGATACGCAATACCATTCCAGCGAAGGGTTGATTCACCTTATGGGAGAAGTTGGCTCTCTGCCTTTCATCGGGGAGGAGATCCAACTGCGCATTGACTGGGATAGACGCCATCGCCTGATGCGTATGCACAGCTGCATGCATATGTTGTGCAGTGTAGTACCGGCATCGGTCACTGGTGGCTCTATACGGGATGGGCAGGGGCGGTTGGATTTTGACCTGCCAGAAACGATCGATAAGGTGCACTTGTCAGAGCGTCTAAATGAAGTCATTCGATTGAACAGTGAAATGACGCTGGAATGGATTACCGAAGAGTCATTAGCTGCTCAGCCTGAGCTGGTCAGAACGATGTCTGTTAAACCCCCTGCAGGGACTGGCACCATCAGATTGGTTAAATTTTCGGGAATAGATCTACAACCCTGCGGCGGAACGCACGTAGCAGCAACGGGCGAGATCGGTCGGGTGAGGATAAAAAAAGTCGAAAAAAAGGGTCGTCAAAATCGTCGTGTCATTGTCGTATTTGACGATGACGGTGATCTCAGTAGTTGACGTCAGGCATTTCAGACTTGCGTCTTTTGATGAAATCCTTAAGGGCCTCATTGATTCCGGGGTCAATAGGTGGTGACTCATATTCAGCCAGGGTGGATTTCCACATCTTATTTGCCCGCTTGGCTGCGTCTAAAGCACCCTCCGATTCCCATTGTTCAAAGCTGTTATTGTCGGCGGTGCTGGATCGATAGAAAGCCGTTTCGAAATTGGCTTGCGTATGATCACAACCCAGAAAATGATTGCCCGGGCCAACATCCCGCAATGCAGCCATGGCCTGTCCGTTTTCAGAATCATCAACGCCCGACAAGAAGACTTCAATCATTGCAGCCTGATCAGCATCTAGAATAAATTTTTCGTAGCCCATGGAGAGTCCTCCCTCTAACCAGCCGGCGGTGTGAAGCATAAAGTTAACACCCGCAAGCATCGCAGTCTGCAGTGTATTGGCAGATTCATAGGCTGCCTGGGCATCTGGCAGTTTGGAAGCGCACAAGCCACCGCCACTCCGATAAGGCACGCCTAGGCGTCGGGACAGGGCAGCCATTATATAAAGGACCATAGATGGTTCTGGTGTGCCGAATGTCGGCGCCCCTGATTGCATCGATATGGCACTGCTGAATGTGCCAAAAATCACAGGTGCACCAGGTCTGATCAATTGGGTAAAGGTTATGCCGGCCAGCGCTTCGGCCAGGATCTGTGTGCAGGTGCCGACCACTGTGACAGGCGACATAGCTCCGGAAAGGATGAAAGGGGAAATGACAGTGGCCTGATTATTTTCTGCATAGACGCGGGCCGCGCCCAGCATGGTTGAATCAAATGTCATTGGTGAGTTTGCGTTAATGAGGCTTGTGATGACGCAGTTTTTATCGACGAAGTCTTCTCCAAAAACAAGTTTTGCCATGTCCACAGAATCCTGCGCCCTTTCCGGAGCTGTTACCGAGCCCATAAAAGGCTTGTCGCTCCAGCGTAGATGGCTGTAGATCATATCCAGATGCCGCTTATTCACCGGTATGTCTACGGGCTCACACAAGGTGCCACCGGAATGGTGCATTGAGGGTGTGCTGTAGGTTAGCTTGGTAAAGTTTTCGAAGTCCTCAAGCGTTGCATAACGACGCCCCTTATCCAGGTCGTGCACAAAAGGTGGTCCGTAAGCCGGCACCAGCACACAATGGTTGTCGCCAATCTTAACGCTGCGTTGCGAGTTCCTGGCATGTTGAACATACATTCGCGGGGCAGATGCCTGGATGATCTCTCTGCACATGTTTTTGGGGAAACGGACGCGCTCACCATCGATCTTGGCGCCGGCTTTTTCGAATAAAGACAAGGCGGCTTGGTCGTCTCTGAAATCAATGCCGGTTTCCTCGAGTAGGGTTTCGGCATTGGTTTCGATTGTGGTCAGCAATTCTTCGCTGGCCATTTCATAGACCGGGACCTTGCGGGTGATATAGGGTACGCTCCGAGTGGATGCACTGGCTCGTTTTGCGCGTCTGGCTTCTCTTGCGCTACCGCGTTTGTTTCGTCGCGTGCTCATGTATGGGTAGAATCAAATGGCTCAGGGTGTATTTTGGGTCGGACATTGTATGATTTCTACTCGGCAGGCGACCAGGGCGTAATGTTCAGCGTCACCCAGGTTAGGTGGCGTAACCCAAAATGGCGTAAATCAGATAAACGTCGTCGTTCAATTGTTTGCTTGGGTGCTCTCTCACGTGGACGTATACGTGATAGGGCCAATACAATACGCGGTCCAAGTTTCAGATGGGATCTATCTGATATATAAAGGTTGACGTGACACGCAGCAGGATTGTCTTCGCATTTCAAACAGTTGCGAGGCTAAGGAACAAGCATTTGTTGTCGAACAATGGGTCTTAAGTGTAGAGAGGATAAACAACAATGAAAGTACTGGTACCCGTCAAACGGGTCATCGATGCAAATATCAAGGTTCGTGTGAAATCGGATCAGTCTGGCGTTGAGCTTAACAACGTGAAAATGGCAATGAACCCTTTTTGTGAAATAGCCGTTGAACAAGCAATCCGCCTGAAGGAGTCGGGCTTGGTCGATGAAATCATCGTCGTGACAGTCGGTGCCGCACAGAGCCAGGAAACTCTCAGAACAGCGCTTGCCATGGGTGCTGATCGTGCGATATTGATTGAGACTGAAGAAACACCAGAGCCATTGGCGGTCGCAAAGTCGCTAAAAGCTGTTGTGGATCGCGAAGGGCCTGGTCTCGTAATATTGGGCAAACAGGCGATTGACGGCGATAACAACCAGACAGGCCAGATGCTGGCGGCACTGTTAGGCTGGTCCATTGGTACGTTTATTTCCGATCTGGTCGTCGAGGAGAGCATAGTCAAGGTCACGAGGGAGGTAGACGGTGGCCTGGAGAAACTAGAGCTCCTACCCCCTGCAGTGGTAACCGTAGATCTTCGGTTGAATGAGCCTCGGTATGCTTCTCTGCCCAATATCATGAAGGCAAAGAAAAAGCCATTGGACACCCTGAGCCCATCTGATCTTGATGTCGATGTTACACCTCGAACCGAGGTGGTCAGCGTGGTCGAACCTCCCGCAAGAGAGGCAGGCGTCAGGGTAGGGAGTGCGGAAGAGCTTGTTGAAAAATTAAAGAACGAAGCAAAGGTGATCTGAAGATGAGTATTCTTGTTATAGGTGAACACGACAACGATGAGCTTAAGCCATCGACACTAAATACTGTGACAGCGGCGCAGGAACTGGGTGATGAAATTGACTTATTGATTGCTGGGGCGGATTGTAGTGCCGCAGCAGAGCATGCTGCACGAGTCACCGGGGTAAAACGCGTACTCAAAGTAGATGATCCGTCGCTGGCCGATTCACTGGCGGAAAATCTATCACCGTTGATTGCGAAATTGGCGGGTGAGTATACACATGTGCTTGTGCCGGCATCGACTTACGGCAAGAACATCATGCCCCGCGCTGCAGCACTGATTGACGTTCAGCAGATTTCAGACATCAGCGGGATTGAAAGTGAAGATACATTTGTACGGCCGATATACGCAGGAAATGCCATGGCAACTGTTCGCTCAAAAGATGCCATCAAAATGATTTCTGTACGGACCACGGCATTCGAATCTGCAACCGAAGAAGGAGAGGCGACGATCGAAGAAATTGCAGGCGCTCAGGAATCTGGATTGTCAAAGTTTGCTGGTGAGGAACTTACTCGATCTGAGCGGCCCGAATTGACGACGGCAGATATCATTATCTCAGGTGGCCGCGGAATGCAGAGTGGAGATAATTTTGAAATGTTAGAACGTATAGCGGACAGACTGAACGCGGCGGTTGGGGCATCCAGGGCTGCTGTTGATGCAGGCTACGTTCCCAATGATTACCAGGTCGGGCAGACCGGAAAGGTGGTCGCGCCAAATCTATATATCGCAGTGGGGATTTCAGGTGCGATTCAGCATTTAGCAGGCATGAAGGATTCAAAAGTGATTGTTGCAATAAATAAAGATGAGGAAGCTCCTATATTCCAGGTCGCGGACTACGGTTGGGTGGTAGATCTTTTCGAAGCAATACCGCAACTTGAAGCGGCGCTCGGCGAGGGTGGTTAAGGGCGAGGTTTTGTCGTTGTATGCACAGAGTTGAGCAAGTGAAGTGGTGACCGGCAGAGCCGGCCACCACAACCAGCTTTTTACAAACGTCAGTTGTTAGCTGCAGTTCCGGCACCTCCTTGTGCACAAGGAACGTGAACCTGACTGACAATGTTGATTTTGGATCACCCGTTTTGAAATTTCTGTGAACTGATTCACACGGCGTGATTACTTGTAGTGTTCATCGGTGTCATCCGCCAGTTCGAGCGCATCGATGCTTGATGCCCGACGAATAATCTTGTCAGTTGAGATACGGATTCTCCTGAAATCCTCAGCCATCGCGTCGTAGTTCTTTTGCAAGGAAGCAATTCTTGTGTCCAATCGCTGAACATCTGTCATCATGGCAAGGACTTCTTGTTGGATAATATCAGCCTGTTCCCGCATCTTAACGTCGCGAAAAATTGCGGTTATGGTATTCAATGTGGCCCACAGTGTTGAGGGTGAGACAATATAAACGCGCTTGCGGTAGGCTATCTTAACGAGATCTTGATGATCGCAATGAATTTGCGCATAGATGGATTCTGCAGGTATAAACATCAAGGCATTTTCGGATGTCTCGCCGGGAATAATGTAGCGCGTTGCGATTGCCTCAATATGGGTGGCGACATGTCCCGAGAATGCTTTCGAGTGACGCTTTTTCTCATCTTCTGTCGTTGCTGTAGCCGCCAACCTGTAAGACTCCAGTGGGAATTTCGAGTCGATAACTGTGGGTCCTGGGGGATTCGGTAGATGTAGCAGGCAGTCAGCCCGTCGTCCATTGCTTAAGGTGGCTTGGAACTTGTAGGCATCCGGAGGGAGTGCATCCTGAACCAGTGTTTCGAGCCTGAGCTCACCGAATGTGCCTCGCGCCTGCTTATTATCGAGCACGTTGCGGAGCCCAGTGACCTCGGTGGACAGTTGCGTAATGTTTTTTTGCGCATGGTCGATTACGGCTATACGCTCCTTGAGTTGACCAAGGTGCCCAACAGTAGACTGATCCTGTTTCAGTAATGCATCCCTTAGCACCCTTTCTTGTTTAAGAAGTTGCTCGCTCATCAACTGCTGATGCGTTTGAAACAGGGTTGCAATATCAGTACTTGTCAGCGGCTGTTGGCGACGACCGAGGATAAGTGCAAACACGGTGATGGCAATAATGACCACCACCCCCAGGATCAAGATTTCACTCAGCATCAGGTCTGCTCCATCATTCATTTTGGATCAGTAGACGTTCCAGTTCTACAGGGGAGTCCACCGTATGATCAGCCCCCCAATTCTCTGGCAGATCGTCAGGTGATGCGTATCCCCAGGTAACGGCTACGGTAGTGGTGCCCGCAGCCCGGCCTGCCATGATATCGCGCAGGTCATCGCCTATCAGCGCTGTGGTTGAGGTGTTTCTACCGTTCAGGCGGCAGGCATGTATCACCGATTCGGGTTCGGGCTTGTTGGTTGGTAGAGTATCGCCACAAACTACGACGGCTGCTCTGTCGGACAGTCCCAACGCGCTTAACAGGGGATCAGTAAAACGTGTCGGCTTGTTTGTAACAATTCCCCAACTGTAGCCAGCTAATTCAAGGCGGGTTAGTAATTGATCTATTCCCGGAAACAGACAGCTACCTTCACAGATATGGTGATCATAATAATCAAGCAGTTGTTCTCTAAGGGAATGAAATTCTTTTGATGTAGCCGAGATAGAAAAACCCTGTTCAATAAGTCGAGCGCTACCTGCCCCGGCCCAGCAGCGGGCATCCTCAACCGAGACTGTGGGTTTGCCATGCCGAGCCAGCACAAAGTTAAGCGCAGCTACAAGATCAGGAGCTGTGTCAGCGAGCGTGCCATCAAGATCGAACAATATATGATTGATCGCCACTAGCTGGTTATAAACCCGGAGAGTCATGCACGGTTGAAGAACCGTGGCGGAAATGCAAGATGTAATTCACATCGAGATTTCCCCCCAGTGAGTACTCCTGAAAAATCGGGTTGTAATGCAGGCCGATGGATCCGCTCAGGTATAAGCCGGCGTCACGAGCCCATAGATCCACTTCTGATGGTTTAATGAACTTTTCGTAGTGATGTGTTCCACGAGGCAACAGATTAAGCACGTACTCTGCGCCAACGATAGCAAATAGCCAGGATTTGGGGTTACGGTTTATTGTTGAGAAAAAGACATGACCCCCGGTCCGGGTAAGCTTTGCGCAGGCGGAAATGGTTTCGGCTGGAGATGGGACGTGCTCCAGGAGTTCCATACAAGTAACCACATCGTACTGGCCCGATTCGTGGTCTATTAGTTCCTCGACGGTGCCCTGGCGGTAGTCGATGGACGCTGATCGTTCACGGGCATGCAGTCTGGCGACAGAGATGGGTCCTTGTCCTGCATCTACTCCGGTGACCGAGGCGCCCCTCTCCCACATGGACTCGCTGAGTATGCCGCCTCCGCAGCCAATGTCGATAACTTTTTTGTTCTGTAAGCAGACCTGCTCTTCAATGTAATTTAAGCGCAGGGGGTTTATTTGATGTAAGGGACGAAATTCGCTGTTGGGATCCCACCAGCGGCTGGCCAGTTTCTCAAATTTTGACAGTTCGTTAGGGTCTACGTTTTGCATTGGCCTGACGTGGTATTGTTGCCATGTGGTGATGATTGTGGCTATTTTATGCTCGGCACTGTATGAGTTGGTAAAAGAGTCCCAGATAGATTTGCTTTGCCTAGGCTACGACTGAGTTTAGGACCGGAATATCTTGAATATAAGGGTCAGCCCGCACTATAATTAGCGGTTTGTTGCGGGGTGGAGCAGTCTGGCAGCTCGTCGGGCTCATAACCCGAAGGTCGTAGGTTCAAATCCTACCCCCGCTACCAATATCGGTATGACTACAACCCCGCTGTTGCGGGGTTTGTTATTAAGGGCCAGCGATGGTTGTGCTCGGCTCGGCAGGCGGGTGATCATGTTTGGCGATAGGATAGCACTGCGAGAATTGCTCGAGCCAGTGATCGAAGCCATGGGCTACGAGTTGGTTATGGTTGAGCTGACGGGTGCAGGCTCAAAGACGTTGAGAGTTTATATCGATTCGCCAGGGGGTATCGTGTTAGATGACTGTGAAATGGTTAGCCGGCAAGTCAGCACTTTGCTGGATGTGGACGATCCGATTTCGGGTGAGTATGCACTGGAGGTTTCGTCGCCGGGCCTCGATCGGCCCTTGGCCAAGCCGGAGCATTTTCGTCGAGCTGAGGGCAATATGGTAAGAATAAGGATGATCCGATCACACCTAGGAAGGCGAAATTTCACTGGGTTATTGAAATGCGTGTCTGGTGAAGGGGCTGTAGTAGAAGTCGATGGGGAAGAGTACGAACTCGCCTACAACGATATAGATCGGGCAAGACTGGTTTCGGAATTCGAGAACAAGATTCCGCGATCGCGACGATAATTCTGGAGATTGCGGCATGACCAAAGATGAAGTTTTGATGATGGCAGATGTTCTTTCTCGGGAAAAAGAGTTAGAAAAAGATGTGGTATTTCTGGCTATCGAGGCAGCACTGGCCACCGCAACTCGTAAACGAAATCGGGAAGATATCGAAGTTCGTGTTTCGATTGACCAGGGCACTGGTGACTATGAGGCATTTCGTCAGTGGGAAATTGTGGATGACGATGCAGTGCTTGAGAGCCCCATCAGCCAGATGACTCTGGCTGCTGCCAATATCAGTTATCCGGATGTAGCGCATGAAGTTGGCGAATTTGTAGAGGAGCCCTTGGAGGCAGTGGCAAAGTTTGGCCGAATAGAGGCGCAGGCGGCCAAGCAGGTAATCAATCAGAAAGTCCGTGAAGCTGAGCGCGCACGAATATATGAGACCTTCAAGGATAGAGTGGGCGAGATGGTCCAGGGTGTCGTTAAGCGTGTCGGGCATCGGGAGGCTATTGTCGATATTGAAAGTGTGGAAGCATCATTACCAAGATCTACCTGGATTGACAGGGAGGCGCTTCGTAACGGAGACCGAATTAAGAGCATTCTCACGGAAGTCAGGTCCGAGGCCCGCGGACCACAATTGATTCTGGATAGAAAGAGCCCCGAACTTGTAATTGAACTTTTTCGACTGGAAGTCCCAGAGGTTGGCCAGGGTGTGATCGAGGTTCTTGGAGCTTCCCGGGATCCTGGATCTCGTGCCAAGATAGCAGTGAGGTCCAATGATCCCAAAATAGATCCGGTTGGCGCTTGTGTCGGAATCCGTGGAGCACGGGTTCAAAGTGTGTCAAATGAACTCAATCTGGAGCGGATCGATATTATTACCTGGACAGAATCACCTGCTGAGTTCGTCATTAAGGCTCTACAGCCGGCGGAGGTTGATTCAATCATTGTTGATGAGGAATCACGGGCCATGGATGTGGTGGTTGATGAGAACCAGTTGGCTCTTGCAATTGGTCGCGGTGGGCAGAATGTACGACTGGCTTCAGAATTGACGGGTTGGGCATTGAATATCATGACGGATGAGGCTGCTTTGGAAAAGGCAGAGCTCGAATCGCAGGCATCTTGCGAGCGTTTGCGGGAACAGTTGAACATAGACAACGATGTCGCTGAGGTATTGGTCGAAGAAGGGTTTTTGACGCCAGAAGAGGTGGCCTATGTGCCGGTTCAGGAGCTGGTTGATATCGAGGGTTTTGATCAGGAATTGGTGGAACAGTTACGGCGTCGAGCAAAAGAATTTTTGGATATTCGTGAGTTTTCTGAGCTTGAGAAAACAAGGCCTGAAGACGACTTGCTCTCGATGGAGGGTATGGATGACGAAACTGCCCGGCTATTTGCACAAAATGGCGTTCGCTCAATGGAGGAACTTGCCGAATGTGCGACCGATGAGCTTGTTGAACTCAGCGGCATTGATGAAGAGCGAGCTGCAGAACTCATAATGACGGCCCGTGCACCTTGGTTTGCAGAAGCCCAATAGAATTTCGGGAAGATTCAAATGACAGCAGTAACTGTAAAGAAATTCGCCGAGCAGATCGGTGTCAGTGAAGACAGGTTGTTACAACAGCTTAAAAACGCCGGGGTTTTAGATAAAACCATTGATGGTGATTTGGATGACGCTGAAAAAACGAAATTACTTGCATATCTACGCGGTGAGCTGGAACCTGAGTCGACCGAGTCACAGGGCAGTATTACGCTAAACCGCCGTACGAGTAGCGTCGTGAAACAGACATCGCGTACCGGCGGTGCAAGGACTATACACGTCGAGCTCAAAAAGCGGCGAACCTATATAAAGCGAGGGGACCTACAGCGCCAGCAAGCAGATGCTAGAAAAGCAGTTGAAGCTGAACAAGCGGCCCGACTTGCTGCGGAAGCTGAGGCTGAAGCCAAAATAAAAGCCAAGGCAGAAGCACAAGAGAAGGCGGACGTCGAGCGTAAGGCCGCTGAAGAAGCGGAACAAATACAGGCCGACCAAGAATTAAAATCATCTGCGGTTGAGCCCGAGGTTCCGGTGCCAGGTGACGTGCCTGTCCCAGCAACGGAGCATAAAGGCGCCGGACGGAGAGAAGAGAAACCAAGAAAAAAGAAAGGACGGGATAAGGCTTCTGGGGATCAGGAATTACATCTGGCGGCTGGAAAAAGAGGCCGACGGAAGGCTCGTCCTGTGATTAAACCTAGAAAACTTACCTCAGCAACGACGGGTCAGCACGCGTTTGAAATGCCGACCGAGCCGATTAAGAAGGTCATAGACGTGCCTGAAACAGTCACTGTTGCAGAACTTTCTCAGGCCATGTCTGTAAAAGCGGCGGAAGTTATCAAAGTGTTGATGGATATGGGTAGCTTGGTCACCATCAATCAGGTTCTCGATCAGGATACTGCGATACTTGTAATTGAAGAAATGGGACACGAGGGTCAAGCAGCGGCAGCAGTAGATCCCGAGTCGGTTCTACTTACAGAAGACACCCAAGCCTATGAGGCACACCACAGAGCGCCAGTCGTAACCGTCATGGGGCACGTCGATCATGGCAAGACTTCGCTTTTAGACTACCTGCGTCAGACAAAAGTAGCAGCAGGCGAAGCCGGCGGTATTACGCAGCATATCGGTGCGTACAGGGTTTCTACAGAACGAGGCACTATCACATTCCTCGACACTCCCGGACACGAAGCTTTCAGCGCCATGCGCTCACGTGGCGCATCGGTGACGGATCTTGTGGTGCTAATTGTTGCGGCTGATGACGGTGTAAAACCTCAAACAGTTGAAGCAATAAATCATGCTCGAACAGCGGGTGTTCCTCTGATTGTTGCGATAAATAAGATTGATAAAGATGATGCGGATTCAGAGCGTGTAAAACAAGAACTCACCGCCCACGAAGTCGTTCCGGAAGAATGGGGGGGCGACATTCTGGTCAATGAAATATCAGCACTGACCGGAAATGGAATAGACGCGTTATTGGAGTCGGTGCTATTACAGGCCGAGTTGTTGGATCTCAAGGCACCGGTCGAAGGGCCGGCCAGGGGCACTGTCATAGAGGCCCGACTAGACCGAGGTCGTGGTGTTGTTGCGACAGTATTGGTAAGCAGTGGAACTTTGCGAAAGGGGGATGTTCTCCTCGTGGGCAGGGAATATGGCCGGATCCGGGTAATGACTGACAGTGCTGGGAAGGTCATACAAAAAGCGGGTCCGTCTACACCGGTTGAAGTTCAGGGTCTAGGTGGTGTCCCTGATTCTGGTGACGAGGCGAATGTCGTCATTGATGAGCGCAAGGCTAGGGAAATCAGTGGCTATCGACAGGGTAAGTTCAAGGAAGTCAAGCTGGCAAAGCAGCAGAAACTGAAACTAGAAAGCGTATTTGAACAGATGGGCGGCGGTGAAAAAACAACACTGAATCTCATTATCAAAGCAGATGTTCAAGGTTCAGTCGAGGCGTTGACTACCACCTTGGAAGATATATCTGGAGACACAATCGGTGTTCATGTTGTCCATGGAATGGTGGGTGGAATTAACGAGTCGGATGTAAATTTAGCAACTGCTTCGGAGGCAATGATAATAGCGTTCAACGTGAGAGCCGATGCGACAGCACGTAAGATGATTGAATTAGAGGGTATTGATGTTCGCTACTACAACGTAATTTATAACGCGATAGATGACATGAGATCTGCCCTGACCGGAATGATGGCACCGATACTCAGAGAACAGGCTATAGGGCTTGCCGAGGTTCGCGATGTCTTTCGGGTCGCCAGACTCGGTGCGGTGGCTGGCTGCCGAGTTATTGAAGGAGAGGTTAAAAGGAATCTTCCCGTACGAGTTTTACGTGACAATGTCGTCATTTTCGAAGGACAAATAGATTCTCTTCGACGGTTCAAGGATGATGTTGCCGAAGTAAAGACGGGGTTTGAATGCGGGATCGGAGTCAAAAATTATAACGACATAAAGGAAGGTGATCAGATCGAGATCTACCAGACTGTAGAGGAAAAACCCAGTCTTTAGGTTTTCAACTCTAGGTGTACGCCATGCAGGGGATTGACAGAGTTCGGAGAGTTTCGGAACTGGTACGTCGCCAGGTCTCTCATTTCATACTGCGCGAACTAGCAGATGAAGGTCTCGGAATAGTATCAGTTACTGCCGTTGACATGAGTCGAGACCTACTACAAGCGACAGTTTACGTTTCGTCATTCGCCCGAGACTCTGATATTGACAACATACTTGCAGTACTTGAAGAAAATGTACCCGCTGTGCGTCATGATCTGGCGAAGTCATTGCATCTAAGACGGGTGCCTAACTTGACCTTTCGCTACGATGAGAGTGTAGAGCGAGCGCGGCGATTGACTACGATGATCGATGAGTTGGAGTTGGATCGGAATATGGATGATGGCACGTAGAAGCACGTCAAGTCGTGGTGATAACCTCTCCGGCCTTTTGCTGTTGGATAAACCACCCGGAGTAACTTCAAATGGAGCGCTCCAAGAGGCGAAGCGACTTTTAAATGCCCGCAAGGCAGGCCATACTGGAAGTCTGGACCCGATTGCGACAGGTCTATTGCCTCTTTGCTTTGGGAGTGCGACAAAATTGTCTGGTATCTTTCTTGGTGCTGACAAAACGTACTGGACACGTATTCGATTGGGTGAGCGAACTGCAACGGGAGACAGTGAAGGAGAAGTTCTCGAAAAAATACCGGTAGTAGTGAGTCAACATGAAATAGAGAAGGCTCTGTTGAACTTCCAGGGAGAGTTTCAGCAGATACCACCGATGTATTCGGCGGTGAAAATAAACGGAACACCCTTGTATAAACTGGCCAGGGAAGGGATAGAGATTGAACGCAGTCCCCGTAATGTTGTGGTGTACACAATGGAACTCAAATCTTTCGATGGCCGTGATCTGGAGTTAGAGCTTAAATGTTCTCACGGATTCTACGTTCGAGGTCTTGCGCACGATCTTGGTAATTTGTTGAAGTGTGGCGGCCATGTTGTGGCTTTACGCCGACTGGTTGTTGCGGATCTAAAGATCGAAGATGCAGTAAAACTGACCGAATTGACGGCGGTGGCAGATCTAGCGGCAAGGCAGAAGATATTGACTCCAATTGATGACGGTCTATCTCATCTGCCGGATATCAGTTTGTCAGCTGATGCTGCGTTTTATCTGTGTCGGGGCCAGACCGTACGCGCCGATGGACTGCCGAACAAAGGGGAGGTTAGGTTATACGCCAAGGGCGCGGGGTTTCTTGGAATTGGAGTGATAACTGACGATGGGCGAGTTGCCCCCAGAAGATTGATGTCGCAAACCCGGAGATAACGCTGATTTTGTTGAGTAAATAGGCCGCGGCGAGTAGACTAGCGCGCTTTCCTCCGCTGACAGACTCGCTAAATAGCAAGTAGCGAGTGAACATTCGACATTAAACGGGCCTTCAGATTGGTGAAATCAACCACAGAGGCTATGAAAGGAAATTGGACTTAGAGGAAGATAAATGACAATCACCGCGCAAAGCAAAGCAGGGGTTATTGGTGAATATGCCTTGAATCAGGGCGATACAGGTTCACCAGAGGTGCAAGTGGCTCTGTTGACCGACCGAATTAAAGATCTGACTGAACACTTCAAAATTCACATTCATGATCACCATTCCCGGCAGGGATTGCTCCGTATGGTTAACCGTAGGCGCAAGCTGTTGGATTACCTAAAAGGCAAAAACGAAGAGCGATATCGATCCTTGATCGGTCGCTTGGGTTTACGCCGTTAATTGGCTCTAGGAAGAGCATCAGGAGTCAAAATGAAGGCAGCAACACGGCGTTTCAAGTATGGCAAACATGAGGTAACTCTGGAGACAGGACGGATAGCCCGACAATCATCGGGTGCGGTGCTGGCTCGGATGGGGGACACGACTGTGCTGGTTACGGTTGTGGCATCACGCGAACCGAGTAATCGTGATTTCTTCCCGTTAACCGTGGATTATGAAGAGAGGACCTATTCTGCCGGGCGTATACCGGGAGGTTTTTTTAAACGAGAAGGACGGCCTTCTGAAAAAGCAATTTTAACTTGTCGACTCACTGACCGCCCGATCAGGCCACTGTTTCCTGCTGGGTTTAAGAACGAAGTTCAGGTAATTGCAACGGTGATGTCGATCGATCCCGAAATCGATCCGGATATTCTTGCCATGCTCGGGGCCTCAGCTGCGTTGACCCTATCAGGGGTACCTTTTAAGGGGCCCATTGGAGCGGCGCGGGTCGGTTTTATTGATGATGACTACGTGCTTAACCCCGATGCCAGTGAATTGACTGAATCTCGGTTGAATTTGGTTGTGGCAGGGACTGACAGTGCAGTCTTGATGGTTGAATCAGAGGCGCAGGAATTATCAGAGGAACAGATGCTGGGTGCAGTGATTTTCGGTCATGACCAGATGAAAGAAGCAATCAGTGAAATTCGCTCGCTGGCAGACGAGGTTGGCCAACCTGCCTGGGAATGGGAACCTCCACAAACCGATGAAGATCTTACCGCCAAGGTTGATTCCGCTGGACGATCCCACCTTGAAAGTGCCTACCAGTTGGCGGACAAAGTAGAGCGCCAGACCGCAGTAGGGAAAGCCAAACAGCAGGTGGTGTCGGAATTGTGTGATGAAGCCAGTGAAGACGCTGAGGCTGACAATGTAAAAAGCGCGCTAAATGCACTGGAAAAAGATATCGTCCGCGGTCGAATTTTGGATCGACAGCCAAGAATTGATGGCAGAGACCTAGAGACGGTCAGGCCCATAGCGATTGATACAGGACTGCTCCCTCGAACCCACGGGTCGGCGATGTTTACACGAGGGGAAACACAGGCACTTGTGGTCACGACGTTGGGTACGGAACGCGACTCGCAGATAATCGACGCGATCGAGGGTGAGCGGCGGGATCACTTTATGCTGCACTATAACTTTCCACCTTACAGTGTCGGAGAAACAGGCCGTGTCGGTTCGCCAAAGCGCCGAGAGATTGGGCACGGGCGGTTGGCTAAGCGAGCCCTGCTGGCAGTCATGCCGAAACCTGAAGATTTTCCCTACGTCATCAGAATTGTGTCAGAAATTACAGAGTCCAATGGTTCGAGTTCTATGGCGAGTGTGTGCGGGGCCAGTCTTTCTATGATGGACGCCGGCATAGAGATTAAAGCGCCGGTCGCCGGTGTTGCAATGGGCTTGATCAAAGAGGGAGATCAGTTCGCGATTCTTACTGACATACTCGGTGATGAGGACCATCTGGGAGATATGGATTTCAAGGTTGCTGGTACTGAAGCTGGTGTGACTGCACTACAGATGGATATCAAAATTGAAGGTATCAATAAAGAGATTATGGAGCAGGCCCTGACTCAGGCTAGAACGGGGCGGCTGCACATATTAGGGGAGATGGCCAAGGCTTTGGCAGAACCAAGGTCTGAAATGTCTCAATACGCACCTAGGATCACGACAATACGTATACCGACTGACAAAATAAGAGATGTTATCGGCAAGGGTGGTGTGACGATCCGTGCCATCTCTGAAAGCACCGGCGCTACAATTGATATCGAAGACGATGGCACTATAAAGATAGCAAGTGCCGACCTTTCTGCTTCTGAAGCGGCCCGGAAGCGCATCGAGCAGATCACTGCGGATGTCGAGGTTGGAACGATTTATGAAGGGAAAGTCGTACGCCTTATGGATTTTGGAGCATTTGTGAATATCCTTCCAGGAAAAGACGGGCTCGTGCACATCTCGCAGATTTCTGAAGAACGTGTAGCTAATGTCAGCGACAAACTTTCTGAGGGTGATATGGTCAAGGTTAAGGTGTTGGAAGTCGATAAACAGGGCCGGGTGCGATTGAGCATCAAGGCTGTGGAAGAGGCGGCCTAGCTACAGCGGATTGCGCTCGGCGAAGTGTTTTTAACGTAAATTTAGACCAGCCGGCCGAACGCTACTTTTGAAAGATTCAGGTAATCTCGTCTGGATCGACCTTGAGATGACGGGTCTGGACCCTGATAGGGACAGGATTATTGAGATTGCGACGATCATTACAGACGCCGATCTCAATATTATCGAAGAGGGTCCTGTACTTGCAGTCAAACAACCTGAATCTGTGTTAAACCTAATGGATGAATGGAATCAGAGAGTCCATCAAGGCAGTGGGTTGGTGGCGCGAGTCCAAAGTTCTGATGTTAGTACCACCGAGGCCGAACAGGACACACTAGAATTTGTCAGGCGCTATATCATTGAGGGGCGCTCACCCTTATGCGGCAACAGTATTTGTCAGGATCGCCGATTTCTATATCGTTATATGCCTAATCTCAGCGCCTATCTCCACTATCGGAACGTGGACGTTAGCTCAATTAAGGAGTTGGTGGCTCGCTGGAGCCCTGATATTGTCGCGGGGTTTGCGAAAAAAGGGGCCCACCAAGCGCTCGATGATATCCGTGAATCCATAGAAGAGCTCCAGTACTACCGCAGCACGGTGTTCAAAGTCTGATCTGTCAATCTGACTCGGCAGAGTGATCATTAAGTCGTGCTATTGCCCATTCAATATGCTCGCGTACCATGGGTGTAGCCCCTTCTTTTTTCCCTTCCAGAACGGCCAGTACTTCAGTCGTCCTTCTACTGTTACCCAGGGCAACAGCTATGTTACGTAGCCAGCGTTGGTAGCCAATTCGCCTTATCGGGCTTCCTTCAAGCCGGGTATTGAATTCAGATTCGGACCAACTGAAAAGACCGGTAAGCGTGGCATTGTCGAGCGAATGGCGGGGTTGGAAGTCTTGAGTGGGTACCGATTTAGAGAACCTGGTCCAAGGGCAGACCAACTGGCAATCGTCACACCCAAATATTCGGTTGCCAATTAGCGGCCTAAGATCCTCAGGAATCGATCCCTTGAGTTCAATGGTCAGGTAGGCTATACACCGGCGGGCATCCAGTTGATAAGCTTTATCGATCGCACCGGTTGGGCACGCTGTCATGCAACGGTTGCAGTCGCCGCAGTGATCGGTTTGTTCTTTGTCTAACGGCAAAGGAAGGTCCGTGTAAAGTTCTCCCAAAAAAAAGAACGAACCCGACTCCTTGTCGATCAGGTTTGTGTGTTTGCCCAACCATCCAAGTCCAGCCTTGACGGCAAGAGGTTTTTCCATAACGGGACCGCTGTCTACAAAGGCTCTATAGCGAAAGGGACCGACTGCTTCACTCATCAAGTCAGCGAGCTTCTGAAGTCTCCGTCGGATCAATCGATGATAATCTCGTCCCAGGGCATAACGGGAAACATACCCTTTAGTGCTGTCCTGTAGGATTGTTGTTGGAGGAGTTGCGGAATCAGGAAGATAGTCCATGCGTACACTGACCACTCTGACGGTGCCGGGTTGAATAGCTGCTGGTTGTGTCCGCCGGTCACCATGTTTGGCCATGTAGTGCATGTCCCCGTGGCGGCCGTCTGCGAGCCACTCTATAAGACGTGTTTCCGCCTGCGACAGATCGGTATCTGCGATACCGATCATACTGAACCCGAGTTCCCCGGCCCAAAGCTTCATCTGCGCTTTAAGGGAGGTCAGTTCCTTGCTTGAGAATGTCCTAGATGTCATCAACGCGATATCATAACGCTATGGAAGGAAACTTCGAACATCTTTACAGTTCTGAGGGTTCTCGGCTTGTCGATCGTAGTGCGATTAATTCACTGCAACTGGCCGAGGGTGAACTGATGGAGCGTGCTGGCGCTGCTGCCTACGGCGTAATTTGTCGGAGATGGCCGGGGATTTCAACACTGAACGTGGTCTGTGGGCCGGGCAACAATGGTGGTGATGGCTACATCGTGGCCAGGTTAGCCCATCAGGCCGGTATCCAAGTTCGAGTCTCTCAGGTCGTATCACCTAAAACAGACGATGCGCAACGTGCGCTCGATCAACTCGATCTACAGGGAATTACTGTTGAACCACTGGATATTGAAACTGTTGGGGAAGCTGAACTCGTAGTTGATGCGGTACTGGGAACGGGGCTCAGTCGTCCACCAAGCGGTGTTTTTAAGAGTGCGATAGATGCGATCAATGGCTCTGGTAGACCTGTGTTGGCACTGGATGCCCCTTCAGGACTGGATATGGACACTGGGTGGGCCGGTGGTGCCGCTGTGCAGGCAACCGTTACCGTGACTTTTATCTGCCTCAAGGGAGGACTACTTACAGGGCGTGGACCAGACCTTACAGGCGATATCGTGGTTGAATGCCTGGACGTGCCGGCAACTGTACTAGCCGGCGTCGAGCCAATGGCTTGCTGTATTTCGGCCCGGATCGTTCAGGAGCGACTCCCCGCTCGCCGGCGTACCCTGCACAAGGGTGAGGCAGGCCATCTTGTGGTCATTGGGGGTGAAGTGTCGATGGCCGGTGCTGTGCAACTTGCCGGCACAGCCGCTCTGAGAACCGGAGCTGGGCTGGTTACCATAGCAACTCGGTGTTCACAGATGGATGCAATCAGCCGGAGTCAGCCTGAATTGATGTGCCATCCCGTGGAGGATCAGGTGTCGCTTGAAACAGTCCTTGCAGGTAAGACTGCGGTGGTCGTTGGACCAGGATTGGGTCAGAGTGAATGGGGAGTTCAGATGCTTAGTGGTGTATTGGCATCCGGTTTACCTGGCGTAGTTGACGCCGATGCGCTCAACCTGCTTGCGCAGGAGCCTCAACAAACGGGACAGATGATTCTCACGCCACATCCGGGCGAAGCTAGTCGCCTTCTCAACGCGGATGTTGACGCTATCCAGAGCCAGCGGTTCGTTTCTGCCGCAAAGATTCAGTCTCAATATGGTGGCATTTGTGTGCTCAAGGGGGCGGGTACACTCGTCGCCACTGAAGGAGGCCATCTTTGGCTTTGTAAAGAAGGCAACCCAGGAATGGCGACAGCAGGGATGGGTGATGTCTTATCCGGGGTTATTGGTGCCTTGTTGTGTCAAGGTTTAGTTCCGGGAGATGCCGCGATGGCTGGTGTCTGGCTGCACTCTAGGGCCGCAGATCTTGCTGCGGCAGACGGCGGTGAGCGCGGTCTGCTTGCGTCAGACCTGTGGAGTTATCTAAGACGTTTGGTAAATGACCCTTATTCTGGATGAATTCAAAACAGATATTTACAAGCGAAGCGCAGTTAACGGCTTTTGCCGCCGAGGTAGCGTTGATCCTTGTGCCAGGTGATGTCGTGTATTTATGCGGCGAACTGGGTACCGGTAAAACAACTTTCGCCAGGGCAATAATCCAACAGAGGGGTAGTGCTGATTCAGTAACCAGCCCAACGTTTACACTGATTGAGACCTATCATCTGGGTGATGTGTCGGTGGCCCATCTGGACCTTTATCGAATTGAATCTGATGCGGAGATGGAGGGGATTGGTTTGCGGGATTACCTAGATGGAGACTGGATTTGCTTGATTGAGTGGCCCGATCGAGCGCCAAGTATGTTGCCAGATCCGGATCTCACCGTTAACCTGGCCTATGAGGGAAACGGGCGCTCAGCTGTTTTGATAGCCACAGAACGGTTGGCCGATCGCGCAGATTGGCTCAAATGAAGCAGCTTCTGCTCGGGCTTTTACTATTTCAGTTAACGGCCCCTGTGTTAGCTGGTGTCGATGTTTTAAGTATAAGAATCTGGCATTCACCACTTAGCACCCGGTTGGTCTTTGATCTCTCCGGACCCGTCGTATACAGCGTGTTTGCGTTGACAGATCCGCAACGAATCGTGATAGATCTCAAGAACACGGAGTCTAGCGCGGTTTCTCCCGGTGATCAGACCTTGGGCCCTTGGCTTCTGGCTTTGCGCTCAGGGAACCCGAACAATGGCGTTTTGCGTTATGTACTTGATCTTAAGGGACAGGTCCACCATGACAGCTTTCTGCTTCCCCCTGGTGTAGTCTATGGTCATCGCTTGGTGGTCGACGTCAAACCAGCCGATAGGTCCCTTCGGGCGAACAATGATCCTGTCGATAGTCCAACAGAGAAAGACTATGTTGTCGTGATCGATCCTGGTCATGGGGGCGATGACCCCGGTGCGTTGGGCCGTCGTGGTACGCACGAAAAGAAAGTTGTTCTAGCGATCGCAAAACGGCTTCAATCGATTTTGAACCTTTGGCCCGGTGTGGCGGCTCAACTAACACGTAAAGGTGACTACTATGTCAGCTTACGTAACAGAATTAGGATTGCTGCAGAACATCAAGCAGATCTATTCATTTCGGTGCACGCGGATTCAGCTCGCCGGAGAAGTGCACGTGGTGCTTCGGTTTACATCCTGTCTTCTAAGGGAGCCAGTAGTGAAATAGGTCGCGAACTCGCAAAGAGGGAAAATGCTTCGGACCTGATAGGTGGTGTTAAGTTGGGAAAGCAAGAACACAGTGTTCGGGAAACGATGCTCGATATGGAGGTCGACTGGAAAATAAAGGAGAGTAAGGCGTTTGCCAGGAATCTCCTGTACGAACTGGGTAAAGTTGGCTTTCTTCATACCAAGCAGGTTCAGCAAGCGGGATTTGTTGTGCTTAAAGCCATAGAGATTCCGGCGGTTCTTGTTGAGGTTGGGTTCATTTCCAACAAAAAAGAAGAACGAGCTCTACAAACAGCGCTGCATCACGAAAGGATCGCGGGTTCAATGTTTCGCGCCATTGTCCGTTACTGCACGGAAAAATCCCAGTGCCGTGTAAACCAAGACCCCAAAGGAATCTATGTCGTCCGCAAGGCGGAATCATTATCATTACTTGCGGCTCGGTTTGGAACAACGATTTCGGCAATTAAAAGGGCCAATAAGTTGAAGATCGACACGTTGTTGATTGGACAAAAACTCGTTATCCCGGAGTTATGAGAGACCATGGACAGTAATACAAAACCGCAGACTGCGCGGATACATCGGTTAGCGAATACACTGATAAATCAAATTGCAGCCGGTGAGGTTGTGGAGCGGCCTGCTTCGGTTGTCAAGGAGCTTATTGAAAACAGCGTTGACGCAGGGGCCACTGAGATTCAAGTCTGGGTGGAACGCGGTGGCGTCAAACTCATTCGGGTTGATGATAATGGTCATGGAATAGCGAAGAGCGACTTAATCCTGGCGACCGAGCGTCACGCGACCAGTAAATTGTCCGATTTGAAGGACTTATCGGGAATTCAGACGCTTGGATTTAGAGGCGAAGCGTTACCGAGTGTCGCGTCTGTGTCACGCCTTGGGATTAAGAGTCGTGTTGCTGAGGCAGATTCAGGTTGGGAGGTTAGCGGTGAGGGAGGTGCTTTTTCTGCACCGATTCCGACCTCGTGCGTTAAAGGCACGGTCGTTGTGGTCGAGGATCTGTTTTTCAACACACCTGCTCGCCGTAAATTCCTTCGAACCGAAAAAACCGAACGGTCGAATATTGAACGCATTTTCAAATGCCTGGCGCTGGCATCTCCCGGTGTATCTTTTAGCCTGTCAATTGATAAAAAACTGTACTGGCAGTTGCCTGGAGAGGGGTCCGCTTTGCGATCTCATCGGGTCGAAAAAATACTGGGGCACGAATTCACCGAGAACTCTAAGCAAATAACGGGCGGCGCCAGCGGCATATCCTTGATCGGCTGGATAGGTTTGCCTGCTTATTCTCGAAGTCAGGCGGACCGCCAATATCTTTTTGTTAATGGACGCGTGATAAAGGATGCCTCGCTGTCGCACGCTGTACGTCGCGCCTATGCGGACGTGCTTTATCGGGGTCGCCATCCAGCCTATGTGTTGGATTTGAAGATTGATCCGATGACGATAGATGTGAACGTACATCCGACTAAAAACGAGGTGCGATTTGAGGATGCTCGTTCAATACACGATTTTATCTATCGGGAAGTAGCGCAGGCGACTGCTGATACACGGGCCGGATCAAACTTTGCAAGCAATGAATCAGGATGGCCCGGAAATTCGTACAACCCACATCGCATAGAATCATCTAAGCCGTTTCAAAGCGGACTTGGACTGCAACGCAGTGACGTTATAAAACAGTTTATTGGCACACCAGACAATGATTACATAGATACGCAAACTGCTGGGAAAGAACGCATTGAGCCTAGAGCCAACTTAGATGATGTGCCACCGTTGGGTTATGCGCTTGCCCAGCTAAAAGGTGCCTATATCCTTGCGGAAAATAGAGATGGTTTAATATTGATCGATATGCACGCTGCTCATGAGCGGGTTACTTACGAGCAACTGAAAGTTCTACTGAATGAACAGGTCAAAAACTCTCAGCCCTTGCTGGTGCCCGTAGTGGCTGGTGTCTCAGTAGAAGAGGCTGACTGCCTGGAAGATAATCAGGCGTTATTTGAACAACTGGGGTTTGAAGTGTCGCGCTCGAGTGTTCAGGCTATAGCGATACGTGCCGTGCCGGAGATGCTGCGTTCTCGCGACGTTGCTGGATTGGTCAAAGATTCACTCGCAGATCTGATCGAGCAGGGTTTTTCGGACCGAATTGTGGATAGTGTCGAGGGCATGCTTTCCACCATGGCTTGCCATGGGTCTATCAGGGAGAATCGACACCTGACATTACCTGAAATGAACAGTTTACTCCGACAGATGGAGAAAACCGACCGTTCGGGTTTGTGTAACCATGGCCGCCCCACCTGGAAACAGATCGATATGGCAGAAATTGACCGATGGTTCCACCGGGGCCGCTGAAAACTGGAGTGGGTCCAACGCAGACTCGACCAGAGGCGTCTGACAGTTTGTGATGCCGGTCGAGTCAACGCGTCGGATTGTAGTTATTACCGGACCTACGGCTGTCGGTAAAACTGCATTGGCAGTGGAAGTTGCGAAACAATTTCCCGTTCGGCTGATCAGCGTGGATTCAGGACAGGTGTATCGCGGTTTGGATCTGGGCACGGCCAAACCGAGCTGCGCTTTGCTTAAAGAATTTCCACACGATCTGGTGAACGTGCGTGACATAGCTGATGTGTTTTCTGTTGTTGATTTTTGTTCAGCAGCTGCACAAGCTATTAGCGAGTCGTTTGAGTCAGGAATTGTGCCAGTCCTGGTAGGTGGGACCATGTTCTATATCTCTGCTTTGCTTCATGGGCTCGGTGAAGTGCCCCCCGCTGACCAGCAGTTAAGGTATGAGTTGAGTCAGCAAGGTCAGTTATTGGGTTGGCCACGGATGCACGAGAAGTTGTCTGCCCTCGATCCAGTCAGCGCTGAAAGGATTGATCGAAATGATCCGCAGCGCATTCAAAGAGCCTTGGAGATCTATATTCTCACCAAGGGTGATGTTTCAGTTTGGAACAAGAAAATGCGTTTTCTACCACCAAACATTTTGGTAAGTCGATTCATCCTGGCGTACAGCGACCGCGGGTTGTTGCATAAGCGTATCGTTTGCCGATTCGACGAGATGCTCAAGGCCGGATTGATCGAAGAGGTTGAGAGTCTAATGGCTATACCGGGAGTCACTGCAGAGTTGCCAGCGATGAAGAGCATCGGCTATAGGCAGGTTCTCGAGTACCTCAGGGGTGAGGTTGATTTAGGAACTATGCGGGAAAGAGTACTGTCAGCGAGTCGCCAGCTGGCCAAACGGCAATTGACCTGGAGTCGTAATACTGCGGGCGGTATATGGCTGGATGCTGCAGATCCACAAGTGAACAGCAGCGTTTCTCGCTATTTAGAACAAGTAAAATACGAGCATTGAATATTTTTTAACCACGGTGGTTTGGCTAATGTGCACTGTGTGAGTTGAAATATTCAAATTTCATCCCTACATTTGAGTTAGGAGAGGACTATACTGATGCCAAGCTCGTTCATAGAAATTTAGATAACTAACTGAATTACATGAAATTATTTATTATTCGTACAGATTCGGGCAGTGCGCAGCGTGTCTGACCTAAACCTCGCAAAGAGCAGGTGCTGTCGTGTCCAAAACAGTACGGACATAGATGTTTATAGTTAACTTGAAACAGGAGACACCTAAATGGCGCAACAAAAAGGGGCAGCCTTACAAGATCCCTTTCTCAATATACTCAGAAAAGAAAGAATACCTGTATCCATATATCTCGTTAATGGCATAAAGCTTCAAGGCCAAGTTGAATCATTTGATCCGTTTGTTGTGTTGTTGCGGAATACAGTAAGCCAAATGATCTATAAGCATGCAATCTCGACTATCGTTCCTTCGCGCGCTGTCCGGATACCGTATGACACTCCCGGCTATGCTGACGAAGATGATGTAGATCAGAGCGATCTAGGACAAAACGATATAGGACAAAACTAGGCTTGATTATTTTAGTTACTAGGTCTCGCAGTATATTGGACAGCATCACCGACCGAAGGTTGATTTGACCTGAGCGTGAATCGATCAAAAGGCCACTCGGTTCATGTGGCGTCAGGTTTTGATTCTGACCGGATTAAATCCGAACGTGTGTTGTTGGTACGGCAACAGACTTTCCGTTTAGCTGTATCTGAAGATTTTACTGAAATCGAAGGACTTGCGGTTGCTGCGGGTTCACAAGTTGTTGCTCACATCAGCGCGGTTCGAAAGATACCCCACCCAGCCACCTTCTTGGGTTCGGGGAAGGTTCTTGAGATCTCCGAACTGGTTGATAAGCTGGCGGTGGATGTTGTCATACTCGATCATAACGCAACCCCTGTACAGGAGCGCAATCTGGAACAGGCGTTCCACTGTCGAGTGATCGATAGAACACGGCTGATACTCGATATATTTGCGCTGAGAGCACGCACCAGTGAGGGCAAACTTCAGGTGGAGTTGGCTCAACTCAACCACCTCGCTACCCGTTTGGTTAGGGGTTGGACGCACCTTGAAAGACAGCGCGGTGGGCTGGGTCTCCGTGGCCCAGGTGAGACGCAACTAGAGACGGATCGACGACTGATTGGTCGGCGAATCAGAACGTTAGGTCGGAAGTTAGAAAAAGTTAGACTGCAAAGAGCCTTGAGACGGAATCAGAGAGATCGTGTCCCTATCCCCACCGTTGCGATTGTCGGTTACACCAATGCAGGCAAAACAACTCTGTTTAATGCGCTTAGTGGCGCAAGCGGCCTTGTTGTGGATCAGTTGTTTGCGACACTCGACCCTATGATGAGGCGGCTGGATATCAGCGGTTATGGACCGGTAATTGTCTCTGATACGGTGGGCTTTATATCCAGACTTCCACATGAGCTGGTGGATGCCTTTCATTCGACACTGGAGGAGGTCAGCGCATCGCAATTACTGCTACACGTTATTGATCTATTAGATCCAGAGATCACGGAACGAGTCGGGCAGGTAGAACGTGTCCTGGATGCCATTGGAGCGGGCGACATTCCCCGCCTTCGAGTCTACAACAAGGCAGATCTTATCGAGGCGTCTAGTTTCAGATCGTTCGTGAATGGCAGTAGCGATCGAGGGTTGCGAATATCAGCATCTACAGGCAAGGGACTCGAGGAGCTTGTTGAGACTGTGGGTGCTCTGCTGGGTTCGGATAGAGAACGTCGGATGTTAAAAATTCCCTCCGACAGGCCGCGTTTACGAGCGGCGGTCTATCGAATAGCTGAAGTCGCGGATGAAAAAGTAGACGCTGAAGGTAATTGGTGGTTGGAGTTGCTGGTGGATGCCGTTGCCGTGGGTCGTCTGGAATCCCAGGAACAGTTCCAGACCGGATGGTGGCAAGCCTTCGGAAAGGAATCGACACGACTGAACGTCATAATCTGACCAGACAATTGGCCGCTCCAGATACGTTGTTCGTGGTAAAATAGATTTCCTGTAAAAAGACACATGATGTGAGGGGAAACCGAGATGGCGTGGAATGAGCCGGGTTCTGACAACCGTGACCCATGGGGTCAGGGAAACGGACAGAACGGTCCGCCTGACCTTGATGATTTGATCAAGGATCTACAGAAGAAATTCAGCGGCATTTTTGGCGGTGGTGGTCGCAAGTCCGCCGGGGGTGGCAGTCGCGGCGGAATGCCCAGCCTTGGTGGCAAATCATCGATATTTATTGTCGTAGTCCTCGGATTATTGTGGATGGCGTCGGGTTTTTACGTGGTCGAACAGGGCGAGCAAGGTGTAGAACTTCGGTTTGGGCACTATAAAGAGGTAACCGAAGCAGGACTGAGATGGCATGCCCCCTATCCGATAGAGTCGGTTGAAATTGTCAATGTCCAACAGATCAGGACGGTTGAGGTGGGCTATCGCACTAATACTCGATCAAACCAGTTCGCGACAGTTCCTCAAGAAGCGTTGATGCTCACTAAAGATGAAAATATTATCGATATTCAGTTTGCTGTTCAGTACGACGTTAAAGATCCCCGGTATCTCTTGTTTAACGTCAGCGAGGATCCAGACCAGGTTGTGAGGCAGGCCACTGAGAGTGCAGTCCGAGAGGTTGTGGGGCGAAACACTATGGATTTTGCAATCACTGGCGGCCGGGCCGAGATTGCGCAAGACACCAGCCTGTTGCTGCAGAAAATTTTGGATCGGTATCAGACCGGTGTCAATGTGAAAGCGGTCGAGATGCAGAACGCTCAACCGCCCGCTGAGGTGAAAGGTGCCTTTGATGATGCCGTTAAGGCCCGCGAAGACGAAGTAAAATTCAAGAACGAAGCGGAGGCCTATGCTAACGACATAATTCCCAGAGCTCGTGGTAAAGCAGCCCGGATTCTGCAGGAAGCCGAGGCGTACCGAGCCAGTGTAGTCGCAGCAGCCGAGGGTGAAGCATCACGGTTTACTCAAGTTTTGGATGAATACCATAAAGCGCCGGGCGTAACCCGTGACAGGCTTTACATCGATGCGATGGAGCAGGTGTTGAGTCGTTCAACAAAGCTTATGATCGACCAGTCTGGAGGTGGTAATAACGTCATGTACCTGCCCTTGGATCAGTTGATTCGGCAACGCAACGATTCGGCGGGGAGAACAGATCCCACCCGATTTGATAACGCTGGAGGTATAGCGAACTCTCTGGCTGAAACGGGCACCTCCCGTAGTGGACGCAGCAGCCGGACAGGGAGGGTATCCGAATGAAAGGGAAGGGATTAATTATTGTAATACTGATTGTAATACTCGGGGCGTTGGGTTCTTCAGCGTTCTATATAGTTGACGAGAGAGAAAAAGCGATCGTGTTCCAGTTCGGTGAAATCGTAGCCTCCAGTGAGGAGGCCGGATTGTATTTCAAGGTGCCGATCATCAATAACGTTAAGTTCTTTGACGCCCGGATCCAGACGATGGATGCCGCTCCTCAGTTGTACCTGACACGGGAGAAAAAGAATCTCGTTGTGGATTCGTTTGTGAAGTGGCGTGTGCGTGATGCGCGTGACTACTACACAAAGCTTGGTGGACTCACGAGCAACGCGAGGAACCGCTTGTCGCAGCGAGTTAACGATGCGCTGCGGCGTGAATTCGGAAATCGTACTGTACAGCAGGTGATATCGGGCGATCGAGTCGAGATAATGACAAATGTCCGCACGAATATCGATGACGAAATACGTTCACTGGGCATCGAGGTCATCGATGTGCGGCTTAAGCGGGTTGACCTTGACCCAGATATAAGTGAAAGGGTCTATCAGAGAATGGAGGCAGAGCGATCCAGGGTGGCCAAAGATCTCCGCGCCCGAGGTGCCGAGGTGGCTGAAAAGATCCGGGCCAATTCGGATCGGGAGCGCACCATAATTCTCGCGAACGCAAATAAAACCTCTGAAGAATTAAGAGGTAATGGCGATGCTACGGCAACTTTCATTTATGCAGAGGCTTTCAGTCAGGATCGAGAGTTTTATCGGATGTACCGTAGTCTTAACGCCTATACAAGAACGTTCAATTCACCGGACAATCTTCTCGTTATCGAGCCGACCTCGGAGTTTTTTCGATATTTCAATAAAGCGAAGCCTGATCTAGACGATTGATCCGCGCGACCGATGATCTGGCAAGAGTTGTTGGTCGGGCTTTCACTCGTCCTGGTGATCGAAGGGTTGATTCCATTCGCAAGTCCGGGGCGATATAGAAGACTGGTTGAGGTCATCAGCAACATACAAGATTCGCGGTTACGCGTTGCCGGTGGAGCCTGTATGGTTGCCGGCCTGCTGCTGCTTTATGCGGTCCATTGATGATCCGATTTAGAGAATGGATCTTTGACGGGCGTAGACATTTATAATCCGGGCCAACGACTTTATGGCTAAGAATATTGTCGTCCTGGGTATCCAGTGGGGTGATGAGGGCAAGGGTAAGATTGTCGACCTGCTGACACGTCACGTAGGTGCCGTCGTACGCTTTCAGGGCGGTCACAATGCTGGCCATACTCTGGTTGTTGATGGCCAGAAGACCATTCTGCATCTGATTCCCTCTGGGATTCTTCACTCCAACGTCAAATGTTTTATCGGCAGTGGTGTGGTGTTGTCGCCCACGGCACTGATCCAGGAAATTGGGGCGTTGCAGGGCAGTGTCACAGATATTGAACAACGATTGCGTATCAGTCATACCTGCCCGGTCATTATGCCCTATCACATTTTGTTGGATAAACTGCGAGAAAATGCAAAAGGCAAGAAAGCAATTGGTACCACGGGTCGCGGTATCGGTCCAGCTTACGAAGATAAAGCAGCGCGCCGCGGAATCAGATTTGGTGATCTGCTAAATGAGGATGTTTGTAGATCTCGAATTGAGGAAGTGCTCGACTACCATAACTTCGTTCTTAAACATTTTTATCACAGTGATACCATCGATGCAGATGACCTGGTTCGTGAGTCGTTAACATTCGGCGAACAACTCGCGTCTATGGTTGGTGACGTCACTGTGGAGCTGACAGACTGTATTAATCAGGGCGACTCAATCCTGTTTGAAGGAGCCCAAGGAACCATGTTGGATTTAGACCACGGTACCTACCCGTATGTGACGTCATCTAATACGACTGCGGGCGCTGCATCGACCGGTAGTGGTATAGGGCCAATGCTAATTGACGGCATCTTGGGAATCGCAAAAGCCTATACGACTCGGGTTGGTGGTGGCCCATTCCCAACTGAACTGTTCGACGAGACAGGGGCAATTCTAGCCTCGAGAGGACAGGAATTCGGCTCTACCACAGGAAGGCCACGTCGCTGTGGTTGGTTTGACGCTGTGATGGTGCAACGAGCATGTTTAATCAATGGGGTTTCTTCTTTATGCTTAACTAAACTTGATGTTCTGGACGGACTCGACGAGATCAAGATCTGTACAGGGTATGAAGAGGACGGTGCGCCTGTCGAGGGTTTCCCAGACATGAGCAGGTTATCTTCATGTCGTCCAATCTATGAAGTGCTGCCGGGTTGGCAGGCTGCGACATTCGGCATTAAGACATACTCCGCTTTGCCCCAAGCAGCAAAAGATTACATCGATAGGCTCGAGAATTTAACGGATTGTTCGGTGGACCTCATTTCTACCGGTCCGGATCGGGTAGACACGATCGTACGCAAAAGTCCGTACTCTTGAGGCGTGTCTGCCGAGCTTGCACAAAAATGGTACCGAGGGCCGGACTCGAACCGGCACGAGGTTGCCCCCACCAGCACCTGAAGCTGGCGCGTCTACCAATTCCGCCACCTCGGCAAAGGATTATTTTGTCAAAATCAGGTTCAGGCACCTTGTATTGTGAGCCCGACGGCAGGCTGCGGGCGCGAACATTACCGTCTGCCCAGTAGGTTGTCAATCAAACATCGAAGAAGTTGTTTGTGTTCAGAATCTATTTAAGAAATGTTATTCACGGCAAACCGGTCGAAGGCAAGTACGGTAGTGATTATCGCTAAATCATACGATCACGATCGGTCGCTGACCTTAAGACGTTGAGTAGCAGAGAGCGCGAAAGGGGCCGCCAACCGAGACAAACCTTGGATACAAACAAGCACAGTTCGTACACCGAAACGGTCATCCAGGCGCATGATATCCCGGCACAGTGGTCTCCTCAGGTTATAGCCGAAACAAAAGAACTCACAGGACTCACGAGAGATCAGTTTCAAGGGCAGTGTCTGGACTTTACCGATCTGCCTTTTGTGACAATTGATGGAGATGACGCACGTGATTACGACGATGCCATCTGCGCTCAAAACTCCGATGATGGCTGGTTGTTGCAGATTGCTATTGCGGATGTGAGTCACTATGTGCGCCCTGGAACGGTGCTCGACAAGGCGGCTAGATCACGCGGGAACTCAACCTATTTTGTCGATCGTGTTATTCCCATGCTGCCAGAGGTTCTCTCAAACGATCTTTGCTCTTTACGGCCTGACGAAGATCGCCTTGCCATTATTTGCAGTATTAAGATTAACTCTTCTGGTGAGATTCTGGAGTGGACTTTTGATCAGGCTTGGATCCGATCACGATGTCGGCTGACATACACTGAAGTAGACCAGTATCTCGAGAAAAAGGAAGATCAATTTATTCGGGCTTGGGGCAATGCTGTATGTGAGAGCCTGGATATGGCTTCGCAGGTTGTTCTGGCAAGACAGGGTCGGTGTAGCGGCACAGGCAGAATTGATATTAACTTTCCCGAGGCAGCAATCACCCTAGGGAATAACGGTGTGGTGGAGACTATTGGTTACCGCGAAAGTAACAGTGCGACCCGGTTGGTTGAGGAATGTATGCTCTCTGCCAATCTTTGCGCAGCGCAGACCCTTGAGAAGACCCTGGACAGAGCTATCTATCGAGTTCACCACGCTCCTTCTTCGCAAGATCTTATCCATCTACGCCAAGTCCTGCAGCGATTTGGTCTTACATTGGCTGGCGGTCAGGCACCCAAAATCCTGGATTTTAACAAGACCCTTAATGTGGCCCGAGAGACACTGGGACAAGGACAATGGGTAGAAGGGCTAGTGTTACGGACGCTTAAGCAGGCGCGCTATGACTCTACGGTAGCGCCCCATTTCGCTTTGGGATTTGACTGCTATACCCACTTTACCTCACCGATCCGTCGCTATCCCGATCTGGTTGTGCACCGGCTGATAAAGAATATATTGGGGTACGATCGTTCAATACATGTAAACGCTACGAATGACGAACTTGCAGACGTCGGTGTGTACTGCTCGACGGCTGAGCGTCGTTCGGAGAGTGCAGAACGGACGGTCAACTCCTGTTATAAAGCGCAATTTATGTCGGACAAGATCGGACGGGTGTTTAAGGGATGCATCAGTGGAGTCACCGAATTTGGAGTGTTTGTCCAGTTGCTCGACCAGCCAATAGACGGGTTGGTCCATGTGTCCCAGCTCGGGAGCGACTATTACGAGTTCAATCCACAGACTATGGAACTCCTGGGTAAGGACACAGGAAGAACCTTGCGATTGGGAGATGCCCTTGACGTCACACTAACAGGAACATCTCCAGAAGAAGGAAAAATTAGCTTTTCCAGCGTAATGAAAAATCAATCTACATCCCGGGGAAGAATTTACCGTCGCAATAAAAAGAAACACCGTGGGAGATAGACTCTCAGGATCGGCAGGGGAGGTTGCATTGACTGGTTGCGAGCGCCAAACAATCCTCGGTAGGGCGTCGTGTATCCAACAGGGGTGCTTGAACCTTGACCCCACCAAGATGGTCGATCTCATAATGGGAGTTGTATGACCACAAAGCAGCCGCCATCGCTATGAATACGACAGTCTCCACGTCATGTGGATTTCACGCGGTTCAGAATGCCCTAAACCACCCTGAGACCGTCGAGGTATTGTTGTACGACGTTGAGCGCAATGATCTTCGACTGAAGGAGCTCATTGAACAAGCCCGTCGTTCACAGATTCAAATCAGGGCATCCGGTAAAAAGGAACTCGATAAAGTGTCTGCCGGGGTCAGGCATCAAGGAGTCATAATTATTCACACAACTGACTTGGCAAAACCCTCCTTGCCGCTTGAAGAATATCTAACTCAGCTTGAAGCGGTGCCACTGTTACTGGTGCTTGATGGTGTTCAAGATCCTCAGAATCTTGGTGCTTGCCTTCGCACTGCAGCTGCTGCCGGAGTCGATGGCGTTATTCTCCCGCGCAAGAAAGGCTGTGACATCACCGCCACGGTAATACGTGTGGCTGCCGGGGGCATTAGTCATTTGTCAGTGTTTGAAGAGAGCAACTGGAATCGTGTCATGACCACTTTGAAAAATAGTGGACTGTGGATTGTGGGCACTGATGAGCGAGCCGAAAACGATATCTATAGTATGGATCTAGTCCGACCTGTGGCGTTGGTCTTGGGTGCAGAAGATAAAGGGATGCGCAGACTGACGCGAAAACAATGTGATCAGGTCGTGCGCATACCTGCAGTGGGCGGAATCCATAGTCTTAATGTATCGGTTGCAACGGGTATCGCGCTGTTCGAAGCGTTGCGCCAACGGCGTGCGCTATTATAAAAATTCACAACTGGAAATAGAGCTTGAATCCTGTGCTTGTTCAACTCATTCTGGTTCACGAGTTTTGGGCCGATAGTCACAATATTCTCTAATCACGCAGACAGGGCATCTTGGTGTACGGGCGATGCAGGTATAACGACCATGCAAAATCAACAAGTGATGGGCGTCCTTAAGGTAGCGTTCAGGCGTAAATTTAAGTAGCTTTTGCTCGACCTTCAGCACTGTTTTGCCGGGGCCAAGCCCGGTTCGGTTGGCAACTCGAAAAATGTGGGTGTCCACCGCAATAGTGGGTTCTCCGAATGCGGTATTCAGGACGACGTTTGCGGTTTTACGGCCGACGCCAGGCAGAGCTTCCAGTGCTTCTCTGTCTGAAGGCACCTGTCCGTTGTGGAGATCGATCAGCATGCGACAGGTTTTGATGATGTTCTGTGCTTTGGTGTTATACAGACCGATTGTTCGAATGTGGCGCTTTAGGCTGGTTAGGCCCAGGTTCAGGAAGGCCTGTGGCGTATTGGCTTTGCGGTACAGTGTGTCGGTGGCCTTGTTGACTGAAATATCAGTAGCCTGAGCAGAGAGGATTACTGCGATAAGCAATTCGAAGTTGGATCTGAAATTGAGCTCGGTAGAAGGCTTGCCGTGGGCACGGGCCAGAATTTTGAAGATTTGTTTTCTTTTGACAGGATTCATGTGAACTACTGTTTTGAATTTTCATTCAAATACAGACTGTTTCTACGAGCACGGGTGCGCTTTACGCTGCTGAGAATGTTTTTCCGCATGACGGCGTTTGTCGGTATTGTATTGCTGCAAAAAGACTCTGCTGACAGTTGCGACCTCGAACGTTTCATCTCGGCCCGCCTGCGGGCTCGGACGACCATACCGCTGGAATACTCAGGCCATGGACTCGGATGTTCATCATCCAAGGACATGCCAGTGATTGGTGTCATCTGAATACAGTCCATCGGGCAGGGCGCAATGCAGAGTTCGCATCCTGTGCATTCGTGACCAATTATGGTGTGCATCAGTTTTGAAGCGCCGGCAATAGCATCGACGGGGCAAGCTTGTATGCAAAGTGTGCAGCCGATACACAGTGCCTCGTTGATGACAGCACAGGCTAAAGGCCCCACTGTGCCGCAATCGCGGTCTACTGGCACCAGTGGTTTGCTTGTGATTTCAGCCAGTGCACGAAGCGTGATATCGCCGCCCGGCGGGCAACGGTTTATTGGAGCAGACTCAGCACTGATAGCGTTCGCATACTCCCAGCAACCCGGGTACCCGCAACGCTGGCACTGTGTCTGGGGCAGCCATTGATCAATCGTGTGGGGATCGATCGCACCACTCATTGAAGGTTACATTCCTTGGTGCAGTAAATGGTCACTAGGCGATCAACGTACACCCATTCCAGGTTCTGCACCACTATCAGGCTGTATCACAAAAATGCCAGATGCATCATCGATACCGGAAGCCGCCAGGATCATGCCTTCTGAGGTGCCAAACCGCATCTTTCTGGAGGCAAGGTTGGCGACCACCACCACGTGGCATCCGATCAGTGTTTGGGGATTGTAGGCTTTTTTGATGCCGGCAAATACTGTGCGGGATTCACCATCGAGGTCTAGCTGTAACTCGATTAGTTTGTCAGCACCTTCGACGGATTGCGCATCGACAACTTTAGCGACGCGTAAGTCAATCTTCGAGAAATCATCAATGGTGATTTCAGGTCGGATGGGATCCTCTGAGAGATGAGATTTAGTTACGGGTGATTCGAGTTCTATAGAGTCGGCGATCATCTGTTCTACATCCTTGGGGTTAATTCGCGTTAACAGGTGCTGGTATTCTGAGATTCGATGGTTCAGCAACGGCTGAGACAGGTTCGACCATTGTCCAGGTCCGGAGACGTCGCAGCATAGGAAACTGCTTGAACGTTGCGCTAGAGAGGGAGTTGCTGGACTTAGCCAGGTGATCAGAAGTCGGAAAAGGTTTAGGCCCTGACAGCAGATGGCCTGAAGTTCTGAATCGGAACCGGATTGTTTGGCAACGATCCAGGGTTGCCGATTGTTGACGTATTGATTCGCCTCATCAGCTACGGCCATGATCTCTCGTATTGCGCGGCTGAATTCACGATTGTCGTAAGCCTGGGCTATTGAGGAACCCGCCGCGACGGCTTTCTTGAACATGTCGGGATCATCGAGTTGATCACCGATCTCGTTACTAAATCGTTTATTTATAAATCCGGCGCATCGTGCAGCGATGTTCACAACCTTGCCGACGAGATCAGAATTGACACGCTGAATAAAATCCTCCGAGCTCAGGTCGAGATCCTCAACACGGTTATTCAGTTTGGCTGCGAAGTAGTACCGCAGATAGTCCGGATCCAGGTGACGGAGGTAGGTGTCTGCCTTTATGAAAGTGCCTCGAGACTTGGACATTTTTTTGCCATTGACGGTCAGAAAGCCGTGAACGAATACTGAAGTTGGCGTCCGGAAATTTGCCCCTTGAAGAACGGCAGGCCAGAACAAGGCATGAAAATAAAGGATGTCCTTGCCAACGAAATGGTACAACTCGGTTTTAGAATCCGGTTTCCAATAGGCATCAAAATCCAAGTTGTCACGGTTGCACAGTGCCTTGAAACTTGCGAGATAGCCAATAGGTGCATCCAGCCACACGTAAAAATATTTTCCAGGGTGTCCGGGAATTTCGAACCCGAAGTAGGGTTCATCTCGGGATATGTCCCAGTCCCTCAGTCCAGAATTAAACCACTCAGCCAGCTTGTTGACGACCTCGCTCTGTAGGCATCCAGAGCCGATCCATGCCTTTAGCATCGGTTCAAAGTCTGGCAATCGAAAAAAATGATGTTCAGATTCCCGTTCCACAGGAGTGGCGCCAGAGATCGCAGAGATAGGATTCTTTAGGTCAGCGGGGGAGTAGGTTGCACCGCAGGATTCACAGCTGTCACCATACTGATCCAGGCTGCCGCAGCGGGGGCATTCGCCACGGATGAACCGGTCTGGTAAGAACATGTTGGCGTCCGGGTCGTAGGCTTGCCGGATGACTCTTTTGGTAATGTAGCCGGCCTCATTGAGGCGACTGTAAATAGTTTCAGAAAAATAGCGGTTTTCTTCCGAATGGGTCGTGTGATAAAAATCGAATTGAATATCAAATCCTGCGAAATCACGCTGATGCTCACTGAGCATCTCTTCAATCAACTGAGCCGGTTCAATACCATCGGATCGTGCTTTGAGCATGATGGGCGTGCCGTGTGCATCATCGGCACAAACATAACGCGCATCATGTCCGATGAGCTTTTGGAAGCGGACCCAGGTATCTGTTTGAATTACCTCCAGCATATGACCGAGGTGAATTGGGCCATTCGCATACGGTAGTGCGCTCGTGACTAGAATATTTTTCGATGACATTGTCATGGATGTCGAGTTGCTTGAATATCAGAAATTTGTAATGCTCAAGAAATAGTTTGCGCAGGCCTGCGGGCGCAGTCGAATAGTCTCGTTTTAAGTCATTAAATGTATTTTAGCCGATACGAAAGGTCTGCCGGTCCTGTGTTAGCATTCGCGTACATAACTAATCGAGCAGATTTTGGTCCGATCTGATCGCTTAATCCAGCATAACTCCATCTAGGTGAGGTCGTAAATATTTTATGAGTACAGTAACAAAAGATACCATTGAGGAGGCCCTGTCTGGGATTGTCGATCCTCATACAGGTCTCGATCTGGTGACTGGCAAGTCGGTAAATGACTGTGTGGTGGACAACCAAAACGTTTCGATTGACCTGGTTTTAGGTTATCCAGCTAAAGGGTGGCACCCGAATCTCAAGCAGGAGGTAGTGGATGTAGTTTCCAAATTGGAGAACATCCAATCGGTCGATGTCCGGATCAAAACCCAAGTGGTGTCCCACGAAGTGCAAAAAGGTGTTACCCCACTTAAGAATGTGCGTAATGTAATTGCTGTCGCATCTGGAAAAGGCGGTGTCGGCAAATCGACCGTTTCAGCTAATCTGGCGCTGGCTTTATCCGCGGAAGGCGCGAAAGCCGGTGTGTTGGACGCGGATATCTATGGGCCCAGCCAACCACGTATGCTAGGGGTCGGTGGACGACCTGAGTCTAAAGATGGAAAGAGCCTCGAACCAATGAACAGCTATCATGTTCAAGTTATGTCGATTGGTTTTTTAATCGAAGAAGATACGCCAATGATTTGGCGTGGGCCCATGGTTACTCAGGCTCTGGAACAACTATTGCAGGATACCCAGTGGCGTGATCTTGATTATCTGATTATCGACTTGCCTCCGGGTACCGGGGATATTCAGTTGACACTGGCACAGAAGGTGCCGGTTTCTGGCGCAGTGATTGTGACTACCCCACAGGATATTGCGCTCCTGGACGCGCGAAAGGCACTGAAAATGTTCGAGAAGGTTGAGATTCCAGTTCTTGGGATTATTGAGAACATGAGTACCCATATCTGCAGCAACTGCGGTCATGAGGAACACATATTTGGGGAGGGCGGCGGCAAAAGGATGTCAGTTGAGTATAGTGTTGAACACCTCGGCGACATTCCGCTTGATGGTCGAATCAGGTCAGATGCTGACGGCGGTCGACCAACAGTGGTTGCAGACCCGGATGGTAGTTTAGCGCAGGCATATCGGACCATCGCACGAAACGCCTCTGGGATTCTGTCAGTCCGGAAACGGGACTATAGCGAGGTATTCCCTTCTATTGTCATTCAAAATGATTGAAACCGGCTTCCGAGCCGCCTATGTCGATTAAATCTGATAGCTGGATCCGCCGAATGGCGGATGAAAATAAAATGATCGAGCCGTTTGAGGCCGAGCAAATCTCAAGCATGGGGGGCAATCGAATCATCTCGTACGGCACTTCCAGTTATGGTTATGATATTCGTTGTTCGGACGAATTTAAGATATTCACGAATATCAACTCAGCAGTAGTCGACCCGAAGAATTTTGACGAGAGTAGTTTTGTCGATTATCAGGGCGATGTCTGTATTATTCCTCCAAATTCTTTCACATTGGCTCGGACCATTGAATATTTCAGAATTCCCCGCAACGTGCTAACGATCTGCCTTGGAAAATCGACCTACGCGCGCTGTGGGATAATCGTCAACGTGACTCCGTTTGAGCCTGAATGGGAAGGTTATGTGACGCTTGAATTTTCCAATACAACGCCTTTACCTGCAAAGATCTATGCAAATGAAGGCGTGGCACAGGTCATATTTTTTGAAGCAGACGAACCCTGCGAAGTATCCTACAAGGATCGCCGCGGCAAATATCAGGGGCAAACCGGTGTAACGTTGCCCAAGGCCTGATCAAGAGAACAAAATATGGCAGGCAACAGTTTTGGTCAGTTGTTTCGCGTTACGACATTTGGTGAAAGCCATGGTCCAGCTCTCGGCTGTATCGTTGACGGGTGCCCGCCGGGCCTGCAGCTCAACCCTGATGATATTCAACAGGATTTGGATAGGCGTCGGCCCGGACAATCAAAACATACCACCCAACGGCGAGAGTCTGACCGTGCTGAGATCCTATCGGGTGTGTTTGACGGTGTCACCACCGGTGCACCGATTGGTATAGTGATCAAAAACGAAGATCAGCGGACGAGAGATTATGAGCGGATTCGGGAACAGTTCAGACCGGGGCATGCCGATTACACCTACTTAAGAAAGTACGGAATTCGCGATTACAGGGGCAGCGGGCGGGCGTCGGCCCGCGAAACGGTGTGCCGTGTGGCTGCAGGTGCGATTGCCCGAAAATACCTTAATCTTCACAGTGCTATTCAAATCACCGGTTACCTCCAGCAGATGGGAGACATCGTGGCCGAACAGCACGACTTCGATGAAATTTCACGCAACCCGTTTTTCTTTCCCGATGCCGGTAAGATTGGGGAACTTGAGAAACTAATTCAAGCGCTGCGTAAAGCCGGAGACTCTATTGGCGCGCGGGTCAATGTTGAGGCGACAAATATTCCTTCCGGGTTGGGTGAACCGGTATTTGACAAACTGGACGCGGAAGTTGCCAAGGCAATGATGTCTATCAATGCGGTCAAAGGGGTAGAACTCGGCTCCGGATTTGACAGTGTTATCCAGCATGGCTCGGAACACCGTGACGAGATGCGACCGGAAGGGTTCTTGAGTAATAATGCCGGCGGCATTCTCGGGGGCATTTCTAGCGGTCAGGACATCGTGGTGTCAATTGCGTTAAAACCAACATCGAGTATTCAGATTCCGGGGCGTAGTGTCGATATACAGGGTGAACCCGTTGAGGTCGTTACGACCGGGCGCCACGACCCTTGCGTGGGCATACGGGCAGTACCGATCGCTGAAGCAATGCTTGCTTTAGTGTTGATGGATCATTTGCTGCGCCACCGCAGTCTCGGAGTAGAGTCGAAAGGCCCGGAAATCCCCGCGTCAGCGGACACATCGAAAGCGGATTAAAAGAATTTACACCTGAGCCCTTCGTTTGATCGCTACATCCTGACTTCTGTCAGGGGTTTATCAGTTTCGTCCATCGACTGCATGTCTGGATCTGATAGTAACTGCGTCACGAGGCGTCCCATGTCTTCGATGAATCGTATGGCATCGATGTCTGCACGACGGCCTTGTAAAAATTGGGCTTTCAAAGACCCTAATGCATCTAATGTGGGATACAGCGAAATCGGGTCTAGCAGATTGCCACAGCAGTTGTATTTGAAAATCAGCGTGGCGGCATTCTTGGAAAGGTCTGGATGAAGTGCCTGACTTAGGATCAACTCCTGGGGAAGTTGCGCTTCAAGATTAAGCGGCAGTGCCGCTTCTCCAAGATCGCTTTGCAATTTTTGGAACAGTGTCAGAAAGCTGGTCATTTGTCCACACTCGATTACTGTTTGGCCGAATTAATACTTAAGGGCCTGTTGGATCACCAACATGTCGGAGTTTACGCTAAATTATCGGGTGGCAATCGCAAGGGATCGTCTAGGACATCTCGGTGATGTGCTACAATTTTATGCCACAATCATTAATTGAGTTTCACCAAAAATGTCTGGAAAAACCCTATACGACAAGCTATGGGATAGTCATGTTGTGCGTGAGGAAGATGGCGGCACATCACTGATCTATATAGACCGCCATCTGATTCATGAGGTGACATCGCCACAAGCCTTCGCTGGCCTAAAAGAGTCTGGGCGATTACCACGCCGTGTCGGTGCCAATCTGGCAGTTGCTGATCACAATGTGCCGACGACTGATCGATCCAAGGGGATCAGTGATGCGGTGTCACAGCTTCAGGTTACAACCCTTGATCAGAACTGCAAGGAGTTTGGCATTACTGAATACGACATGAACGATCCGCGTCAGGGGATTGTTCATGTGATTGGCCCGGAACAAGGCGCAACACTTCCAGGAATGACGATAGTATGCGGAGATTCACATACTGCCACCCATGGCGCTTTTGGTGCGCTGTCGTTTGGTATAGGCACCTCCGAGGTTGAGCACGTACTGGCGACGCAGTGCCTTGTCTCTCGAAAAATGCGCAGTATGCGGATCACTATAGACGGGGAACTGCGGCCTGGAGTTGTTGCTAAGGACTTGATTCTCGCGATCATCGGCGAAATAGGAACATCTGGTGGCACAGGTTATGCCATTGAGTTTTCAGGTAGCGTGGTCCGTGCGTTGAGCATGGAAGCCAGAATGACTTTGTGTAATATGACGATTGAAGCAGGGGCCCGCTGTGGCATCGTCGCGGTTGACGAATCAACGATCGACTATCTCGAGAATCGCACTTACGCCCCCAAGGGCGATCAATGGATCGAAGCGCAAAAACTCTGGTCTGATTATGTTTCGGACACAGATGCGGTATTTGATCAGGAAATTAGGCTTGATGGACAGACGATTCTACCGCAGGTCACTTGGGGTACATCGCCCGAAATGGTCATTCCGATTGACGGAATAATTCCTGATCCGCAAGGTCTATCTGACGAGTCTCGCCGAGAAGGCTGGGTACGAGCGTTGGAGTACATGGATCTGGAGTCCGGGACACCGATCAGAGAGGTCAGGGTAGACAAGGTTTTTATTGGGTCTTGTACAAACGGAAGAATTGAAGATTTAAGAGCCGCAGCGCAAGTTGCTCGAGGTCATCGTGTTGCCTCAAATGTATCGTTGGCAATGGTCGTCCCGGGATCGGGGCTGGTTAAGCGCCAGGCTGAATCAGAAGGGCTGGATGCAGTTTTTACTCGGGCAGGATTCGAATGGAGAGAACCCGGTTGTTCAATGTGTCTTGCGATGAATGCAGATCGCCTGGAGCCTGGCGAGCGTTGTGCCTCAACCTCTAACCGGAATTTTGAAGGCAGACAGGGCCAGGGAGGACGTACGCACTTGGTCTCTCCTGCGGTAGCAGCAGCTGCGGCTGTAGCAGGCCATTTTGTTGACCCTGCCGAGCTGGAGATTAAGACCTGATGGAAGCTTTTAAAACCGTGAAAGGCGTTGTCCTGCCCATCGATCGCTCAAATATTGATACTGATGCGATTATTCCGAAACAGTATCTGAAGTCGGTAGCCCGCTCGGGTTTCGGTGCAAACCTATTTGATGAATGGAGGTATCTGGATCATGGTGAGCCTGGGCAAGAACACAGTAATCGGCCAATAAATCCGAATTTTGTACTGAATGAAAAGCGTTATACCGGTGCTGAGGTTTTGCTGGCTCGCAGTAATTTCGGCTGTGGATCTTCTCGCGAACACGCGGTATGGGCACTTCATGATTACGGGGTCAAGGTGATTATCGCATCAAGCTTTGCCGATATCTTTTTCAACAATTGTTTTAAGAACGGTCTGCTGCCCCTGGTGTTGCCAGAAGATGTTATTGATGTTTTGTTTGACTCGATCAAAGATGAACCTGGCTATATGCTCGAGGTTGACCTGGAGTCTCAGAATATTATCACCCCAGATGGTACGCAACATTCATTTGATATAGAGCGTTTTAGGAAATACTGTCTGGTTAATGGTTTCGATGACATCGATTTGACTCTACAGCATAAAAAAGATATCTCGGAGTTTGAGGCGTCCCATAAGCAGAGGATGCCCTGGTTGTTTGAGGACATTTCCTAAGATGGCGTTGTGCGGTTCGTCTGGATTCGACTTGGTTAGGTTGCCATTCATCAGTCTTCGGAGAGTGGACTCTTTTGACCAATAGCATAAATGTTGCGGTCGTCGGAGCCACTGGGGCAGTTGGTGAGGCAATGATCAGTATTCTCGAACAACGCAGCTTTCCAGTTGGCAAGTTGTTCCCGCTTGCAAGTGAGCGGTCAGCAGGCAGTACGATCAACTTTAAGGGAAAATCAATCCGGGTAACAAGGCTGGATGAATTTGATTTTTCCACAATCGAGGTTGGTTTTTTTTCAGCAGGCGGAAGTGTCTCTGCCATCTTCGCGCCGAAGGCTGTGTCGTCTGGCTGCGTAGTCGTTGACAACACTTCTTGTTTTCGCAACGATCCGGAAATTCCTCTCGTCGTACCAGAAGTCAACGCGCACGCAATAGACGGGCACGATGGTATTATTTCCAATCCAAACTGTTCGACCATTCAGATGGTTGTTGCCTTAAAGCCGATTTATGATGCTGTGGGCATCTCCCGGATCAACATAGCGACCTATCAAGCTGTTTCAGGTGCGGGTAAAAGAGCCATTGCCGAACTGGGGCAACAATCAATCGAGCTGCTAAGCGGTAAGCCGGTCAGCCCAACTATTATGCCAAAGCAGATTGCCTTCAACGTGTTGCCCCATATCGATGAGTTTCAGGAAAACGGTTATACGCGAGAAGAAATGAAAATGATCTGGGAGACTCAAAAAATACTCGGTGATGATACCATTTGCATAAACCCAACCTGCGTGCGTGTGCCAGTGTTTTATGGCCACTCGGAGGCTTTGCATATCGAAACCCGCGAAAAGATTACTGCCAAAGCGGTTCGAGATTTGCTCCAAGCTGCACCGGGTGTTGTCGTCGTTGATAAATGTGAGCCGGGGGGTTACCCAACCCCCGTTTCGGATGCAGTTGATCGCGACGGTGTGTATGTGGGTAGGATTCGGGAAGACATCTCGTGCGCCCAGGGTATCAATATGTGGGTTGTATCGGACAATATTCGGAAAGGCGCGGCACTTAATAGCGTGCAGATAGCCGAGCATCTATTTAAGAGTGCTTAATGTCTATGTCAATTAGCGTTAGAAAAACGCGTCGAACTATTCACCGACAAGCCGAGTTTTAGTAAATTGATCAGAATGCTACATAAACGACCAGTTATTTGGATTGTATTATCGGCTTGCATTTGGCTGGTGACATCCAATGCCCAGGCTATCGGCTTGGGCCGCATAGTCGTGAATTCTGCGTTGAATCAACCACTTGACGCGGAGATATCGATAGCTTCGATTGAGAGCAATGTGCTTGAGAGTCTGGAAATCAGGTTGGCAACAGATTCTGACTTTCAACGTGCCAATATCTCAATTGAACCGGTCGTTAAGTTGCTGCAATTTAATGTGATCAATGGTGAAACCGGTCCCTGGATCCATCTGACAACAGATGGCCCCGTTCGCACGCCGTTTCTACATTTTCTAGCCGCCATAGAGTGGTCGGGCGGTAAGATTATTCGCGAATATACCGCCTTGCTTGACCCACCGGGTTACGACACTGTAGCTGGCCAGTCAATCGCGTTACCTAGTACGACTGATCAGCGGGTAATCCAGCCAGGTGATACTTACGAACCCGTCAGAAGTGGTGAGACGCTGATGGGTATTGCTACAAGTATTGATGTCGACAAAAGCGTGACCATATATCAGAGAATGTTCGCGTTGATGCATATCAATCCTGAAGCGTTTATTCGTGGCAACATGAATCTGATCCGAGAAGGCGCTACGTTGATTATTCCTTCTGCTGACATGATGGCGGGCATTTCAAGAATTTTGGCTAGAGAGGAATATACTCGTCAGCTATCGGACTGGATTGACTATCACCAGGGCATTGCACAGGGCAGGTCACAGTCTGGTGAAAGGCTCTGGGTATCATTGATACCGGGGGATGAAAAGGTCGTTGTCAAAGAGGTTGAAAAAATAGTCGTCAAGGAAGTGCCGGTTGAAAAGGTCGTTGTGAAAGAGGTTGAAAAATTAGTCGTCAAGGAAGTGCCGGTTGAAAAGGTCGTTGTGAAAGAGGTTGAAAAATTAGTCGTCAAGGAAGTGCCAATTGACACGATAAAGGCAAGCCAGGACAGCAAGCGCGAAAGCGCTGATGCAACTACAACCACCACGACCGGGGAGTATGTTCTCAGGATTGTTCAACCAGATTCGAACATCCCATCCGTAGCACAGAGCAAAGACTCCGATGTGGTACCGGTGCCAGCTGATCAGCCGTCTATCGATCCTGAGTTAGAGAAAGTGAAGTACCGCCTAACGCTGACCGAGGAAAACTTGGCGTCGACGGAGCTCGAGAATGAGAAACTGTTACGCCAAATCGCATTGTTAGCCGAACAGATCGACAAGTCGGCCAGGCTGATTGCCTTGCAAGATGAAGCGCTCGCATTGGCGCAGCAACAGGCAACACTGCGAGCTCAGGAAGCTGCAGCAGCGTCTCAAGCTCAGTCAACGGATACAGCCACTCAAGGTTCACAGGCTTCGGTAGACCAGACAGCAGGTAACGGCGATCAGACAATCGTAGCGGCCACTTCGAGCGCAGCTGACGATGGTTCACAGACATCAATCGATCGGACTAGCGTAGCGGCCACTTCAGACGCTGGAAGCGGTGGCTCGCAGAGCCCGTCAGATCAAAATACGAGTACCAACAGTGGAATAGATGTGAAGGTCGCATCTCAGCAGGGCAGCGACTCTTCAGAGAAGGCCGTGGTGACCTCTTCAAGTACACCCGAAGGCGAGGAAACCAAGGAACCAGGCAACCTGACTTCCGCAACAGAGAAGCAATCCGGACAGCAAAAAACCTCCGGCATCACAACAACTGCTGTATCGATAGACTCAGATGATCGTGGATCTGCGGAGTCGCTGACAGATGTAATTCGCAACCTGTCCACGATTGACGGATTCAAAAAGCTTTACCAAGAGAACGAGCAGCTTGTTCTAATGTTAAGCGCAGCAATCATGCTGATCCTATTGCTGCTGCTACTGGTTTTGCGGAGAAAACGATTGTCCAGTCCAGATGATACGCCGTCTGGGATGATGCCGATCGTGGTGCCAGCGGCCACTCGTGAGCGAGATATAGGAAATTCTGCCCGACAGGCTACTGGTGCGGAGCCACGGGATGACTCCAACGCCCGTTCTGAAGAATCGAGAATATCGGACAAATCGGATCACGCGTCGACTGATGGCGGTAAGGCGACCGATCCGATTTCTGAGGCGGAGATTTACCTCACCTACGGTCACCATGATCAGGCTGAGCGCGTGCTGGCGTCCGCGATTCTTCGCGAACCAACCAGAACTGATTTCAAGCTGAAGTTGCTCGAGGTCTACCAGGCGCAAGGGGACTTGGAAAAGTTTGAACAGATGGCCGGCCAGCTGTCTACATCTTTGCCAGTGGATTCCTCTGAATGGATATCAGTCGCTCAAATGGGTCGCGCCCTGTCTTCGAACAATTCACTTTTTACAGCAACACCTCTCAGTCGTCGTGAAGCAGACAATGAAGTAGCCAGTGACGGCGATACTTGGACTGAAGAAATCGGGATTGATCTTGAACTTGAGGAGCCAGGGGTAGAATTGGTAACCCCTACGATCAGTTCACCGCCAGACGTGCAACCGGATGAAACCAGGCGATCATCGTCGACTGATTTGGAATTGTCAGAGGATGCGGTCAAACATCCCGTAGAGGAAACAGTCTACGATCCAGAACTCTCTGATACGGATGATTCGACCGAAGATCCCGATAACGCCGATAGTATGGATGTTGGGACTCGCCTTGATCTTGCCCGGGCCTATATTGAAATGGGGGACAACGGTGCCGCCAAGAATATGCTCAACGAAGTGGTACAACACGGCGATGCGAATCAGCGGGCAAGTGCTCAGGCGATGCTGGTGACTCTAGACAATAAATAATCTACAAATTCGCGGTAGATGATCTGATTAGGTTCGTACTGTACCGCTAGCCAGATCCTGCACAAACTCGATAACGTTATCACACAGTTCTGCCGTCGGTTGCCCACTGTCATCTAGATTGGCCCTAATTGTATCGACCAATGCCGAACCTACGACCGCAGCATCCGCAAACTCGTTGATAGTGTGAACCTGTTCTGATGACTTTATTCCAAACCCTACTGCAAGCGGTAGATCGGTCATCTCTCGTAGTTGAGTGATCGCCTTTTTGACAGTTTCAGGATCAGCAGAGCGTGTGCCGGTTATACCGGTTATCGACACATAATAGACAAAACCACTGGTATTCTGTAGAACAGATATGAGGCGTTTATGGTCTGTGGTAGGCGTCACCAAGCGAATCCAGTGAAGGCCAGCCGTTAGGGCGGGATGACAAAGCTCTTCATCTTCTTCAGGAGGCAGGTCTACAATAATAAGTCCGTCGACACCCGACGAATAGGCATCATTCACAAACTTCTGACTACCATACTGATAAATAGGGTTGAAGTAGCCCATCAGAATAATGGGTGTCTGGGAGTCTTCTTGCCGGAAATCCCTGACCATCCCAAGAGTGCCTTTTAAGGTCGCGCCTGACTTCAAAGCGCGCTGGCTTGCTGCTTGTATAGCTGGTCCATCAGCCATGGGGTCTGAAAAAGGCATGCCCAGTTCGATAATGTCGGCACCGGCTGCGGGTAGCCGGCTCAGAAGATCTCTGGATATGGATGGAGTTGGATCCCCGGCCGTTAAGAAAGTAATGAGTCCACCACGAGAGTCACTGGCGATCTGGGCGAATTTTCGAGTCAGTCTGGTCTCTACTCCGATGCCGCTCACAGTTCCACTCCCAATGCGCGGGCGATAGTGAAAACATCTTTGTCTCCGCGGCCGCACATATTCATGACTATCAGGATGTCTTTATCAAGCGTAGGCGCAATCTTGGCAACGTGTGCCAGTGCGTGGGCAGGTTCAAGAGCAGGGATAATGCCTTCTGTCCGGCAACATAATTGAAATGCATCCAATGCTTCGCTGTCAGTTACCGATACATATTCGACCCGACCTACATCATTTAGCCATGAGTGTTCAGGGCCGATTCCAGGATAGTCTAGCCCGGCAGAAATAGAGTGTGCATCGATAATCTGTCCGTCGGAATCTTGGAGCAGATACGTTCGGTTACCATGCAAAATGCCAGGCATTCCGCCAGTCAGCGAAGCAGCATGTTTACCTGAATCAACGCCAAGACCCGCTGCTTCCACGCCTATGATCCTTAAATTGTCGTCAAGAAAGGGGTGGAACAGGCCCATAGCGTTTGAACCACCGCCAATACAAGCAACCAATACATCCGGAAATCGGTTTTCTGCCTTGAGAATTTGTTCCTTCACCTCGCGGCCTATCACACTTTGGAAGTCCCGAACCATGGCCGGGTAGGGATGTGGACCTGCAACAGTGCCGATGATATAGAAGGTGTCTTCCACGTTAGCGACCCAGTCTCGAAGTGCTTCATTCATTGCGTCTTTGAGAGTCGCTGTTCCGCTCTCCACCGGGATTACCTCGGCTCCCAGTAATTTCATTCTGAAAACGTTGGGTGCCTGGCGTTCTATGTCTGTTGATCCCATGTAGACGACACAGGGTAGATCGAAAAGAGCACAAACTGTAGCGGTTGCAACGCCATGTTGTCCTGCGCCTGTTTCCGCGATAATGCGTTTTTTGCCCATTCGACGAGCAAGCAGAATCTGACCTAGTGTGTTGTTAATCTTGTGGGCACCAGTATGATTCAGCTCGTCACGCTTGAAATAAATACGCGCACCACCGAGTTCCTGAGTCAGGCTTTCGGCGAAGTAAAGCGGACTTGGGCGACCGATGTAATGCTCTGCAAAAAAGTCGAAATCTGACTGAAAGCTTGGGTCAATCTGGGCCTGGTTGTAGGCTTCCTCAACCTCAAGAATCAGTGGCATGAGTGTTTCCGCCACGAAACGACCGCCAAACATTCCGAAATGACCGGTTTCGTCCGGACCACTACGATAAGATTCTGGCTTTGCGCTATTTGTTGGCATGTGTGAGTTATAGTGTGTAGCTGGAATGGGAGCTATGATCTATTGTACCAGCGTCTGCTAAGGCGGCTGTAATCAACCTTCGGTCAAGTCGAATCAGATAGCACGACCGACTCACAATTTGTAAGGCTGCTATTTAGTCCTGAGTACAGTGTTTTATCTCTAATAATCAATTTCAGCGTAACCGGGTGTTCTAGCGACAGGGTGCAAGATGATTTCGAATGGTATTTCTCGATTGGCAATGTGTCTTGAATACGATGGTAGTAATTATCATGGCTGGCAGATACAAAAAGGGGTAGTAACGGTGCAGGAGACGTTGGAAGAGGCAGTGTCCAGCGTTGCGGATGAACAGATTCAGGTGATTACGGCAGGCCGGACAGATGCAGGAGTGCATGCGACGGGGCAGATTGTTCACTACGATACTCGGTCCAATCGGTCGCGCCAAGCATGGCTGCGGGGTACCAACTCTAATTTGCCGGAGTCCGTTGTTGTGTCGTGGGTGTTACCGGTGCCGGCTACTTTTCATGCACGGTATTCTGCACTCACCCGGTCCTATCGCTATGTCTTACTGAATAGACTGGTGCGGCCGACCTACCTGTCCCGGCGAGTTTCCTGGGACTACAGACCACTTGATATAAACAAGATGAAGGTAGCGGCGAAACCTTTGCTTGGTGAACACGACTTTAACGCATATCGGGCGGTATCATGCCAATCAAATACATCGACCCGAATTATCCACGAACTTGAAATCAATCAGAAAGAAAGCTGGATTTGGTTCGACATAAAAGCGAATGGGTTTCTTAAGCACATGGTTCGGAACATAGTCGGGGTCCTTGTAGCTGTTGGTGCAGGTGAATCCGAGCCCAACTGGTCTAGCGAAGTGCTGGAGACACGTGATCGAACGATGGGCGGTGTAACAGCCACACCCGATGGACTGTATCTGTGCAGTGTTTCCTACTCGGCCGGGTATAACCTGCCCCCAGCACCGCCGCCATGCAGGTTCTGGTAACATAAACTTGGAACCTGTTGATGTGGTTCACCGGTTGCAGGTTACGCTAACTAATAAATTGTCTTGCGAACTCGTATAAAAATTTGTGGAATTACCCGGGTTGAGGATGCTACGACCGCGGTCTCTTTTGGTGTGGATGCAGTCGGCCTTATTTTCTACGGTCCAAGCCCTCGCGCAGTTAGCATAGAGCAGGCTGCGGACATTGCTGACAGTTTACCAGCGCTAGTCCATGTCGTTGGTGTGTTTGTGGATCCGAATGAAAAAGAAATTGATACGGTACTGAGTAAAGTAAGGCTTACTTTACTCCAGTTTCATGGCAGTGAGGCGGCTGAATTTTGTAACGGCTTTGAAGTGCCATACATCAAAACATTGAGGATGTCGGATGATGCCGACCCTGAAATCTATGCACGGTCCTATCCGCAGGCATGCGCGCTTCTGTTGGATACTTATGAATCAGAAAGATACGGCGGCACAGGTTCGGTATTTCCGTGGGAACGAGCCAAGCAATGCCGTAGTAGCCCCGTGATTATTGCCGGAGGTATAGACGCGAGTAATGTTTCTGCCGCGCTTTCGAAGTCCGGGGCGTATGCAGTTGATGTTTCGAGTGGAGTGGAAACTTTACCCGGTCAGAAGGACACAAAGAAGATTCAATCACTTATTTGTGCGGTTAGAGATCATGATCAGATGCAAAAAGATAAAGACGGGACAGACTGACCATGAGCTGGTTTGAGAGGTTAATTCCACCTAAGATCAAGGTCCGAAGTGCACTAAATAAGCGCAGTGTCCCAGAGGGGTTGTGGCACAAATGTGGAGCGTGCAGTGCTGTGTTGTATGGCACTGAACTTGAAAGGACCAGTCAGGTTTGTCCAAAGTGTGGGCATCATATGCGACTGAGCGCCCGTGAGCGCTTTCGGACATTATTTGACGAGGCTGAGTTCACTGAACTGGCAACGAGTCTGCAATCCACTGATCCGTTAAGGTTTAAGGATTCTAAAAGGTATAAGGAAAGGCTTAGCGATGCCCAGAAGGAGAGTCGGGAGTCCGAAGCAGTAATCTGCGCTCACGGCAGAGTTGCTGGGTCAGAACTGGTCGCGGTCGCATTCGAATTCAAGTACATGGGAGGATCGATGGGATCAGTGGTCGGCGAGCGATTCGTTAGAGCCGTCGATCATGCTCTGCAAACACAGACGCCTCTGGTTTGTTTTATTGCCAGTGGAGGTGCCCGAATGCAAGAGTCAATTTTGTCGTTGATGCAAATGGCAAAAACAACTGCTGCACTGAACAAGTTACACGAAGCTGGCTTGCCTTACATTTCAGTTCTTACAGACCCGACAATGGGTGGTGTGTCAGCTAGTATTGCCATGCTGGGTGACGTTATCATCGCCGAACCGAAAGCGCTGGTTGGGTTTGCAGGGGCTCGGGTGATTGAACAGACTGTTCGTGAGACTTTACCGGAAGGCTTCCAGCGTGCTGAGTTCCTGCTTGAGCACGGTGCCATTGATATGATCGTAACAAGAGATCAAATGTGTTCGGTTATCACCGGCTTATTGAAAATATTAGCGCCTAGTTCCGGACGTAGCATAGAGGGGGAGCTGGTGTTTTAGTTCTAGAGAGTGTCTTTTCTCACTTTTATTCAGACTGAAATAGAAACCACCTTCAACAACTGAGTTGCCCGCGCCTTTATCACCTCTGTCGCTGGATCAGTGGCTCGAATATATTCAGTCAGTTCATTTTCGATCGATGGATCTTGCCCTGGATCGTGTGCGACGTGTTCTTCATCGGATGAGGCTCCGACTGCCATGTAAAGTGATAACGTTTGCTGGTACGAATGGTAAGGGTTCAACAGTCAGATTTGTTGAGTCGATTTACGTGTCGGCAGGTTATAGAGTCGGTGCTTATACTTCTCCCCATCTAGTTGCCTATGGAGAAAGGATTCAGGTCAACCAATGCCTCGCTGGAGACGATGAGTTAGTGGCGGCGTTCAGTGCAGTGGATCAGGCCCGGCAAGGGATCCCATTGACATATTTTGAGTTTGGGACCTTAGCGGCGCTCTATATTTTTTCGAGCAACAAGCTAGATGTAATTCTGCTAGAAGTCGGATTGGGAGGCCGACTAGACGCTGTTAACGCGATTACTTCAAACCTCAGTTGTATTACCCCCGTATCACTTGACCACGAGACCTGGCTTGGACGCTCGTGTGAGCAGATAGGGTTTGAGAAAGCCGGCGTTCTTCGTTTCGGCGGTAAAGCGGTGCTCAATGATCATAACGTGCCAACTTCGATCGTCGATAGGGCAGTTCGGTTGAAATGTAAGATAAAAAGGATCGGTATAGATTACAGTTATACGGTATCGGACGGTCTCTTGGACTGGAACCCCGATCCGTCGCGATGGGGTGCGGCAAGGGCATATGCTGACCTGCAGGTCCCGGGGTCGGGAGACGATGCTGTTCTACACAACGCTGCAGGGGCGGTTGCAATCGTTGAGTCGATGAACGCAGATCTACTTGTCCATAAAAATGCAGTTCGCAAGGGTTTAGCAAACACAGAATTGTTTGGTCGCGTCCAGGTGTTGCAGGGTGGAATCGAACGACTATTTGATGTCGCTCACAACCCGGCTGCTATAGCCAATCTGGCCTCATTCATTGATAAGCGTCGTCCTGTGAGGCGTAACCTCGCTGTATTTTCCATGCTGAAGGACAAAGACCTGGCTGAAGTCGTTCGTCTTATGGGTTCTAGAATTGCCAGTTGGCACCTGACCCAACTGGATGCTTCTCGGGCAGCCCCACTACAGGACTTGGCTGATGTTGTGTCTGACCATTCGAATTCGGAAATAAAGACGTGGCCTAATCCTTTACATGCCTACAAAATGGCTATGCAGCTGGCCCGCCCCGGCGACAGGGTAGTTGTTTTCGGATCGTTTTATCTTGTGGGTGCTATACTCAAATCAGTTTTAGAAGACCCTCTTCAGGCGTGAATGCCACAGCCCAACGATTATTCGTTTGATTTAAAGCATCGACTTGTTGGCGCAACAGTTTTAATCGTCGCTGCGGTAATCGTTCTTCCCTTAGTCTTAACAGGTCAAAAACAAGGCCATCGCCATGTATTAATCGGCAACGGTGGCACGTCGGTACCAATTCAGAAGACGTTTATCTCGCGGATAGAGGTAGACAATCCTGATGTCTCTGCAGAGACCGTTAAAGACAAACCTGAACCAAGTAAAGAGACCGATTCACAAGAGTCTGCTAAGGATGTAAAAAATCAGGGAAATAACGATAATCGACCAGTGGCAGATACGGTTGGATCTCCTTCTGGCTGGGTAGTTCGCGTGGGAGTGTTCCAACTACCTGAAAATGCGAAGAAAAGGCAGTCTCTGCTTGACGAAAATGGATTTAACGTCAACTTAGAAGAAACCAAACTGGATGGCAAGACAGCGATCAGGGTGTTTCTGGGACCGTTCTCAAGCGAGGAAGAGGCTGAACGCATGAAAGCACAAGCTGTCATGGTGACAAACGATAAAGCTTTTGTTGCGCGCTATCCGTAGATGCAGACCCGATTAAGAGCTAATCCACAAGGGAGGTTTTGGTGTTGGGCTTGGTAAATCTCGATCAAATCATCTGGGTTGATGCTGTCGTAATTGCAGCCCTAGTCTTATCGTTTGGGTTCGGTATTGTCCGCGGGATTGTGCGTGAAGTCCTTTCCTTGAGTTCTTGGATTGTTTCAATATGGTTAGCCTATCTGTATGGGGACAATCTAGCCATTATGATCGTGCCCTGGATTGAGTCTGAACGACTTAGTGGATTGATCGGTTACGTGCTGGTTTTTGTGGCAGTCCTTGTTCTGCTTTCGATGGTTGGGGCCCTGCTATTTAAGATTTTCCGGGTAGCTGAACATTCTGGCACTGATCGGTTCTTGGGAGGATTGTTTGGTTGTCTACGGGGTGTCGTGATAGTTACAGTATTGTTATTTATGGCGGAGTGGACGCCAGCAACCGGCCAGGCGTGGTTCAGAGATTCCCAGATCGTGCCATACTTCGAGGCTCCGCTCACTTGGTTCAAATCCAAGGTAGTGGATCAGTTAAATTGAGACACCTTCCAGCAAGGTGGCGCAAAGAAGAACAGTAGTTGAACCAATAGGAAACAGGGTAACTAACCGTGTGTGGTGTGATAGGCATAGTCAGTCAATCGCCAGTCAATTACGCGATCTATGAGGCACTCACTGTGGTGCAGCATCGGGGTCAGGATGCTGCGGGCATGGTGACTTGTGACGATCTACGTGTCCATCTGCGTAAGGACGGCGGTTTGGTCAGGGATGTGTTTCAGTCCCGTCACATGGCACAGTTGGTCGGTAATGTTGGCATAGGCCATGTGCGATATCCAACCGCAGGTAGTGATTCTAAAGCTGAAGCACAACCGTTGTATGTGAATTCACCATATGGGATTGCGCTTGGCCACAACGGGAATTTGACTAACGCTGCCGAACTGAGTGAAGAGCTATTTCGGGAAGATCTGAGACAGTTGAACACCAACTCAGATTCCGAGGTCTTGTTGAACGTATTTGCACATGAACTTCGCGAGTCGATCGGTACTAGTCGACTTCAACTGGAGCCTGACGATATTTTTAGGGCAGTGGGCCGTGTGTATGAACGTTGTCATGGCGCCTACGCGGTGGTTGCCATGATAGTAGGGTATGGACTCGTTGCTTTTCGAGATGCCCATGGTATTCGCCCACTGATTCTCGGTGAGAAACCCGGTGTTGACCATAAATCTGTGCTGATAGCGTCAGAAAGCGTTGCTTTAGATGTTCTGGACTACAGCAGTCTCGGTGATGTCGGAGCAGGAGAAGCTGTTTTCGTGGACCTTAAAGGCAATATTCATAGGAAGTTATGTTCTAAACGGTCGAGCCTTTCGCCTTGCATATTCGAGTACGTGTACCTGGCTCGCCCGGATTCAATTATTGACGATGTTGCTGTCTACAAGAGTCGCTTGAGAATGGGTGAAAAACTCGGTCACCGGCTTTTGGAAATTTGGCCAGACCACGATATAGAAACGGTGATACCCGTGCCTGATACCAGTAGAACATGTGCTTTGCAGTTGGCAAATGTTATTGGCGTTAAGTACCGCGAGGGGTTTATAAAAAATCGTTACATTGGGCGGACATTTATCATGCCGGGTCAGGCTGAACGACGTCGATCTGTAAAGCAGAAACTTAATGCGATTGATCTCGAATTTCGAGGTAAGAATGTGTTGCTGGTTGATGACTCGATTGTCAGAGGGACGACCTCACACCAGATTATTCAGATGGCACGTGAAGCCGGAGCGCGGAATGTCTACTTTGCATCCGCTGCACCGCCGGTTAAGTACCCCAATGTATACGGTATTGATATGCCGGTGGCGGGAGAGTTGGTCGCAAATAATCGTACTACAGACGAGGTCTGTCAGCAGATAGGGGCAGATTGGCTGATCTATCAGCAACTGGAAGATCTAGTTGATGCAGTCCGAGAGGGGAATCCGTTGATAGAAACTTTTGATTCTTCCTGCTTCGATGGTAATTATGTCACTGGAGATGTGACATGGGATTACCTGGCCGCACTGGAAAAGCAGAGAAACGATGGGACAAGAAGCAGTAAACGAAATGAGCTCGATTCTACTGAGCCAAGCGTAATTCACTGAGTAAGGACAAGCTCCTCACGCTGATCGCCGTAGTAGAGCGTGATCAAATTATCTTTTAACACGGCCGCACTGGGTGCGTTTGCCCAATCACCGAGGACTACACGGTAAGCAGTATCCCTGTCGTTCAACTCAATCCTGTGTATGCCCGGGCGGTGTGTGTGTCCATGAATCATCACGCGGGCGCTGGTCTGATTGAATTCATCTACGACTGCAGACTGATTTACATCCATTATATTCAGGGGTTTTGTCGACTTTCCATATTCACTGCGGTATCGGACAGTTTGGGCGAGCTTGTCTCGCTCCTGAATGGGTTTCCGCAGAAAGTTGAGCTGCCAGTCTTGAGTTCGGACCGCTTTACGAAAAGCCTGATGCTCAATATCATCAGTGCAAAGACTGTCTCCATGGAGTAGCAGCGCTTTACAGCCTCGAGTCTCAAGTAAGAACGGTTCCTTGATTAAAGCACACCCGGTGCGTTTGCTGAACTCAGGGCCGAGTAGAAAATCTCGATTACCGTGAAGGACCGAGATCGTCATGCCGGTACTCGAAGTATCTTTCAGAATCCGCTCGTAATCAGATTGCCCAAGGTGCTCTGATGCGTCGTCACCCAGCCAGTACTCAAATAAGTCACCCAAAATAAACAACTGCTGAATTCCCAATACCGCTAAGTCACTGAGGTAGTCGCTAAAGCGATCTCCCAAGGCCGTTTGGTCCGGGGTCAGATGGAGGTCAGAGATAAAAGCGATACTCAATTCAGGAGCAATCCATTAAATATAATTTATGAAGCCACGATCAGTAGGCAGTCTCACCTGCATTGATGATTCCGTCAAATTTCGTTTGCCCGGACGGCACGTATTGGCTTTGCAAACTGTAGTCGGAGAGACTCTCTATTCTGTTGACTTGGAAATGAGTGCAGCGTATACAAGTCCCAGATTGGGAAACTGCACTGGTTAAGCATGGAATCGTTTTGTGTTCGAGCGTCTATTAATGGCACAGAATCAATTTACAGAGACTTAAACATAAAGCTATACTTTAAGGTTTACGGGAAGTGACTTGAATAATAGCTCGAAGGTTTGTTTCGATAGGCAGCTAAAAGAGGTGAGCAAGTGATACTGAGTGGTGCGGAAATCGTCGTCCAGAGTCTCAAGGATGAGGGAGTTGAATTTGTGTTTGGCTATCCGGGTGGTGCAGCTTTGCACATCTACGACGCGTTCTACAAACAAGAAGATGTACAGCACATACTTGTTCGTCATGAGCAGGGTGCAACCCATGCGGCTGATGGATATGCCCGGGCGACTGGCAAGCCAGGTGTCGTACTGGTTACGTCAGGTCCGGGTGTGACTAACGCGGTAACCGGTATTGCGACAGCCCACATGGACTCCATTCCGATGGTTGTACTGACCGGCCAGGTTCCAACGGCGCTAATTGGAGATGATGCGTTTCAGGAGGTCGATACGGTTGGAATTACGCGCCCGTGTGTCAAACACAATTTCCTCGTCAGCAGAGTGGAAGACCTCGCGCAAGTGATAAAAAAAGCCTTTTTTATTGCGAATACTGGAAGACCAGGGCCGGTGGTTGTGGATATTCCTAAGGATATTACTGCCCAAAGTACTGAATACAAGTATCCCACCAGTGTTGAGATGCGTTCCTATGCTCCAGTCTCGAGAGGTCATCCTAAACAGATTAGCCGAGCCGTTGATCTGTTGTTGGGCGCCGATAAACCCATAATTTATACCGGTGGCGGAATTATCCAAGGTGGTGCTGCCGATGAACTGACTCAACTTGTCAGGGAACTCGAATTTCCCTGCACTAACACCCTCATGGGCTTAGGAGGGTTTCCGTACAACGATCCGCTCTTCCTCGGGATGCTGGGTATGCATGGCACCTATGAATCCAATATGGCAATGTATGACTGTGATGTCATGCTGGCGGTAGGAGCCCGATTCGACGACCGGGTAACCGGAGACCTGACCAAGTTTTCGCCTAATTCAACAATTATCCATGTGGATGTTGATCCATCTTCTATCGGAAAGAACGTCAGTGTGGAAGTGCCAATAGTGGGTGAAGCCGCGCCAGTGCTTCGTGAAATGCTGAGTATTGTAAAAGCTAGAAAGGCTGGTGGGGTAGTGCCTGACATCGGACAGTGGTGGGACAGAATCGAGGAGTGGCGAGCATTCAAATCATTCGAATATGATCGAGAGTCTGCGAAGATAAAACCTCAATATGTAATTGAGACGTTACATAAGATCACCAACGGCAATGCTTTTGTTACTTCCGATGTGGGTCAACATCAGATGTGGGCTGCACAACATTACGGATTTAACGCAAGCCGGCGTTGGATTAATTCTGGTGGACTCGGCACCATGGGGTTCGGCCTACCAGCTGCGATGGGCGTGCAACTGGCTCATCCCAATGAGCAGGTTGCCTGTATCACGGGTGAGGCGAGTATTATGATGTGCATCCAGGAACTGTCTACCTGTAAGCAATACGATTTGCCTGTGAAGGTGATCAATCTGAATAATCGCTATATGGGGATGGTGAGACAGTGGCAGGAGTTTTTTTACGATGGGCGTTACTCTCACTCTTACATGGACGCATTACCTGATTTTGTTGCTCTCGCCGAAAGTTTCGGTCATGTAGGAGTTCGGATTGAAAGTCCAGCTGATGTTGAAGGTGCGTTGGAAGAAGCTTTTGCCCAAGAGAACCGATTGGTGTTTATGGATTTTATAACGGACCAGTCTGAGAATGTCTATCCGATGATAGCTGCGGGCGGGGGGCACAACGAAATGCACCTTAAACCTTCCGAGGCGGACGATGTTCTGCTCGAACGGGAACTGGCCTAGCTGAATGAGAAGAATAATTTCCTTGCTGGTGGAAAATGAGGCTGGGGCGCTATCTAGAATAGCAGGCCTCTTTTCAGCCCGTGGTTACAACATCGAATCCTTGACTGTTGCACCCACTGAAGATGAAAGCCTTTCTAGAATGACCATAGTCACCCGGGGCTCTGATGCGATTATCGAACAAATTACTAAGCAGTTGAATAAGCTTATAGATGTCGTTCGATTGGTTGATCTAACCGAAGGTCGTCATATTGAGCGCGAGTTGATGCTGATAAAAGTTATCGCAGAACGTGAGGAACGCGAAGAAGTTAAGCGACTTGTCGATATATTTCGCGGTCGAATCATCGACGTGACTAATAGCACTTATACCATCGAGTTGACAGGTCCGGCTGGAAAACTCGATGCATTTATTGAAACGCTACAGGGAGTGGAAGTGGTTGAAGCGGTCCGCTCGGGAGTATCCGGTATATCACGTGGAGATCGAGCGTTGCGCTAGTAGTTTTTACCACACATTCTGATCTCATCAAATCTACTGATTATTTATCCAGAATAAGGAGCACTCTTTTATGAAAGTCTTATATGACAACGACGCTGATCAAGGTGTTATCCAAGGGCGAAGGGTCGCAGTTATTGGCTATGGCTCTCAGGGACACGCACACGCCAATAATCTCCGTGATAGCGGTGTCGATGTTGTTGTTGGATTGCGAAAAGAATCTTCATCCTGGGGTAAAGCTGAAAATGCCGGACTATCCGTAGCTACGGTACCTGATGCGGTAAGTGGGGCAGACGTTGTTATGATGCTGGTGCCTGATGAGTTACAAGCTGACCTATTTGAATCCGAAATTGCTGCCAATCTAAAGTCTGGAGCAGCACTCGCATTTGCCCACGGGTTTACTATTCATTTCGGGTTCATAGAACCAAGCAAAGAGGTGGATGTCATCATGATTGCGCCTAAAGGTCCAGGTCACCTAGTTCGATCGACTTATGTAGAGGGTGGTGGCGTACCGTGTCTGATAGCTATCGAGCAGGATGCGACGAACATTGCCAGAGATATAGCGTTGTCATACGCTTGTGCGATCGGAGGTGGCCGCGCAGGCGTCATCGAAACGACATACAAGGAGGAGACAGAAACAGATCTGTTTGGTGAACAGACGGTACTTTGTGGCGGGATCACTTCTCTCATTCAGGCTGGATATGAGACGCTGGTCGACGCTGGTTATGCTCCAGAGATGGCGTACTTCGAATGCCTTCACGAAACGAAGCTGATAGTCGATCTGATTTATGAGGGTGGAATTGCAAACATGCGTTACTCAATATCGAACACGGCAGAATATGGCGACGTTACACGTGGGCCGCGAGTGGTCAATGATGAAACCAAAGCAGAGATGAAACGAATACTTTCCGAGATCCAGTCTGGCAAGTTTGCCAACGAGTGGATGGCTGAAAGCCGATCAGGGGGCGAACGATTCAAGCAGCTTAGAGCTGATGCTCAAACCCATCCGATAGAAGATGTTGGAGCACGATTAAGGTCAATGATGCCTTGGATTCAGAAGGGTAAGCTTGTTGACAAAGATGTAAATTAGAATAGGAGCATCATGTTCAGCGGCAGATGATTTTTTCTTGAAGGCCTAGTTAATTATGATCGCCCGAGAGGGGTGGACGCGTATAGCCATATTTGCGTTGTTGGCTTTTGGGGTGCAGGTTTTCGCAGGCACAATTTGGGCGCTACCGTTGTGGTTATTGCTACTGCTGGTGATACAGTTTTTCAGGGACCCTGATCGCGAAATACCGCAGCAGCCTGGAGCAATCGTCTCACCAGCTCATGGGCGCGTTGTTGCAATCGAAAATGTCGTAGACCCCTACGTAGAACGCCGCGCACTCAAGATTAGTATCTTTATGAATATATTTTCTGTTCATTCTAATCGAACTCCGGTAGATGGCGTTGTTGTTAAGAAGTGGTATGAAAAGGGTCAATTCTTGAATGCTTCACTGGATAAGGCGTCTGAATTAAATGAAAGATCCGCTGTGCATTTTCGTACCAAGGATGGTTGGGATGTCACCAGTGTTCAGATTGCTGGTTTAGTTGCCAGGCGTATCCTTTGTTATCTCAAAAACGGCCAGGAAGTAGAACGGGGCGAACGCTACGGTTTTATCCGTTTTGGCTCACGTGTCGATCTATATCTACCCGAGGATACTTATGTGGTTGCGCAACTCGGTCGCTGGGTATTGTCTGGAACTGACATAATCGGTTTTTTGCCGGTCTCTGAGCGCTAGTTATGACAACGGGGAAAAGAATCCACAAGCTCGAACGAGCCGATAGAGGTCGCAAGGGCATCTACATACTGCCGAACCTGTTTACGACCGCCAGTCTTTTTGCAGCGTTTTACGGGATCGTGCAAGCCACAAACGGCTTCTATGAACATGCTGCCATCGCCATAATCGTAGCCGCCGTGCTTGATAGCCTTGATGGTCGGGTCGCGCGGATGACAAACACGGTAAGTGATTTTGGCAAAGAGTACGATAGTCTTGTTGATCTTGTTGCGTTTGGACTTGCCCCGGCTCTGGTTCTCTATGAGTGGGGATTGAAGGATTTTGGGAAACTAGGGTGGTTGACTGCATTTATCTACGCGGCTACCACGGCTCTGAGACTCGCCCGTTTTAATACTCAAGACATCAAAGGCAATAAATATTTTCATGGGTTACCATGCCCGGCTGCGGCTGTGCTGATAGCGACTGCCCTTTGGGCAGTGGAGAGTTATGGTTTGACGGGTACGTGGACAGTTGTGACGGCGCTGCTGGCGATGATAGCGCTGTCTGCAGCAATGGTGAGCTCTTTCCACTATAGGAGCTTCAAAGATCTTGACTTGAAAAATCGGGTGCCATTCATGACGCTTCTGGCCCTTGTGCTAGTCTTTGTGCTGATTTCATTCGATCCACCTGTTGTGCTTTTGCTGCTGTCGGCTGGTTTTGCACTATCCGGTCCATTCTTCTGGTTATTTGGAAAGAAACCAGAATCCTACGATCTTGCCGATGAAAGCGACATTGAGATTGAGGATGAGGAAACAGAAATTCGAACAGTAGGCAGCGGGGTTGATAAATAATGATTCGTCGTTATACTGCCGATTAAATAAACAAGGTTACTTAAAGTGTACCCAGACACCTGTAGTTTTTGTCTTGCTAGCAAACCTCGAAGAGAGTTGTCATGCTCTTTTCGATTGGGTCTAGCGGTTTGCGATCTTCTGCTGCGCTGTTAAGCGCATCATACCCCCTCCAACTAAAACTTAACCAGACCAACTGTTCTACATCGTTGCAAAACGATGCTACGTACAGATAATTGCGGTGGGCCCCAGTCTGGTATTCAGCTAAATTAGCAGAAGCGAGGTGCACGATGACTAATAAATTAATTGTTTTTGATACAACGTTGAGAGATGGTGAGCAGAGTCCCGGCGCATCAATGACGGCGGATGAGAAAATGAGACTGGCTCGGCAACTAGAACGATTAAGAGTAGACGTTATAGAAGCCGGATTTCCAGCTGCCAGTCCCGGAGACTTTGAAGCGGTTCAACGAATCGCAGAGCAGGTGAGAGAAACCACGATTTGTGGTCTTGCCCGAGCAAATGCTCGTGATGTCGGCTTAGCCGCAGATGCAGTCAAGCCAGCTGAGTCTCCGAGAATACACACCTTTATTGCTACTTCTCCTATTCATATGCGGGAGAAGCTGAGAATGTCTCCTGACCAGGTATTGGAACAGGCGGTGTTGTCGGTCAAACAAGCTAAAAATAGTACGGGAGATGTAGAGTTCTCACCTGAAGATGCGGGTCGTTCAGATGAGGATTTCTTGTGTCAAATACTTGAAGCAGTTATCGATGCTGGCGCGACGACGATTAACATACCAGACACTGTAGGCTATACGATGCCAAGCCAGTTTGGAGAGTTGATAGAGAATCTGATGGAGCGGATACCGAATTCGGATAAAGCAATATTTTCAGTGCATTGTCACAACGATTTAGGGATGGCTGTCGCTAATTCGTTAGCCGCAGTAATGAAAGGCGCCCGCCAAGTTGAGTGCACTGTCAATGGACTCGGTGAGCGAGCAGGTAATGCCTCACTTGAAGAGATAGTGATGGCAGTCAGGACAAGACAGGACTTTTTCGACTGTGATACCAACGTAGACTCGACACAGATAGTTCCAACGAGTCGGCTAGTTTCGACAATTACCGGATTTCCTGTTCAACCCAATAAGGCGATTGTGGGTGCCAATGCTTTTGCGCATGAGGCCGGCATTCATCAAGATGGTGTTTTAAAAAGTCGAGAAACTTACGAAATAATGCGAGCGGAAGATGTCGGCTGGTCCGCCAACAAACTTGTGCTCGGTAAGCATTCGGGTCGTACAGCGTTTACAAAACGTCTTTCAGCTTTGGGGATAGAATTTGAATCTAAAACAGATCGAGATGAGGCTTTTGTAAGATTTAAGACGTTGGCTGATAAGAAACACGAGATATTTGATGAAGATCTTATAGCTTTGGTCAGTGAGAGTGATTCGGAACAGGTAAATGAAAAACTTCAATTGGTGTCGATGAGCACTTCTTCGATAACGGGCGAGATACCGAAAGCTGTCGTTACGCTAAGAATTGATGGTACTGACAAAACGGGCTCAGCGACGGGCGACGGAGCTGTAGATGCCTCATACAAAGCTGTGGAAGCTATTGCTCCTTCAGAGAGTAAACTGCTCTTGTATTCTGTGAATAACATTACAACAGGTACAGATGCGCAAGGGGAGGTGAGTGTGCGTCTGGAAAAAGATGGGAGAATTGTCAATGGCAGTGGAGCAGATACCGATATTGTGATTGCCTCGGTAAAGGCTTACGTGAACGCGCTAAACAGGCTCAATCAGAGACAGTTTTCCGTCCATCCACAGTTGAGTGATACGGTATAGACGGTCCAACAGCTCTTGGCAATACACCATAGATCGCAGCACTTACGAGAGATCGGGATTGTCCGGTGGCAAAGGAGAGAGTCGAGCACATCATCGGCTAGGGCAAGTCGTGGCAGTATCGAACTGAAGGCACTATCGGATAAGGTTCAGCAGTGTCAGGCATGCAGCCTTCATCTGGGCCGACAGAACACGGTCTTCGGTCATGGCCCCATAGAAGCGGACTGGTTGTTTGTGGGCGAAGCTCCTGGTTCGGAAGAGGATAAACAAGGCTTACCGTTCGTGGGTCGTGCGGGCCAGTTGTTAAATTCAATATTGTTTAGCATCGGATTAGCGCGGGACGAGGTCTATATCACCAATGTGCTCAAGTGCAGGCCACCGGGTAACAGAGATCCGATGGGAGAAGAAGTGATTCAATGTGAACCCTACCTGCACGATCAGATCGACCACATCAAACCAGAGATTATCGTCGCAATGGGCCGCTTTGCAGCCCAAGCACTACTGAAGTCCACAGCATCGATAGCGGAATTGCGTGGCCAAAGACATGAATACTCAGATTTAAAGATTCCTTTGATAGTCACTTATCACCCGGCGTATCTACTCCGCTCACTGTTGGAGAAAAAAAAGGTGTGGAAAGATTTACAGTTCGCACAATCTCTGGTCGATGGATCTGAAAATTAAAGGTCAGTATGACCTAGGGATAGTGCGGCCTATGGCCCATTCAAATATTCCTCAAGTTGTGGAGATAGAACGAAAAATCACATTTCACCCATTGAGCCTGAACACATTCTCCGTATCTCTTAAAGCAGGATATAAATATTGGATTATTGATTCCGATGATCCAGTCAACGCTCTTGCGACCGAGCAGAGGATGCATTCGTTATGGAATGGGTTCTAGAGCCTGCGGCCGTGATGATGAAGTGACCTTCACTGGTTATCGCTGTAGAGCGACTGACGGAGTCATGATGGGTAAACTCCCATTGTTAGCCAATCTGTTATGAGTTATCGGATTATTTAGGGTAGTAGTCTATGGACAACTGGTTTAATACCGAGCTTGGAAGCTGTTTTACAAACGAAGCATGTGCCCATGTACCTAGTTTAATTCCCTATGGGTATCATGGAGTGGCATTGCAGATCGGGGCGACAGAACAGGATTTGCTGGCCAATATCGATTGTGGGCAACGAATTTATGTTGCTCCGGGACACGGTAAACTAAATGGAACCCAAGTTTGTTCTGACTGGGACGCGTTGCCTTTCGAACGTAGGTCTATGGATCTTGTTGTCCTGTTCCACGCGTTAGATTTCGGGAAAGACCCCGGCGGAGTATTAAGAGAAGTCAGCGAAATCTTAGCACCCGAAGGGCATTTGGTTGTACTGGGGCTTAATCCCTTTGGGATCTGGGGTGTCTGCCGGTTGCTTAAATTTCATAAAAGCTCAATGCCGTGGACAGCAAACTACTTTCCACTGACGAGAGTTCAGGACTGGATAAACTTGTTGGGGTTTGTAACGGTAGGTGGGACAATGTATTTCTATCGGCCACCTATCAATAATGAATCTATATTGCGTCGGCTACAATTTATGGAGTTGGCCGGTCGACGATGGTGGCCGGCGCTTTCTGGCGCTTATATTCTTGTAGCTAAGAACAAAGCCCTTAACATTCATACAAAACATGTGAAGACCGTGTTAAAAGGTATCCGGCAACGACACCGACTCCAAACGTTAACGCGAAAATCCTGACTACGACGTTCAATTAGGAAAACCGGTAGAAAGCAATGACTGAGCGATGGGTAATTTATACAGATGGAGCCTGTCGTGGCAATCCGGGACCCGGAGGTTGGGGTGCGGTTCTGTATCAAGGCGGAGAGATGAATGAACTCAGTGGTGCTGTGTCAAATACGACTAACAATCGGATGGAATTGGTCGCTCCAGTAGAAGCACTTGATGCGCTTCCGGACTCCAGTCTTGTGTCACTCTATACCGACTCGCAGTACGTCAAGAATGGTATAACTGTGTGGATATCAAACTGGAAGCGAAACGGCTGGAAAACATCGAACGGCAAACAGGTAAAAAATCAGGATCTGTGGCAGGCCCTAGACCAATCGACCCGGCGCCATGTTGTCGAGTGGTATTGGGTAAAAGGCCATTCTGGCGATGCTGGAAACGAAAGAGCCGATGAGTTGGCCAATCAAGCGATTGAACAAATGTTTGCTTAGATGGCCTGAGATCGGGTAACTATAATAACGATATGAGACAAGTTATTTTAGATACTGAAACGACTGGGTTAGATTGGAAGCTAGGCCATCGCGTCATCGAGATAGGCTGTATCGAGGTATCAGATCGTCGGATTACAGAACATATTTTTCATAGTTACGTCAATCCGGACAGGCGAGTCGACCCGGAAGCTCAAGAAGTGCATGGACTCACCACAGAATTTCTGTTGGACAAGCCAAGATTCTCAGAAGTCCTAGAAGAATTTCTGTTGTTTATTGAAGGCTGTGAACTGGTCATCCACAATGCGTCATTTGATGTTGGGTTTTTAGACAATGAAATCAGATTAATTGATACAGCACGTCGGAAAATTGGGGATTATTGCCAGGTCGTAGACAGTTTGGCACTGGCGCGACAACTGCATCCCGGCCAGCGAAATAGTCTCGATGCTTTAGCCAAACGCTATCAGGTCGATACCAGTCAGAGAACCTATCATGGAGGCCTACTGGATGCGAGGATTTTGGCAGAGGTCTATCTCGCAATGACCGGTGGGCAGGCAGACCTCTCTTTTGATGTAAGTGACCCACAGAAGAAGTTCAGAGGGAGTAATCGGGATGTCGATCGGGATTCTGCACCAGACCCCAGTGACAGAACTGGCTTTTCAGACGACAAATCGATAGTCATTTCTGCCAGCGCAGATGAGATTTTAGAACATAAAAAATGGCTCGACAGACTAGGTGATAACTGTGTCTGGAAATCTGATTTGGAATCTTGATTGAAGCGTGTTGAGATCAAATTCGCACTGAACAATTCTTGATATTGTGGGTAGGTGAGCCTCAAATCCTTAGACGGTTATAGTTTCACGTAATAATTAGGGAGGAGAAGAAAATGGATGACAACCGAATATACCCGGTCGCTTTGCGCTATGCAGAAGAAGCCTACATTGATGAGGCCCGCTACCAGGAGATGTATCGCCGGTCAATCGAAAATCCCGAAGAATTTTGGTCGGAGCAGGCGGAGAAATACCTGACTTATACCAAGAAATGGGATCAGGTAATGAGTTATGACTACGTCACTGGAGCAATTTCATGGTTTAGTGGTGCAAAACTCAATGCAACGGTTAATTGTATTGATCGTCATCTTGAGGCTCGAGGTGATCAGATTGCGATCATCTGGGAGGGCGATGATCCATCTGAACAGAAGCATATTTCCTACAAAGAGTTACATGAAAGTGTTTGCCGATTTGCCAATCTTTTGAAATCACGCGGAGTGGGAAAAGGGGACCGGGTATCTATCTACATGCCGATGATTCCTGAAGCTGCAGTCGCTATGCTGGGATGTGCTCGGATCGGGGCTGTCCACTCCGTGGTGTTTGGCGGCTTTTCTCCAGATTCGTTAAGAGATCGTATCCTGGACTCAGATTGCCGTGTTGTTGTAACAGCAGACGAGGGGCCCCGTGGGGGACGACCAGTCCCACTTAAAGCAAACGTTGAGACAGCGCTTGCAGAATGCCCAGATGTGCATACCACAATCGTTGTACGAAGGACGGGTGCTGAAGTCCCTGGTGACGCAAAACGAGATATCTGGTATCACGAAGGTATGGCAAGTGTATCGCCAGATTGTGAGCCTGAAGAGATGGATGCAGAGGACCCCCTGTTTATCCTCTATACGTCAGGTTCTACCGGAAAGCCTAAGGGCGTGTTACACACGACCGCGGGTTATCAACTCTATGCAGCGATGACTCACCAACTGGTATTTGATTATAAAGACGGTGAGGTCTATTGGTGTACGGCTGACGTAGGTTGGATCACAGGTCACTCATATATTGTTTATGGCCCTTTGGCTAACGGTGCAACTACGTTGATGTTTGAGGGAGTGCCAACCTATCCCGACGGGAGTCGCTTCTGGAATGTTGTGGATAAACATGCTGTCAACATTTTTTACACAGCACCAACGGCTATTCGGGCGCTGATGAGTCTAGGGGATGGTCCCGTGCTAAGTGCTGATCGTACTAGCCTTCGTATATTGGGTACTGTAGGTGAGCCGATCAACCCAGAAGCCTGGGAATGGTATTACCGAGTTGTGGGGGGGCAACAGTGCCCTATTGTAGACACATGGTGGCAGACAGAGACCGGCGGTATTCTAATCACACCGCTGGTTGGAGCGACGCCACTGAAGCCAGGGTCGGCTACCAGACCATTTTTTGGAATCCAGCCAGCGCTTCTGGATGATGAAGGGAATGAAGTTGATGGTGCGGGTGTGGGTAATTTGGTTATCAGGCGTTCATGGCCAGGGCAGATGCGAACCGTGTACGGTGACCACGAACGTTTCGTATCTACTTATTTTGCCCGGTACCCTGGATATTATATGACTGGAGATGGTGCACGCAGAGATGAGGACGGTTATTACTGGATCACAGGTCGAGTTGATGATGTTATTAACGTTTCGGGTCATCGAATGGGAACCGCTGAGGTTGAAAGCGCTCTGGTATTGCATGACCTGGTCGCGGAGGCAGCTGTTGTTGGATATCCGCACGAGATCAAAGGACAGGGGATCTACGGTTATGTCACATTGATGGTGGGTAGTGATCCCAGTGACGAGCTTAAGAGAGATCTCGTTAATCTTGTGCGCAAAGAAATAGGCCCATTTGCAGCGCCCGATATAATCCAATGGGCACCCGGCTTGCCGAAAACCCGCTCGGGAAAAATTATGCGTCGAATTTTGAGAAAGATAGCCGCCAGTGAGATTGATGACTTGGGAGATACATCGACTCTGGCGGATCCTAGCGTCGTAGACGACTTGGTGGCTAACCGACCGAACCGCTAGCCTATCAGTTGTTCTCGAAGAGAAAGGCGGTTAAAATCCGCTGCCCTTGATGACCTCCGATTAACTCCTTGCTTCACTGCGAAAAGTAGGAAGCTCGACCCATAGGGAGAAACTTATGCGCCATTACGAGATAGTATTTCTCGTCCATCCTGATCAAAGTGAGCAGGTTCCTGCAATGACCGAACGCTATAAGGGCTTTATAGAGAACGCGGGCGGTCAGTTACACAGACTGGAAGACTGGGGCAGGCGTCAATTAGCCTATCCTATTGAGAAGGTTCACAAAGCCCATTACGTGTTGATGAACGTGGAGTGTGATCAACCAACGCTCGATGGAATGAACGACTTGTTTAAATTCAACGATGCAGTTATCAGGAATCTGGTTATCAAAATGAAAACTGCAGTAACCGAACCATCATTCTTGGTGCAAAGTGGGGAAAGTAATAATGTTGTATCCGAACCTGAGGGGCTTAGTAATGAGCCCGTAGAAGCAGCGGCTGCCAATGAGAATTCGGGTGCTGATAAGGAAGGGGAGAGTGAGGCAGTGGATGAGCCGTCGTTGGAGGAATCAGCGTCAGTGGATGAGCCGTTGTTGCAAGAATCAGCGTCAGTGGACAAAGATTCTATTACTTCTTCAGATTCTGAAGCTGAGGTACCTCAGACATGAGAAACAACCGCCGTCGTAAATTCTGTCGTTTTACTGCTTTGGGTGTAACCAAGATTGACTATAAAGACCTGGATACTCTTAAATCTTATATTAGTGAGACGGGAAAAATAATTCCCAGTAGAAATACGGGAACGAAACCGCGCTATCAACGCCAACTGGCGACTTCGGTTAAAAGAGCACGCTTCCTGGCTTTACTTCCGTATAGTGACCAGCATTAGTATCGTTTTAGACCCAGTGTTTTGGAGAAATTGAGAGATGGAAATCATACTGCTGGAAAATATACAAAACCTTGGAGAGTTAGGAGACGTTGTACGAGTGCGATCCGGTTATGCCCGTAATTATCTAGTGCCACAAGGCAAGGCGGCATGGGCGACTGATGATGCAAAGGCGCGGGTTGAAGAACGCCGCAAAGAGCTTGCAAAGCTAGATAGTGAAAGAATGGATGCGGCAAAGGCTAAGGTCGACTTATTGCCGGAATCTGTGACTGTTGCCCGTAGAGCTGGCGAAGAGGGTAGACTGTTTGGCTCTGTATCTGCGATAGATATTGCGGAATTATTACAAAACGCGGAATTGGCTATCCAGCGTTCTGAAATCGATATGCCTAATGGATCAATTAAAGAATTAGGAGAACACGAAATTCAGATAATACTTCACTCACAGGTTAGGCAATCGCTGAAGGTTGTGGTGACTGCTGAACAGGTAGAAGATAGCGAGGGCGTTCAGGAAGAAATAATATCCTGAGCTGCTTATGTTATTTGCCTCATGAGCCGGACAAAATGTCCGGCTTTTTCGTGTATTCTTGTCTGGTCAAATACTGTAACCGAATAGTGACAGCCGTCCACTGATTTGTTGTAAAGTTATCCGCATGTAATGCATTGAATTTTGAACGTTTCCAATGTCAGAGACCCAGGCAATAATCTCAACCCGACGCGACTACCCTGTACCGCCACAAGCGCTTGAAGCTGAGCAGTCGGTTCTGGGTTGCCTACTTTTGGATTCCAGGCGATGGGATGATGTGGTAGAAGTTGTTTTAGAAGAGGACTTCTACACCAAGGCGCATCGACAGATATTTGCGGCTATAAAAGCGCTTCATGCTGCGGATCAACCGGTAGACGTCGTCACAACATCAGAGTGGTTAGGTAATTGCGGTATGCTCGATAAGGTCGGTGGCCTTCCTTATCTGGGAGAACTGGCTAAGAATACACCGGGGACGGTTAACGTCATAGCTTATGCTGCGATAGTCCGAGAAAGGTCGGTATTACGACGTTTAATCAATGTTTCTACACAGATTTCAGAAAAAGCTTACAACCCTGAAGGTTCCAATGTAGAAGAATTATTAGGGTACGCGGAAAAGCTGGTGTTCGATATAGCTGAAGCCGACAAGCGCCAGAAGGGCGGATTCGTGCCGGTGCAGAATCTCCTGACAGAAGCACTGGATAGAATAGAGGAGCTTTATGAATCCGGACAATCCATTACAGGCGTACCGACGGGGTTCGGCGACCTGGATAACATGACATCAGGCCTTCAACCTTCCGATCTTGTGGTTATTGCTGGTCGACCATCGATGGGTAAAACCAGTCTTGCAATGAACATAGTTGAGAATGCCGCAATCGGGAGCAAACTACCTGTTGCGGTATTCAGCATGGAAATGCCTGGCCAGCAACTTGCCATGCGAATGCTTGCATCTTTGGGCAGAATTAATGCACATCACGTCAGGACAGGGAAACTCTCCAAGGACGACTGGCCTCGTCTGACCTCAGCTGTGGAATTGCTTGATACTGCTCCGATATTTATTGATGATACTCCCGCACTTACGCCGGTTGAACTAAGGTCTCGCGTTCGCAGGCTATCACGGGATCATGGGCGACTCGGTATGATCGTAGTTGACTATCTACAGTTGATGCAGTCCGGTGACAACAGCGAAAATAGAGCCGTTGAAGTATCCAATATTACCAGGGCGCTGAAGATTATCGCCAAGGAGATGTCTGCACCCGTGGTCGTGCTTTCACAGTTAAATCGGAGTCTGGAACAAAGACCTAACAAAAGGCCTGTAATGTCTGATCTTAGAGAATCTGGCGCGATAGAGCAGGATGCTGACGTTATATTTTTTATTTATAGAGATGAGATCTACAATGAAGATACTCAGGATCGTGGTACAGCCGAAATCATCATAGGAAAGCAAAGAAACGGCCCTACGGGGACCATTCGCCTGACATTTTTGGGCGAGTACACTCGGTTTGAGAACTATGTTTCTGAATTTTCAGAGCCTTTGTATTAACCTGCGGGGAATCTTGTTAGACCTAAGTGCTGGATCGAAGCAAGAGCTAGATAGCCACCATAAATTGAATCTTTTCATTTGAGCCTATAGGGAAATATTGGAGTAATGCCAGCGAAAGGAAAGATTACTTATATCTGTAGCTCGTGTGGCGCCAAGCACCCGAAATGGACCGGCCAGTGTAATGACTGCGGAATATGGAATTCCTTGTCAGAAACAAAGATTGTCCATTCAACCAAATCTATTCATGACGTTGACCAGGCAGACAGTGTTCCAATCGATCTATCCAGTATCCAAGTGGCACAGATTGCCCGAATGTCGACGGGTTCCAGCGAGTTCGATCGGGTCCTCGGCGGTGGGTTCGTAGAGGGAGCAGTAACGCTACTTGGAGGCGAACCAGGAATAGGAAAGAGCACTTTAGCCCTCCAATGTGCTGGCAGTCTTTCGGTTGCCGATTCGGTTCTTTACACCACGGGGGAAGAGTCTCTGCAACAACTTGCCCTAAGGGCAAGTCGTACAAAGATAGAGAGCTCAAACATCAAGATCATAGCAACTTCGGAACTCGAAACGGTTTTGCACGTTGCTAAGTCGACAGGTCCGAAGTTTGTAGTGATTGACTCGATTCAAACCTTGTTTTCCACAGAACAGGAATCTGCGCCAGGCAGTATCAGTCAAGTCCGAGCTTGTGCAGATCGGTTGGTGAGGTTTGCCAAGTCGACAAGTACCGCAATTCTTATGATAGGACATATAACAAAAGATGGTGTGCTTGCTGGCCCTAAATTGCTTGAGCATATAGTCGACACTGTCTTGTACTTTGAAGGAGATGCGGACAGTCGGCTACGACTGGTTAGGGCTTTCAAAAACAGATTCGGCGCCGTAAATGAGGTAGGCGTATTTGTAATGACTGATTCAGGCCTAAGGGGTGTAGAGAATCCATCATCCATGCTTCTATCTTCGGATAACACGGATAAACCTGGGAGTGTCGTCCTGGTCGCACAGGAGGGCACGCGACCGTTGTTGGTTGAGCTCCAAGCGTTGGTCGACGATACTGTGCTTGCAACGCCTCGCAGACTTTCCATAGGTCTTGACGGTGGCCGAATTAGCATGTTGTTGGCAGTGTTAAGCAGACATGCTGGTGTTACCCTGGGCAACAGGGATGTCTATGTTAACGTTGCGGGGGGAATAAAATTATCAGAAACAGCCACAGATGTTGCTATAGCTTTAGCGGTTTTGTCTAGTCATTTTAACAAACCGTTACCAGCCGGCACAGTATGTTTTGGCGAAATAGGATTGTCTGGTGAGGTCAGACCAGTTCAACGCGGCCAAGAGCGACTTAAGGAAGCAAAAAAACTCGGATTCAGAAAAGCCATAATTCCACAGGCAAACCAAGCGACTCATGGTCCAGAGAAACTAGAGGTTGTTCCAATAAAGAATGTCGGTGAGTTGTTGGAACTCCTGCATTGACTTAGATATCGCGTAGCAGCTCATTAATCCCGACTTTCGATCGCGTTTTCTCATCTACTCTCTTGACGATTACAGCACAATACAGGCTGTGTGATCCGTCTTTTGCTGGCATTGTTCCAGATACCACAACAGAACCTGTGGGGATTCTTCCATAGCTAACGTTACCATTTGCACGATCCAAAATCTTGGTGCTCTGGCCAATATATACGCCCATTGAGACTACGGAACCTTCTTCAACGATTACGCCTTCAACGATTTCGCTCCGAGCACCAATAAAGCAATTGTCTTCAATTATTGTAGGGGATGCTTGAAGAGGTTCAAGGACCCCGCCGATACCCACACCTCCCGACAGGTGGACGTTTCTCCCGATTTGCGCACAAGAGCCAACCGTTGCCCACGTATCAACCATTGTCCCCTCGCCTACGTAGGCTCCAATATTGACATAGCTCGGCATGAGAATAACATTGGGTGCGAGATAAGCTCCATGGCGAACCATAGCTGGCGGCACAACACGGTAGCCACCAGTTTGAAATTGACTATCGTCGTAGCTATCGAACTTGCCGGCAACCTTGTCATAGTACTTGGTGTCTCCAGATTCCAATACTCTATTTCTGCCAAGTATGAATGACAACAATACCGCTTTCTTGAGCCACTCATTGACCACCCATCCGGTAGCCGTTGGTTCAGCGACTCTGGCATCACCGTTATCTAGGAGTTCAAGTGCAGATTGAATTGCTTGGATTAATTCGACACTGGCTGAAGAACGAGTCAAGGACTCGCGATTCTCGTATGCCGCAACAATAATTTCTTTAATATTATTCATAATATGGGTTGTTTAAGGGAAATTAAGGCGCTAGGAAGGCAACGCGGCGCAAACGGTTTTTGCGATTTTCTTTCTTTCTTTCGGGTCGTTTATCGGTTGGCCGTCACGGTCCGTAATATAAAAAATATCTTCCACTCTTTCACCGAAGGTGCTGATTTTAGCGCTCACCAGATGTGTTTTACACTCAATAAATGCCCTCGCAACTTGATGGAGTAATCCAGGTCGGTCTTGGGCAGTTACCACCATAATGGTTTTAATTTGATCTTTTAGCTTGGGAAATGTCACTTTTGTGTCTATAGGGAAATGCAGCAGGGAGCGAGAAAGCCGAGTTCTCTGGGGGTCTTTTCCAGGCATTGGATCCATTATCTGCGCCCTTAAAGACTGTTTTGTAGAATTTAAGCCGCTTTTTGTCGGTTTGTTAGGACTAACATTCAACACAACAAATATCATCACAACTAGGCCAGAACAGGTACGGTGCACCCGAGCATCGACAATATTTAGATTTTCTCGATCAAAACCCGCAGTCACATTAGACAATAAAAGCTCCGAGTCAGGTGCACAGACAAACACCTCAGTAGTACCGGATTCACTATTATTTATCGTATCTACAAGTGGCAGGGATGCTACGGAGGCTGATGACAGAAGGCGCGTGTGCCAGGCAATCGCTGCTGGTGAATTTCGAACAAAATACTCGTCTTCCATTACCGACCATACGCTTTCTGCCGTCTCTTGTTTGATTGAGGCATCCTTCAGATAAGTTAGCGACTCGCTTTTTAGGTCCTCTATTCTTTCTGATAGTAATATCGGGGATCCAACGTCGCGACGAAGGGCCTGTGTCGTTAGATTATATAGGTCACTTAGAAGCTTCGCCTTCCAGTCGTTCCATACATGAGGGCTGGTGCCCCGTATATCAGCAACCGTAAGCAGATAAAGATTGTCCAAGTGTTCCTGATCACCAACCAGGCGCGCAAAGTCATCTATTACACCAACATCTGAGGTATCTTCACGCTGAGCTATCCACGACATTGTGAGATGGTGACGGACCAGCCATGAAACAAAATGACAGTCATAATCACTCATGCTGTGTTTTCTGCAAAATTGATAAACTTCGGATTCGCCGAGTTTGGAGTGATCGCCACCTTGTCCTTTTGAAATATCGTGAAACAGTGCAGCTATAAAAAGGCGATGTCGCTTGAAAATAGTACGCATTAACTTACTCTCTGCCGGATACTCGGCATCGTGTTCGGACAACTCAAGTCGCCGGAGGTTTCTTACAACAAAGAGAAGATGTGCGTCGACTGTATAGACATGAAAAAGATCGTGTTGCATCTGGCCTATGATTCGACCGAATTGGGGTATGTAAGCGCCTAGGATACCGTATGCATTCATTTGTCGGAGTGCTCGTGTCTGTCCGAGAGGAGCTTTCAGAATTTCCATAAATAGACTTCTACATTTAAGGTCTTGGCGGAATCCAGCATCTATTCGGAAAAGGTTCTCACGAATTGACCGGATAGTATCTACGCCAATGCCTTTGAGATCCGGGTGCTGTTGTAAAAGTAAGAAAACTTCCAGGAGAGCAAAAGGCGATGTTTGAAATACATTGGAATTGCGTATTTCAATACGCTCATTCTTCATACAAAAACGCCGATTTAGGTTGGCAGGTTTGTTTTGTCGCCCCTTTGTTTTGGGCTGCGTAACTGCTTGCAGTTGCTGCAGTACAGTCGTGTTGAGTAGTCGAATTTCCCCCGCTGTTCGGTAATACCGTTTCATGAATTTTTCGACAGCTAGCGTTGTTGTGTCTTTATAACCAAATTGCTGGGCGATCTCGCGTTGGTAATCGAAAAGAAGTCGATCCTCAGCCCGATTTGATGCGAAGTGCAATGCATTGCGAATCTTCCACAGAAAATTCCTCCCTCTGATCAATTCCCGATATTCGTGCTCAGTTAGATAATTATAAGAAATAAGGTAACGGAGTCCCTGCTGACCAAGTACCCGATGAGCAACCCAGCCAATGGTCTGAAGATCTCTTAATCCACCCGGTCCTTCTTTGATTTGTGGCTCCAAGTTATAGGCAGTGTCATCGTAGCGTAGGTGGCGGGCTGACTGCTCTTCGATCTTGGCGTCTAGGTACTTTGCAGCTGGCCACATCAGGTCGATACCGGTTCGTAATTTTAGCTGACCCAGTAATTCAGCATTGCCAGCAAGCACCCTTGATTCCAACAAGTTGGTCATTACAGTCACATCACTACGTGACTGAGCGGTACAGTCTCGAAGTGTACGAACGCTATGACCGATCGTAAGTCCGACATCCCAGAGCGTTCGAATCAGCAATTCAGTGTTTTGTCGCTGCGCTTTAGTGGGTGCTTTTTGAAAGAGCACCAGTAAATCTATGTCCGATCCTGGATGAAGTTCAGACCTGCCATAGCCACCAACAGCAATGAGTGCGACGGATCGACTTTTTTCCGTCGAAGGTGCGTGATGTTCCCAGATAGCTTTGATAACCTGATCTACAAACCAGGCATGAGCAGTAACGATATCCTGTGAAGGAGCACCGCCAAGGTGGTAGTTTTTCAATACGCTGACACTATCACTCAACAGTGTTTTGACTAGGCTGACTCTATTGGAATCCCCCATCAACATGTGTAGGGCTCGGGTGTCCAGGATACGGTTTCGTGACAACCACATTATTCAGACCGATTGAGACGGCTAGCCTGTTAGTATCTCATGGCCGTCTTCAGTAACTCCTACCGTATGTTCCCACTGTGCGCTTAGACTATGATCTCTGGTAACCACGGTCCAGCCATCCGGAAGTAGGCGAGTTTCTTTTTTTCCCGCATTGATCATTGGTTCGATTGTAAATGTCATTCCAGGGGAGAGTTCCAAGCCACTTCCAAACGTACCGTAGTGCAGTACCTGCGGGTCTTCATGAAATACACGCCCAATGCCATGACCACAGTATTCGCGTACAACTGAAAACCCGTTACCTTCAGCATACTGTTGGATCGCAGCACCGATGTCCCCGAGGCGTGTGCCAGGGCGTACAATACGAATAGCCGTTTCAAGACACTCACGAGTGATATTTATCAGGCGTTGAGCTCGAATTGAGACGTCGCCAATTGCAAACATTCTGCTGGCGTCCCCATGGTATCCATCTTTTATCACGGTGATATCGATGTTAATGATATCGCCAGTTTTAAGCTTTCTCTTCCCTGGAATGCCGTGGCAGACCACGTGATTCACACTGGTACAGATCGATTTGGGGAATCCTCTATAGTTTAATGGAGCTGGTATCGCGTCGAGGTCATCGATGATGTATCGGTGACAAATTTGATCCAGCTCATCCGTGGTGATGCCAGGCGCCACGTGAGGCGTTATCATATCGAGCACTTGTCTCGTAAGTTGACCGGCTACCCGCATCTTGGACAATTCAGCGGCAGTTTTTATCGTTACGGACATGGAACACAGAAAATTCGCTCATATCAGGGTAGCCTATCCTACACGAACATTTCGCCAGATGTGTCTTGAAGTACGGTTCCAAAGCCTATAACTGGACAGTATGTATAGTGAACAAACATCAAACACTGGCGATTTCCAGACTGTTCGGATAAAATCCCGCCCCCAAATCCTGGCAGGTAACGTTATCGATCGCCCGGGTGCTCATTTGTATAAAAACAGATGGGTTGGCGATAGAGGTGCCTGTCTAAACTTAACCCGAAGGAGATCATATGGCAGACATCAATATGCGTCAGATGTTAGAAGCTGGCGTTCATTTTGGTCATCAGACCCGCTATTGGTCACCAAAGATGGCACCCTACATCTTCGGTAGCCGTAACAAAATTCACATTATCAATTTGGAGACTACGTTACCTCTATTTCAAGAGGCGATGAACTTTCTTGGAAGCGTTACTGCTGCAAAAGGAAAGGTGTTGTTCGTTGGGACAAAACGCCAAGCGAGTAAACTGGTTCGGGAACACGCTGAACGATGCGGTTCCCCCTTTGTGGATCACCGCTGGCTCGGGGGCATGTTGACGAACTTTAAGACGGTCAAGAACTCTATAGCGAGGTTGATTGAGCTTGATGAATTGAATAATAGTGGTGCCATAGACCGACTAAGCAAAAAGGAAGCGCTCATTCTGGAGCGAGAGCGAAGTAAGCTAGACCGCAGTCTTTCTGGAATACGTGACATGACGGGTCTACCAGACTGTATATTTGTAATAGATGTTGACCACGAGAAAATTGCGGTTGCCGAGGCTAAGAAGTTGAAGATTCCGGTAGTTGGTATTGTCGACACAAACAGCTCACCAGATGGAATCGATTATCCTATTCCTGGTAATGATGATGCGATAAGAGCGGTGCGTCTTTATCTTTCTCATGCCGCTGATGCTGTTCTGGAAGCGAGAAGTATTTTGCCCGAGGTGATCCCTGGTGACGCTGATGACTATGTCGAAATTTCTGAAAATTTAGACGAAGCTAGCGTTGCCGAGGATGATCCGATTGACGTGCCAACTTCTCCTATTGTCTCGGAAGAAGTTGCCGTGGTGGCACCTGATCCAGTTGAAGAAGGTGCGCCGTTAAAGGAAAGCGGAAAAGGTAATGATGGGTAAACACAGTGAGCGGATGAGGACTATTACATGACTATATCAGCCGCCTTGGTCAAGGAACTTCGTGAACGCACCGGTGCAGGCATGATGGACTGCAAAAAAGCCCTCACTCAAACGGATGGGAACATTGACCAGGGTATCGAACTGTTGCGAACTTTGGGCGTTGCAAGTGCAGAAAAGAAGTCGGGACGTATTGCGGCTGAAGGGGTAATCGTCCAGCTTATTTCGGGTGACAATTTTTCGGGCGTGTTGGTTGAGGTAAATTGCGAAACCGACTTTGTGGCTAAAGATAACTCGTTTAAAGAGTATTCAACGGCAGTTGCCCAGTGTCTACTTGCAGGTGATCAAATCACAATGGAAGACTTGGAAGAATCCGAACTTCATCCAGGTATTTCCGTCATTCAAGCACGTCAGGAGTTGATCTCCAAAATCGGTGAAAATATCTCTGTGCGTCGATTCGACAGACTGAGATCTCCCGATGGTCTGGTGGCTGGTTACCTCCACGGAGGAAGAATCGGTGTGTTGGTCTCCCTTGATAAGTGTGAAGCGGAGTTAGGCAAAGATATCGCAATGCATATTGCAGCCAGTCGACCAATTTGTGTCGCCGAGAATGATGTTCCTGAGGAAGTTATCGAAGCAGAGCGATCAATATTTACTGCACAGGCGAATGAGAGCGGCAAATCTGACGACATTGTTGCGCGCATGGTCGACGGCAAGTTGAAAAAGTTTATGAAGGAGAATACCTTGCTGGGACAGGCTTATGTGAAGGATCCAGATATAACAGTTGGTGATCTTATCGCGGGAGTTGACGCAAAGGTATGTGAGATGCTTCGATATGAGGTCGGTGAAGGATTGGCTAAAAGAGATGATGATTTCGTCGCTGAAGTGATGGCACAAGCTAGCCGTGGATAACATTATGTGCGACAACAAAATACAAGCGGCAGATATTGCCCGGTAACATTATAGAATTGATTCTGACCAGGAAGCCAGTTGGTTGTGATACCTCGTATTACTTCAATCAGATAAGCGCAACCAACGTAATAACTATACAGCGCTAACAGGGATCATCGACTCAATGTCGATTTAGATGTGAGTTCCACGCTCATTCAGCCACATAAAACCTGCCGAATAAAGAGATTCGGTTCTAACTCGGTCATAACCGGGTTTTCTACGTTCGTAATAGAATTGTTACACCAACCGTGCGATGGTTACTGATTTAGTCATAATGTGCTGAATTGAATAGAATATTCTCGATATCGAAATGCAGCCTGCCATTGCACTAGGACAGTATTAAAATATCGACTCCTGCCACAAGTAGTTCGCAGATTACTAGGAACAGTAAGTGAGAAAGGGAGAGAAACGATGATCGATGAAATCATGGTGGACACCAAAATTCGCATGAAGAAAAGTATTGCTGCAGTCAAGGTTGAATTGGCAAAAATTCGTACTGGCCGAGCTACACCAGCTCTGCTCGATCATATTGTGGTGAGTTATTACGGCAACGACGTGCCGCTTAATCAGGCAGCAACAATCAGTGTGTCTGATGCTCGCACCCTGTCAGTGCAGGCTTGGGAAAAAAGCATGGTGCCAACAATTGAAAAGGCTATTCTGGAGTCGCAGCTGGGTCTAAATCCTGTTACAGCCGGCGAAGTTGTGCGCATTCCGATTCCATCCTTAACTGAGGAAAGGCGCCGGGAGATGACTAAGCTGGTACGGATTGAGGGAGAAAATGGAAAGGTTGCCATTCGAAATATAAGGCGAGATGCGATAAGTCAGTCCCACGACTTGGCTAAAAATAAGGACATCAGTCAGGATGACGAGAAAAAAGGAGTAGAGCAGATACAATCGCTTACTGATCAGTACACCGCGGAAATTGATGCACTGGTCAAAGAGAAAGAAGTGGACATCATGGAAGTTTGATAAAACAGATGCCTGATTAGCTGTATTATCCTGCCAAACATCTAGTCATCAATAGTTGATCTTATGCCAGGCCAAGAGCTGTGTGAGGTGCCATACCATGTCGCGATCGTTATGGATGGGAACGGTCGTTGGGCGCAAAGAAGGAAACAGCCTAGAATATTTGGTCACAAAAAAGGAGTAGAGGCACTACGTCGTATCATAGAATGCTGTGGAAAGCATGGTGTTTCTATACTAACTTTATTTGCTTTCAGTAGTGAAAACTGGCGTCGGCCACCAGCAGAAGTCGGCGGGCTCAAACGGCTATTATTTTCTAGTCTTATGGCTGAAGCAGATAGTCTGGTGAGTAATGGAGTCCGGCTTCGTGTTGTCGGTGATTTAGATCCATTTGGGCCCGATGTCGTAGACATGGTGCAGCGTACGGAGCACAGAACCGCAAATAATCATAAGCTAGAATTAGTCATAGCAGTGAATTATGGTGGTCGCTGGGATATTGTCTCTGCCTGTCGAAAGCTGGCTATTAAGGTGGCTGAAGGAAATCTTTCGTCAGATGCTATTGACGAAAGGAGTGTCGCTGAGGCGCTCAGTACGTCGACACTACCCGATCCGGATTTATGCATCCGGACTGGGGGAGAATACCGAATTAGCAATTTTTTGCTCTGGCAACTCGCCTATACTGAACTGTATTTTTGTGAAGTCCTTTGGCCTGAATTCAGCGAAGATGATTTTGTTGAGGCCCTAAATTGGTACGCCACGCGGCAAAGAAGATTTGGCAAGACTCAAGAGTAGGTCAGCGCCTCCTGACTGATTGGTATTGAATTAGGGTGCCAACAAAAGGCGATCTGATTCTGAGGGCAGATTGTTTTGGATTACCTGACAGCGCAAGACAGCGTTGCTGAGCCTATGGAATGAAAACACGGATAGCAACAGCAACAGTGCTGGCAGCATTCACAGTTGCAGTTATTCTTTGGCTGCCAAGCACTGTATTTATCGGATTTCTAGTAGCTGTCAGTGCATTAGCTGCGTGGGAATGGTGCCGACTGATCCCAAGTGGGTTGTCTCCGTTAGTGCGGGGTGGCTACTCTGTTGGGGTTGCTGCTCTTTTGCTTGGAAGTGCATTGTATGAACCTAGTTGGGTGCCGCTGACGATAGGCGCATCAATGGTTTGGCTTGTGCTAGGCATCAGTGTCTTGTTTCAGATATATCGCCAATCTAAAGTTCAGATCCATTCCAGCCTTCTCCTTGGCCTGATTCTGCTCGTGCCTGGCCCAGTTGCTTTGATTGCAATTCAGCAGAGTCTGGATCAGGGCCGATTTTTGGTCTTGATGAGCTGCGTCGTAGTCTGGGGTACGGATACTTTTGCTTATGCAGTTGGTAAACGATTTGGGCGCAGAAAATTGGCACCGAGCATCAGTCCTGGGAAAACACTGGAGGGAACCCTGGGTGGTATAGTGGGTGCTATTGGAACGGGGATTATCTTCTTTTTTGTCCTGATGGAAAATAATAAGGTTGGAGTCATTGGATTTGGATTGTGGTGCTTAATTACGACTTCGGTAGCTGTAATGGCAGTCATCGGCGATCTAGTAGAGAGTGCTGTCAAACGGTCAGCAAATCAGAAAGACAGTGGCACACTGGTGCCTGGCCATGGTGGGGTACTTGACCGGGTTGATAGTCTGTTATGTGCGGCGCCAATATTCGGCAGTTGGATCTTTTTGTGCGAATTAGGCGCAACAGTAGCGTCGTAGAGGAATGATCAAAAACGTCGCAATTCTGGGAGCAACAGGCTCTATCGGTACCTCCGCGTTAGAGGTTATCGAAAAACATCCTGATCGATTTGCCATCTGGGGTTTGACGAGTCATACGCGTACAGAAAATTGCTGTGCACTGATTAAGAAATTCGAGCCGAAGATGGTTGCAGTCTCTTCGGAGATGATGGGTGGTGTGGGTCGCTTTCTGACAGATGGTTTTGGTTCAGTAGAGTTACTAGAAGGTGATCAGGGTATCAACACGATAGCCTCTGCCGAAGAGGTTGATATAGTTATAGCTGGAATTGCCGGTGCCGCGGGGTTCGCTTCGACGGTATCTGCAATCAGAGCAGGAAAGAAGGTCTTAATTGCGAACAAAGAGCCACTGGTCATGCTCGGTGGATTACTGCGAAAGCTGGTTGCGGAGTCCGGTGCTCAGATCGTACCCATCGATAGCGAGCACAATGCAATTTTCCAGTGTCTGCCCAAAGCTGCCCAAGTAGATTGCATGAGTGGCGGAATAGAGAAAGGTCAGGGATTACTGCAGCACGGTATTCGAGGAATAATTCTGACAGCGTCTGGTGGCCCTTTTCTAAACACACCACCAGAAGAAATGTCAGATATTACACCTGACCAGGCTGCTGCCCATCCTAGATGGACCATGGGGCGCAAGATTTCGATTGATTCAGCGACGATGATGAACAAAGGCCTAGAGATGATAGAGGCCTGTGTCCTTTTTGGTGTTAATCCTCAGAACGTTGAAGTGGTCATTCATCCAGAAAGTATTGTTCATTCCCTTGTGGAATACCTGGATGGGTCGATAGTGGCTCAGTTAGCAAACCCTGATATGCGTGTGCCAATTGCTGCAGCTCTGGCTGATCCGGAGCGTATTGAATCGGGTGTCGAACGATTAGATCTTGTTCGGGCGGGACAACTTAATTTTCAAAACCCTGATGATAGGAAATTTCCTTGTCTTGCGATGGCTCGCCAGGTTGCAGAGGCTGGAGGCTCAGCACCGATCGTTCTGAATGCCGCGAACGAAGTTGCCGTAAACGGATTCTGTGAGGGTAGGCTACGATTTACCGATATTCCTGATTTTATCCAATGTGCGCTTGACAATTTTTGCGATCTGACCGTTGATGATGTGGTCTCTATAACCCGGCTGGATCAATTGGTTCGTGAGACACTCCAAAACAGGTTAGACGCAGGCACCATTTCATTGCAGCAGATAGTCTCGGGATACTGATTATGGCGGCTGTTGAAAATGCGGGCTGGTTCCTGGTTGCAGTGTTTATCCTGGTTACATTTCATGAATTAGGACATTTTAGTGTTGCGCGTCTTCTAGGTGTAGGCGTATCGAAATTTTCAGTCGGTTTCGGTAAGACACTGTATTCGTATCGGTCTCGGCGTTCCGGTACTGAATATGTGCTCGGCGTATTACCTTTCGGCGGGTATGTAAAATTTATCGATGAACGAGAGGATCATGTGGATCCTCGAGACTTGCCTTATGCATTTAACCGCCAAAAGCTGTGGGTCAGGGCGGCTATTGTAATTGCTGGTCCGGGTGCTAATTTCATATTAGCAATATTCTTTTACTGGCTAGTGTTCGGGATAGGCGTTCCAGGTGTTGAGCCAGTAATCGGCTATGTTGAACCTGGAAGTTCAGCAGAAGCAGTTGGATTACAACGCGGTGATCGGATAGCTCGCGTTAACGGTCGGAAAGTTCGTAGTTGGGGTGAGCATCGTTACTATCTTTTGAACCAGGTTGAGGCTGGTAAAACGTTAACGTTCGCTATTGTGACACCTACCGGTCGGAACAAGACGGTTTCCATAGAATCCAGTAGATTGCAGTCGGGGCAGTTGAATCCGTTGGTTTTAGAGGAACAGATCGGGGTACTGCCACGATTAGCTCCCATTGTCGGGACCTTGATTGCAGGGGAAGTTGCAGATGCTTCAGGTATAAAAGTGAATGACCGATTTATGGTGGTTGACGGTATAACTATCAATGGGTGGCGGGATGTGGTCAAAACTATATCGTCCAGACCGGAACAGGCGACTCGGGTATCTGTGCTCAGAAATGGATCACTAAAAACGATTGTCGTAGTTCCGAAAGCGATACATTCTTTGGATAGTGTCGTGGGTAGAATTGGTGTTGGGCCTGCCAATCATGTGGATGTGGTGGTTCGACTGGGTGCTGGCGAGGCTATAAATCGTGCTGTAGAGGCTACCTGGCTTCTGAGCAAATTGACCGTCGGGATGATTGTTCAGATGGTCCAAGGCAAAGAATCAACCAAGAATATTGGTGGACCCTTGTCGATCGCAAAATATGCAGGTGCATCGGCTCAGTACGGCTTCACTGCTTTTCTGACGTTTTTGGCCATCCTGAGCATTAGTCTCGGGATTTTGAATCTATTACCCATTCCGGTTTTGGACGGAGGGCACCTAGTCTATTTTATTATCGAGGCTATAAAAGGTGGGCCGGTTTCAGAAGCATTTATGTATAGGTCTCAGCAGCTAGGATTCGCGGTTCTTGCTGTATTGATCAGCTTTGCACTTTATAATGATGTGCTTAACATTTTCAAATTCTAGGAACAATGAAACTCGTCCGGTTATGTAGAGCACTTTGTGTGACTGCACTCGTTATCCTTAGTGGACCTGTGCAGGCGCTTGATCCCTTCGAGCTCGAAGATATTCGCGTCGAGGGGGCTCAAAGGATTGAGGTTGGCACGATCTTTAACTACCTCCCAGTCAAAGTCGGAGATCAGATAACCGACGAGACAGCTCGAGAATCAGTGCGTATTCTGTTTTCGACTGGATTTTTCAATGATGTTCAGCTTAAGCGGGACGGGAATACGCTTATAGTTGTGGTTAGTGAGCGGCCCTCAATCGCTTCGATAGAGTATTTGGGGAACAAAGATATTCGAGATGAAGAGATTGAAGAGACTCTTCATTCAGTCGGATTCGTAGATGGTAAGGTCTTCAGCCAGCCAATACTCGACAAGCTATTGAAAATCCTGCGTGAAAGATATTTTTCTCGAGGCCGTTACTCCGCCACTATAGATGCGACCGTAACGCCATTAGATGCCAGTAGGGTGCGCATTCGACTCCAGATCGACGAAGGCCGCGTGGCCCGAATTGAGAAACTGAGGATTGTTGGTAACAATAAGTTCAGTGATCGGGAACTTTTCAAATTACTTGAGCTCCGACAAGATTCCTTACTGGGTTTTCTTTCATCAAAGAGAAACTACTCAATTGAAAAGCTGAGTGCCTCGCTGGAGGCATTGACAAGTTTCTATTTGGATCGTGGATACATCAATTTTGAAATTGATTCTCATGATGTTGCGATCAGTCAGAACAAGCAAGATATATTCGTAACCATTTCGATAACCGAAGGTGAGCCTTACGCGTTTGGCAAAGTCGAGCTGGATGACACTCAACAGTATATAACTAAAGAAGATTTTAATGCGGTACGACCGCATTCTGGTGAACCGTTTTCTCGCCACCAGGTGTTGTTAGCAAGATCAGCACTGGAGTCAAAACTTACTAACATCGGATTCGCATTTTGCAGTGTGAATGCAATGCCAGAATTAGACAACGAGCGTAAACTTGTTGACTTCACATTTGTTGTTGATCCTGGTCCTAAAGTTTACGTCAGACAGGTCAATGTCCGCGGAAATCAGTCCACGCGAGATGAGGTTATCCGTCGGGAAATGCGACAGATCGAGGGAGCTGTTTATTCCGCGAAAGATATTCGACGATCCCGTGAGCGAATTCAGCGCTTGGGGTACTTTGATGAGGTCAAGATAGAAACACCGGCCGTGCCGGGTACTCTTGATCAGGTCGATATTAATGTTACGGTCCAAGAACGATCAACCGGTAGCTTCATGTTCGGGGTCGGATATGCGGGTGCGGACGGCGTCTTACTACAGGCAGAGATTAATCGGGAAAATCTTTTCGGTTCTGGCCGAGAGTTAAAATTCAAGGTCAACCAATCCTCGATTGAGCAGGTATACGAAGTGTCCTATACGAACCCTTACTTCACAAAAGAAGGCATAAGTCTGGGCTATTTTGTCGAGTATGAAAATATTGATACGGCTGAGACGACCAGTGCCGACTATGAATCTAATAGTAGTCTATTCGGCGTACGGACAAAGATACCTGTAACGGAATTCAACTCTCTAGACTTAAGTCTTGGTTTTGAGCAACTTGAACTAGAGGGCACCACAACCACACCAACTGAATACAGTTTATTTATCACTGACCACCCCAGCAGTGAAAATCTAATTTTGTCGGGCGGTGTCACAAAGGATACCAGGGACAGCATATTTTTTCCCCAGAAAGGGTATCTACGACGGGCTCTGTTCGCGTTTACTGGTCCTGGCAGTGACCTAGAATATTATAAAGTGACCCTCCGTGGCCGGTGGTATAGGCCTTTAGGAGATAATCTGACTTTGAATATACGCGGTGTGGCTGGCTATGGAGATGGGTATGGTGATCTCGACAAGTTGCCGTTTTTCAGAAATTATTATGTCGGGGGAACTGGGACGGTACGGGGCTATAGCCCACGTTCTCTTGGGCCTCGGGCAAGCGACAGCTTGGATGACTCCTTGGGGGGAAGTAAAAGGATAAACGCTACAACAGAATTGTATTTCCCGGTGCCGGGGCTAGATGATTCTAAAAATCAGCGGCTTAGTTTTTTCATCGATGCGGGCCAGGTTTACGGTTCAAATCAGAGTATTGATCTAGCACAACTACGTTACTCGACCGGTATCACCTTCCATTGGTTTACCGCAGTCGGACCTATGTCGTTGTCGTATGCAATGCCGTTTAATGACGAGTCAACTGACGATATTAAAAAGCTTCAGTTTACCCTAGGCACCATGTACCGGTAGCGAGGACAAAGTTGATTCTAAGAACGATCAAAATTGTCACACTGAGTTTGCTGTTTGTCAGTTCTGGCCAGTCGCTTTTGCAGAGCAGTCACGCGGACCAGCAACAACTCAAGATAGGGTTTGTTAACCCTGTTAAATTGCTCGAACTATCACCGCAGGGGGAAAAAGCTTTGCGGTTGTTAGAAGAGGAGTTCCGGCCGAGAGATCAAGAATTGATCGACCTTCGAGAAAAGGCTTTAGCACTGGAAGTGGATCTGGATAAGAATCGACTAGTCCTCCAGGCTTCTGAAATCAAAAAAAAGCAAAGAGCTATCGATGGTATTAGACGGAAAGTAAAAAGAGATCAGCAAGAGGCTCGGGAAGACTACAACATTCGTAGAAACGAAGAACTCGCCAAGCTGCAGCGACTGGTTCGCGAAATGATCGTCACAATTGCGAATGAAGAGGGGTTCGATTTAATAGTTGAACAGGCTGTTTATGTCAATAATAGAATAGACTTGACTGAACGGGTATTACAGAGACTCCAAAAAGAATGACCCACTCGTTGTTACGCAACTTGAAATAACACAGATGTCATTTTATCCATTAACAGGCCGGTAATTTCTTTTGACCGTACTAGATATTAACCACATTCGGGAAATACTCCCCCACCGTTATCCGTTTCTGCTTATCGACAGAGTTACGCAGGTGGTTGATGGAAAAAGTTTAACGGCGGTTAAAAACGTAACGATAAACGAACCTATTTTTACAGGACATTTTGAGCATCGGCCAATATTCCCCGGCGTTTTGATGATCGAATGTATCGCTCAAGCATCTGCATTATTGGCGAGTCTCATTCTAGATGCCACGGCAAACCGACAGCGTCTTTATCTTTTTGCAGGAGTCGACCGTGCCAGATTTAAGAAGATCGTTGAACCTGGTGATCAGATGTGTATAGATGTTGAGCTAAAGAATCATAAACAGCAAGTATGGCGTTGCGCTGGAACAATTACGGTAGATGGTGTTCTGGCATGTAGCGCTGAGATACTTTTTACCCACAAGGACTTGTCTTGATCGATCAGCGCGCATCAGTAGCGCAGGGAGCGACTATTGGCAAAAACGTTTCGATCGGTGCTTTTTCTATTATCGAGCAAGAAGTTGAGATTGGCGACGATACATGGATTGGTTCGCATGTTGTCATTCGGAATGGAACAAAAATCGGTTCCTGTAATAAAATCTATCAATTTTCGTCGATAGGAGAAGATCCACAGTTCGCAGCTTATAAAGGAGAGAAAACTTCGTTGATCGTAGGCAACGGGAATGTTATCCGGGAGTATGTGACGTTAAACCGTGGTTCACCAGCAGGAACTGGTGTAACGCAAATCGGCGATAACAATTTTTTGATGGCCTACGTGCATATTGCACATGATAGCCGGTTAGGCGACGGCATTACATTCGCTAATGGTGCAAGTCTTGCCGGGCATGTAGAGATAGGAGACTGTGCGATACTGGGTGGTTTCACACTTGTACACCAATTTTGTCGGGTTGGTGCTCATGCCATTACGGGCATAGGCACCGTTTGTCTTAAGGATACACCCCCATTCCTGATGGTGTCTGGGAACCCTGCAAAGCCCTACGGCATAAACAGCAAGGGACTGCGACGACGAGGTTTCGGCGAGGATGTCGTATCAGCGATTAAGTCTGGTTATCGCTGTCTTTATCGATCAAACAATGATTTACAGACAGCTATCGAGGAACTTCAGTCACTAGGTACAACGCAAAAAGAAGTAGAACAACTTGCGTCATTCGTCATGACTTCAGATCGAGGTATTGTTCGTTAGAGGGAACTAGAGGGAGCGGTAATAATGCATGTCGCTGTGGTGGCCGGTGAAACTTCTGGGGATCAACTAGGTAGCGGTGTCCTGGCTTCTCTACGTGGTTTGGTTGGAAATCTGAGGGTCACCGGGGTCGGTGGGAACGCCATGGCGACACAAGGCCTTGAGTCGCTGCATGCCATGGAAGATATCTCCTTGATGGGGCTCGACGGAGTCACAGAAAAGCTTTTAAGGGCCATTCGAATTCGTAGATCACTTTTCAATACGTTTTTAGATGACCCACCTGACGTATTCCTAGGCATTGATATACCCGATTTTAATATATCGCTAGAACAAAGATTGAAAGCTCACCGGATACCTACCGCGCATCTAGTAAGTCCCACGGTATGGGCATGGCGGTCGTACAGGATTCGGAAGATTAGAAGAGCCGTTGACCGAATGATGGTGTTGTTTCCTTTCGAGGAGACTTTTTATAGATCACAGGGAGTGTCGGCAAAGTTTGTTGGCCATCCTGCTGCAGATGAAATCGAACAGATCACTAGGAAGCAAGCGCGAGAAAAGTTCACTGGAGAAGGTGTACAAGTTGATCGTACAACTATCGCTCTCCTGCCGGGAAGCAGGCGATCGGAAATAGATAACCTGGGTAGACTGTTCCTTGAAACTGCAGAACGGATCACACAAGTCAACTCCGATATACAGTTTATTCTGCCAGTTGCGAGTACGTCTGTTGTTGAGCAGCTTCGAGATCTTGTGGATGAGTACAAAGGAGTCTCGAATGTTTTTTTGACTGAGCAGAATGCAAGGCTTGCTATTGCAGCTGCCGATGTGGGTCTCATCGCATCTGGCACCGCTGCGCTTGAAGCTGCGCTCCTGGCTAGGCCGATGGTCGTAGCCTATAAGGTCTCGCGGTTGTCATATCTGCTGGCAAGGTTGTTCGCTAAGGTGCGACATGTTTCGATGCCCAACCATCTTACTGAGCAGCCCATGGTCAAAGAATTTCTTCAAGGCAATGCCAACGTAGAAAATCTGAGCGGTGAGATTCAACGTCTATTAACTGACCGTCTTTATCGAGAACAAATTGAACACGCTTTTCAAGGTCTTACAGGGATGCTTCGCAACAATGCGAGCGATACGATCGCGAAAGAGTTGGTGTATATGACAGACTAGACGTGTGAGTGCTACAGATCTTAAGGGGGGTGTTGATGAAGTGGGAAGAGGCCCTTTAGCCGGTCCAGTTGTCGCGGCAGCGGTTGTATTCGAACAAGGAGTGCACCTGGAGGGGATACGGGACTCAAAGAGGGTTCCGGCGCGTCAAAGGCGGGAGTTATCTGATCTGATTCGCCGCATGGCGGTTTCTTGGGCGATAGGCGCTGCGACTGTTGCTGAAGTGGATCAATACAATATCCATCAGGCGACATTGCTGGCCATGCGGCGAGCGGTTTATGGGTTGAATGTGGCTCCAACGTATTTGTATGTTGATGGTACTGTGTACCCAGACGTCCGTTGCCCGGGTAAAGCTGTGGTGCGAGCCGATCAAAGCATTCACGTGGTGGCAGCAGCATCAATACTGGCAAAGGTAGCAAGAGACAGTGTCATGGTAGCAATGAGTAAAGAATATCCCGGCTATGGCTTTGAGAGACATAAGGGGTATCCAACTTCCTTGCACCTGGATACGCTAGGTCGGTTGGGTCCCTGTGCGATTCATCGGACCAGTTACCGACCGGTAAGAACACTATTGGAAGGACAGGACTGACCGCAATTGCTTACTCGACCAATGATTAAGACAGCATTTCTTCACCTAGATGTGCACACCGAGTATTCACTTGGCGACAGTATTGTCCGGGTGAAGGAATTGGTTGAAACGGCGAAATCAATGTCGATGCCTGCAGTCGCGATGACGGACCTATCAAATCTATACGGGGGTATTAAATTTATCCGTGCTTGTATCGATCATGGTGTCAAGCCGTTGCTTGGGGTCGATGTTGAGGTTGTCGAAAACAATGGCATGCCACAAGGACGTCTTATTCTACTTTGCCGAAATAATGCCGGGTATCAACATGTTTGTGAGTTGCTGACGAATGCTTATACGCTTGATGCAGATTCTGCAACGGTCACAATCGAGTTTAGCGAATTAAGTAAAGGCTGCGGCGATCTTATAGCAATCTCGCCAAGTATAGACGGTGCCATTGGCAAACTGATGTGCTCAGGAAAGTCAGATCAGGCAGAAGTGATTGCCGATAAATTTTCTCAAATGTTTCCCGATGCTTTCTATCTGGAAATAACTAGGACGAACCGACGGGGCGAAGAAGAGTATGAATCGAAAGTCCTGCAACTAGCATCCGAGCGAAAAATACCACTCGTTGCGGGCAATGCTGTCCGTTTTTTGAATCGCGATGACTTTACCGGGCATGATATTCGCGTATGTATTGATGAAGGTAATGTACTGCAAGATCCCCGACGTGTAAGGCGCTATACCGACCAGCAGTACTTTAAAAGTCCGCTGGAAATGGCTGCCCTGTTTGATGATGTTCCATCTGCTCTTGAAAATACATTGGAAATTGCGAAGAGATGTAATGTCTTTCTCGAAATGGGCAAAACCTATATGCCGTTGTACCCATCTGTGAAGCACAAATCAGAAGACGAAATGCTAAAGGAAGCTACCGAAACCGGTCTGAAGCACAGATTTGAGCAACATGAAATAAAAGATACGGACCACAGTCACTACACGAAGCGGTTGCATACTGAGCTAGAAACAATCATGCAGATGGGATTTTCTGGCTATTTTTTGATTGTTGCAGATTTCGTAAAATGGGCAAAAGAAAATGAGATTCCTGTTGGCCCAGGTCGGGGCTCTGGAGCTGGATCTTTAGCTGCTTACTCATTGGAGATAACAGCTCTCGACCCGATTCGTTATGGGCTTTTGTTTGAGCGCTTTCTCAACCCGGAACGGGTTTCCTTGCCAGATTTTGATATTGATTTTTGTATGTACGGGCGTGACAGGGTTATAGAGTATGTCAGCCAGAAATATGGTAGAGACCGCGTTGCTCAGATCATCACCTATAACACTCTGGCTGCCAGGGCTGTCGTTCGAGACGTCGGCCGTGTGATGAGTCAGCCATATGGGTTTTGCGATACCCTGGCGAAGATGATTCCTTTTGAGGTCGGTATGACTCTCGACAAGGCTCTGGGCCAGGATGAAGGTCTAAAGGAAAGATACCGTGAGGATCCTGATGTTACCCAGTTGATTGACAACGCAAAACTGCTCGAAGGGCTCCCGCGCAATGCTGGGAAACATGCGGGCGGTCTGGTTATTGCACCTGGCCCAATTACTCGATACACCCCTTTGTATCAGGAACCAGGAATGAGTCAGCCTGTAACTCAATTCGATAAGGACGACCTGGAGGCAATCGGGCTCGTAAAATTCGACTTTCTGGGGCTAAGAACCTTAACGGTCATTGACTGGACAGTAAAAAATATTAATCGTAAACAATCAGCAGCAGGTCTTGAGCTAATCGATATCGAGCAACTTGCCCTGGGTGATTCAAAAGTCTATTCGCTTATCTGCACGGGTTATACAACCGGATTATTTCAGCTTGAATCCAGAGGCATGCAGGAGTTAATCCAAAGATTAAGGCCAGATCATTTTGACGAACTAATTGCCTTGGTGGCTTTGTTTAGACCAGGACCGCTTCAATCCGGAATGGTTGACGACTTTATCAGCAGAAAACATGGTCATGAAGAAATTCGTTATCCCCATCCGACTCTCCTCGAGATCCTAAAGCCAACATACGGAGTGATTCTCTACCAAGAACAGGTAATGGAGATTGCTCGTGTTTTATCTGGTTACACACTTGGATCAGCCGACTTGCTACGACGGGCGATGGGAAAGAAAAAACCAGCAGAGATGCGTGAACAACGCCAGTCGTTTATTGACGGCGCTGCTGAGAGACAGGTTGATCGGGAGAATGCAGCATACATTTTTGACTTAATCGAAAAATTTGCAGGTTACGGATTCAATAAATCTCATTCAGCGGCTTACGCACTTCTGAGCTATCAGACGGCGTGGCTCAAGACACATTACCCATCGGAGTTTATGGCGGCTTGTATGTCTGCAGATATGGAGCATACGGACAAGCTTGTTGTGCTTGTTAGTGAAACAAAGCGGATGGGGATACGGTTACGTGCCCCGGATATAAACCAGTCCGGTTATGAGTTTAAAGTCGACGAGGATGAGTCTATTCGTTATGGACTTGGCGCCATTAAAGGCATCGGTGAGCGTGCAATCGACTCTTTGTTGCATGAGCGACACACTGATGGCGAATTCAATGATTTGCACTCGTTGTGCCGCAGAGTGGACCAACATCGTATTAACAAAAAGGTGTTCGAAGGATTGATTATGTCCGGGTCTTTGGATTGTCTGGGTTCGAGCAGAGCCACACATTGGGCAAAGCTGCCCCAGACCATCGAACTGGTTGATCAAATAACTGAAGATCAGTCTTCTGGACAAGATGACATGTTCGGCCTCGAGTCAAGTGCAGTGAACGGTGATCTGTCCGTATCGGTGCCAGATTGGTCCCCAAGGAAAGCACTAGAGAATGAAAGGCAAGCGTTGGGACTATATCTAAGCGGACATCCCATCGATCATGTGCATGATCAACTCGACGTCCTGATAACTGGAATGATCTCTGAGACTGACCCAACCCCAGAGAGAAGAATATACTTAGCTGGGCTGGGTTCTGCTCTACGCATTTTCAGCAATAAAAGAGGTGAAACTGCGGCGTTCTTTAGTTTGCATGATGGATCTGCCTACGCGGATGTCAGTGTATCAAGTGACCTTTTCCAACAGGTTAGAAACATTATTGAATCTTCAGAGATCCTGCTGGTCGAAGGTTTGTGCTCACTTGATGATCGCAGCGGACAATTGCGATTAAAAGCTGAGCAGATCAGAACTCTACGGCAGATTCGGGAAGCGTGCCTTAGCAGGGTGGCAGTGCTACTGGACATAAAGAGTAATATCGAGAGCCAGATAGTAGGATTGCAAGGCGTGCTTGATATTTGTCGACCAGGCCCAACTACCGTCTGTGTAGAGTACTGTAATGCAAAAGGGGATAGGGCCGTTATAGATTTAGGTTCTGACTGGACGGTTCAAGTGGATGAAGAAATGATAGAGCAACTGATTGCGATATTTGGGCCAGGATCACTCCGTTACACCTTCGATAAAAGCAGATTCAAAGACCGGTTGGATCAGATGTCATCTTGGGCCGCCTGAAACAAGGTTATAGCGTGGAAATTCAGATAAAATGAGCTGATCTGGTGTGAGGCTTAGGTAACTGTGTTGTGGATAATTTTCTGGAGTTTGAAAGACCGATCGAAGAACTTTCGGCAAAAATAGACGAGCTTGAAAGGGTTAGTCAGACCCAAAATATAGACCTCGGTAATGAGATCAGTAAGCTTGAAACCCGAAGACAGAAAGTTACCCAAGATATTTTTTCCTCGCTTGATCCTTGGCAAGTAACTCAGCTTGCGCGTCACCCGATGCGCCCTTACACGCTTGACTACGTGGGTCTAACTTTTGATGGGTTCCAAGAACTACACGGTGACCGTATGTTTGCCGATGATAGATCGATTGTTGCGGGCATTGGAAAATTTGACCAATGGAACGTTGCACTAATCGGGCATCAAAAAGGTCGAGATACACGAGAGAAGTTGCGACGCAATTTCGGTATGCCTAAGCCGGAAGGTTACCGGAAGGCGCAGAGGGTTATGAAACTTGCAGAAAAGTTTAATCTCCCGATCGTAACCTTGATCGATACGCCAGGTGCTTATCCTGGCATTGATGCAGAGGAGAGAGGACAGAGTGAGGCAATAGCTCGTTCGTTGTCAGTAATGATTGGGTTAAGGGTGCCTGTTATTTCGGCAGTAATCGGTGAGGGGGGGTCCGGGGGGGCTCTAGCTATTGGGATTTGTGATCGTTTAATAATGATGGAGTATTCGACATATTCGGTGATTTCGCCGGAGGGCTGTGCCTCTATCTTGTGGAAAAATGCAGATAAAGCACCCGAGGCCGCAGCGGCTATGAAGATCACATCAGCTGATCTAAAGCGGTTAGGGCTAGTTGATGAGATTGTTCAGGAACCTTTAGGAGGAGCACACCGAAACTACGAACGTGCAGCTGCACATCTAAATGCCAGTTTGGTTCGGCACCTTGAGGAAGTTTCAAACATGACAACCCCGGAACTATTAGGCAAACGTTACGAACGGTTACAGTCATTTGGTGAATTCCAGAGTGCAAAGTAAGCACGACAAATAGCGTGTCTAAGTTTGATAGTGATGTAGAACGATTTGCAAAGCACAAAGACGCTCGTCGACTATTGGTAGCGTTAAGCGGCGGTGTAGATTCGCTTTCTCTACTGCATAAGTTGTGTGAATTACGTACACACTATGACCTCTCTATAGCTGCATTACATGTTGATCATCAGATTCAGACTGAATCTGAACATTGGATGAGACACTGTCAGGCTCAGTGTGACCAGCTCAAGGTGCCTTTAAAAACTGTAAAACTGAATTTACAAGATTCCGGACGCGGACCAGAGGCAGCAGCAAGGCAAGCCCGCTACGATTGGTTTCAGTCTCAGATCAGCCCTGCCGATGTTTTGGTAATGGCACATCATATGGGGGATCAGGTTGAGACTGTCTTGTTGCGTTTATTTAGAGGATCAGGGTTGCTCGGGCTCGGGGCAATGCATGAGATCAGGCAATTTGGTTTGGGTTGGATTGCACGACCACTGCTGGGAGTGTCCAAAGAAGAGATCATAGCCTATGCTAAAAAAAACGATCTTCGATACATCGAAGATCCAAGTAACCTTGATACCCATATAGATAGGAACTTTGTACGACACGAGATACTGCCTCTGATTCGTTCGCGCTGGCCCAGTGTCGATCAAACAATATTCCGGAGTTCAGGTCACCTAAAAACGATACAGTCTAGCCTGGACAAGGGTGCCCAGGTGGATCTCAAAATGTTTCTTTGTCTTAGTACAGGTACTCTTTTGGGTGATTATGGATGCGTAAGAATTAGTGACCTAATCAGTCTCGATCAATCTCGGATTGTTGACGTATTACGCTACTGGATTCGGTGCGAAGGGTTGACGCTACCCAGCACTGGAAAAATGAATGAACTGATCCGCCAGGTTTTTGAGAAGGACTCTAGAGGTCGTGGAGGTATACGATGGAAAGAGGGCGAATTTCGTGCATATCGAGGATTTCTTTACCTACTGCCGGTGCAGCCCAAATTGTGTAGCCCAGCGACACAACGCTGGGGGGGGCTGGATACGGTGTGCATAAAGGAAGTAGAGGTCGCACTGTCGGTACGCCGTTGCACGGGCAGCGGAATCAAGCTTTCTTTCATTGAAGACTCGCAATTTATTCTTGATTGGCAGCATAAAGATCGCGTTATTCATCCTTCTAGCTCTCGTCACAATCGAACCATTAAGAATCTTTTTCAAGAAAGCGGGATACCGCCGTGGGAACGATGCAGGCTGCCTTATGTCTATTTGGGTGACGATTTGGTGTGTATACCGGGTTTGGCTGTGGAAAAAGCCTATGCCGCCTCGGGCACCGAAATAGGGTTGGAAATCTACATTTCCGGCACACAATCAGATCAGCTAGATTGGGATTAATGTTTAACCGTTGTTCCCAGCGGTCATGTCTGGTAGTCTAGATGTCCGTCAGGTATGGCGGAGCACGCTCGTTCGAGTGTGCTGTTTTATCTCCGCCGATCCTTAAGCATTTGTACGTTGTTGTCCAGTATGCGAGCACATGACACCGTTCATGGCCGAGGAAATAATGACTAAATACGTTTTTGTGACCGGTGGTGTGGTGTCGTCGTTAGGAAAAGGCATTTCTTCGGCGTCTTTGGCTGCCCTGTTGGAGGCGCGCGCATTGAAGGTAACGCTGGTTAAGTTGGATCCTTATATCAACGTTGATCCCGGCACGATGAGTCCGTTTCAGCATGGAGAAGTGTTCGTTACCGATGACGGTGCGGAAACGGATTTAGATCTGGGCCATTATGAGCGATTTGTCCGTACGCGGATGACTCAGTTGAACAACTTTACTACTGGACAAATTTACGAGCGAGTAATTCGAAAGGAACGACGCGGCGATTATCTGGGAGGAACTGTTCAAGTTATTCCACACATTACTAACGAGATCAAGGATTCGATAAAAGCAGCAGGCGAGGGATACGACGTTTGCATGGTTGAGATCGGCGGTACTGTTGGTGATATAGAATCCCAGCCTTTTTTGGAAGCAATTCGGCAGATGAGAATTGAGGAGGGCAGAAGTAATACTGCTTTTGTTCATTTAACACTTATTCCTGAATTGGCGTCAGCGGGTGAAATTAAGACCAAGCCTACTCAACACTCAGTAAAAGAGTTACGCAGCATTGGGATTCAACCCGATGTTCTTGTGTGTCGAGCACGCAAGCCAATTCCTGATGAATCCAGAATTAAAATATCTCTTTTTACGAATGTAGAGGAATTTGCGGTTATCTCAGGCGAAGATGTGGACAGCATCTATTCCATTCCGCGGCGATACCACGAACAAGGTTTGGATCAGATTATCGTTGAGCATCTTCATCTATCGGGAGATTCTGCCGATTTGACCGAGTGGAACCGGGTTACAGAAGCGTTAGAGAATCCAGCTTCAGAGGTCGATATTGCAATGGTTGGTAAGTACGTCAGTCTCACCGAATCTTACAAATCGTTGTCAGAAGCACTTGTGCATGCCGGAATTGCGAATGACTGTAAGGTTAATGTCAACTATATAGATGCAGAAAATATTGAAAAGGAAGGTACGAGTGTATTGGAGCAGAGTGATGCGATTCTAGTTCCTGGTGGATTTGGAGTCAGAGGCGTCGAGGGAATGATCGAAACAGCTCGGTATGCACGTGAGCGAAACGTACCGTACCTGGGTATATGCCTTGGTCTTCAAATTGCTGTTATTGAATATGCCCGTAATGTTGTTGGTCTGTCAGATGCAAATAGCACTGAATTCGACAAAGAATGCAAGCATCCAGTGATTGCTCTGGTTACCGAGTGGACAAACCAAGCAGGTGAGACAGAAAGCAGGGACACCTATGCCGATCTTGGTGGTACGATGCGCCTGGGAGCACAGTACGCGAACCTGGAGAAAGGCAGTGCATGTTCAGACATATACCAACAACAAAAAATCTGGGAGCGTCATCGTCATCGATACGAGGTAAACAATCGATTCATAGATGTTTTGGAAAAAAATGGGCTTACATTTTCTGGCAAATCGATGGATGATCTTGTTGAAATGATTGAATTATCTGAGCATCCATGGTTTATTGCTTGTCAATTCCATCCCGAATTTACCTCGACACCTCGGGACGGCCATCCATTATTTACCAGTTATATACAGGCGGCTATGACCGATTCCAAGGGTGAAACGAGCTTTAAGGAAGCTGCGACACTGTGAATTTGTTGGGTAGAGAAGTCGGGCGTAGTCATCCGTTCTTCTTGATAGCTGGTCCTTGCGTTATCGAATCGAGACAGGCTGTTCTGGAGGTCGCTACAGCATTGCGGGAAATCAGCGACCGACTTAACATTTTGCTGATTTTCAAGTCTTCATTCGATAAGGCAAACAGAACTGCAGGCGAGAGCTACCGCGGACCTGGGCTGGATGAAGGTCTTGAGATACTCAGCGACGTACGAAACAGCAGCGGTCTACCGTTGCTTACCGATGTGCATTCTGTCGATCAGGTGTCTGCTGTTGCTTCGGTTGTTGACATTCTTCAGACACCTGCATTCTTGTGCAGACAAACTGACCTCATCGAGGCAGTGGCGGCTTCAGGTAAGCCAGTTAATATCAAGAAAGGTCAATTCATGTCGCCCTACGAGATGAAGTCCGTGCTGTCTAAAGCTCGGATGGTCGGCGGTTCGGAGATTATGCTATGTGAGCGAGGTACGTCATTTGGTTATAACAATCTCGTCGTTGACATGCGATCTCTTGCAATCATGGCGAGTTTTGACTGCCCAGTCGTATTTGACGCAACACACTCCGTACAGCTTCCGGGTCAGGGTGGAGATAAATCGGGTGGTGAGAGAGAATTCGTGCCGATTCTGGCGCGTGCAGCCATTGCGGCTGGGGTGTCTGGTCTTTTTATGGAAGTACACCCAGATCCGGATAAGGCGTTGAGCGACGGCGCCAATTCATGGCCACTCAATCAGCTTGAATCACTGTTGATTGAGCTCATTGCATTGGATGGGATCGCGGTGAGATCACACGAGTTTTAGATTTTGCGCCGATTATTTGGTTGACTGGGGAGAAAATGCGGTGAGTGTGAGAATTGCCAGTGTTACAGGTCGTGAGGTTATCGATTCACGAGGTAACCCGACTATACAGGCAGTTGTCGTCTTATCCGACGGCTCAATTGGCAGTGCCGCAGTGCCTTCTGGTGCTTCAACCGGTAGCCTTGAGGCAGTAGAACTCAGGGATGGTGACCCATCAAGGTATTCTGGTCTTGGTGTTTTACGTGCGGTTGAAAATGTAAATACTGAAATCTCAGAATGCGTATTTAAGCTAGACCCATTTGAGCAATCAGCGATAGATAATGCACTTATTGATCTCGACGGCACAGCCAACAAATCACGCCTGGGCGCCAATGCCATCTTAGGCGTTTCACTTGCGATAGCACGGGCCAGTGCATGCAGTACCAAACAGCCATTGTATGGCTACCTTCGGCAAATATTTGGTGGTGGAGACTGGGTTCTACCTGTGCCCCAAATGAATATTTTGAATGGAGGGGCTCATGCAGACAACCGTGTTGATTTCCAGGAGTTTATGATTCTACCGGTTGGTTCGACTAGTATTTCCGACGCGGTCAGGGTGGGTGCCGATGTATTTCACACGCTGAGAAGAATTCTTAAGCAAATGGGTCTGAACACTGGCGTGGGTGATGAGGGTGGCTTCGCTCCGGAAATAGGTTCCAATGAACAGGCCATAGAGACTGTGCTCGAGGCTATAACCCAAGCGGGCTATACACCCGGGGTAGACGTTTGTCTCGGCTTGGACGTCGCGAGTTCAGAGTTTTTCCGTGATGGCCAATACTGTTTAGAAGGTGACGGCCAGACGTATACGTCTGGAGAGTTTGTTCAACTTATTATGGACTGGATAGAGCGCTATCCGATTTTGACTATTGAGGATGCGATGGCAGAAGATGACTGGGATGGATGGGAATTGATCACTCGAGCTGTTGGTAATCGTATCCAGTTAACAGGTGATGATTTATTTGTAACCAATCCTAGAATATTTGAAAAAGGGATAGACCGTAAAATTGCAAATTCAATACTAATCAAGGTCAATCAGATTGGGACATTGTCTGAGACATTTGAAGCAATTCATATGGCTAAAGCGGCGAACTATGGTGTCACGATTTCACATCGATCAGGAGAAACAGAAGATACGACGATAGCTGACTTAGCGGTCGCCACGGGTGCTGGACAGATTAAAACAGGTTCTCTTTGTAGATCGGAACGTGTTTCGAAATACAACAGACTGATGATGATTGAAGAAGAACTGGGTTCGACAGCCTCATTTGCCGGGCTGAGCGGTTTTCCCCATTGTAAAACGAGTGGTTCGACATCGAAGCCTCCGACATCCAGCGGATAGAAATGCATGTCCCACAGAGTATTGCTCGGTGTACTGTTGTTGCTTTTTGTGCTTCTTCAATATGCTCTGTGGGCTGGGAAAAACAGCGTGCTTGACCTGTTCATTTTGAATTCAACACTGAACGAGTTAACAGAGCAGAATACGAAATTGCGAGTGAGAAACGATCGGTTACACGCTGAGGTAATTGATATTAAAAGTCGATTGAGTGCGATAGAAGCACACGCACGATCAGAACTGGGCTTGATTAAGCCCGGTGAGACGTTTTTTCAAATTATCGAAAAATAGACAGTGAATCAGAGATTGACTTGAAGATAACAATCCCCACCTAGGTCATTGAAGCGGATAAGGCAGAGGCAGGGTGGTGATTTGCTTGCTAGGTTGAGCGCTATAACAGTAAATTGTTTCGGCTTCCAAGAAACCGTAAACACTCAACAGACACTCTGTTGTTACTCCCTCCAGGACACTCGCGTTTACGATTACACCGGCCTTGCTATCTGTTGTGTCGAGTAAAGTAACAGACCCACCAACTCGGACTTCACACTCGTCTTGGAATCTTCCTCGCAATAAACGTTGCTTGACTCGACCGAGATACCGCAGACGCGCAACAATTTCCTGCCCTGGATAGCAACCCTTGCTGAAGCTGACACCAGATATCAAATCAAGATTGAGATTTTGTGGTGTAAAAAGGCCACTAGCTGATTCAGTGATGCTGGCAACGCCATGGCGAATCTGGAGCAGATTCCAATAATCGGAATCTAAGAGCGTAATATCCTCTTCAGATTCTTCAATTAACTGGATTGCATCAGAAACTGGGAGAACAATAAGCTGTGCGGGTTGAGTGGATTCCGAATCGCCATAACACTCTTTAGGCCACGCAGGTCCAGTTTTGCACCAGCTAAGTAGTGAGAAACGACCAGGTTCTGTAAATTTATTGTGGCACATCACCGCCAAATCAGGACGAGTACGGAAGGCCACGTCTGCGCGCAAAACGAACATCTTCAGACGTTCAAGCAAAGATGTAACGATTGAATGGTGACACACCATGTAGATGGCACCATTCATTGTGAAGAGGCGAAACGTCGCTAGAACCCGTCCTTTGGGGTTGCAATAAGCCCCGAAAAGAAATTTATTGTCTTGTAAGTCATTGATATCACATGTGAATTGACTTTGCAAAAAAGACTCAACATCTTCCCCCTCGAAGCATATGACAGACTCTTGTGTACAGGGAATTACGTACTGATCGGGTATTTCTTGTTGAAAATGAGGAAATACCGTTCGTTGGCTTTCACCAATTTCCCCGCTTTTTGACTGGAGAAATGCCAACCAGGATCGATTCATTGGTGATGTATAGTTGTCGCGCGTCGCTGCTAATTCACTCATGAGCTTTAACGTTGTTTCCTCAGAGAGTGATTTGGTTTGCCTATAGATTCCAGTTCCGTAAGCAACTGATGAGTTCTCAAAGCGAATTACTCACCTAACGTTTACTACCGAACTTGTATTATAGCCACAAAGCAGAGAAAATTAATCTGTGGGCAAAGAAGGTAAAGATAAAAAAACAGTAGTCTCGTCGCCAGCATCGAGTAAGTACGGTAAGGCGGTTGTCGATGCGGTTCCAAAGGTAAATCAGCCTGAGTCTAAATCTGTAAAACGAACTGTCGGCAACGGTCAAATAACATCTCATCCCGATCCAACTCGATTCGGTGATTGGGAACATGCCGGTCGTTGCATCGATTTTTAGCGGTCGATCAACTTACATCAAACTCGCGTACCGCCTGCAATCGAAGATGCCAATTAAGCAACGTCCTGTTTCGCCCCATATTCAGATTTACCGACCGCAGTTGCCATCGATGCTGTCGATTCTGCACCGGGCGACAGGCCTGTTTCTAGTGCTTGGATTGATTGTGATCTGCAGTTGGTTAGTCTGTGTTGCTCTTGGGGAGGAGTCTTTTCAGATGTTCAACTCAATTGGGTCAACGCTAGCCGGGAAGATATTGTCCTTGGGGTTGGTATTCAGTTTGGTCTATCACTGTTTTAACGGTATTCGCCATCTTGTTTGGGACTGTGGCTATGGATTCGAGTTAACAAGTGTCTATTTAAGCGGCGGAATAGTTTTTCTGTTGTCTATTGTTGTTACGCTGCTCATTGTTGTTCGAGCCTGGCTTTAGTAGTTTGAAATGAGAAACGGACGAAGGGCGTGGTAAACAATCTAGGATCAAAACATTGGAAATATCAGCGCTATTCTTCTTTGGTGTTAGCGCCAGTAATGCTTTGGTTTTTTGTCAGGATCATCTTTTACCCAGAGTTGAGCTATGTTGAGGTAAAACAGTGGGTAATTCTGCCCTTATCTTCTCTACTTTTGGTCCCAACGATATGCGTGCTGTGGTTCCACGCAGCAATTGGAATTCAAGTTGTACTTGAAGATTACATATCCAGCGATCGTCTACAAAAACAACTCGTTAATCTGGTGAGGTGGATTGCAATTCTAATGGCGGCAAGTTCAGTATGTGCGATCACTTTTATGTGGACCCAATAATTAATTGAAGAAAGCATACACAATTATCGACCACACTTATGATGTAGTGGTGGTTGGGGCCGGCGGAGCCGGCCTCAGAGCCTGTCTTGGCTTGGCGCAGGGTGGTCTGAAAACAGCATGTCTAACCAAAGTTTTCCCGACTAGATCGCATACTGTAGCGGCCCAAGGCGGTATGAGCGCTGCATTAGGTAATATGGGAGAAGATGACTGGCGTTGGCACATGTACGATACGATCAAAGGTTCGGATTGGTTGGGTGATCAAGACTCGATCGCTTATATGTGTAAAGAAGCGCCCGCCGCGGTCATTGAGCTGGAGCGTTACGGAGTGCCTTTTTCGCGAACTGAAGACGGCAAGATCTATCAGCGGGCGTTCGGTGGTATGACGACTAATTTCGGAGAAGGCCGAGCCCAGCGAACCTGTGCAGCGGCCGATAGAACAGGCCACGCGATACTACACACCCTCTATCAACAATCATTGCGGCACGAAGTTGAGTTCTTTATTGAATATGTAGCACTTGATTTAGTCATGCGCGATGGTGCCTGTATTGGTGTTATTGGTTGGAATTTAGATGACGGCACTTTGCATCGATTTTCTGCCAAGAGTGTTGTCTTGGCGACTGGGGGTTATGGTCGCGCTTATTTCTCCGCAACATCAGCGCATACCTGTACGGGTGATGGCAACGCAATGGTACTGCGGGCTGGGTTACCCCTTCAGGATATGGAGTTCGTGCAGTTTCACCCAACCGGTATTTATGGGTCGGGCTGTCTGATAACAGAAGGCGCACGAGGCGAAGGTGGTTATTTGACTAATTCTGACGGCGAACGATTCATGGAACGTTACGCGCCTAATGCGAAGGATCTCGCATCTCGTGATGTCGTTAGCAGGGCCATGACTAAAGAGATCCGATCCGGTAAGGGTATTGGGCGACATAAAGATCATTTACATCTTCATCTTGAACAACTCGGACCAGACATTTTGGCTGAACGACTGCCAGGAATCTCGGAGACGGCGCAAGTATTTGCCGGGGTGGATGTCACACGGGAGCCGATCCCCGTAATACCAACGGTACACTACAACATGGGAGGTATACCAACCAATTTTTGGGGCGAGGTCATTACGCAGGGAACCGGAGGCAATGATAAAGTCGTTGGAGGTTTGTTTGCAATTGGTGAGGCGGCTTGTGTGTCTGTTCATGGAGCGAATCGACTGGGTTCGAACTCTCTATTGGACCTTATAGTGTTTGGTAGAGCGGCCTCGGAAAGGTTGGTGGAAATCCTGGATCACCGGTCTTCGTGTCCAAAAGCAGGGGATAGTGATATTGAACAAGCGCTAACCCGATTCGATCAAATTCGGCTTAGTCAGGGTAGCTATCCCACAGCTGCACTCCGACTGGCCATGCAAAAAGCAATGCAGGATAACTGTGCAGTATTTAGGACAGAAGAGGTATTGAAGGAAGGTATCGAAAAAATTCAGGTTATAAGAGATCGATTTATGGATGTCAGCATCACTGACAGATCTATGATCTGGAATACAGATCTGGTTGAGACGCTTGAGCTTGAAAATCTCTTGATCCAATCGGTTGCGACAATCCATAGCGCCGATCGACGAGAGGAGAGTCGAGGAGCCCACGCTCGGGAAGATTATCCAAAACGAGACGATGAAAAATGGTTAAAACATACGCTTACCTGGGACAATGGCAGCCATGAACCCATGATAGCTTATCGACCTGTCACGCTTGAGACTGGAACCACCGAGGTAGAATCGGTTCCACCAACAGACAGGGTCTATTGAAGAGAACAGATTGTGGCAAATTTACGGTTACCAAAAGATTCTAGGGTAAGACCTGGCCGCACGCACGAGGGCGAGATAGGTGCGGAGAATCGAGAGTTTCAGATCTATCGCTGGGATCCCGATAAAAACGAGAATCCGCGTCTTGACGTTTTTCATGTTGATCTCAAAAACTGTGGCCCTATGGTGTTGGATGCAGTTATAAAAATAAAAAATGAAACAGATTCTACGCTCACTTTCAGGCGGTCCTGTCGGGAGGGGATCTGCGGATCGTGTGCAATGAATATTGATGGCGTAAACACTCTGGCATGTACAAAGCCGATTATGGAAGTAAAAGGCAAGGTAAGAATATATCCTCTCCCCCACATGCCGGTCATTAAGGATCTTGTATCCGATCTGACTCATTTCTTTCAACAACTTGCTTCGGTGGAGCCGTGGCTCAAGACAAATGAATCGACAGGATTAACTGAGAGCACTCAGACTGTTGACGAAAGAAAACGCCTTGATGGTTCGTACGAGTGTATTCTTTGTGCTTGTTGTTCAACAAGTTGTCCGAGTTACTGGTGGAATAGTGAACGTTATTTAGGACCAGCAGCACTCCTGCAAGCATATCGTTGGATTGTTGACAGCCGTGATAGGGCAACCGAAGATCGGCTCGATCAACTAGATGACACCTTCAAATTGTATCGCTGTCACACAATTATGAACTGCACTAACGCGTGTCCGAAGGGCTTGAATCCTGCAAAGGCAATTGGGCAGATCAAAAAAATGATCGCTCGATCTCAATAAGGGAGTGAAGGCAGACAGAGCAAAAATATTGTGGCGATGCCGCCGGGGTATTCGGGAACTCGACTCGGTTTTAAAGCCCTTTGTTGAAGACTGCTACGACGAACTGTCACCTCTAGACAAAACTCGACTGCAGACGCTTCTTGGTCACCAGGACACTCAGATACTTGACTGGATTCTCGGACGGGAGATACCTGATGAAGAAGGCCTACAAACGCTTCTCGACTCGATCATTCGGTATTCGAAAGAGTCGAGGGTAACCTAATCGGTTTAGAAGTCTGGATCTAGCTAGAAAGCGTATTCTCGTGGTGGCGTGACCTGTTAGATCGGACCTTGCCAAAACTTCTATATCCGGATAACCAGTAGTGATAGAATCGCGCTCCGTTTTGAAACAGAAAATATTTATAGATGGTCAAGCTGGGACGACCGGTCTTAGAATCAGGCAATGGATTCAGGATCGTCGCGATATCGAGCTCCTGACTCTTGCTGATAGTGACCGGCGCTCCGCGACAGCACGGCAGCAAGCGATATCCCTGGCCGATCTAACCATTCTCTGCCTGCCGGATGAGGCTGCTGCGGAAGCCGCCATCTGGGCAAATAATGCTGGTACTCGGGTTCTGGATGCCAGCACCTGCCACCGTGTTGCGGATGATTGGACGTATGGACTTCCTGAACTATGTGAAGAGCAACGCGCCAGGATAACTTCGGCTGATCGTGTGAGTAATCCAGGTTGCTATTCCTCGACATTTATTCTGCTGTTACGGCCGTTGATAGATGCCGGACTGATGCCAACAGATGCTCCGATATTTATTCATGCCCTGTCCGGTTATAGCGGTGGCGGTAAGTCAATGATTGAGCGCTGGGAAAATCCAGATAATGAGTTGGTGAACATCCCCTATGAAGTACCTTACGCATTGGAGCGGATCCACAAGCACATTCCTGAGATGCAGCGTTACACGGGCCTAACAGTCCAGCCTCAGTTCCTGCCAGCTGTGGGTTCATTTCACAGCGGTATGCGAGTCCAGGTGCCACTTCACGAGAGTATTTTTTGCAACAAGCCCGATGGCGAAGAGATCTGGTCACTACTTGATCAACGTTACGAAGGTGAGCGGTTTGTTCATGTCGCACCGTTTGCCGGTTTTGAGGCGACCAGTGAATTCGATCTGGACCCAACTCGGTTTAATGAGAGTAATCAACTTCAGATTCATGTCTACCCTAATCCCGCAGGGCATATTTTGCTGGTTGGCTTGCTGGATAATCTAGGTAAAGGTGCTTCCGGAGTAGCCGTACAGTGCCTCAATCTGATGTTGGGTCTACCGGAGCATGCAGGGCTACCCGCCTAGCCTATACTGCTGCACAATAAAGCGTCCGATATAGCTTACGACTTAGTATGCGATTATCTAACTTTCCGGAAATCGGATACACCGGAAGGCTGTTACAGGTACTTTTCGCTTAGAGTCTTTAACAGGCGCTGTCTAGCCGTTAGAATACAAAAGCTTAAAGGCCCGACAAACTTTTCTTCCATCAGTTGTACATCTCCTATCTTACAGACTCGACTGAGAGCCCATGCTGCCCAGGAATCAAAAGAAGATTCGCAATTTCGCGATAATTGCTCATATAGATCATGGAAAATCAACCCTATCAGATCGATTGATTCAGATGTGTGGTGGCTTGACTGACCGAGAGATGTCAGAGCAGGTTCTTGATTCGATGGAACTCGAACGCGAACGGGGGATCACGATCAAAGCTCAGAGTGTATCCTTGAAGTACAAATCGTGTAATGGGGAGCAGTATTCCCTCAATTTCATTGACACGCCGGGTCATGTGGATTTCGCTTATGAAGTTTCCAGATCATTAAGTGCGTGTGAAGGTGCTTTGCTCGTGGTTGATGCATCCCAAGGTGTTGAGGCACAGACACTTGCAAACTGTTATGCGGCAGTTGACTTAGGCTTAGAAGTGATCCCAGTGCTTAACAAAATAGACTTGCCTTCCGCAGAACCAGAGCGAGTTTTGCAAGAAATTGAAGATCTTATCGGCCTGGACTGTTCGAACGCTCTGTCGATCAGCGCAAAAACAGGTGCCGGAGTCGAACAGGTCCTAGAGTCTATTGTTTCATCATTACCAGGCCCTAAAGGCGAGGAAAGCGATCCCTTAAAGGCACTTATCATAGATTCGTGGTTTGATAACTATCATGGCACTGTTTCATTGGTTAGGGTGGTAGACGGAAAGATCACCAAACGCGGTAAAGTTAAGATGAGTTCTACTGGTGGAGTGCACCAGGTTGAGGAGGTGGGCATATTTACGCCGAAAAAGAAACCAGTTGGAGAACTAGTAGCGGGTGATGTCGGCTACATGATTGCCGGCATTAAGGATGTAAAAGCAGCGAAAGTCGGTGACACAATAATTGATGCCAAATCGGTAGGTACGACAGCTCTGCCTGGGTTCAAGGAAGAAAAGCCAACTGTTTTCGCGGGTCTGTATCCGGTGAATAATGCTGATTATGACAGTTTTCGTGTCGCACTTGAGAAGTTGAGCCTGAATGACGCATCGTTGAGATATGAACCAGAAGTGTCGCCTGCTTTGGGATTTGGTTTCCGGTGTGGGTTTTTGGGCTTACTTCACCTAGAGATTATTCAGGAACGCCTTGAACGTGAATATGAACTTGAGTTGATTACAACAGCGCCTACCGTCTTGTATCACGTTCTAACAACTGAACAAAAGTTGGTAAAGGTGGAAAATCCAGCCGACCTTCCGGACTCGGCAGTGATCAGCGAAATACGTGAGCCGTTTATTCGCGCAAGAATATTGTCGCCGCAAGATCAAGTCGGCTCGATTATTTCATTGTGCATCGACAAACGTGGGCTTCAGCAGAATATCAATTACCACGGGAGGCAGGTCTTGATCGAGTTTGATCTGCCGCTAGCTGAAGTGGTGTTGGATTTTCATGATCAGTTAAAATCAGTAAGTCGGGGATATGCGTCTTTAGATTATGAGCTGCTAGATCATCGGAAGGCCGATATGGTCAAGCTTGATATATTGATTAATGGGGATCGTATTGATCCTTTGTCTGTATTGGTTCATCGTGAGCAGGCAAAATATCGTGCACGAGATCTAGTCAGCCGAATGCGTAAACTTATTCCGAGACAAATGTTTGACGTGGCGATTCAGGCTTCCATTGGTTCGAGAGTAATTTCAAGGGAGACGGTCAAGGCGTTGCGGAAAAATGTTACAGCAAAATGCTATGGCGGCGACATTACGCGGAAACGCAAACTGTTGGAGAAACAAAAAGAGGGCAAGAAAAGGATGAAACAGATTGGCTCTGTGTCCATACCCCAGGAAGCATTTCTATCTGTTTTGCGAGTGGGTAGCTAGAATGGATTTTGCATTTGCTTTGTTCGGTGGATTGGTAATAACTGGCGGAGTTGTACTTTGGGATCGCCTACAAAGATCAAAAGAGACTATAGGTACGGACTCAAGAACGGCCGGAATCGTTATCGAGTATGCCCGTGCTTTTTTCCCCGTGATACTGGTTGTATTTGTCCTTAGATCATTTATTGTCGAGCCGTTCAGAATTCCCTCAGGATCAATGTTGCCGAGTCTCTATATTGGCGATTTTATTCTTGTATCAAAGTTTAGCTACGGTATAAGACTGCCTCTAATTAACCAGAAAGTCTTTTCGATCGGAACCCCTAAACGCGGAGAAGTACTGGTGTTCAGGTACCCACATGACGAGAAAACAAATTATATTAAGCGAGTTGTTGGATTGCCGGGCGATATTGTTGATTATAAAAATAAGAGACTTCGTATTAATGGCAATGTTGTTGATCTTCAGAAGTCAAACCGAGAAGACAAAGAACAAGGCACACAATCGAATGAGCAGGTTAGGGTACACATCGAACGTCTTGGCATGTCGTCGCATGGGATACTCCTCGACACCAGTCGGGGATCGAGAGACTACACGAGAATAATTGTCCCGCCAGATAAATTTTTTGTTATGGGGGACAATCGGGACCACAGCAATGACAGTCGGTTCTGGGGTTTTGTGCCAGAAGAAAACATTGTAGGGCGGGCGTTCTTCGTCTGGTTCAGTTGGGATGGCAATAAAAATGATCATTTCTGGAATGATTACATTGGTGGTGGCGCCAACTGGCCGAGAATTGGAACTACCATAGACTAGGTTGAATTGTTTGTATATCGCCAGATTGATAATTAAAATCTACACATCAAAGTCCCTAGCCTAGTCCATCAAGTCGAAAACCAATAAGTCAGGCTTAACTGTTTCTAAGGAAATTATAAGACCGCCAGTTCTAAGTATGATCAGCAATCTGGATAAGCTTGAATCGATCGTTGGTTATCATTTTCTTGACTCAAGACTACTCGATCGCGCACTGACGCATCGAAGCTTCAGTGGGTTCAACAATGAGCGGCTGGAGTTCCTTGGAGATAGTGTGTTGGGGGTTATCGTGTCTACGATTCTCTACCGTCTTTACGCTGAAAGTGAAGAAGGTGAGTTGACTAGAATGCGCGCACAGGTTGTTAAAAAAGATACTCTTGCGCAGATAGCGCGTCGTCTCCAACTTGGAAACTACCTCAAACTCGGTGGCAGTGCATCGAAGGGGGGGGGGACGGATAACGATTCTATACTGGCTGATGCGCTTGAATCTCTAATCGGGGCTGTTTATCTCGATGCGGGATTAGAGCAGGCTCAAATCAGTGTGGAGGAGATATTCGAGGAAGAGCTTAGCGCTATTGACCCTAGGCTTACCGCGAAAGATCCCAAAACGGAGTTGCAAGAACTTCTCCAAGGGAAGGGAATGTTGCTACCCAAATATAAAGTAGAAAGCATATCGGGTTCTTCCCACGAACCAGGTTTTGTAGTTAGTTGTTATGTAGAAGAAGACCAACTGGTGCAAGTTGGAACGGGCCCAAGCCGAAAGAGTGCAGAGCAAGCAGCAGCAAAAAATATATTGCTTATCCTTCGTTGAGACAAATGGGTACAGAAAGCTTTAGATTTGGCGTGGTAACCCTAGTCGGCAGACCGAATGTCGGCAAGTCAAGCATAATGAACGGGCTTATAGGCAACAAAGTCAGTATTACGTCGCGTAAACCTCAAACAACTCGGCATCGGATTCAGGGAATCTGTAGCACGGATGAATATCAGATCGTTTTTGTCGATACCCCGGGAATTCATGAATCAGCCGGTGTTGCGATGAATAAGATTCTAAACCGTACAGCTCGTTCTAGCCTTAACGAGGTGGATCTAATCTTGATGGTAGTGGATGCTAGAAGATGGACTTCAGGCGACACCCGAGTTCTGGTTGATGCTGGGGCAACTGAATCATCGGTTTGGTTGATCCTGAATAAAATAGATCTACTGGGCAGGCCTGACCTAGTGCTTCCAAGAATTGATCAGGTGCGTCGACGTTACGACTTTGGAGAGATCGTGCCCTTGTCTGCGAAAACGGGGGATAATCTCGACCACCTAATGACATTAGTGGCTGGAGTGATGCCCGAAGGTCCATCAGGTTATCCAACCCAACAAGTAACTGACTCGAGTGACGTATTCATTGCTGCAGAATTTATCAGAGAGCAGATATTCCGTCTTGTGGGGGATGAGATACCCTACGAGACAGCCGTGGATATCCGTAGCTTTAGTGAACGAAAAGATGGCTTGGTAAGTATTGAAGCGGATATATGGTGTGAGAATAAGCGCCAGCGATCTATTCTGATTGGTGACGATGGCGATCGGTTGAAGACAATTGGATCTAAAGCTCGAGAACAGATTCAGCGCTACTTGGGCAAGAAGGTCTATCTTGAACAGTGGATCAAAGTGAAAAAGGGTTGGGCTGACGATAAAAGAATGCTGGCTAAAGTGGGATACAGTAGGTGGGAGTGAGTGATGACGACATTCCCCAAACGATTCCAAAACCAGTCCGCTTTTCTGCTTCAGCATCGACCTTACTCGGAAACGAGTCTGTTGGTTGATCTATTTACTGAAAAATCCGGTCGAATTACTGCAATCGCAAAAGGGGCCCGGCGACTTAAATCTAGTTACCGGGGCGTTTTGCTGCCATTTCAGCCATTATCCGTTCTGTTTACAGGTAAAGGCGATGTGAAAACATTGACGGGAGCTGAACCGGTCCGTTCGCGAATAATTCTGTCAAGAGATCATCTGATGTGCGGATTCTATCTGAACGAACTGATCCTAAAGATGCTTTACCGTTACGATCCTTATGAAACCCTTTATCCCGTGTACGAGCGTGCACTGGATGAACTATCGCGCAAGTCGGATGCTGAATTCACATTGAGAAGATTCGAAAAATACTTACTTGAGCAGGTCGGATATGGCCTTCATCTGCAGCGCGACATGTCCACTGGGCTGCCGATTGATGAGCATGTTGTGTACCGCTATCTGCCCGAGGTAGGCCCGATCGTTAATAATAGTAGCCGGAGCGACGGCGTTCTGATTCACGGGGATGCATTAATCGCGCTTGACCAGGAAGAGGTGTTTACGGAACGTGTTAGGCGAGAACTCAAACAATTAAATCGAACAGTTCTCGCGACACACTTACAGGGAAAACCACTAAATAGTCGTCGCATGTTTGCTCAATTGTACCCTGGCAAAGATTCAGCCGAAACACAGGCGAAGCACGTCGAATTCTAACCCGTTCAGACAAGAGGAATAAGCCAGTGATTGACTTAGGTGTAAACATTGACCACGTCGCAACTTTGAGACAAGCACGCGGTACGTCTTATCCAGAACCAGCACAAGCGGTTGTGATCGCCGAACAGTCCGGAGCTGATCTGATTACACTGCATTTACGGGAGGACCGGCGTCACATAGTAGATAGAGATGTTTACCTGTTGAGACAAGTTATCCAGACGCGAATGAATCTGGAAATGGCGGGGACCTCAGAAATGGTCAAAATTGCCTCTGACGTGCAACCGGAGGATGTCTGTATCGTGCCCGAAAAGCGCGAAGAGTTGACTACCGAAGGCGGGCTCAACGTAATAGCCAACAGAATAGAACTAGAAGAACATATCATCTGTCTGAGGGAAGCTGGGATACGCGTCTCGTTGTTTATCGATCCGGATCCCGAACAAATACACGCATCCTGTGAAGTTGGTGCTGAAGCAGTAGAGATCCACACCGGTGCTTACGCGGATGCTAGTCGCGGTAATTGCGACGAAGAACTCGAGCGGATAAAGGATGCTGTAGCTGTGGCGTCAAATTTGCCGCTTCGGGTAAATGGAGGCCATGGGTTGCATTATCATAACGTGAAGTCAGTCGCAGCAATCCCTGGTTTTGCCGAACTCAATATCGGTCACGCTATTATTGCACGGGCATTATTTTCGGGTCTTGGAGAAGCAGTCACAGAAATGAAAAGGCTGATCGATTCGGTATCTTCTTAAAAAGGAGCTACTTCTTTTTAGGTCCAAAACCTTGTGGTACATCCCCGAGATCGCCCTCACCGAAGAGAAATCCGACCATATGTTGTTCAATGTGGTCTAAACTTTCTGGATCAGCAGAAGACAGTTGGTTTTCATTGATAATTAGGACAAGTCGCTCAAGCCATTGTGTCCACCCCTCTTTTGAAACGCTCTCAACAATTCTTTGGCCGAGTTCGCCCGGGTAGGGCGGGGCATCGAGTGCCTCAGCTTCTCGTTCAAGAACAACGCATTGCACAGTTGCCATGGTAAAATAGAATTATATAATTGTGGTGGAGAGCTCTCATCATAACCAGTATGTGCCACAATCAGCAAACTAGACATGAGCTCAGATGTAGTTTGATGCGCATACCAACCTCACAAGTCACAAGGACTATGCTATGAATGCAACATTATCTGAACAGTTGGCTGTCACTGCGCCTGCTCGAGCCAAAATCGTAGAACTGCTCAAAGAAGCCGACCAGTCAATAAATTCGGTCAGGATATTTGTATCTGGTGGTGGTTGTGGCGGTATGACATATGGCATGACTTTTTCTGAATCTGAGGAGAAAAGGGATAGTGTCCTAGACGATTCGGAAGGTTGCAAAGTTGTCGTTGATCCAATAGCGCTTTGTTATCTGCAGGGGGCAGAAGTGGACTACGTCGACGATGGGGTTAACACCAGTTTTGTATTCAATAACGTTTTTAAAGCAGTCGGTGGCAGCGGTGCCTGTGGCGGTTGTGGTGGTGCACACTAGATAGGTTTCGAAACTCCAGAGTGCTGTTCAGACAAGCGCACTGCTGGAGGAGTTCGTGAAGCGGGTAAAGCGAATCCTTCTCATTGCCCCTAATGGAAGTTATAGAACAGCCGCCTATATAAAAATAGCGAAGCAATTAGGATTTGATTGTATCGTCGGATCAACTGGGTACCATGCAGTTTCAGATGTGCCGGGTAGCACAATCATCAATCTGGATCATGGCAGTACCGATTTGGATTTGGAACGACTGCAGAAGCAACATAGCCGTACTCCATTTGACGGGGTTATCGCTACGGATGACTCTGTCGTAGAGATCGCAGCTGCATTAGCTAAGCGCTTACACCTGCCAGGAAATTCAGTCGAAGCCGTTCGTCGCACTTGTCGTAAAGATTTACTCAAAAATGCATTGCTTAACTCTTCTGTACTTTCGCCAAGTGGATTCGAAGTGCGACTGGATCAGCCCTTTGAATCTCAGATATCATTTTCCACTTATCCCTGCGTTGCCAAACCGCTGACATTATCAGCTAGTCGAGGAGTTATAAGAGCTGACAATCCTACCGAATTGAAGGCGGCACTGGCAAGAATCTGGAAGCTGATTCAAAAAGAAGGCGAAGACAAGTATCCTATTGCACTGGTAGAGCGGTTTATTCCAGGTAAGGAGATCGCTGTTGAAGGATTGCTTTTGAATGGTGTCCTAAGCACTTTAGCAATTTTTGACAAGCCGATACCTTTGAATGGTCCACATTTTGAGGAAACTATCTATGTAACACCGTCGGCATTGAGTGAGGCCGAACAACAAGAAGTGAAAACTGTGCTGTCCCATGCCTGCCAACAGCTAGAGTTGCGGCAGGGCCCGGTACACGCCGAATTTCGATTGAATGATCAAGGAATCTGGATTATCGATATCGCCAGTCGATCAATCGGTGGGCAGTGTAGCCTGCTAATAAAGGCCGGTACCGGCATTACACTCGAAGAGATGATTGTCCGGAATTCAGTTGGGGAAGATACTAAAAGTAAAGTGATTGAAAAGGCTGTCGGAGTGATGATGATACCGGTACCCGGAAATGGGGGAATTCTTAGAAGGATAGAAGGGCTCGGAAATGCAGTCGATGTGCCTGGTGTAACGGGCGTAGAGTTAGATGCCAGGCCGGGCCAGATTCTGACTCCCTGGCCAGAGGGTTGCGCCTATCCAGGATTTATTTTTGCGGAAGCAGAGTCAACAGACAAAGTTGTCAGATCATTGGAGCGGTCACATGCAGAACTGAAGTTTGTATATTCACCATCGTTGCCGGTACATGTGGTTGCACCAACATCCCCATCCCAACTGTTCAGAACTGATAGCGTGCGCCAATAGAGATCATGTTGGACTCACTGGTTAGCCGGCTACGCAGGAACTCAAGTTCTATATTGAAGGCGCCACGCTCGCCTAGACGCAGGCCAATGGCGCCGCGGTACTCTATGTCGACATTCTGACTATTGTGAAAGTAGTTCTGGAGACTATTTGTGTCTGCATACAACGGTCCGCCGACGAGTCCACGAAAATACAAGTTACCGCTAGATCTATAGGAAAGATATAGCCCAACGTCCTTAAGCGTAGCAAACTGCTGATAGGCATTAGAACCAAGTCCAGTGGCGAATTCTGTTCCACTGGTCGTTCCGACGAGGAACGATAGAGCTGGGAAACGGCTTTGAATATGGAAAAAGGGTTGCTGACCGGTATCGCCAAGAAACTTATTGAAATTGATCGTGTGCGCGGTTTCGGTATAACCAGTCGGATATCCCCACGCACTTAATTGCAATGCCTGTAAACCTGTTTGCCCCAATGTGAGTC